>Ga0115008_10000396_pt1 | contig 32057 bp, 15 predicted proteins | sample FraStrMetagenome_FD_87164 | JGI IMG/M metagenome (GOLD analysis project Ga0115008, IMG submission 87164) | Marine eukaryotic phytoplankton communities from Arctic Ocean - Fram Strait ARC3M Metagenome | ecosystem: Environmental > Aquatic > Marine > Oceanic | place: Fram Strait | collected... | reverse complement strand
CGTTGTTTATGATGGGGATATGAATCTCACTGTAAACGGAAACTACAATCTCAAAGTAAATGGCAACTACAACCTTGATGTTGGAGCAAACTCCAACAACTCTGTACACGGAACATACATTACCGAAACTGGCGATGCCCATTCTACGGTGGTTCGGGGTAACAAGGATGTGAAAGTCTATGGCGACACTGTTGACTTCCATGTAGGTGAAAGAAAGATTGCTACTAAGAAAGACTTGCGATTCATTACCAAGAATGATTTCATAGTAAACTCAAAGCGTCATGTCCGTCTTACCGCATACGAATATTTTACTGCAACTTCTGGTAAAGTAGCAGTGATATCTTCTGAGGATACGAGGGTAACAGGCAAGACAGGAAGAGTCGGTGGAGCAGACTTCCAGTTTGTCGGTTCAAACTTTAGCGGAGAGAAAGACTACGATGGTGATGGAGTTTCTAAAGCAACCTTTGAAGGTTCGCTATTCGGTTGTGCGCTAGAAGCGAAGAATTCTCTGTATGCTAAGAAGGCAGTCTGGGCATACAGTTCTGTTGTGTCCAATTTCGCAGAGCTTGCTGGGCATTCTTCTGGCGCAAACGCTGCCGTTATTGCGGGAGAAATCACAGGGATTGCGGTTCCACCCGTAGTAATCCCACCCGCTGTCGTTCCCTCCAACAGTCCTTACATATCTTTTTTAGCATCCGCTACTGCACCAGATGTTATATTGAAGTATCCTTTTAGTGCGACCACTTCTGACGGTGCGGATGACTATATTGCCACTCCAGAATGGGCAGAGGTTTGGAATAAGGTTTCCCCATTCGCAGTACGCAGCGTGATGATTGATGAGGATGACATTGCGGAAGAGAAGATTTCAAAATCTGGAACTCCTACATCTAAAAGAGGATATAGTAATTACTTTAAATGGACTCCAGACATTGCTGAGATTCGTTCCAAGTTGCGAACGATTGACGGAGCAAACGATACTGCAACTGCACCAGAGAAGCAGACTGACGGACCGAAATGTATAAGCACTCTTCTGGATGAGAACCGAATCTCTCCCAAGTATAAGATTCCCGCACCCGAAGCACCTTATCAAATGAAGCGTGAGGGGTCTGCGACTCCATCCGCAAGGTTTGGATATACTTTGATGGGCAACCCAGTAGAGCGAAGGTCTAAGACATTTACTTCAAAAATCAAGGCAGTGTCTAAGACCATCCTTGCCGACCCACTCTACAATCCTGACAAGCACGATGCTCCTATTTCCTCAAGTTCTAAACTGTCAAGGTCAGCGACTGTTGGAAAGTTTTTAGGCGCAGCAGGTTCAAGAGCATCCCTCGAATTTATCCCCCTCATCATTGATAGGCAAGACCTTGCCCGACAGTGGTATCTGCATGCCATGCTGATGGATGGTGTTGCATCGTCTAAGCAGTTTGCAAACTATCGTCTGCAAGTTACTGAGGGGTTCTATTATCCCGCCAACGGTATTCGTGAAAAGTTTAAGGGCAGTGGTAATCGTTATTGGAGAGAACCATATCGCACAGAAGATGGTGGTGGTACACAGAAGTCTATCGTTGCTGGTGGCATCACAATAAACCAACTGAAGTATGAAGGTAGGGCGGTGGCATATACCCTCTTCAACTCTCGCGGTAAAGTTGACTACAGTGCTGGGTATGATCTTTCCTTATACATAAGAGATACCTTTAACTTTGACCAACTGAGTCTTGACTATGATACTACTAGACCTGATAATCTTATGGGTCAGCAAATACTTATCGTCATGCCAAAAATAAAGAAAGACTTTAAGGCAACCTTTGCACAAAGTGTTTGTACATATTTTAACAGACAAATGCTAAAATCTGGTTCACTCGTTGAGATAACTGATTAGAAGTCGTATAAATAAACTTAGACATCAACGGGCGTTTCAGCATGGCACTAAAAAGAATAACACCAGGACTTACCGATACGACTCTTGTAACTAAGAAGCATAGGTTCTACAGTGATTTAGATTTGATATTCCTCCCAAAGAGGGGAACTGTAGAAGCAGATGGTGTGAGGCGAGGAGACATATATAAGAAGGTTGACGTTGCAGCAGTCACTCAAAGTATAACAACGATACTTCTTACTAATAAATACGAGAAACCTTTCCAACCAGATTTTGGTGCAGACCTAAGAACGTTCTTGTTTGAGCATGTAGAAAGTTACTCAGAAAGTGTCATCAATAATGTTGTCCGTAGTGCTATCAGAAAATACGAACCACGGGTTAAAGTAGAAGACGTAGTCTTCACCGACCTTGCATCAGATAAGGTTATACCTAAAGGTGCTGCGAGTTTAACTTATTGGAGCAATAGTAGCGAAGCAAGATATGCTATTATGATAACGGTGATTGTACAAATACTAAACACAGACGAACTCGTCAGCATTGACGTTAATATGAACAGGTTAAGGTAATAATAATGGCGACAACTATTACATCGACAGAGTTAGACTTTGAAGAGATTAAGTCTAAACTAAAAGTCTACTTCCAACAGGATGCTCAGTTCTCGGATTATGACTTTGAAGGTTCTGGTCTGAACAGTCTTCTGGATGTGTTGGCATACAATACTCATTTCAGTGGACTCATTGCAAACTTTGCTTTGAACGAATCTTATCTTGGAACCGCGCAGTTGAGAAACTCGGTTGTGTCTTTGGCAGAGTCTTTAGGATATATTCCAGGAACTAGGAATTCATCTCAGGCAACTATTGGTCTTACTATTAAACCTTCTGGCGATTTTCCTTTCGACCAAGTTTATTCTTTCCAACCTGGAGAGTTGGTTCTTAGAGGGAGCATGGATGGTGATGTTTACACATTCAGTAACAGGAAAACAATAACCGCAGATGCAGAAGGTACAAACATTTATACCTTCTATCCATTTGATGATCCTGAATCTTCAATCGTTGTTTACGAGGGAGAGGAAAGAAACCAACAATACTTGGTAGATAATAGCGAGAATGCTCTCTATGTAATACCTGACCAGAACATAGATGCAAGCACCGCCATCATCAAAGTTTATACAGACCCCGCAGTTGCCGCAACTGGAATTGGTGCATATACTGTTTACAATGACATATTTGAAACTTCATCTATCACAGACCAGTCTACTCTCTATGTGTTGCGAGAGTCTCCCAACAAATTCTACGAGTTGACCTTTGGTGCTTTTAATTCATTGGGTCTTTCTCCCCTCGCAGGTAACGTTGTAAACGTAAACTATCTGCGAGCGAGTGGTACAACTTCTGATGGTATTTCTTCCTTTAGACTTATCAGCGCATTGAAGTTTGGTAACTACAACATCTCTGCTGATGAAGTGACCATTACCACAAAAACTAAATCTGCTGGTGGAACAGAGAAAGAGGGGATCGAATCTATTCGTAAGAAAGCACCCTTTCAATACTCTGCACAAAATCGTATGGTGACTCCACTGGATTACGAAGCACTCATCTTGCGTAAGTATGGTAACTTCATTACTGATATTATCTGTTGGGGTGGAGAAGATAATCTCCCACCTGAGTATGGAACAACATTCTCATCAATCGTTTGGAAAGACAACCTTAGTAGTACTGCTGTTACTGAACTGCGAAGAGAGATTATTGACTTGACTAAAGAACTTTCTATCGTGTCATTTAATATCAAGTTCATTGCACCTAGTGAAACCTATGTGTCTACTAACTTATTTTTCCAATACAATCCTCTGCTTGGTGCAACAAGTCAATCGGATGTTGATGCCTCTGTTCAGAAGACTGTCACCAATTACTTTACAAAAAACATCGGCAAGTTCGCGCAAACATTCCGTAGGTCTAACCTCCTGACAGAAGTTGACGATTCTGATCCATCAGTCTTATCATCAAGAGCAGATGTGACGTTGCAGAAAAGAATAATCCCTATACTGACCTTACCCGAAAATCAAAAATTCACCTTTGGTACTTCTCTAAAGAATCCAGATGAACTAACCACACCTGTACTCAGGACTGGATTCTTCAAATATCTAAACAGGGATGTTTATATAAGAAATAAACTTTACGACAAAGTTAGAGTATCTGCTGCTGGCGTAGTTCCGATAGTCTTTGATAGGAAACCATCCAACAAGTTGGAGATGGTTGACACAAAGGGTGTGGTTGTAAAAGACTACATGGGATACTATGACCCTGTCTCTGGTGATGTTGAGATACTGAACTTGAACGTTCAAAGTACAAACAGCGCAACTAATTTTATTAAGGTTTTTGGAAGTCCTGCTAACGAGTCTGCTATCATACCTAAGTTCAGTGGCATATTAAAATATGACGCTGCTGAATCTTCGGTGAATGCGGTAACAGTTACAAGCAGGGTATAAGACATGAGTCTTGATAAAACTCTTACTGACCAATACCGTCTTCCTTTAAAGTTAGATAAGTTTCCTGTCAGCAATAGTCTGCCAGCACACTTTGAGTCAATCTATCCAAAGTTTGTGGAGTTCCTTTCTTCATACTATCAGAATTATGATGGTGATGATAGTCCTGCTAAGTTCCTGAATGAACTGCAACACAACAGGGACTTGGCAGATGTAACTCCCCATCTTCTCCGATTCATTGGAGAAGAACTGTTTCTTGGTAAAGATTATACCGAGAGTTTTTCGGACAAAGAATCCGCAATACAAATATCAAACCTTCTGTATCGTTCAAAAGGAACATCATTTTCCATTGAACAATTCTTTAGAATATTCTTTGGGTTTGATATTAATATTAGGTATGGTCGCAACGAGATATTTACTGTTGGTGATCCCGCGCAGGAGAAGTTACTTTACACATCAGAGTATCGTTCAGGTGGGACAGACGCGAATGGGAATGATGTTAACGTTCTTTTTCCTGGAGATAGACTCAAGTTCAACTTTCAAGACGGTGTAATACAAGTGTACGCACTTGCCTTAACACCAAAGACTGAGGTTGTACCTTCACTCTATATCAGAGAAACTCCCTTTGTCAACAACTACATTGATGACGAGGGGCAGACCGACTATATCATAAGGACTGCAATAAAAACTACTTACAATGTTTGGTTTCTTCTTAGAGAAAACATAGACTACGTTGTGGAATATGATAGCAAGACCATTGTTTTTATTAAGGCAGGACTAGAGAATTCTCTAAAGAAAGGTGACCCTTGGTTAGACCACCTTGCTGAGTTTGGAGAAATTGCACCGCCTAGTAGAGAATTGGATTACTCTGGTGAACCTTTCGGTCCTATGAGATATCCGAAGTCTAGGATTGAAACGACAAGAAGATTTCCTGCTGGTTCGCCAATAGGTGCTGACATTGGCGACAAACGAATAACTGATAATGCCTATTACCAGATGTTCTCTATTCTTATTAAAACACCCATTGCCGTAAATGCTTGGAAAGATGTTTACAAAGATTTTATTCATCCTTCAGGTATGTACTTGGCGGGTGAAGTGTTAATAGAAAGCGTTAGTGGTGTCGGTCTATCTGCTCTGCCTACAAGTACAGAGATGTACGATCTTGACTACGAAGGTGTCGGAACAGTTGATGACTTTGCATATGGTGAAGTTACTGAATTTAATGTTAGGCAACCAGAAGTTAAACCAGAACCATCTGAATTTGTTTTTAATATGAGCGATGGTGACTTAACATTACCACAGACATGGGATGGTCAGGTGAACGGGGTAGTGAGTCTCGTCTTTAACAGACGAGAGATGAACACCGAAGACCAGTGGTTGTTTAGCGCAACGGTTGGTGGACTAAAACACGGTCTTGTTTTCCCAGCAGCAACGCCAAACAGATTGGTCTATAGATATGTGGAACAAACGACCTTGAATATAGTTGATGTTGATGCGATACAGAATGTGCTGCTAGGCACAAACCATAACATTCAGGTCTTGGTTACATCTACTCAGATATTCGTTAGTTCGGATGGCATAAATAGTGTCTACTCTGCTGCCGTAGAATACTACCCAAGAGTGGATGCGATAGGTGACAATTTCTACGGCAGCATATGGGAAGTTGTCTTGCAAGATGCAACGAACAGATCAAACGTTATACAGTATCCTATGAGAGAAGGTTCTGGAGACATCTTCAAAGCGTATGCAGATAACGGAAATAGATTTGTGAATAAAGATATCCCACTGCCTTCATCGGATCGCGGTGCATGGTCTGCTCCACTTACTGCCTTATGGAAAGGTAACAATATCAGTGTACCAGAATGGACGAGCATCAACGCAACAGGATTCGGTATCAATTTATATCTAAGTGTATCCACTTTTTCAGGAATCGAATCTCTGTTATTGTGGGACAATAATAATCAGACTGTTGGTCTTAAAGTAACTAGCGAAAATATACTAGAATATGTTTACCAAGACGCTGGAGGAACTACAACTGTTCAAATAGACAATCTACAGGTTGATGAAAGCGTCTATGTTCAGATTCAGCATTCAATAGATAGAGTTACAATAACAAGTCTGCAAAATGGTGTTTCCAGCACAATAGAATCCTTGGTCACACCTCTTGAAATTGCCAAGATTAATTACATTACTGGTACAGCTCTCACTGCAACAGTGTGGAATCTGGAATTAAGAGATGGTGCGAATTCGCGCTATTATCCAATGCAAGATGGTACAGGGACAACTATGTTGGCATACGATCAGTTTGGTATTGCAGCAGGCGCATCACAGGATGCTATCATTCTGGGTAGTGGTGAATGGGTCAGTAAAAACTTTTTAGAATCAGGAGGGGCGTAGACCAATGCCGTCAGATAACACCGATCCTCTTTTTACTGGAATAGTATATCGTTCTAGGATAAATGACATATCTAATATGTCGGATAGTGATGCTCCGCAAGGTGGCAGATTTAGTATCGCAGAACTTAATACGCAATATAAAGATGTTGCGGCACTAGACCTTATTCAGTCTAGAACATTTGATGCAGATTTTGATGGAGTCCATTCAGGTTTTACTGACTTCTCTAATACTATAAATCGCATGGATGAAAATCACTGGTTACAAAGAGACTCGGATGGTTATGGAAATAACATGCTGGGTGACGAATTAGATTTCCGTCCAGAAAGACCTGGAAGAGAACAACCACCAATATACTCCATTGGTGTATCAAACTTTAAAGCAAGTCCTGCAACTGTTGATGGTCTATCCGAAAATATTATTGCTGCACTTGGTGCGCTCACAACTACAGTCTCTACCGTTGTTGGCGATGGAGATAGAGGAGTAACTGTTAATAGCGCACTGACAGTATCGCGGTCTGTTGTAGATGGTTTATCTGAAAGAGAAATTAGAACATCTTCTGCTCTAGTGTCAACCGATGCTACTGTCACAGCAATAGTGGGAAGGGGTGCTAATTCTATATTAGCAAACCTGCAAGCACAATCATCAATAGTGGATGGTCTATCAGGGCGCGGGGTTGATGGTTCTGGAACACTTGAGGCGCAAGCATCAACTGTTACTGCTACATCTGAAAATATTGCAACTGGTTCTGGAACACTTGAGGCACAGGCATCAACAGTTGATGGTGCTGGTTCAATAACGCCTGCAATAATTGGTTCGGGAACACTGGAAGCGCAAGCATCAACGGTTTTTGGTACATCAATAGAAGATCGGGATGCAACTGGAACTCTAGAGGCACAAGCATCTACTGTTGTTGGTGCATCTGAAAGAGAGATAACCTCAACAGGCACACTCCAAGCACAAGTATCGACTGTTGATGGTCTATCTGAAAATATTATAACTGGTTCTGGAACACTTGAGGCGCAAGCATCAAGCGTTGACGGTCTGGCAGAAAATAAAGTGATCGGTGCGGGAACACTCGAAGCACAAGCATCAACAGTTGATGGTGCTGGAAATACCATTGAACCTTATGTGGGCATGCCCTCTCCCGACATATATGTTGAAATGACTTTCCCCGACATATATGTTGAAGGTGTTATCAGGACTGCAATACAAACGCACACTGGAAGTGGTGATTTAGAATCATCTAGTTCAGGTGTTGACGGTCTGCAACCTGTAATGCTTGGGACATATTACTATGACAACCTCTTGGGTAATGACGCAACTGGTGACGGTAGCGCGGCAAACCCTTGGGCAAGCGTAGACAAAGCATTGACTGATGGATTGGTTCCAGGTTACAATACGATAGGCATCGACAACGGTCCTCAAAATCCATACAGGATTAATACATCAGGCATCGGTACAGTTTATGTGAGTAATAAACGTGGTACGGCACTCAACCCAATATCTTTGGACGGTGACCCAAATTCCACTGCTTACCTCGGTGGGTATCCAGATAGACCGACTACTCAGTATCCCAATACATATATTACGAATGCAGTAACTCAAACGGGTTGGACATTATCATCTGTTTATACAAATGTATATGAAGCCACAAATCCGCATCCATCAACCAGTCCAACCAAGGCACAACTGTTTGGATGTACTGCATCCGAATGGACTGCTGATGGTATAATGGCAGTGAAGCGAGCGCACTCTTTGACATGGCGTTCTCTTTCAGACCCAGCAGACTTAGTGGCAGGTGAATGGTGGTGTGATGCAAACAAGATTTATTATTACCCTAACGCTGGTGAAAACATGAGTACGCGACACATGGAATTCTGTGATAACAAAAGCGTCCTCTCAATGAAACGATGCGATTATCTGTCAGTTAACAATATTGCATTCATCTGCGTTGGTGGAACTGTTATGGGTAGTGCTGGTAGAGGTGTTACCTGGGAAGCACTTGGGGAAGGAACTGGGAACGTTAATGACTGGTGTAGTTACATTACTGTTAACTCTTCCCTGTTTAAATATTGTCGCACAGCAACATCATTCAATATTGGAGAATATTATTTCCTTAATAATAGTTCTGCCACCGACAATACCAATAACGGTTTTGGGTTCTTTGGATCAAGGGGAGACTTTGATGCATATGCAAACGGAGACCCAGGAAGTAATAGAGGTTTCCCAGTAACTAACTCGTTGACGCAAGACTGTCATGTTAAAAGGACTAGAAATAATGACGGAATTGTGTTCCACAAGAACGGTGGTTATTATGATCCAAACAATAATGGTTTCACGCGATATGATGACGTAGGTCCAAACCATGAAGTTGTGCGCTGCAGCTCTTCAGATAACAGGGAGAATGGTTTCGACTTAACATCAGGTTTGAATATTACACTGCTGGATTGTGTTAGTCATAACAACAGGGGTGCTGGTATTACTATCGGTCACTATATTCGTAACGTTAGTATCTTAAATCATATAAGTTACAATGATGACGCTTCCCGTAACTTTGGTGGTAGTATGGGAATCAGTGATGCTCGTAATGTCTTAGTTGATAATATGTCAGCATATAATCCAGGTTCGCGGTCAATATCAATTAGGGGAGATGCTGGAAATGTTGTGATTAAAAACTCCAAATTCATATCAGGACCAGATACCAATAAAAGCAGCGTTATTGAAATTTTTGAGGGGAGTGGTCCTGAGTTTGGCACTACGCCTCGTAATGGTTCGACTTATGCCATACAGACCCCAACGTCTGCTTTACCAAACCCATTCCTGAGTTGTGCAACGCCACCTGCCCGTCAACAGAATATACTTATTAAAGACAACAGATTTGACATACCATATGGTGGAATTAAACTCACAGAACCTTCAGCAAACTATCGGTTTAAATACTTTGTATATTTAGAAATTCTTCCGATCCAAGGGTATGATTACGACCTACAAGGAAACGTCTTTAGGACATCAACAAACAACACGCAATGGCAACCTAACACAGCGTCTGATTTGCCAGCAAGTGATTACGGTCCTTACAAGGCGAAGAACACCACGATTGCTCATACTACTGGCGGTCAACCTGTCGTTGATGTGATTTCTAACCAAACATACTTTGCCGCAGGTAACTTTCCAAATGAAAGTGATATGTGGAACTTCTGGCCGACTGGTGTCACGCCTGTAGGAAGGGATATCGCCACCAAATTTATCGGTGAAGCGAGTGGTGTTTACAACACAGACATAGGTTTTACTACTAATGATACGCAGACAGACATGCCACTATATAGTTCCGCACATAACATAAGTGGACAGAGTACATATTGGGAAGCCGCAACAGTTCAGGGTCTTCAGAATGACCCATCATTAGAATACTGGGAAAAAACAAGTTGGACGATTGCCGCACCGAGTACTTCTGCCCTTATGACCAGTAGGGCAGTTGGGTATATAGATACAGGGTTTTCTAACGTGTCTGTACAAGAACCTTGGTCTGGAGATCATAGAGTATCGGGTGGTCCTCTAATCTGTATGAATAGTGCTGTTTCCGAATTCGGATTAAGTTTCGTTTGGTATGCTGGAGCAGCAGGAAATGCATCTTACCTCGCACTGTTTGAAGTTGGGCGACAACCAACAGATAGAACACTCAAAGGAATTAGCGCACCATTCCCGCATACTGATGGAGTTGAAGTTAGATTGGTTATGGAAGTTAAAGACGGAATATTGAGATGTTATGCGGGAATAAGACCCGATCAAACTGCATTGATAACACCAGATAATCAATACAGTTCTACCTTGATACCTTTAACTACTACTGAAGGCGGGGCAACGTTCTCCGAAACTTACGATGTAGCAACTAACAATTCAAACCTAAATGGTTCTACAACTCATGGTACTTACATTTACAACAATCAAGCTGCTGCTAGTAGAACTGGAAATCTTAGATACTCAGTGTACCCACCAGTGATGAGAGAGTTGACGTAAGTTGTTGGTATGACTTTCCCCGATATATATGTTGAAGGGGGTTATTCAAACAGAATAGTCCATAAGAAGTTGTATAAATAAACCCATAGGATAACAAAAGAGAATAGATTCATGGCAATACCAACACAACAAACTATTTCGAATGGTGCAATGGCAAACGATGGCACAGGCGATAGTTTGCGCGATGCCGCAGATAAAATAAACAATAACTTCGCCTCCCTTTGGCAGTCTGCTTATAATAGTTCGGACGACTGGCCAGGTAAATCCTTTGTGGTTGGTACGGTTACTGATGCTTATTCTAAACCTTCCTCTGGTGTGGTGAATGCCTACAGCACTTCCCCAACCAATATGAAGAACTTTGTTAACTTCCGCATTTCTCAGTCAGACCAATTGGGTTCAGTAAAAACTATTAGCGTTCAAAAAGACTGGAACGGAACATCTGGAATATATGATTCCGTTACAACTGCAACCACGTTAACCATGTACCAGAAGGCGAGTGATTCTTCTCTTGGAAGTTACAAAGTTGTCGGACAGTATACAGGAAACTTGTATTTCAAAACTAAATCTAATCCACCAAACGGAACTTCTCCAATAGCAGGGGATAGATTTCCAACTACATACATATTCGCACCTGACTCATCCGACTATTGGTGGTTCGATGCCAATTCAGCAGAGATATATGGCGATGGCAGTTTATCTGCTGGTGATTCATGTTTTATTAAAATAGATAAATTCTGGTAGAGGAAACTCGGAGACAATAATGGCAGCAACAATAACAGACCTTTTGAAGAAAGATTTAATTGACGGACTCTATTCTTCCTATACTGGCAAACTTCTGGATGGTAGCACCCCAGCAGTCGCACCTGATAACTATTACATAGGTATCGGTAAGGCAGAGCAATGGACATCCGTTGGCGTTGCACCACCACCCACTCCATCAATTAATGATGTGATTCAGTTTCAGTCTTCACTGCAAGCGGTTAAGAAAGTTGAAGATGTCTCTTATGTCATCCCTCGCGTCAACTGGTCAGCAGGAAGTATTTACACTGCGTGGGATAACAAGAATAGTTCGGATACAACCTTCGGAAGTTTGAATGATATCATTGGTGCTTATTACGTTATCACTGACCAGAACAATGTTTACATCTGCGTACAACAAGGCATGACTGAGACAGGCGTTGTTAAAAATTCATTAAGCAAACCCACTGGTATGACTTCTGCTGTTTTCTCTACTGGTGATGGATACTCTTGGAAGTTTATGTATAACGTTGGTGTATTTAATGCGCGAAGATATCTCACTTCAAACTATATCCCAGTAGAAAGAATTCCTAACCCAGATGAAATTGGTGGCAAACCCCTCGATGAACTGTCTGCTTCTAGGGCAGAGCAAAAGGTCATACAAGATGCCGCAATTGTTGGACAGGTAATCGGAGTTGCAGTTGATTCGACTGGTGTTGGATATCCTAGTAACACAACAATATCTCTTGAGATTAATCTTCAGGGCGACAACCCTACAACCCTTGCCTATGCATACGCAAGGACTGATAACAATGGTAAAATATTCCAGTGTATCATGAAGACTGACCTTAACGCACCCGATTATGAATTTGGTTCTGGATATAATAAAACCGCATGGGCATCACTAAATCCTGACTCAAGTGGCATTGGCACTGGCGCAGCACTGCGTCCAATAGTATTCCTAGACAGTGGTGGAATGGGTGCTGATCCAAGAAACGATTTGAATAGTTCTGCTCTTATGTACACAGCAAGACTTGTGGGTAACGAATATGAAACATTCAACGTTCAGAATGATTTCCGTCAAATCGGATTGATAGAAAATCCAACAAAGGATTCGGTAGGTGCAGCACCGCTCACTTCTCTTCGCGCTGCCGCTATGAAGAAGTTATACATCAACCCGACCAACGTTGACAAGACAACAATTGGAACTGATGCAATAGTCTACGAAGTTGCCTATCCACATAAAAAGGCAATCGTTGATTACTATCAGGAAGTTAGTGCAACAGAAGCAATTATCCATTGTCATCAGAATCTATCTACGGGTTGGGAAGAGTTTACTACCAGCAGTACCGCATTGCAGATTGGTAACAATATTGGTACAAGCATAATGGACCCTAACGGCACAAGCATGTTACGCCCCGCAGACGTAGATAACTTCTCTGGTAAAGTCTTATACATAGATAATAGGGTTGCTATTGAACGCGATGCCAACCAAACTGAAGACATCAAGATAATCATAGATTTATAAAGGATAGAAATAATGCCAAAGGATTTTACAGAACAGACTATCAAAGATGTCTATCATGATGATTACTCGGACAGTGCGGGTTTTTATAAGGTACTCTTTAATAGTTCTCGTTATCTTCAAGCAAGGGAACTGACACAGTTACAGACTATTCTGCAAAATCAAATCAGCACATTTGCTGACAACATTTTTCAAGATGGTGCTTCTGTTACTAATGCATCTGGTGGTTCGGGAGTTAAGCAAACATCCTATGTCTTGATCGATACGAGCAATCTTGGTAACACCTCGGTACAGCGATATGTTGGTAGGGTATTAAAAGGTCCAGCAGTAAGCAATGTTCATAACGGTTTGGAGTTCACTGTTACCTTTGCAATGCCAGCAATTGATGGAACTTCATACGCAACTCTCTATGGAAACTATACTTCCGCAGACCAATCTGGCGTTACATCATCAGATGTCCAAGGGCAGGTTCCGACATTTACCGATGGTGATAATCTTAGCGATCAAGACGCTGTTCCACTGACACCAATAGTAGTTGCCACTCGTTCAGGCGCACCTTTGTCAACTGGTCAAGGTTTGTTGTTCACAATACAGCAAAGCAATTTTTACACACAAGGTCACTTTGTCTTTGTTGAGAAACAAGAGATTGTCATTTCTCCATTCGAGATTGACGTTGATGTGGACGTTGGTTTTGAAGTAATTCAAGACATCGTTACTGTAGAAGATGATGTTAGTCTTTATGACAATCAGGGTGCTGTCCCTAACTTAGCATCTCCTGGTGCAGACCGATATCGTATCCGTTTGATACTTACTACAAAGGATGCAGTCGCTGATGAATTAGACTTTCTATCCTTTGCTCAAGTCAAGGGTGGACTTGTCGCTAAGATAAAGACACCTAACAACGACTATAATCAGATAGAAACGCGCATGGCGCAACGACAGTTTGATACTAATGGTGACTTTATAGTTAATCCATTTGGTCTTTCATATCAAGCAGGAAATGACCAATCAAGTCTGACGATGAGCGTTCTAGGACTCTCAACTGAGGGGTCAGCAACTGCATTCGTTGACGGATATAGGTTGGAACAATCCTTTGATTCAGACTATGCGATTCTAAAACCAGTAAGTACTACTATAGAAAATAACACTACAACAACCATAGCATACAGAAACTTTATCCCAGTATCAAATACTACCGATGTGGATTCGGGACTTGGGGAGTGGCCATCAAGTGGTGATCTGAGAACTCAAACACAATTCAAATTGTTCAACGCTGCCAATCAGCAGATAGGAACAACCAGAATCAAGTCTTTGACTAGACTGCCAAACGCATCACCTAAAGGTGTTCAAGTATATCTGTATGATGTCAGAATGGACGATGATGAAAACTTCCGCACAGTAGACTTTATCTCTGCTGGTTCTGATGCTGAACGTATGCCTGTTTTCCTTGAAGGAACAAATGCTTATATCGTAGAACCAGAAATCAATACCTCCCTGTTTGAAATTCCAGGTGGTCGAGCAAAGAGTGTCAGTGATGTATTGTTCTCATCACAGCGACAGTTCTTCCAACCAAGCGATAATTCTGGTGGCATGTCTCTTGACTGTGGAATCGAAAATAGATTTGATAATATTCTAGAGTGGATATTCATAAACCTTGATGACGATAAAATGGAAATTGTTACAACCATTACCCTTGCTGGAAATATTGCTACGGTAACTGGTCTAACTGCCTCCAGAAACTATTGCGTGTTTGCCCTTGCTACTGACTTGGGTGCTTCAGCAAAAATCAAAACCTTTACACGAAGTGGTTTTGAAGAGTGGACTTCCCCTAATGATAGTGCTGACTTTGTAAGAACGGGCGGTGCCAAATATGACGGTGTTCGTCTACTAGGTGCTTATCGTTTAGATGGCGCAACACAAGTTCCCGTTGCCGATGTTCTAGAGTTCGATGGCGGTCAACGCGACAACTTCTATTCTCCAATTAAATTAAAACGTGCTGGTCTTGAAGGTTCGATTAGAACCATATATGCAAAGATCGATAACTTTGAATGGTCAAACGATGTCAGTGCTGGAGACTTCCTTTCTGTCAATTCTTACAGGTTAGTTGCCGCAGTAGACTCGACTGACACAGAACCTAAGTTCTCATATTCAGAGATACCAGTTTACACCTCTGGTCGCAACGGCATTGCCTACGATTTGAGAAACCAGTTTGATTTCCGTTCTAAGTTGGATACTTCTTTAGAAGTTATGCCAGCAGCAGATAGGTTTAGACTTCCGAAAGATGGTGGGCAAATAAGTTACGATATTGAATGGTACAACCGAAGAGTTGATAATGTCTCTTTAGGATACAACCCCACAACATTCAAATCTGAGATAAGAATACATACAGGGTTTGAGGAGTTGACTGCTCACGCGCCACCACCAGTCACATCAGAAATGATACTGTTTACTATTAACTATGGTGGGAATACTATTAGTACAACAGACATGGCGGTTGTTACTCATAGCTACAAACGCTTTACTATGGAAGATATTCAAGTTCTAGAAGATCGCGTAGAACTGTTAGAAGAAACTGTTTCTCTAACTGCTATCGAACAGTCTGCCATTAACTTGGTTGAACTGGACAGCGATGGGGCGGTTCGTTCAAAGACGGGATTCTTTGTAGATGACTTTACAAACGGTCTTGCTTTTACAGCATCTCCAGTCGGTCCAACATGGCAAGAAGACTTTGCCCTTGTTGGTCAAACACTTTTACAAACTGGGGAAACTACTTACGCTATCGAACCTAAGAACGCTCGCGCAGCAGTCTCGCTGATGTTTGATTCAGGCGGTGACACAAACGCTGGTGGATACGAAAGGGGTCGAGCGGTTGTCTACGATAAACTAAACAACGATGGTAATAATAACTACAAGCATGTTGGTGATACTATCTATCTCGACTACGTTGATACTTTGGATGAGTCATTAGTAAACCAATCTATCTCTTGGAAATCTGGTGGCGTTGACTACGAAGAGAGTGGTTATTACAACGTCAACCCATTCAATGTTTTCACTGGCGAAGGTAGTTTGAAACTATCTCCAGAGAGGGACTTATGGTTTGACGATATTCATCTTCCTGATATCAATATTACAACGACTATCAGAAATGTAAGGCGACTTCTTCCTATCAATATCGTCAATAACGATGGGATGTCTTTGGAGGCAGCGACCGAAGAAGCGGCAGCAAGAAATGTCCAAAACGACATAGACATAATGAATAAGGATGCACCGAGAAATAGTTCCTTTAAAGTCCGAGCCGGTGTAAGTTTCTCAAGAACATCATCGAACATTAAGACTACAACCACTCTCACTTCTCGTAAGAACGAAAGAATGGTAGTTGCGTATCCTTTTGCTAGGTCGCGACCCATCTACTGTAAGGCGCAAGGTTTGCGTCCAGATACTCGCTACTGGCCATACTTTGAAGGCGTTGATGTGTCTCAGTGGTGTCATGCACTGACTGAAGCGCGATACGATAAGCATTTAGAAGATGGCGATCATCTTAAAACTTATCAACCTGTCAACGTTAATATTTTATCTGCTCCCGATGGTTCTAGTGATCTGGTTACGAATAGACTGGGCGAAGTGTATTACTCTTTCTATCTACCTAACAATAGGAAAGTCCCTTCTAACAATGGTCGCGCATTTTCATCTTTTGAAGAGTGGAGAGAGTGGGGCGATGAGCAGCAGCGATTATCATCTGCTACAGGTGCTAGTATAAAAGACCCAACTGTCTATGATGCATTAGGTTGGAAATTTAGGGGTGGAATCTTACAGATGAAACTCTTGGATGTTTCTCCTGTCAATGGACAAGGCGCGGATGAATCGCAAGCACTTTCAAGAGCGTCTATGACCTATCCTGCTATGGGACTTGTACGAGTTCAACAACAGACAAGCAGATACACTAGGAACATTGCTGGGACAACGCAAACCACTAACACAAGTAATACTGGATTTACGGTATACAAGTATGACCCACTTGCACAGTCTTTTGAGATTGATGCACGAACAGGATTGCCTGGGGCATTTGTAACAAAGGTTGATGTGTACTTGAGGAGAGCTCCAGTAACCGATCAGAATGGTGGAACTCAAACTGCCATACCTCTCCAGTTACAAATAAGAGAGACTGAAGCAGGTGTTCCAAAATCACATCCTGTTACTGAACAGTTTAGAGTTTACAAGTCTGCTGACGATTGTTACGATGTTGTTAACAATATTGCCGACTTGGAAAACCTTGATGATGTTCTTGCCAACCCTGTAACCTTTGTGTTTGACGAACCTGTTTATCTTGCGGGTGGGACTGAATACGCAATCGTGTTGTTAGCAGAGTGTGACAACTACGAAGCATTTGTTTCTACCACTTATGGATTGGTTCTTGGTAAGACTACAAGCAGAATCAATAAGCAACCAGCATCAGGTTCCTTGTTCTTGTCACAGAATGGTTCAACTTGGACAGCACAACAAGATCAGAACATGGCATATAGAATCCACACCGCCAAGTTCAAATCTGAGGGTAACGTAAACTTTTACAACTCTACCTATCCTAAGTTTGTTCACAACCAACTGATGATGTCTGTTGACTCTGCCGACTTTACTCGCTTCCGTGTCAATCAGTTTGCACACGGTCTTGGTATTGGAGACTCTGTTGCACTGACTGGGTTAATAGATGCGAAGGATTACCTTGGTCTTACTGGCAGTCAGATACTGAATAAGGACAACGTTGTCAATGAGGCAGATGCTGCTGGATACTTTGTTAACGTCCCAAATGGAGGCACGTTTACATCTGCTGGTGTATTTGGAGAAACTGTCTGTGAGACAAACAATGCTTTCAACTTTGACCGAGCATTGATGAACTTTACATCACTAGACTTTGAAGGGACTTCAATAAACTATGAAGGCGACTTTATGTCTGGCAACTCTCTGTCTAAGTTATCCTTGTCTGGTGCGAATGACCCAAGATTTGCGAGAGGAGGAGTTACGACAATCAGAAATAACGCACCAATATATTACAGCAACCCAAGGTTGCTTGGTGACTCTGATATGGAATTGGATGCTCAATCTGCAAATGGTCCGTCAATAGTTTTGTCTGCTAATATGAAAAGCACGATAACATCTACTTTCGGTAACACGACTCCACAGCAACAAGCAGATGGATATGTGTCTGATGTTTCGCCTATCATTGACCTACAGAAATGTAACTTTACTATGCAGAACTTCCAGATAGATAACCAAGTTGATAGTGCAGGAGAGTCTGGTAACGCAGTGCAGAACAAACCGTTCTTCTTTGTCCCTGAGACAAATCCACAATCTGGTTCAAGTCCATCAAAGCAGATCACCAAACCCGTTGTTCTTGATCTAGCAGCAAGTGGTATCAAGGTGTTTGTTGATATCAACAAACCACCATCTGCATCCTTTGACCTCTACTATCGTTTGTCGAATGGGGACGATGATATCTACGGTGTCACTTGGATAGCAGCAACACCTGATAACAGTCCTCCAGATGATAAGTTTGAGGCGTTAACATACGATCCTCTAAATCTTTTCTACTCTGAGTATCGTTATCTTTTGGGTGGTGTTAATGGCGACCTTGATGACTTTACATCCTTCCAGTTGAAGGTTGTTATGAAGACCACAAACACTTGTGAGATTCCAGTGATAGGATCGATCCGCGCTATCGCACTTATATAATGAGTGATGATTATAAGAAGGTTGAGGGACACGCCCACATTGTAAAAAATGTGGAGCGTGGAACTATACTAAATACTAACGTTAATGAGATAAATGCTGCGCGGAAAAGGAAGGCATCTAAACTCAAAAGCAAAGCAGAAAGCATTAAAATAAAAACTGATATCGAAAATCTTAAAGAAGATATGGAAGATATCAAGTCACTCTTAAAACAATTATTAGAGAAGTAATATGGCCATAATAGACTACCCAGAGTTTAAAACAGTTGATACAATGAACCAGCAAGTTGAAAAACTTGTATTGTTTGTTGCTGATGTGGATTCTAATAATACGTTTTTAAGTTCTGCCACAGAAAATTTTACGAATATCTACACTAATGGTGTGAATTCCAATTGGACATACTCAGGTACTGTCATCACAAGTGCAGTAGTCGCCACATTCAATACATCTTCTGAGTTCAATGTCAACAGCGTTAACACAAACATAACTTCTTCCGTGAACACCAATGTCATAGGTAATGATGTTCAAATAACTGCGACAGGCGAAACTGGTGGTCTGATTTTAGATTCAAAAGATAATCTATTCAACGTTGTCTTGAAATCTGATGGTGCAACATACGGAGTCTTGAGAAATAACGGTGGCAACCTAACAATAAGATCAGGCGTTAATGATGTCGTAGTTCTGGATGGAACTAATGGCACAGACGCTACTTTCACAGGCACAATCACTATGCCATCTGCAAGCGTTAATACTACAGCAAAAGACGTAGCAGGGGCGATCAATGAACTGAAGGCGATGATCGTTACGCTTCAGACTCAGGTCGATAATCTCTAATTATTTATTTTGATGGCGAGACACTGCCATCTAAAAGAGTATAAATAAAACCAGCATTCTAATAATAATAGAGTAATTCGCCTTGGCCGATCATTCAGCATCAGGAACACCTCAAGCGCAAGCATCCGCGACAACTGGTCTAAGTTACACCAGTGACAACGGTTATGTTTATGTTGAGGATGGTTCCAACTATGTAGAAGTCTTGTCGAGTGGTTTCTATGTCGGCATCAGAGCTGCTGGTGGATCAGCGTCAGGACAACTCCAAGACCAAGTATCAACAGTGGTTGGTGCAGCATCGGTATCCGAAACATTCACTGCATCAGGCACACTAGAAGCACAAGCATCTACTGTTGTCGGTGCAGCAGAAAATATCATAACTGCGTCAGGCACACTGGAAGCACAGGCATCAACAGTAGGTGGTTCTGCCGAAAACTCTAAGATAGCAACAGGTGGATTACAGGCACAAGTCTCCGAAGTTTCTTCTACTGCTGAAAACTCTAAAACAGGAACTGGTGTTACCGAGTCGCAAGCATCAACAGTAGGTGGTTCATCAGAAAGAGAGATGACCTCAACAGGCACACTGGAAGCACAGGTATCAGAGGTCGCTGGTTCTGCTGCAACCACACCCGCAATAACTGGTTCTGGAATACTGGCAGCACAGATTGTTACCGTTGTGGGCGCATCTGAAAGAGAGATGTCAGCATCAGGAATACTAGAGGCGCAAGCATCATTGATAGTTGGTGTATCTGAACCAATGCGTGTCGGTTCTGGAACACTACAAGCACAAGTATCGACAGTCGATGGTTCTGCTGCAACCACACCCGCAATAACTGGTTCGGGAACTCTTGAAGCGCAAGCGTCAACGGTTAGTGGTCTTGCTGTAGATAACCATACAGGTTCTGGCGCACTGGAAGTGCAAGCATCTGGGGTTTCTTCTATTGCTGAAAACTCTAAGACAGCGATTGGTGTAGTAGAATCACAAGTATCAACAGTTGGCGGTTCTTCTGAAAGAAAGTTGATATCAAGCGGGGCGTTGGAAGCGCAATCATCAACTATCACTGCTATATCTGATAATATTACAGTTGGTAGTGGAAGTCTCCAAGCAGAAGTCGCCACAGTAAATGGTCTCTCTGAGAGAAGTGTAACTTCAAGTGGAACTCTGGAAGCACAGGTATCAGAAGTTGATGGACTATCCGAAAACTCTAAAACAGGGACTGGTGTTGTAGAATCACAAGCATCAACGGTAGGTGGTTCATCAGAAAGAAAGATAACTTCTACTGGAACACTGCAATCACAAGCATCAACTGTTGTTGCTACATCTGATAACATTAAAACTGGTTCAGGAATACTGGAAGCACAGGTTGTTGATGTATCTGGAGTAGGTGGAAGCACACCAGTAACATCTGCTTCTGGAACATTAGAAGCACAAGCATCAATAGTTGATGGTTCTGCTGGAGTCACACCCGCAATAAATGCTTCTGGAACATTAGAATCACAAGTATCAATAGTTGATGGTCTATCTGAAAGAAAGATAACTTCTACTGCAACATTAGAATCACAAGTGTCTAATGTTGATGGGTCTGCTACAGGCGCACCTGCTGAAATTGCTTCTGGAACATTAGAATCACAAGTATCAATAGTTGAGGGTCTATCTGAAAGAATAATGACTTCCTCTGGGACATTGGAAGCACAGTTATCAGAAGTTGTTGGTCTATCTGAAAGAATAATGACTTCCTCTGGAACATTGGAAGCACAAGCGTCAACTGTTGTTGGAACATCCGAAAACATTACAACTGGTTCTGGAACACTTGAAGCACAAGCATCAACTGTTGTCGCTACGATAAAAAGAACGGTAGTATCATCAGGAACACTGCAATCACAAGCATCAACTGTTGTCGCCACATCTGACAACATTACAACTGGTTCTGGAACACCTGAAGCACAAGCATCAACAGTTCTCGGTGCATCCGAAAGAACAGTGAATGTAACTGGAACACTGGACACGCAGTCATCAGAAGTTGTCGGTCAAACAAAGAGAACCGTTTCTGGGACTGGTGTAATAGATGTGGGTGATGCCAACGCCAGTGGTCTTGGAGTCCATACATATGTAATAATATCTGAACTGGTAATGCAACCAGTGTCCGTCACTGGAACCTCTGAGAATATTGTTACGGGCAACGGTACACTTGTATCACAGCAATCATTCGTTATTGGCGCATCCGCTTTCACTGACTATGCTACTGGTATTTCCCAGGTTGAAGATGCGAATGTCTCTGGTGAATCAAACCGACAAGTTGTAGGAATCGGAACTCTCTATGTATTCGATGCCCGTGTTGAGGGTGACGGACAAAAGTCAACCTTCTTTGCAGATGGACTATTGAAGGCACAGGCATCAACTGTTGTCGGTCTATCCGAAAATGTTATCGCGGCATCTGGTGCATTAACATCTACTTCCTCCATCGTTGTTGGTCTATCTGAAAATGCAATTCTTGCTTCGGGTGCGCTGCAAACAAGCGCATCAATAGTTGGTGGACTGGGTGAAGTCGTCAACACTGCTTCTGGAACATTACAATCTGAAGAATCGACAGTCGGTGGTTCTGGACTGAGAACAGTCACAATATCAGCATCAATACAATCTCAAGACGCGACCGTCCTTGGAACTGTTGAGAACGTTATTCCAGGCACTGGCACATTAATATCAAGTGCCGCAACTATTGAGGGTGCCTCTGAGAGAATCATAAACTCTAGCGGAACACTTGAAGTTGAGATAGCAAGCGTGTCTGGTGTTGCTGAGAATGTCATCACTGCAACAGGCGCATTAGAAACAAGCGCATCAATAGTTACGGGTCTATCCGAAAATGCCATAAACGGAACGGGAATCCTGCAAGCGCAAAGTTCTACAATAGTCGGTACTGCTGAAAGAGAAACTGAGTCTGATGCTGGTGCGCTTGTATCTCATCCATCCGAAGTTCAAGGACTTGGAATTAGAAGAAAGGTTATTGATGCCTCAATAGAAGCACAAGCATCTACAGTCATTGGTCTATCCGAAAATGCTATCCCTGGCACTGGCGTATTAGAATCTCAACCATCCATAGTCGATGCAATAGCAGAGAGAACCATAGACCAGAGGGGTGCTACGGCATCACTGGTTGCCTCTGACGCGCTAGTTGATGCACTAAGCGAGAGAATACTAGTCACATCTGTGGTGATTGTATCTCAGGCATCCAGTGTCGTTGGTGTCTCCGAAAACTTAATAGTCGGTTCGGGAATTCTGGTCAGCGATGCGGTAGAAGTTGTTGGTCTGGGCGAAGTTATCAACACCGCTTCTGCATCCTTAGTATCAACGCCATCTATTATTGCTGGTCTATCGGAAAGAATTATCAACCCATCGGTTGGGATTGTTAGTGAAGCATCAACTGTTGTTGGAACATCCGAAAACATTATTGTTGCTACTGGTATCGCACAGGTTCAACCGTCCACCATCTTCTCCGCAAGGGGAGAGAGAAAGGTTGTTACACAAAGTGCTGCATTGACATCAACCGAATCAAATGTCTTAGGTGTCGCGGAAAACATTATTGTTGCTACTGGTTTGACGCAGATTGAACCGTCTAGTGTTACGGGTCTATCTAAACGAACAATAGTGATGAATATCACCCTAGACACTTTCCCTGTCGTGCTGCAAGGTTTTGCTGAAAGAACCATAGACCAAAACGGTGCTACTGCCGCGCTTGTTTCAAGTGCATCTGTAGTTGACGGATTGGCAGAGAATGAAATAACTTCAAGTGGCACACTCGTATCAACGGATGCGGTGGTTGCTGGACTATCCGAGAGAATAATAAATGCTGTCGGAACGCCTAAAGCATCCGATGGATTAGTTGAATCCATAGCAGAGAGAAAAGTAAATGGTTCCGCTACTCTAGAGTCAACCGAGGTTGTGGTTGTAGGATTGGCAGAGAACGAAATAACTTCAAGTGGTCAACTCGAAAGCACAGACTCTATCATCTCAGGACTTGGTGTTAGAGCATCTAATGTCTTATTAGATGGACTCGAATCAAGTGATGTTACTGTTGTTGGACTTGCAGAAAATATTATTACAGGCATAGGAATACTAGAAACAGAAGTATCAAGTATTGTTGGCGAAGCAGAACGCCTCGTAGTAGTTGAGTCTGGTGTTAATATGCCAGACGATGTTTCAACTGCATCTGGTATCGCTGAAAGAACCGTTGTAGTATTAGTAGGCAATTTAGTATCAGCGGTATCACAAGTTCAAGGTGTCTCTGAAAATATCATCACTGTTACTGGAAACATAAAGGGAGATGCTTCCGAAGTTTCTGGAATAAGTGAAAGGGGTATCAATCAACTTCCCAACATAAATGGTTGGCCAGAAGGTACAGGTGAGACTGCATACGGACCTTCTGACGTATCGCCCAAGGTCACCTATACATCTCGCACAGGGTCTTACACTCCTAGATATCCAGTACTGAGTGGGATGAGTAACTCTGCATACAATGGCGAACTGATGCCAGCGATATTTGGCGGGACAGTTTCAGAGTCTGGTGGCGATTGGATATTTACCTATAACACTAACTACAACTCTTATCTGAGAAATTCAGGAACTTCCTCATCTAAGGGTATGCATTGGAACGCTACAAGAAACGCTTGGTATTGCGCTACGATAACAGGCGTACCAGTTTACAACGCAAACGGAACGATAACTCTACCTAATGCTGCAAACTTACAAGAACCAGTAACAACTCTTACTATTCAATCTCCGAAAGGAATGGAATACGCACCAGTCGCGGCACAAGATGTTGCCGTCAGTGGAAGTGCAGTTCGCGGTGCGTGGGCAGTAGGTTACTTGCAAGCGCAACCCTCTAAGATAACGGGTGTGGCAGAAAACGGAATTAACAATCTATTCGCGAATCTGCAATGTACTCCCTCTATTGTTACAGCAGTCATCAACAGAAGTTTCACTGGAGTTGCAATTGCGAAAGCAAGCGATGCGCTGATTGGCGGTGTTGCGGAAAGAACGATAAACGCTCAAGGCGTATTACTTAGCGACCCATCAACGGTAGCAGCAGTCGCAGAGAACATAATAACTTCTTCTAGTAGCATGCAGTCAACCCCATCAGAGGTTGTCGCCCTTGCCGAAAGAACTATCAATAGCACAGGCGCACTTGATAACACCGACTCGCTTGTTGATGGTTTATCTGAACGCAGCATTGTTATCGTATCAGGCATCAGCACTTCTGCTAATAGTCCAACTGCTAGTAGTACAATATCATACAGTGGCACAAACCTCACACTTTCAGGTTACCAATCTCAATATGGTCTGAATGGTACATATGCACTTACTGATAAACGAATGAGTATTGAGTATACTCCGAATCCTGTATATCAAGAGGATGGACTGTACCAAATTTGGCAACTGGAAGTCAATTCATCGAATTTCAATATAATAGTATGGAACGACAGAGAAGACCTTTGGATGGTGTCCGTAGGTGGTAGTGTTGATGCACGAACAGTAGTCGCTGGTGATTCGTTGGGTAACGGTACGAATTACAGTATCGGTAGTGCCACCACCAGTACGGGTGGCGGTCCTAGCACAACAGACGCGCTTGTCTCAGGCGTTGCCGAAGTTATTAACACGGTAGATTCCGCAGACTTAACATCTACTCCTGCTCTGATCGTAGGTCTTTCTGAACGCATTATCAATGCTGACGGTGCGATGGATACAACTGGGTCGCTTGTTACAGGACTGTCTGAGAGAACGATAAACTCTACTGGAGCGATGACCTCAAGTGAGTCGCTTGTTACAGGACTGTCTGAACGCATTATCAATGCTGACGGTGCGATGGATACAAGTGACTCACTTGTTGCAGGTCTATCTGAGAGAACGATAAACTCTACTGGAGTGATGGATACAACTGAGTCGCTTATTACAGGTCTTGGTGAAGTTATCAATACCGTTGATGAGGGCGACCTGACATGTAGTCCTTCACTGGTTGTTGCGCTTGCAGAAAGAACAGTAAACAAACTAGATGTACCCTTTGTCTATCAACAAGATACCAATACCCGTGGGCAGTTACCTACCGATTGGACATCAGGTCAAGACTTTGAGATATCATTCAAGTGGGTCGTGAAGGCGTGGTCAACTTCTAGTTATCGGTATCTAATTTCGCAAACTTCAAACATAGCTGGTTCTTTTAGTCTCAATGTTACTGGAATCAATAATCCTCAGACACAACAGTTTGACGAAATGTTGGTCGTAAGATACTACACTGGAACGACCTTTAGGACTGCTGAGATACAAATCCCCACATTGGTTAATTCTACTGTTGATGTTACGATATCAAATACCTCCGCAGGTTTAGTCATGACAGCAGGAGGCATCAGCACAGGATTGAAACCGGCCGCTGCCTATGCAAGGATTCGTTCGATTGGCGGTCTCGGATCATCACCGACTCTGCCACAGATAATATTCGACATGAAGTTTGTTGACAATACAACGTCTTCAAATACTTTAGTCTATCCAATGGATAATGGAAGTGTGAATAAGTTCTTCGCATACAATAGCGTGGGCGCGGCAGTAACATCACAGAACATTACAATTGCTAACTACGATTCTACTAACTGGATAGGCGGGATTATCCCCGATATCAATGTCGCACCTGCTCTCGTTAGTGGACTGGGCGTAAGACATTCTAACTCTCTGGGTACGCCAACATTATCAGCGCAACCTGCGACCATTGACGGACTGTCTGAAAGAAGCATTGTTGAAGTTGATGCTACACCGAAAGCACAAGACGCAACTATCGTATCGGTAGGTGTTAGAACTTCTAACGCCCTTGACGCAACACCAAAGGCGCAACCCGCAACTGTTGTTGGTCTGTCCGAAAATACTATCACTGGTGCTGGTGTCCTTGTTAGTCAGCAGTCAGTAATAGTCGGTCTCTCTGAAAATATTATCCCTGGCACTGGAGTACTTGATACAACAGAATCGCTCTCCACTGGTGTTGCAGAGAGAATAATAAGACCTGCCATATCACTTGAAGCGGGTCTATCAACAACTGCTGCTGTTACCAAGCGGTCACTCTTCCCAATCGCTGCTACTGTCATATCACAACCATCCATTGTTGTGGGAGATGTTGAGAGGGTTCTATTTGGAACAGGTGTTCTTACAGTCGTAGAGTCGCAAGTGACTGGACTTGGTGAAGTCATCAATACTGCAAGAGGCGACATCAGTCCATCTGATGCCCTTGCCGTAGGTGCTGGATTTAGAACTGCAAACGGACTAGCAACTCCATTGCAAGCATCTCCATCAACCACCACTGGACTTGGTGAAGTCATCAATACGGTTGACGAAGGCGACCTGACATGCAGTCCTTCATTGATTGTTGGTAACGGAGTTAGAGTATCTAACGACCTAAGTGCAGATGTGAAAGCACAACCTGCAATTGCTGTTGGTCTATCAGAAAGAATCATACGACCACAAGTATCGTTGACCTCAACTGCCTCGCTTGTTACGGGTCTTGGTGAAGTTATCAACACAGTTGATGAGGGCGACATAATATGTTCCCCATCGCTGGTTGTTGGTAATGGAGTCAGACATGCCAACTCTCTGAGTGCAGATACCCAAGCACAACCCGCAACGGTTGATGGACTGTCTGAAAGAACTATCGTTGAGATTGAAGCAGACCTAAGTGACGGAGATGTTAGTGTCTCTGCTACGAGTGGTAACGGTGAACGTAAACTTATTACTTCAAGAGCGAAAGTGGTATGTGAACCATCTGGTGTTGTGGGTGCTGGATTTAGAACTTCTAATTCATTAGCAACGCCTATCGTTGTAGATGATGCTTCCGTTACAGGTCTCTCCGAGAGAATAATAACGGTAACAGGTAGTCTGGTATCCACAGACGTTGAAATGACGGGTCTTTCAGAACGTATAATTACAGGTGCGGGTAACGTTGTTGCTCAAGACTGTGTAGTGAACTCACTTAGTGAGAGATCATCCACTGGTTCTGGAGTGCTAAATACAACTGATAGTATTGTAATCGGGACTGTAGAGAGAACTGTTACAGGTTCGGGAATATTAGAATCTGATGACTCAAGCATTACCGCGATAGTCTATCAGAACATTATTGAACAGGATGCGATCCCAACGAAGAGAGCATTCAGAATTAGAAAACCAAAGACAAGAAGAATATTGTCCCGAAGAACTATTAAATAGAAGTATAAATAAACATATGGCACAATACGAAGACATAGAAATAGATCAAGGTACTTCTATAAAGTATCAAATACAACTGCTTGATGTTGGCGGTGGTAGGAGAGACTTGTCAGATTGCTTTGTCCGTGGTAGTTTGAAGCATACATATGGTTCGGATAGTTCCACTGCTGTGAATTTTCTGGCAAACATTGATGCTCCACCTGAAAATGGAATAATCAATTTTAGTCTAAATCCACAACAAACCTCTACGCTCACCCAGCGTAGGTACGTCTATGACGTAGAAATTGAGTATGAGAAAGATAGCGTTGCTGTCGTTGAGCGAGTACTTGAAGGGAAGGCATTCTTATCTAATCAGGTAACTGATATGATAGTTAAACCGATTTCGTAAAACTGAAGGAGTATAAATAAATGAGTGTAAGAGCGAAGAGTAGCATTGGTAAATTAGCAGGACAAGGGCAGGTCGTTCGTAAGGACGGAACTGTTGAAACATTTACCATTAATACTGATCTAACACGCGAGCAAGCAGACCTAATTTTGCAAGCGCAAAAAGAAGGTACTGAAACTCAAGAACAAGACAATGGTAAATCTAATACTTGATTTACTTATTTTTTAAAAAATCTCTCAAGGAGAATTAACATGGCTGTAACACACGAAACCCCCATCCGCAACTTGATTGCTGATACTGTAACTGCAAAAATTGATGACGGAGGTGCTGCTGGTCACATCTTCTTTCAAACATCTGGTGGAGCTGCTGATATTGCAGACCTGACTTTTAGCACAACTGCTTTTGGTGCTGCTGCTAGTGGCGTTTGTACTGCTGCTGCAATCACTGATGACACTAACTGTACTGCTGGTACTGTTGCTGTTTTTGCTGTAAAAAATAGCGGTGGAACGACTATCTTTTCTGGTAGCGTAACTGCTACTGGTGGTGGCGGTGACATAATCTTGTCTTCTGTTGCTATTGGACAAGGCGATACCATCTCTATCTCTTCTTTGACTTACGAAGCACCAAACTAAGTCGAAAAAGTTTTTTATCTCTAAGAGGGGTGGAGTTCTGCTCCACCTCTTTTTTTATGCCTAAATAAAGATAATGAAAGAATAGACTAGGAAAGAATAATGGCAAAGTATCTCCCAACAAAAGTATCATCAAGACCACAGCAAGATGGCAATGGAACTCAACCTTCACCTCCATCACCCAGTGTCGTAACAAGAAACCTAGTTACTGGATACCAGTGGAACAACGGTAATTCTTTATCCCATGAGCAGATGGATGCTAACTGGGGAACCATTGATGTCATGCAACAGGGTGGTAAGTCTTGGCCAAAGTATGACGGGTTGTATTTGAAGAATGTTGGACTTGATACCGAAGGCGGCATCTTTGTTGATAACCCGTACAATAATTCGGGCGTGACACCATTTGGCGTAAATTATGTAAACTACAGATTAGACTATGCAAACATACAGCAAGGCGATAGTGACTTTGGTGTCACACTTGCCGAAGGAGATTTTTTATCATATAGTGGTAACCTCAATCTTAAAAATGGTGATGTTAGATACGGAACAACTCTAAGTTTCGTTGACTCTGATACATCAAATTATGCAATGACCCTGACAGGAACCAACGTATACGTTGGTGCAGGTTCTACTGCCAACCCAAATACATCTCAAGTTCGTATCGGTAAACTCGGTGGAACTCAGGTCGATATTGGTGCGCTTGACAATATCCTTAACCAAGAAGTTACATTACAAGTTGGTGCTTCTGGTTCAACCTCTATCACAAGTAAATCTGGTTCAATAAAAGCAAAGCAAACACAAGTCAGTCCACCACTCTGGAATCTTACTTTAAACTCCTACAATGGCACAACCAACGTTGAAGCATTGACGATTGCACCTGATGGCGCGGTAACCATTCCTTCACTCGTAGGTGCTGGTCCAGACTATGATAGTGCAAAAATTAATAATCTCACTTCACCTGGGTTAGTTAACTTAGGTTCGGTTGGTGGTGCTAATACAATAATCAAAGGTGACCTCCAAGTAGACGGTTCGATAATCGGTGGTGGTGTTGGTGTTGGTGTTACTGCTGCGAACCTCGCAACAGTTTCCCCAGCATTTTCGGTAAGTCAGTTATCAAACACTGGCGCAGTGACAATGAATATTGATGTCGCACCAACCTTTCAAGTACCACTGGTGACTGAAGTTACCTCTTGGAACAATCTTGTTGGGTCGGGCGGTGGCGCAGCACAGGCAGATCAGTTGACCACTTCAAGACTGATATGGGGTCGCCCATTTAACGGCACTGCTGACATAACGGGTGCGTTATCAAATGTTACAAGCGTTAGTTCTTCAGGTGCAGACTTAGACTTTGCGTCAACTGCTGCTATGAAATTTACCACCCCTAGCGGTGAGTACACTTATACTTCTAACTCCACAAACATAGGAATAGTAAAGTTTGTCGGACTTACCGCACAAAGAACTTATGATATGCCTAACAAGAGTGGCATAGTTGCTATGATATCTGATGTTGAAGATAATCATATCAACTTAGACTCTGATAATATCTTTACTGTAAATCAGACTTTTAGTGGAGGACTCACTGGAGACCTAACAGGGAATGCTGATACGGCAACAACTGCTTCTAACGCTTCAGCACTTAACAATGTGACGGCATCCATCACCGATAATGCTAAGATTGTCCTGAGAGATGGTAACGGTGACTTCACTGCTGGGACAATATCAGCAAACCTTAGTGGTACTGCATCAAATGCATCCTTTGCGAGTGATGCTGGGACTCTTAATGGTGTTACTGCTTCCACTACAACCAACGGAACTATCGTTCTTAGAGATGCTTCTGGTGACTTCACTGCTGGAACGATAACAGCAACACTAGACGGAAACGCATCATCGGTGACCAATGGTGTTACGACTAACACTGTACAAACTATTACTGGAGAGAAAACCTTTTCATCAACGGTTAATGTTTCCGAAAGAATAAGTTTTAATGGTAATAACGCTGCTGTCCTCACGCAGGCAGCATCGGGTCAAACAATGAACTTTATTGTAAATGACTATAGCACAACTAATCCAATCCTTACTCTGGGTGATCTTGGCGCAGGACTTGGAATTGTAGGTTATATGGCAGCACCATTCCTTGTCGGTGGTAATCTTGCTGCCACTGGTGACGGGCAAATTAATGGCACTCTCAACGTTGCTTCTGGTCTTTCTGTAACAGGTGCTATTACAGCGACAGGTGATATCACTGCATACTTTACTTCTGACGAAAGACTAAAGGATAACATCACACCCATCCCCAACGCTCTTGACAAGGTTGCATCACTCAGTGGTAACACCTTTGATTGGAATGACAAGACTGATAAAGTTGGAAGCGAGACTGGTGTCATAGCACAAGAGGTTCAGGCATTGGGACTTCCTGACGTAGTAACAGAAAGAGACAACGGTTATCTGGCAGTTCGATATGAAAAACTGGTTCCCCTTCTCATTGAGGCAATCAAAGAACTCAAAGCAGAAGTTGAGGAGTTGAAAGCGTAATGGCACAAATACCCACAACTAATATTAGATTGCGTAGTAATATCAGAGGCGAATATGGTGGCAGCTCCTCCAATGTTTCCCTTGGTAATTACTATCGATTCGTTAATAACACCGGACTTGTTGACAACTCAGCAGTCGTACCCTATAACCCAAAGTACTATTTGGATAACCCCTATTATCCAGCAGTCGGTCCCAGCACAAACTATGCAAGATGGCAAACCGAGCAGAGGTATCAAAATGCTGGAGGATTTTGGGTTCTAGTTCCTAATACAACCATAGATTTCACTTGGTATTGGGCTGGTCAGGTTAAAGGTACACTGAGTATTCCAGTAACTAATTCTCCAAACAACCCCGCATGTCCAACTTCATATGTTGGAGGTCCAGCTGTATCTTACGGAAGCACTAGTGGATACTTTTACTTTACCCCAGATACAAACTACCCCTATATAGGGCAAAGTTTTACAGAACTGTCTATGGGTATAAGCAATACCTTTACGCAGGGAACCGTATTCGGTGTACCAATAAGAACATACGACATCAAATATTCGATATGGAGAACAAAGGGCAGAGCAGCATACACTGCTTATTATAACCAAAGCGTTCCACAAAACGGAGCTAACCCGCCTGATATATCAATGGGTGATTTCAAAGGGCAGTACAACCCATAGTATTTTTGGTCGTATAAATAAAGGT
>Ga0115008_10000393_pt1 | contig 32280 bp, 27 predicted proteins | sample FraStrMetagenome_FD_87164 | JGI IMG/M metagenome (GOLD analysis project Ga0115008, IMG submission 87164) | Marine eukaryotic phytoplankton communities from Arctic Ocean - Fram Strait ARC3M Metagenome | ecosystem: Environmental > Aquatic > Marine > Oceanic | place: Fram Strait | collected... | reverse complement strand
TCATTATTCATTATTCATTATTCATTATTCATTATTCATTCATTCTTGACAATATACCAACTGAGAAGAGTCTTTGAATAGAGTCGAATAGTAAAAGCAACCAGCCGAGCAACGCGTCACGTTTTTACAGTCCCAAATATATTTCTAACATAAATTAAAAATAATAATAATAATAATATGCCGCCTCTTCTCACGTATGCTGCACGGGTATCCGATGGTCTTCCGCTCATTGCATCGTTTGCACCGACACAAGAAAATCTTGAGAAGCATAAGAATGAGGCCAAAGGTATCTTAAGGGAACTCAACAGTCGTTCGGTTGCGAAACTCAGCATTGATACGTCTGCTAAGAAAACTTTTCATTGTCTTATACGGGATGGGATTTGTTACTTAACCCTAACGGAAAGTTCTTATCCGAAGCGATTGGCGTTTTTGTATTTGGATGAGGTGGCAGATGGGTTTATAGAGGAGCTTACTAAGGATTATGGTGATCGATGGTTGGAAGAGATTCAAACGGCAGGGAGACCGTATCAGTTTATTAAGTTTGATCAATTTATTCAGAGGAAACAAAAAACGTTCGTGGATCCATCTTCAAGAGCGAACACGACAAAGTTGAATGAGGATTTAGCTGACATACAAAGTATTATGAAAAAGAATATTCAAGAGGTTTTGAATCGTGGGGAAAAGCTCGAACATGTTTCAGAAGTCAGCAGTAATCTTGTTGAGAAAAGTAAGGAATTCAAGTGGGGCGCAAAGAAATTATCGTTTCAAGCTATGGTTAATCAGTATGCGCCAATAGTGGCCATGGGGTTGTTTGTTCTATTAGTGTTATACCTTAAATTCTTCTGGTAAAGACTAAATTACGGCTTGTTTCTCACACCACCTTTTTTGTAACGTTTCATAAAGATGATATGTGCACAGAATCTGCGAAAGTCTTTGAGCACGGATAGGACGTTAGTTTTCTCACAAGCTCATTTGCTACGTGAATCGTATTATCATACACCTAATACTTCTTTCTTGCGGGCAACTATTTCATAGGTAATCGACAACATTATTGTGGTCGCTATCAACTTTAACTTAATTTTGAAGCAGAATTTACACAAATTCAAGTTTACTTCTCACCCATTACGTGCTCTAAACTTGACCGGACAATTCATGGGAAGGGAGTTTTCGATATAACACTAGGCAGGGGTCATGATCCCAACGATAAAGTTTTTCAGCTGTACTTATCGAGAATTGAGGGTACTGGCTAGAGGACATCACCGATAAATTGCGTTGTTCATTGGAACTTTATTTTCTTCCATGAAAAGGCAACAAAGTATATCTGTTACTTTTAGTAGAGTGAAAGATAGAATACTGGAGTAACGTTGCCTTCTTTGGACAATTTTTAGCATTCATATTTCCTATTTAATGGAAAATTGTGCAACTACCAAAGAACAAAACATGTAACTTAATTTAACATTTTAACCGACTTTTCTCTTCGTGATAAGAGTATCTTGTAGATCCCTCAATATTGCCTTTTGTTCAGAAAGCGACACGTCGAATTTATTTAAAGTATCGTTTTCTAATTTGTTGTCAAAACGTTTTTCAATATTGAGTTCGTCCCCTTCAATGGCTTTGAGGACCTTTTCCTTAAAGTTAGGAGACCATGAAATTCCAGCGGTTGCAAGACCACCGACAAACCACAAGGGTACCACCACCAATGATAAGAAGACAAAGGCGATGTATTCTAAAAACGTAAAGTGAACATGGTCGTCGGTGAAGAATAACCATAAATTTGATCCGGAATTGTGCACCCCTACTAACCACCCAAAACAATCATGGGAACGAGTGCAATATTTTGTGCAACTAACGTGAAGCAGACGATTACGCCAAAAACTCACATACGAGGCTTCACGAGAATGATTCTTTTTCTGCAAAAAAAGAGTTTGAGAAATTATCAACAAGCCAAAAAATCCAAAGATTAGGAACATTGATACAAAAAGAATCTCATTCCACTCTTCAAATCCACTCATTGAGGATGGTATGCAAACAAAATTTTTACCACAACTTGTCGGTGAAGAACCTACATCAATTATGTGCCCACTTGATAGAAGAAGAATTGACGTAAGGAGAACAAGAGCAAAGCTCGCTTTTACAGCCTATCAATTGAAGTGGAAGTAGTTAAGTCAAAGTAATGAAGTCAATCGAGTTTGCAAATAACTTACATCAATGACATCTTCAAAAAATAGAGCGACATGGTGAACATATGCTGTAAGCCAAAAAGTCAGTCGAAGCCAAACCAAGACCGTACATATTATTGCAAAAGTCTCTATTTCAGATGATATCCACCCTGCATGAAGCTGAATCAACAATACGCCAGCGACCAGGAGAAGGAGTACAACCATATCAGTAAAGCAAATGCACACTCGAGTTTTTGAATAGGATCTTTCTGCAAGCAAGAAAATCTGAAGTACATCCCATGCACCGAATAGAGAAGTAGATAAATAAAACAGATACGGTGCTACTTCGTCTTCTAATTCAATATCGGTATACTTATTTATCTCACGAACAATTATAAGTCGAAAAGACCAAATCAAAGCCAAATGACTATATAATTGTAGAAGCAAAAGTGCAAAAGCCGAACAAGATGCCATTTCATCCCGAATCAAAGATTGAACGTACTTAGAAAGTAACGCTTGGTTTTGAATCTTTATAGGAAAATAACGAATGCGATCTAGATATAAAAATCTATCGATTTTTGCTTCATCTGTATATTTTTCAAATTCGTCATCAGAATTTGAAACAAAAAAATTACGGAGACACTCCAGTGATTGCGTACATTTTTCATCGTCGTTCCAAAAATTTGTCATCATTATTTCAGAATGGGACTCAATAGCATCCACTAAATAATCAAGAGGATATTTTCCATCAACGTCAGCTATTCTTGATACTTGTTCATTTATCAGTAAACATATAGCATCCATGCTCGGAAACCTTTCATCTATTTCAAATGATGCACGAATGAGCAAATGATGCAAAGCGGTACGTCCACGAATATCCTCAAGCTCTATTCCGTCTGGATAGGCATCTCTCAGTAATTTTAAAACTTCATACGATGCTCCAACTTGTGCTGCAACGTGTATTGGTAATTCCCCTGTCTCGGTAGATGCCATTCCTGCAGCTAGTTGAGCTGCTGGATTGTTTGTCAAGAGACGAAGCGGATGATCCAAGGAGGAGTCAATATCATCGTCAGAGCCTCCAGGAACAACACTAGCAGCAGAAGTAGGACCCGAAGTGCTACTCCGAGCTTTACCAAGTAATAGTTCAATAGTTTTTAGATCTGGAAAATTTCCCGTCACAAAACTAAATAGCAAATACATCAATAGCGGTGTTCTACCTTTATTATCAGGTAAGATTAATGCATCAGGATAAGCCGCAAGAATTGCTCGTTTGGATGCAAAGCTGGTATTTTTTCTGCAAGCGTAGTGTAAAGGGTATTGACCATTTGCTCGAACCTTGCACCGCGCAGCCTTTCGAGAAGCAAGGAGAGATACCAAGCTCGACGATATATGTCCATTGTCATCGGTATCGTCGCTTCCACGCAATAACATATGAAGTGGTACGCAACCTTTAGCATCGACCCTTTCAATGCTGCTTGGTAATGTATTCACCAAAGTCCGAATTGCGATTTCAGAAGCACCACTGGCACAAGCCAAGTGCAAAGGCAAGCGCCCACCCTTGTCCTCCATCGCAACACATTGATTCGATGCACTAATTAAAGCCTGAACTACATAAGAAGGGGGCTTACTTAAGCATGCAATATGCATGGGAGTCCAGCTGTACAAATTATCCTGACGTTCGGAGGCAGCACTGGGGTTTTGAGCAAGTTGATTTAACACCAATTTCCATCCCTCGACATCGTCTTCGCCCGATGCTTCGCCACATAGTTCATGCAATCCAGTGAATGATCCTGTACTCCGGTTTAAAGGAGGAGTAACCTGCTGTTTCGTAAACTGGTCATATCGACTTTCAGTCAAAGGTGACGATGATAAATTATTGTAAGCTGCTTTCGGATTAACAAAAGTTTCGCTATCCGACGAAACAGACTTTTTTATTGCATTACTACTATACACCGTACTTCTCTGTTTTTGTACGTCGTTCCGAGGCCTTCGTTTAGAAGTAGAAAATCTCCCAGCAGCAGCAGATGAAGATAAAGTAGATACAGCCGTACTACTATTTGTCGTTTGTGTCATCGGAGAATTATATTGTTGCTGTTGCTGCTGCTGCTCTTGCTCTTGCTGTGGGTGAAATTTCGCTCGAAAGATACCATCTCTGGGCGGTCGAGGCAATCTACGAGGAGGAGGATGTTGAGGCGGTTGACGTGTACGTGCTCGAACTGCAACACGTTGAATCCCTTGATCATTATGATCGATATTTGGATTACCAACTTCTGTCCCTGGAGGGCGAATGGTAAAGAACAGCGGTCGTCTACCGTCTTCTTCTTCCTTGTTGCTGTTGCTGTAATTACCGCTCCTCATTATGATTTTATTGCACTTTCGGTATCCTCTTTTTTAATTTGTATGAATTTGGTTGCTTTGAAACATCTTTTTCATGACTCTCTCTCTCTAGAGATTTATACTCGTACCCTTCACTCCATTAACTTAATACTTTAAAATGAAAAACAATACAACATGTTGTATTAATAAATACGACTCATACCGGTACATCATACTTCGGAAGTATATCATATATACGATATTCATTACCGGTACAACATCTCTCAACGGTTCTTTAATTTATAACGTCCAATGAAACTAATTAGCTATATTAGGAAAAAATCAGAAGCCAATGGTTGTTCAGGTTGAGGTTGTTCAGGTTGAGGTTGGGAATGAGAACCGTGAGTTGACAACTTTTGCAACAATCCGAACTCAAACATCTGCGCGAAATACGAAGTAGTTGTTGCAAGTTGCAACATGAAGTTCCCAGTGTGTGCGTTCGTGTGTACTCATTGAAACACACGAACGCACACACAGGTAGGCTTCCCAGGACCTGACACGTGACTTCGTACGTGGGTACATACGGTCACACCGGGTAAAATATAGGTAAAGTGTATCTTCGGAATCTTTCTGGCGAGGCGTGAAATCGGATCTTTTTCTTTTCTCTCTCATTAAAAATTAATCTTTCACACTTCAACAGTTGTGATCGCACATTTCATCTTACAAATACTATTAGTACGCAATCATGGTCAAGGTTGGAATCAACGGGTTCGGGCGCATCGGACGGTGAGTGCCGTAGTGTGTATACATGTCAAGAATCATTAGATAGATTCACAAGAAGTATCTTGAGTCCAATGATGTGTCATAATCTCTAACACACTGTCATTGCTATGTATACGCAGTCTCGTCATGCGTGCATCCTCCGGGAAGGAAGATATTGAGATTGTAGGAATCAACGATCCCTTCATCTCTGTCGAATACATGGTCTACATGTACAAGTATGATACGGTGCACGGAATAGCTCCCGAAGAAGTCGTGGCAGATGTGGAAAACAGTACCATTACTATTGGAAAGCACACGATCAAGATCTTTGGAGAGAGAGATCCTGCTAATATTCCATGGGGTTCCTGCGGTGCCGAGTTTGTCGTCGAGTCCACTGGTGTCTTCACCACGACCGAAAAGGCCTCGGCACACTTGAAGGGTGGAGCTAAGAAGGTTGTCATCAGTGCACCCTCGAAGGATGATACCCCTATGTTCGTTATGGGTGTAAACAATGACAAGTACGAAGCTTCGATGGATGTCGTTTCCAATGCTTCCTGTACCACCAACTGTCTCGCCCCCTTAGTGAAGGTTGTCAATGATAAGTTCGGACTCAAGGAAGGCCTCATGACCACCGTTCACTCCATTACTGCCACCCAGAAGACTGTTGATGGTCCATCCATGAAAGACTGGAGAGGAGGACGTGCTGCCGCGCACAACATCATTCCTTCTTCTACCGGCGCTGCAAAGGCAGTTGGTAAGGTTTTACCCGAAGTGAATGGAAAACTTACTGGTATGGCCTTCAGAGTTCCTACACCAAATGTCTCTGTTGTTGATTTGACTGCTCGCTTGGAAAAACCTGCTACCTATGCCGAGATTTGCGCAGCAATTAAGGAAGCATCTGAGGGCAGCATGAAGGGAATTATGGGTTACATCGACGAAAACTTGGTTTCTTCAGATTTCGTCGGCAACAAGCATTCTTCCATCTTCGATGTTAAGGCTGGAATCGCGTTGACTGACGACTTCGTGAAGCTTGTATCTTGGTACGATAACGAATGCGGTTACTCCAATCGTGTCTTGGATCTCGTTTTGCACATGGATAAGACCATCAAAGGTTAAGTCTTCTCTCTACTCATGTGTTAAGAGTGTCCGCTCACAGATGGATGACAGTCCAGACGAGTTTCGTACATTTCATCAAGGGCCATTCGAATCTCATCTGAAAAGCAGTGGAACAATTTTATAGAATCATGAAATGGACTGTCTTTTATATGATTTATTTTTATTTTTATACTATCCTAGTGGTTCATTTAGTAATCATACTCGTGACTTCCTAGCCAAATCCCACTGGAGGCTAGCGTTCGGCCGTTTACATTCTTCTAACAGCACTACCGCTTTCTATGGACTCACGAAAATATTGGTATTTATAGTCTCGATCTGCGGCTCCGTAACAAGAATCCGAAGGATGCTTATCAAGAGAATATGTTCTTCAAAATTCATCATAAACTTCCATTGACTGATCATCTTCATGACTGTACAATATCCTTGGCCGGCATAATACATTATTAAAAAATATAACTCCATCGTAATAGAGTAGAAGCCAATGATTGAAAAATTTAGTTAGCCAATCGGAAGGCTTTCGTTTTCAAAACATAGCTGAGATCCAAACGCCCCAGTAACGGATGTTTCAGCAAGCTTCAATGGGGTACTTTCATTGGGAGGTTCTATCACTACTGTTAAATTCATTTCTCTCAAACAAACCTCAGAAACTATTTCACTCAGGAACTCAAAGCGTTTCATTCGATCTTTTCGCATTGCTTCTAGCTTTCCTTGAAGTGCTTCCAAGGCTGATAGTGGTGCTTTCATAATTCCTAGGTTTACTTCAGCCATTCTAATTATTTCCGGCTTGTCATCAAAGAAGCCCGAATCCTTTATTTCCATTTGTCTTTTAGCCGATGTATACCAGTCCTCGTACTGTGCGTGAAAAAGTTCTTGATCAAGCGACTCGCATTCTTCAAGAAGTTTGGCAGGAAATTCCATCTCCTTTTCAATTCTACAAACTTTGACTATCCTGGTCAAAATTTTCATCAAGCGATCTATCCTCTTCTTGATTGCTTTTTCAGGAAGAAGCTTTTCATATTCACCAAATGGAAATATATCGACCTTCTCCAAGCTACTGTCACGAGAGATACCTTGCAAATCCAAGAGAAGCGGCCTAATTCCAGTTGCTTCACTGCTAGATTTTTGCAATAGCAAGGATTTGAGCCGACGAAGAACTTCACGAAAAGCCAACACTTGTGATGCTCCTAATAATTCGTTAATCTCACGCAAGCGATAGTTCTTACTCTCCATTACTCTTGCTAGTTCTGCAAATGGATAAAGCATCTGACTCATTGCAAGTTCCATTACTTCACAACAATGCTCCGCCTGAAATGCCTCGATAAGAATTGGATTTTCGATGATTTCTTGTTTCTTTGTACGTAGGGACTCCAACCAATGGTCTACTTTCTTTTGGTCACTGCCGCCATTTCGCCGAGCCTTTCTTTTAAGATTAACAAACTCATCCACCAACTCTCTACTTGGAGCTCGTTGTAAGTTTCGATGTGACTCCGCAAAGGATCGAAAGGGCGCTCTATATTCGCACTTTACGAGATAAAGCCTCTTCGATGTGCAAGTATTTGCACCAGTAGCGGCGCGAAATGCTGAGAAGTGAGCTGGTAGATCTTTCTTGATCAATGTGTAAAGTGCATCAATCTGCTCTTGATAGGAGTAATGCCCTACTGCAGACAGGTCAAATCGTACAGTGCTAGCGACGTTGTACGCATCATTTGATCCAGAGGTCATCGCTAACGCAGGATGTTTCTGCATAGCCTTAAGCGCATGTTTTGTGTATAATATCACGTAATCTGCCCAAACGTAATCGGGACAAATAAGTCTCGTCGTCTCGTAACAGTCTCTCCTCCTCTTCAGCTGTGATGGAGCACTATTAGCATATTCCAAATGCTGCGCGAGGGCTTCATTTGCCACTACAGGTACCGCACTGGCCCCCGTCACAGCTGGAACTGCATCCCGACTCACTTGCCTCGATATCACGCGTTGTTGTTGATGAGGGGACAACGACGGTCTGCTAAATCGCGAATTCGACCCACTCATAACACCATGATGATGATGATGATGATTCAAACTACTAGCACCACCACCACCAATATTGCTATTATTATTATTATTATTCGGCTGATTCTGTGCTTGCTGAACCACCACGCTACTATCCACATTCGACGCCAAAGCTAACTTATCCTGCGTTATGGTCTCAATGGCACCGTTGGCAACTTCAATGCACAGCCTCGAAAAACTTTCTAATATATCACAACATTCCGGTGCCTCACTGTACAGAGAATAATCCAACAACAGTTCCTTCAATAAATTCTTCGCTTTATTGCCCAACTCGAAGAATTGACCTAAGAGTACATCACCCGCGGATACCGTAGCAGTGAGGCCGCCCTCATTGGCTCGATACAGTGCTTCATCCAGTAAGGTGATGAGACCTGGTACAGCTTGTATTGTTAGGTCCTTTTTTAGATGTGTGTTTGGAGTGGTGTGTCTTCTGGTAGTAGAATTGGAAGTGGGAGTGTTAGTGTTGCTGGAGTAGGTAGATGATGGAGGGGAGGGGACCATTGTCACTGGATGATGATGATGATTTATTCTGTGTTTGTAGTATTATATATATGTCTGTGTGTGTGTTATAGATTTTTTCATCTCTCTCTTGTCTCATGTCATGTGCTGCGAGCTGCAAGCTGCGAGAGTTGATGTGTGTTGTGTGTGTGTGACTGTATTGTGTGTGTTGTGTGTGTGTGACTGTATTGTGTGTTGTGTGTTGTGTGTTGTGTGTTGTGATTTGCTATCGGTTATGAAAGTTCGCATAGGATGATGTTCCTGCAGCAAGTTTCGTCACCTGTCACAAAACTGGAACTTTATCACCGTTTTCATCATTTTGCTGCTACCTGCTACCTACTACCTACTATACTATTAATACTACTAACTACATCTACCAACCACTGCTGTTCTTTCACGCTCATTCTTCTCTTTCTCTAAACTCTACTTCGAGAGAGTTTAAAGAAGGAAGGAAGACGAAGATTGTTCTTCTTACTGCAGAGTCCGTGTGAATGTGACAAAGATAGACCCGTAAGAAAGACTTTATATCACATCGAACAGCATAATTCGCAAAATCAGTGGAAATTCTATTTCAGTATGCGTCGAACTGCTGCACCACTCTTCGGGACGTTGACTGAATTATCGACCCTTGTTTCAGCAAGGAGACGGTATTGTCGTTATGATTATAATAAGCTTTCTTCTCGAGTGTTTCCAGTAAGAAAAGAATCACGACGAGAGTTTTTTTGGTCGTCTACTTTCACTAGTAAATCTATGCTGAAGGAGGTGGTGAAAGAAGAGGAGAAGAAACCGCGAATGAGCACAGAATTACAGACGGGCTTACTTGTCTCGGTTTTGGGAACACTTCTTGTTGCTATGCCAAGAGGTATTGTGTATTTCAAAGAGCATTACGCGCAAGACAACGAATCATTTATAAATAGTAACTTGCCAGATGTGTACGAAGATATAGACTTCATAGATGACGAAATGTTGTCGGGGCTGTCCACAAGAGTAATCTTAGACTACATATTTGAGAACGAGCCAAGAAACAAAGATGATAATAATGTCTTACATCGGGCATCAGCGTTCTTGAGTAAGGTTATTTACAATGATAAAACTGAAGCTGCTTTGAAAAGTCTTGTTATATCTGTGTTAAAAAGCGAAGAGGTGATCAAAGAAATCCGAACTTTGGCGGCTTCTTTGTTTCAAGAATTGATAGTAGACCAGCGAACAAAAGACCAGGTAGTGGAGTTAGTTCAAGAAGTTGTTGCCCAGGAATCGGTCAAAAAAGCAGTGACAGAATTAATTATCGATTTATTAAGGGATGACGAAATATTTGAGAAGTTTCTGGATTTAATTTCAAGACTCTTCGGCGATGAGAGCGTGAAAGAATCTGTCAGGATTTTATTGACGAATGCAGCTCATGAAACGTTGACAGATGAGGGTATAGTGCAACATACCAAAGAGTTTGCAGCTAGTCTAGTAGCAGATTCAACTATCCAGAGAACTAGTGGCGATGCACTTTGGAATACAATTGGTTATTCTTTATCTCCAAGCGAAGGGACAACTATTGTGCTGGTCTTTGTCGGTGTTCTTTCATTAGCTTTGGGTTGTTTCGCGCTAACTATGAGTAAAGCATCAGTATCTCTTCCGGAAACAAGTCAAGTTATCACCAAAACTGTTGAGAATGTTCCTGATCCTAGCACTTTCATCTCTTCAACATTAAATATTTTCATGTATCCATTTCGTATCATCTTATCCTCAGTTAGAAACATTGAAGGTTGGGTCTATGAAAAGTTATCTTCTTACATATCTTTCGGCATGAAAGCCACTAAAAGTTACTTCACTGTTTCATCAAAAAATATCCAACAAGCAACTACTATCTACTTTCGAAATATGATCAGAAAAATCAGCCACGGGTTTTTGTTTGTTGTTTGTTGGACGGAAAAAAGCTCTCGAGAAAGTTTGATTCTAGTCGGAAATTATACATTGGATTCGTTCCATCGTTGTCGAGCACTTTTGATTGATGTATGTTCACGTCAGTTTCGGATTAGTATTCATAGGACAAAAAAGTGGTTTTCGAACGATTTATAGGTATATGTGAGTTAAGCTTTTTATCCATGTCATTGGACTTCGGAAAGATGACTTTGGTGGGTATTCCATTGAGATTGCAATGAATTACATGTCGTGCTCAGGATTACGTAAGAGCGTAGTTCAACCAGAGGTCAGGGATGAAAAATCGGCGATAACGTCTCTTTATATTTCTCACAATATTTGATATTGCCACCTAGACTACCTCGAGACCTCGCATGCCCTATACCAATATCATTTTACTCACTGGTGAGATATCGATCAATCCAAAGTCACCAACAACTATGAAAATTTTTTCGCGTTTTTGGAAAGGTGTTCAGTCCAAATCTTGACATGATTGGAATAGAGCGCAGCGGCATAATCTTTAGTGTAAACAATTATGTATATATAAGCCGAAGACATTCAAGATGTAACACTTTCAAAGGTCATCCTGTGCTGTTGGATAAAGACAAAAATTTTACTCGTACATCATTTTAAAGGGGCTACTGCGAAAACTCATACTGAGACTTGATGCGCAAGCCTATTAAAGTTGGAAATGTGAGCAACTCGCCTTAATCTACATCTCATAATCCTCAATTAGGTTTTCGGTGCCACCACAATATAGAAAGTCTACATATCTTAGTTCCTTCGTTTTATCACCAAAATCACTGGATAACCTCTGAAACAATGATGTAGTTGTTCAATAATGACGTATATTTTTCTGAACGAGTATATTTATTAACAATTACAACGGCTTTAGTGCAATGTACACCAATTATTGCTTCTTCTTCTTGGACGACTTCTTCTCGACCTGTTCCGACTTCATTGGACCGAACATTGCCTTTTGGCCAAAGAAAGTACCTCCAGCGTATACCGTATACACATAGGCACTAGTAAGACCTCCCAACGTCGAAGCAACCCAATAAATAGAATAATGAGCAGTATCCGAGGGAAGGCTGCCACTACCACTCGAAAACACGGCCCAAGCAGTTCCAAGCATGGGATTCATTGCAGGCCCCGCGGCAGGAAATACAACAATCAAATAACGAATAAAAACTGCTGTTAACGTTTGCTTAATCCAGTAATGATATTTTCCAAAGTTCAATTCCCAATTAAGAAAGTATATGGCCATCATTAAAAGAAAAGTCGACAAATACTCCGAAAAAAATGCCGTATCCGCTTCTTCGGAAGTAGAATTGTCATCATCAAATGCCGGTCCACCGAGCGCAGTCAAACTCAAACTCTCACTAAATTGCAGAAAAATAGGAAACGCAACCAAACCACCAGCCATGGATCCCCCAATGCGAGTGTACATTTCAAAGTAGTCGCATTTTCCCAAAGAATACATCGTCACACTAACCGCCGGGTTGACATGTGGACCATTCGAAACATAATCCGCCAACACAACTCCAACCGCATGTGCAGTCCATTCCACATATATGCTATCCACGCCTACCCACTTTCCCGGACTGAAAGTAAATGCGATCATGATCAAAGTCCCAATGAATTCTTGGACCCAAGCGGAGGGCTTTCCAAGGTTAATGGTACTGACCGAGAGAATGAGGCCTGCCGGAGACGTGCTGAAAACGGAGGCAAGAGTCGACATGATGCTAGAAACTAGAAACATGTTGAATATTGAAAGGGATTTGGAGATTTGTTGTGATGCAGGTTGAATGCTCGTATATTGCAAAGGAGTACGTATACGTACGATATATGAATAGGAGAGAGTAGTATTTTAATGAATGACGAAGAGATATCGGAGGGAGGAGGATGGAGATATAGGATGTGAGATGATGATGGATGGTATGATGTCAAATCCCACAGGTTCAATCAGGGGTCAGGGGTGTCATCCATATTCGTATTGAGCGAAGTTTGGGATATTCGACAGGATGACATATGACATTTGTTCCACTTTTTTCATTTCTCTTATCAAAAATATATATATTAACCCATCTGATGTGTAGGAAAGAGCATGATTCATACATCGCGCACCGCTATGTTATACGTAGGCCACTCAGATTTATCATCTGCACTACGTCCACACAAATCGATATAATACGTCCTCTTCTTCAAAAATCGCCAATATGTTCCCCATGAACGGTATGATCCCACCGCCGACTTTTCTGCCATTGATGCATATGTCTGTGCCCATGCCCACGCCATCGATGCAGCAGAAGAAAGGGCAGGTAAGAGTGAATCCAAAACGACAGCGGGAAAGGTGGGAATATCTTTCTTCGCGAAATGTACGGCATAGAGGAAATGCAGATAATTTCTGTCCGTCTTCTTTGAAGCAAGGCAATGACGGGGAAACGAGCGATCCTTATGAATGTTCTAACTCAATGGATGATCTTAATGTTCAAAAAACTATTGCCAATGAGATTAAATGCGGAGTTAAGGAATGGAAGACTTTGAATGAAAGAAGAATTGTTCGTACTGAAAACAGCAATGATTCTAAAAACCCTAGAAGACCTGGTAGAACGGCAAGTGAATTTGTATTCATGCCGTATAAGTTTGATTTTCGGAATGAATTGTACAGTCCCCCAACCTTTGAAGACACAGATAATTCTCGTCACGATAAAGTTGTTGATATTATGAATCCTGGATCAGAACTTTATTATGAAACGGAACTTTGGAAAATCTTCAAGAAAGTGCGTCATCTTGAAAATGTTGAAAAGGAATTGGCGTGTAAGCTCGATGAGGCAGAAAAAGCGGTATATAGAGAAACATCGAAAAAGAGTGCGAGCAGAGTCGTCAAACAAGAATTGGATGAAGTTTCCTCGTCGCGAACGTTTAATATCACTGATGCACATTCTTCTTGTCGTATACGGAACAAAAACCTTCATCACTTTCCATCGGTGGGGTCCGCTCAAATCGAACACGGAAAAAGATTCAGTTATGTTTCTAGCAAAAATAGTTTTGATAGCGATAATGATGTCTCTGATGTTGAAGCTTCATGTGGAGATAAAGACAGTTGTAATAATTCGTTCACATCAGCCATTGTAAATTGTGTAGTTCGAATAGAATGCATGAAGAGGCAGTATTGTAGAGGCGTAAGTCATGACCACGGTCGGTTGGAAATGGATTTTCTTGGACACCAAACATTGTTGGATGTACACAATCATATAACTTCCCAATCGCGTGCTGGTAACAAATCAATTGCGGGTGTGGACTCCATTCTTGACTTAAAATCTGGACTTTTCTTCATTGAAAATGTGTTTTATGTCACGGGAAGTGAAGACTATTCGAAACAAATCCTGGAATGGCTTAATGAAAAAGATGAAGACGGTTTCATAGCCCCAAGGCATAGAGCTCTTGGAATATCAAAAAGAGATTTACTTGGTCGCGTAAGGCAAATGAAGGATATGCAACTACAGGATATATCTTTTCGGGTTGGGGTGCGATATGTGCATTTTATGCATGGCGATGTGCAAACAAACTTTTTCTTCACCTGCATAAGACCAGCTATGAATGGAGAGATAGTTCCTTATGATTCATATCCAGTCATATTAGATTCCTGGTCCACTAAGAGGAGCTTCAGTAGTGTATGCGACGCTTGCAGTATGCGTGCAGCTTCCGCGGTTTGCGTTGACGACGAATTGACGGATGGTGGCCCTAAGCTGTTTTGCGCAATGTGCTACCATTTCCTTCATTATAATAAAGAAGGACAGATCAGTTACAAAAAATTTCGAGTATATCCTTTAGAATTATTCAACAAGGAGTCATTTTCATGCTCTGAAGTGCCAAATGATGTTTGGTTTCTTCCATGGCTCAACGAACAAACTTCGATAAAGTCAAAGACCTGAGCAATTGCATTTTGGCCTGTGACGTGCTAGTTAAAGAAATAAAAATGCACCGGAGATTCCTAATGTGAAACTCAAAACACGACTATGCACTTGATCCTTACAATTTGTTCAATACATTGAAGGTCCGTCTCTCATAGCAAACTCTGAAGATATTTGGCAGCTCAATTCGACATATTTCGACAGAACTCTCTTGCGTTTTGATGATTAATTTGGACAAACATTGTGATCGTGAGTGGATAAGTATTGGATTAGTTTGACAAATTTTGACTGCTAATTTTGGTCAACCCTTAACACAAAGTGCTCATAGTTTACAATTTTTCATCAAGTAAATATGATCAGATATATAACTCCAATATTCATTCTTTTGATGCTTGGTGCTCCAATTTTCGTCGAAGGGGATATCGTTTATACAAAACCTGTGGGGAAGTATGTCGACGAATATTCCGTCGAACTAATGAAGATCGAGATGATAAATCAGGTTAACTTGATGCGTCAGCTAAGTTCCGATATCGGTGTAGTTGACAACAAAATAAAAATGAGAGGAAAGAAAGCGGCTTTGAAGGAAACGAAAGTGAAGAAGAAATCGAAGAAAAAGAAAAAGAAAAAGAAAAAGAAGGGAAAGAGGCAAACGACAGAACCTCCACCATCTACAATGCCCTCTTTAAATTCATCCTTACGGCCTTCGTTTAATCCTACCTTCGTGCCTTCTTCGCTTGATTCCACGCCTAGCACATTTCCTTCATCACCCCCTCGTGAGCAACATGTTTTGAATTTAGATTTGGGGGTTGATCCATGTTCACTGTCAGAAACAGGTAAAAGTTATTTGGAAAATTCCATTTTTAAATTCTTTATGGAAAATTTAGCTCCAACGTTCGTTGTCGAGAGTATATCCGTTGTGAATGAGTGTATTCAAGAGAGTCCAGAATTTTACTTTCAAGTCCTTGTTATTGCTCGGGGACCTTACCCGCTCTCTTCTTGATACAATATTCTTGTGACGCCCAGACACATAAATAAATGATTTTGAAGATCTGGTCGAGTTGTTATGATTCTGCGTTGGATGAAAGTATCTTGGGAATAAATTAGTAGAACGGTCCTTACAATTGAATAATAATTATAATCTGAAAATAAAAATAATTGAATGACCACATCTTTTTGATGGTGATCAGAAGTTAATTGAATAGCTCAAGTTGATGTTGAGAACGTAGATGAAACTTATTCAAGGAATTTCATATCACATTTTCAGCCACTAAAGTAATTGTCGAGCACGACACATCTACTCGTAGGATGCACCTGTTTAAATAATTGGTCCTTCTTGATCTCATCCTAACATGCTTCACTCAAAACGTTGAGTTGGTGCCTTCAAAGTAGCTGGTAAGATTCTTGAAATTTAGAATCCACTCCAATTGAACCTCGGCTAACTCAAGATTTACTTGAAAGCAGGATGATGCACCGTTTTGATTCCAAATTTAGTCAAAAAGTAAATTGTGGAATTGCGGATTCCCGAATGGAGAAGTGAAGCAACAACTAAAGATAAACCTACTTGGGGTGAGCATCTGTTCGTGTTAAAATGCAAAAATCGACATTTTTGGACAAATGGAACACACACACACACACTCTTTGATGACATGCTAACGCTGCCTGGTTCCTTTGTATAGAACAAAGAACGGTAGCTTATTGTTAACATGGTTGAATAGACAGGTCAGTGACAACGACGAGCAACGAAAAATGGTACTAAGCGGACCAATATGTTTTAACACGATTACTTAATTAGAACGGATTGACATTGATTTGTCTAGAAGCCTATTCCAATAGCTCAGTGCCAAAGATTTATTTTGCCATAGGGTGAGCAGAGATGTACTCGGAAGCATCGGCAATCGATGCAATTTTATCAGCCTCTGTGTCTGGGATTTCAATAGCGAATTCATCCTCAATTGCCATAACAACTTCAACTGTATCAAGAGAATCCAAACCCAAATCATCGACAAACTTTGACGAAGCATGAACCTTGGCTGGATCGACCTTATCAAAATTCTTCACAACTTGAACAATACGATCAGTGACATCATCAGCATTCAGAAAAGTAGTTGCGAATGCTCTATTTGAGGTAGCATGAAAGATAGAACGCGAAACGTTCGAGCGTAAAGCAACTCGAGCAACTGAAGAGAACATTTTTTCTGTAACGTCAACAAAGCTAAAAGTTAGAAACATACCAACACCAGATATCAGCGAATAACAAGTATAAATAAGCTTTTGCTCGATTCCCACATCCACTTCAACCACTACCGTGAATTTTAATACAACTTGTATAACATGATTCCGGAGAGGTAGTTGTTCACGAAGAGAACTGACCTGCCAATTGAGTTTAATTTACTGCTATGGGTGCAAATAACCCTCGTGGCTGAGTGAGTTGATGGGCATCGGCAATCGGCTCACCCGTCAAGGATAAATCTAATGTAGCTCTTAAATTCGACACATACGAACTATGAGAGTGTAAAAAATTACTGAAATTGAAAGAGTGGAGTATTTCGGGAGGAGCATGAGTCTACAAAAATGTGTAGCAGGAAGAAGGGACATCAAAAAGTAATATGTTCCAACTAGAAGATCCTCCAAGAATACGCATCGGTGCGGATGCGGAACTAGTTCGGGTTACGGCAGGAGAAAGTATTGAGGGAGTAAAATTAGAAGAGAATGAGACGGGCTTGTTTGTTTTGGACTGTATAACAACTTTCTTAGGTGTTGACCGGCTCCCTGGGAGTACATTTGAGGAATATACAAAAGAGTCCGGTCGTTTGGTTGTGACATCGAGTCGTCTAGTATTTGCCGCAAGTTCTGGCTTCGGTAAAGATCTATCGGTTGACGCCGGGCTTATCACTCTTCATGCAATTGGTTCTGAATCAAGTATGTACTGTCAGCTTGATTTACCTGAAAAGAGTGGCACATTCGAAAATTCCACACCCATGGAGCTTTATTTGTGTCCTATTGGAAAGAATGGTTTGGACGAGAAGCTTTCGCAACTATTTGATGCATTGAGTACAATGGCAGAATTGAACCCGGACGGTATTGAAGATGATGACGAAGGGGAAGATTTTGAAAGTGGGGGGTTTTACTATGCAGAAGATTATGTGATCAGTTCAAAAGATGAAGGTGGTGCCACAGAAGAGGAAAGGATAGCAATGCTCGAAAAGTTAGATGCAGTCCTAGAGGTTCCTCCTGAATTGGAGGTTAATGAGGAGGGGGAAAGGATATACGCTAGCCAATTTGCAGATGCTGACGAAGAAGAACTGAAGCTCAATGAGGAAGAGAGGAGATACAATGATAATTCAAACATGAACAACCAATCTGCAGGAGGAAAAGAAAAAGACGAAATTGACCAACACCAAGGCCAATTCGACGATCCGAGCGAAAACGACAGTGATTTAATTTGATAGGCTACGTTCTAGTCATGTCGCAAAATTGTTGCAATTTTCCCGCATCATCAGGCAACGTTTGAGAATAATACTGTAGTACATAATCTGGAAGCGTATGAGTGGCACTGTTCATATAGGCGAGATATTCTATATTCGTCTACTTTGACACTTTTCTGCACTTCTTTCATTCAATCAATTCCAGACCGATGAATATTGTCCATAAACTGTTATTTTAAGCATTTGTTTACAACCCCTAACAAGTGCTTGTTTTCTATTGCCGCAGCGACCCTTTCTTTATCTGCAAGCTGTTTATTTACCGCTACTTCACTAGCATGTGTTCCTGGTGTTATTCTCACAGTGCATTTGTAGCTAGTTGGGAGGGAGCGCAGTAATTTGACACGAAGGCAAAGGCCAATCAAAGTAGCCATACTACAGTGAGGAATGGTGGGTGTAAACTTTACATCAATGATACAACGACCGTTTTCATTGTGATCAACTTTTATCAGATCGCGCTGAACTACGTTCAATTGTTCCAAAGTAATGTTTGGATGTTCTGGGTCGTCAATATCACGCAATAGATCAAATATCTCATCGGCATTTACTTCATCAGCGGGAATATCGCGTGAAAAGCAGTATCCTATTTCATTCGAAGCATATTCTATTTGGGGTGGACCGAGGTCAAAATTTGAATTTAAATCTATGTAACCAACACCAAAAATATCGCTGGTCGAATCCTGCACGATGCTTAATTTGTCACCCGACATTTTCGCACTTTCACTCAACGCCATCAAACACGACTTATGAACAACCGATAACGACCTTATTTCTTCATCAGTCGCACGTTTAGTCGGATTATTTCGAGGTTTCACCTGATGGATAAGGGGATTGGCGTTATCCTTCATTTTCATTCAAAGTATGGAGCCGTCTTGCTGGATGAAGGGATATTTTGCGGTTGCAGTCTGTTAGTATTTATAATTGCTCGATCAACACGCCGAAAGATGTATATGCAGATAGGGAGATGCGAACACGAGGAGAAAGAGGATAATTGTATTGCTTCGACCTATTCTTTTTTTTGTCGCCCATCTCCACCTCCCCGCTCCCCGTACCCACACCCTTGTAGAGAGATGTAGAGATGAGAGCGTGGCACTTTCGATACCAATGAATTTATTAGTGAACCGTTATAAATATCTGTGTGAAGGTATGAATCACCCCCAAAAACACTCAAAACAAAGTAGTACAGTAGTGTATCACATCATTCGAATCATGTTGCCTATATCTATTTGATGTTTCATATCGTTGCACTATTTTATTCTATTTTCCCTTCGACAATGAAAAGGAAATAAAGTAGTATTTGAAATCCTCAAGAGGGCAAAAACATTATTTTCATGGGATTATTTACTTGTTAACATTTCGAACGAGATTTACTCCGAACTGTTTCTTCCGGCCTTAACTTCAGGAGCAGTCTTTGCACCACTGCTATACTGGGAAGCGCTGTAAATCTTAGCGTAACGAGCGTTAGCAATATCAGCAAGATCGGATCTATAGTGTACTTTCTCGGTAAGGGCGGCAATAGTGGCAATACTCTTACGGAAGTTCTTACTGTTCATAGGAACCACACGTTTTGCCTTGCTGGGATTCGATGCCCTCTTTGCAACCTTCAAAGTCATGGTAGGTCCTGCACTAATATCAATGGTACGGTCCTTGCTGATTCCACTGAGTTTTGAACTGTGAATGTTCTTCAAGTTACCAGGTTCGGTAGAGAAGCTGATACGACCACTTCGGTTGGTTCGACCATTGCGTTTCTGCAAAAAGCAATGATTCTTCTTGACAATTTCGAACACGAGTGCTTCTGGGGCGGGGCTCATTTTCAATCTTCTATAATGAAAACGTATGTAAAATATTAGCTAAATATATTTGAAAGAGAAATGAACATATTTCCAGATGAATCAAGCATTTCGTCGCTTTTACCCCGCAACTCTCCCTTCCACAACAAACACCCTTTCACAATTCTTTTTGATCATGGGCAACAACCTCTTTTCATACCTTTCTATATCGGAGGCCTGGGGACTAAACTAAATCAGTGCAGTGGTCTTGTCCGTGTCCTCGTGAGATACGGCAAGCTCTTTTTCTAGTAGGCGGTAAACGAAGAGAGTTCGCCACGAGCGAACTTTCTGGTGTCATCCAAAACCCAAAACGTTAAAACATTTGGGCATTTGGGGTGTGGGTGTGGGTGTGGCCAAAACTCAGATACGGTAACCATGTCACACAACAAAAACTTTCGAACAGAAACCAACTAAACAGTATTCCTCACCTGAAAAAAGACAATCGATAATGGTTGGCATTGTTATAAGAATAGTTTTCTTTCTTGTCATAAGTGCTAATCTTTTCCTACTAACGGTTGTCCTGGCAAATAATGATAGTAATGGTGATGCGATTATTGTAGACGAAGACACACTGTTAGACGTATTTGCTTCGTCAACTAAAGATTTCCTCACTCGCCAAGTCATTCCACCCACAGATGCAGATTGTGATTGGAGCTGGAAATACGCCCGCTGTCAACCGCATTGCTTATGTGAGTTTCGATTTAAGTTCGGCGATTATCATATGGGCCGATCTTGCAGAAGAAAAGAATATGCAACTGAAGACACGATATGTTCGGATGATGAAGATGGGTTAAATCCATACGGACAATTTTTTGTGAACAATGCCAAGCGATTAATGGAAAACGTGCAAGTAAAAGGAGCTGATGCCTGCAGACAGAAACGTAAAGGCGCATTTACAAAGATTTTCTGTAGAGATGAATAGCTTGCTTTATTTCTTATACTTTTACCTAATCTACATATCTACTCATCAGGAGCATTGTTAATCGGGTATTCTTGACAATCTAGACTTATAGGAATTGGGCGGTAAGGATCATACAATTCTTCTTCCCTTTCTTTGAAACATGTATTGGTTGATGGTGCTGGTTTCTCAATCATGTTACTGAAGGATAAAGCGTTACGTCGAGTCAATTTGGGGTGAAACGTCGGACGAAGTGAAGAATCGGTGGAGTTCTTGAAGGAATTCGGTTGGACGTTTCGTAAAGATTTGAAAGTCTTCATTTCTCCCAAATCTAGAGCGTGGGATTGCGACAAGAAATCATCTTGTGAAAAATGAGTTGTCTCTTTGAATCGCAAGTTTTCGTCACTCTGGGTTTCAGGCCAATGCAAGGATTCGATATTACTCCAGGAGGCGTTGGGTTGCGAGTCCTCATAATTAATATCGATATTTCGTGCCTTACTTATATTGTCAAAGCTGTCACTTACTGCAGTTGATAGAGCATTTGCACTTCCCCATATAGGGTTCATGGCATAAAAGTCAGGTTCTTGATCGGGATTTGAAGTTGGTTTCAAACCTGTCCCTTTGATTCTAGTTCTGATCATAAGTTTAACTATGTGCGGTTTGCCTCTCAAAAAGAATGGATGGTAATACGCCCCAGCATCGTAGCCTCTCGTAATTCGTATGAAACCGTAGAGGTTTAATTGCCTTTGAAAAGATGTTAGTTTGGATTGACGAAAATAGGTTTTCATTATCATCTAAAGCAATCGTCAGTGTAAGAAATCTCATTTGAAACTGATTTATGAGATTGAAAGACGAACACTTACCTCAACGAAGGCATTTTGGTTATGGACGTGAAATGCTCGTCCATGGGGTTGCCACGATATGATGGGTTTCAATTCGAGTGACCCTTCAATCTCGTCAAGTAAGTCATGCAGTCTCATTGGAAAAGTAATCGAGATACCTCCCCTCTTCTTCTTTATCGGTCCTCGGGAGAATATTGTTGCCATGGCTGCTCTCTTCCTTTTTTCTAATACGTTTTCCACGTCATCTTTCGTAAGCATTGAGTAATCTTCGTAACTATGTTGGACCAACAATTTTCCTTGAACTTTTTGCACATTAATTGTAGAGCGGAAGCTCTCGTTTTTTGATTTCATCATAATATTGCCAGATACTGTCGTCCTTTGTATAGGGGATTTTATTGAAAAATCACCAGTACCATCTTCCTCTTCCGATCCTAAGTTAAAAATTGATTCATAGGAAACCATTGTTGTCGATTCATTCATTGTGCTTGGGATTGGGGGATATTGATTACGTACTTTTTGAGACATATAAAAAAGTATGGATTGTATTCACATTTCGAATTATGAAGCGTGAAATTGCGAATTGTGAAACTTCAGAGGAAAATCAGAACATGTCACTAATGACCCTCTCTACATAGATACTAGAAACTAGAAAATATAAAACCATACGTTGAAGTAAGTTATGTCCTAGTGCACACATATTCTGACATTACGTCAATTGTTTATTTTATTACCAGTAGTCATGAAATAATATGTCACGTTTTTAGGGATCCCGTCCTACTTCGTTCGGGGATGTGAGGATAATATGACCATTCGTCATAGTCATAGTATACGCAGTAGTGACTCAAGAGCATGCGTGATCCCTATTTGAAACTTCAAGTAGTTGAAAAATGATTCAAGAATATTGGTGCATGTATTAATACATGTACATAAGGTCATTAAGAGACGGTTGACGATTCGCGAATTATGAACATTAACGCTCAAGTGTTCGGGACTGTTTCACAGTACAAAAAAAAATTAATCCCTGTAAAGTGTACACAGTTGAAAAATCTTTCGACATCTCGTTGTAGTATTAACTTTTTTGCAATAAAGCAGTAGACTGCGCTTGTGTAGAGATGTGTTTGCGAAGTCTGGGAAGAGAACCGAAGTCTGCGAAGAGAACCGAAGTCTGGGAAGAGAACAGACATCTATATATATTTTCAGGATCAAGTAGCACAAGGATGTGCCGTCGCTAACTTTGCATGAGGAATAAGGATGTAGTTAGCTGACATGTGAATCCGAATAGACGGCTGTTTATGACTGTCGTGGTGCCAATACACAACAGGAATTCATCAGTGTTTGTTGTAGAGGGAACTCGGTTAGCTCTGATATGGAATCTTATGATTCTGGAGACAACTCATGAATATTGTTGCGAGGTTTGACTTTACCAACGAGTATTCTTCGAAACAATTTTTTTGACTTTAATCATGGAAGCTATGCTGAAGTCAGGGTTAAATTTCGCGATGCTGAATTACTAACTTAATTTTTTCTCTTTTTAAAAAAATTTTCGTTCTACATTTCTCTGATGAAAGCTGACGTAATCATCATATAACAGGGTCTTCTATGCTGCCCGTTTGTGTAACATCCAAAAACGGTAGATATTAGACCAATCGTTTTAGACTCATACTCCTTACTCAAGATTGAGCTCCTTCATATAATATTGCTCGTGTTAGAGTAATCGTCAAAAATGACATGTCACATATATGCTTTCCAATACACTTGTTACTAAGTGTCCTCCATTTTTTGTATTTTCTTTAACTAACCCACTTATGGACTAGGCCAAAACTCTTTTCAAAACATCTTTCGATAGACTTTTCCCGAGGACTAATCCCAGTAGAGCGTGGTTTAATAAGGATGAACGATTTACGATTATACCACCTGAAGCTCTTTCTCTCTCTCAGAGACGGTACTGAGGGCCTTGGGTTCGTTACTTTTGCTGTGGAATAGCCTAAAACTATAGCTACAATGTATATAGAATAGGCCCCACGACCCCACAACCCCCTAAAAAGCCTTTTTGGAGATCTGCGTTATTCTGAATACACTGTACATGTACATACCATATATACATATACATGTAATAGATGTACAATCCTCATTTTTTACCGAGTCAACCAACGGTGGCTCTTTTCTGTAAAGAGGTTAAGAGGGCTTGGTACATGGTCATGGTACATGTTTGTGTACGTGAAGTGGTGCCAAGATGTATAATGGGTAGGTGCCATTTATTTACATGTTAGAAGGCATGTACAGGTACCATTTTCTTAGTAGGGTGAAGTCGATGATAATGGTACCATCTCACCTATGGATGTAATCAAACTGTGGTTGGTTGTGTAGACTAGCTATTCTGATATGCAGAAAGCGGGAATGGTATATTCTCCCGTATCCCCACACGTCATGCGTCACACAATTTTTACAACGCATCGCGCAACGACAAACGACGAATGAAAACAAAAAAAGTGAAAAAAAGGAATTTCGCCGTCTTTCTTCGATCCTCTCTGTGTCAGTCGCTATCGCAATCATTGAATGGATCACACACTTCCGTTACGAACAAACCTATTTAATTCATAATTATACAACACATAGAGAAAAAGAAAGTCGAAAACATGCCGGATTCCGTTCAAATCGCTGCTGGTGTCGGAGCAACGTTTCAGCTCTTTCGTTTGAGCATCGATCTGATTTCTCACGCAAGTCAGCAAGATGCTGCCTACGATAAACGAAAGGAAGCTGAAGCTAACGCTGAGAAGAAAACGAAAGAAAGTGTCTCGAATGGAGATGTGGATGGTGCAATGGACGGAGATGAAGATGAGATGAAAGGTGCCGTGTTTCTCGGAACGTTTGCGTTATGTGCACATTTTGCGGCGATGTTTTATTTTCTGATTGGGACGATCCTAATTTCTACTGGCGGTAATACGTGGCTTGGAGAATCGGATAATGATAATTTGGCTTTTGATGGTGTATGTATGAGTTCCGCAGCTGTGTCGAGTTTTTTGTATGTGGTGATACAGGGGATTCGTGATAATCGCCGTAAACGGTTCTCACATCTTCAGCGTACGTGCCTCGTCATGAGTACTTGCTTGTTGTTTCTGTCGGCTCTTTTCGCAATTGCGAGTGATGGCGGCGGTATTCAGGATTCTGACCTATATAGTATTATTGTGTTGTCATTATTGTTCTTACTGTCCATAATTGAATCAAAAAAGATTCCACATCCGAAGGTAGAGAGTGGTTCAAATAAGAATGGAATTTCGAAAAAGGCATTGATGATTATTCTGAAGCCATATTTCTGGCCTGATGCTACTGCTAGTAGTGCATTTGTCAATAGAGTGAGAGCGATGTTAACTTGGACCTTCGTGGCGGGTTCGAAAACTTGTGGATTAATAGGTACGTGTCGGTAGTCTTTATTTGGATTATGCCGTCTTTACACAAGCACTCGACTTTACTGACTTATATCCAAAAATAGCTCCTGCTTATATTGGCAAGGCTTCTACTGCTCTAGCTACTTTCGATTACGATGAAGCTTATCGTAACATTATAGTGTACGTTTCACTGATGTTACTAGTGAGTTTCTTCAAGGAAATGCAATCTATTATATACTTGAAAGTTGCACAGGCGGCCTTTGTCCAATTGTCAGAGAAGTCATTCAGACATTTACACTCACTATCTTTAGACTGGCATGTGAAGAAGAAATTGGGAGAAGTCATTCGTCAGATGGATCGAGGTATTCAAGCGTGTGACCTCCTCATGAAATATCTCTTTTTGTGGTTGCTTCCAGCGATTCTTGAATGCCTTCTGGTAACAATCATTTTCGCAACATATTTCAACTTCTTCCCCCTTGCAATCGCAGTATTCTTTTTTGTTTTTGCATACATTAATTTGACAGTCGTCATAACCTTATGGAGGAAAAAATTTAGGAAGAGTGTCGCAAAGAGCGATAATGATTGGCACGATAAATGTACAGACAGTCTTATAAATTTTGAAACTGTAAAGTACTTTACAGCAGAGCAATTCGAGATTGAAAGGTTTTCAAAGGCAGTTTCAAAGTTTCAACGTGGTAGCGTTGCTGTCCAGGCTTCATTAGGGTTTTTAAACATTTCTCAGCAGGTGAGGGAATCTTTCGCGCCTTAATTTTTTGACTTCATGACAACTAAGTGAGTATTATCAAAAGATTCTCTTGCAAGCATGCCTTGGAGTTTGTCTTGTTTTAGCCGCGTATGGTATCCGGGATCGTTTAGAGTGCTGTGCAGATGACGGAGGTTGCGAAGAAAACGATTTTGATTGTTGTTCATCAGTTAGTCAATCTGTCTGTCCAGGAATGAATATCGGTGATTTTGTAGCAGTGCTAACATATACCGTAAGTTTGTCGTTCTTTTATTATTGAACGATGTGAAGTTTGATCAACCCTTTTTAATCAATATTTATTTTTCAGATAAATCTGTTTATTCCGCTCACATTTCTAGGGAGTGTATACAACATGGTTGTTACGTCGCTTATCGACTTAACAGATCTTTCTACTTTACTTGCAGAAAGTCCAGACGTAAAGGATGCACCTGATGCGTTGCCACTTCCTCCTTCAAATGCTTCTGAACCATCCACTGCGGTAGAGTTTGACAATGTTATTTTTAATTATCCGAGTCAGGAGAAAGGAACGGGTTTGAAAGGTTTGTCGTTTAAGATGAAGAAGGGTACAACGACAGCAATAGTCGGCTCAACTGGAGCTGGTAAGTAAGGTCGTAGAAGGTCTACTTACTACGATTCGCATTATCTCTAACAAGTCTTTAGGTAAGACAACAGTTTCAAGGCTTCTTTTTCGGTTTTATGATGTTGTTGGAGGAACTATCAAAGTTAACGGAGTTGATGTCCGTTCAGTCAAACAAGTTGACTTGCGGTCAAAGATTGGAGTTGTACCCCAACATGCTTCTCTTTTCAATGATAGCATTGGGTATAATATTCGGTACGGGAAAATTGATGCCACAGAGGAGGATTTGCATCAGGTTGCGAAGGATGCACAAATAGACAAGTTTATTGATAGTCTGCCCGAAAAATGGGATACACTTGTAGGTGATCGAGGACTTAAACTATCTGGTGGAGAAAGACAAAGAACCGCGATAGCGAGATGTTTATTGAAGAACCCGCCCATAGTCTTGTTGGATGAAGGTTCGTGTTCAAAACATTTCATTTTCGATAGACTATGTCTTTTTAACCTATTTGTTTGTTGTGAAAAGCTACTTCTGCCCTCGACACGATAACAGAAGCATCGGTCCAGGCAGCACTTGATCGTCTTGGTGAAGATCGAACAGTTCTGGTCATTGCGCATCGTCTAGGAACTATTCGCAATGCAGACAACATCATTGTGTTGAAAGACGGCACAGTAGCGGAAGAAGGAAACCATGACCAATTGCTTGAAAAGCAAGGCACTTATGCAGACATGTGGAATATGCAACTCCACTCAACTTCCTCAAGTATGGGAAACCTAATTGAATAAATAAGATAATTTTGTTTGTCAGCATGACATGTCTATAACAATGTGTGGACGAGAGAATAAAAACAAAATAGCCTTCCTCCTCTTCCTGTGTGAATGATTTTGGAATGCAGATACTGATGACGTTTTTGTAATATTTCTTTGAAGACATTGTTACAATCGAGCAAAGCACTTCTGATCTATGGAAGACTGGTCGTCTAGAAATTGAAGCAAGACTTTATTGACTTCTTCTGCTTTTTCTTGGTGAACCCAATGGCCATAACCATCAAAAAATCTGATCCGAGGATTTTTTTCACAACCTTGCATTATAGCATCCTCGCAGTTTGCTGGTCCTCCGTACGTTTGGACCACGTTATCGTTAGTACCAGCGATAAATAGAGTCGGCTGTGATATTTTAAGCCCGTCTAAATGCCTTGTCAGTTTCCAATTCAAATCCGGTGTTCTATACCACATCAACCCTCCAAGAAACCCTGATCTTCTAAATTCATTCAATAGATACGTGAAGTCATCTTCAGAGCACCAATCGGGGAAGTACATGGGTCTTGGTAAACGAGACCACATACCCTCAACCAAAGATGCATCGAAATTGTCACAGTTAACCGACGAAGGAAACATGGTGTCATCGGTACATTCGGGTGTTCCACAAATACACTCGACTCCTTTATGATAAAATAATATGCGATACAATGCTTCGTAATCATGTTTTTCGTACTCTTTCTCCACTCCTGATAAGTTGTGATGCAACATATAATTAAATTTGCTTGTTCGCCTTTCGTCATTCGACCCATACAAACTATCGCCAAACTTCTCCCTCAAATGAGTGAGCAAACCCTTTTTACGATGAAGCGAGAACGGTACTGAAAATGCACAGACGGCACGAATGCAGGTAGGAAACATGAGAGCAACATACCAACTTAACCAAGCACCCCAGTCGTGCCCGACAAGGATACAGTCATCATAACCTAGAGCCTTTACAATGCCAACGACATCATTCGCTAACGAAAACACATTGTACTCTTCCATCCTTTTCGGGGCATCGGTGCCCCCATATCCTCTCATGTCCGGAGCCACACCAAGATATCCACGTCGAGCACACATAGTTAGCTGATACCGCCACGTAAACCATACATCCGGCCAACCATGCAAGAACATAACTAAAGATGGACGGACACGACGACTATTGTGACGCGTTTCCATTTTCTGAAGCAATGGATCTGCCATCGCTATCCGATGACGTATCCCATTGGCTCGAAGGTACGTGAGAACTACTTCGATTCCATTGAAAGTGTGAATCTCTTGAGGATGAGCAGAAGTCATATACGTGTACGAGTAGGTGAGGTGTCTATTCTATTCTATTCTATTTTATGATATTATAATACAATAGAATACCCGGTAGAGTTGAGTAAGTTGAGTGAGATATTGCAATTTGTAGAGTCGCGGAATCATGATATGTGTATACGAACTTTCGTGGAAGAAACTCCCGTTGCAATGTAAGTGCACTTAGATCTACAACGTATACAGATGTAAAATGTAAAATATACATGTAGTACCGGTACAGCGATATTTTTCACACGGTCATTTTTTCAGGAACTGGAACAAAATAACAATCGATTGACAGTTTTTAGTCGATACTGTCTGGTTTCCTGAGCTCAACAAGTAAGCAAGTCATACCAGACAACAACTTTGTATTCTATGTTTTTCCTGCAGCTGCATCTCGTAGGAAGAGTTTGCGGATCATAGCTCACTTTTCATTTTTGTGTTCCTTTCTTACTACAGATATATATATATATATACCGGTATATATATTATACAAAGGTTTGTTTCGAATCCTAGCTCTCTAGAGAGAAGAGTAATGTCCAAGTACGAAGATTTTGATTGGGGTGGCCTTCCATCCAAGGCTAAGAAAGCAGCCGAAGTTCTCGGATATAATAAGAGACTATGGGACAAAGATATCGAACCTGCTTCTTGTGATAAGTATTGGAAGGAGTTGACGGATGCTGAAAAAGACGCCGCAATCGTCCTGGGGTATGATGAGAGTAGTTGGGACGTAGAAAGTGACAGCAGCGACGACGAAGATTAAGCGCAGGATGTATAACTTTCATGGAGTGTATATGATACTATACTAGTGGACTTTTTCGATCTCATTCAATAGTTCGTTTGCCCGTTTTGAATCTAGCTTTTTCAAGCGCTGAAGCCTTGAATATATTTCTGATATAACATTACATCTCGTTCTGGAACCTTCACCGAGCTTTTCCATTTCAATTTGATATTCTCTACGTTCTAGAATTTCTCTCTCAATTTGTTCAATAAGTTGTCCTCTAGGAGATTTGCAGTTCGGCGAATCCTCTGAGATGTGTTGCTGAATCGCCCCCTTATATACACTGTCTCTGCAGCTTTTATTTATTTTGGGGTTGTATAGAAGCTCATTGGGAAGCGCTTTTCCTCCTTTCTCGGAGAATATAGTTGACAGCCGACACTTCTCAGACTCCTCGGAAAACGAAGGTGTGTAGGCTGGTCTAAAATGGCGTTTCAAATTTTTGTTCGTTTCCACATTTTCTTGGCAAACCGTTTGTTTCACCCTTCTTGGAATATACTCTACAGCCGATAAAAATTTCTGCTCTCCTTTATTTGTAAATGACGGAACCTTAACACTATGAGCTTTCTTCCGGTCAAAGAGACATATTCTTGGGTCTCTACTTCCTTCCTTAGAATTGACCTCACGCCATCTTTGTTTATTTTTCGATGCGACATTTTCTTTTTGTTTTGGTTTTGGATAATTTACTTTGACTTCGGATGGTCGTTTTTCACCGTATAATCTCGCCAATAAATTACCAACTTCTGTGTTTTTGAAAGCCTTCCAATTGTCGCCATTGAACGTATCTTTCTGTTGAGACGACATATTGTAAATTAATAGGATAAGTAGAGGTTCGATTGAGAAAACTTGTAATGCAAACAATAAGCGCTTTCAGTCATTGCTATGATAGCCTTGTTTATACAGGCGAGCACTCTTTCTATTTTAAGAAATTTTTGAATTCTTTAATGCAAATAATTCTAACTCATCAAATAATTCTATCTCAATAAGTCTAATCGGCAAGTGGATGGATGTTATGCGAACTAGAAATATCAGTTTGGAAACTGCAGCACCTATTGTTTACGGAAAGTTAATAATTCCAACTATTTTTGTCAAGTATAATATTGTATTCTGCGCGACCTAGATCAGATTTATGCTACGAAGTTTTTACCGCAGTCAATGGTCAACCATCTTCAAATCGACTACGTTGATAATATGAAAGTCTTTCCTATCTATTCTCGCGCTTTTCTTTCTTATGATGGCCCCGGGAGCTGTCACGACGACTTCTCTCTTCTTGCTTTTGTTTGCGTCCTTGTATCATTGCTTTCCTAGGATCTCGAGAAACGAATGGAAGTTTTCGTGAAGATAGAAGTCGGTTTGAGCTAACAATGCAGACTTCATGTTTAACATTTCCTTTCGATCGTAGTTCGCCGTATGATGAATGATGAACATTTGCTTCTCGTCTATATTTGCGAGGGAGAACCGGCGAAAAGGGAGATTTCTCACGAATGTCATCATTGACGTAACGTTTATTTTTGAGAATTACTTCGAATCCTTCGTGACCGGGACATGTGGGCTTTGCTCTATTGTTCGATCGACTTTGCACAGGGGAAATAGCTGCAGGAGGAGCTAAGTTTTGAAGTGCCTCTTCCATTCCAAGATCTCTCAGTCGTTCCATTGCGCTATTCTCAGACCTTTTCCTACCTTCTGCTATATTAAGCATGGTTAATGTATAGTCAGAGTTATTGCTCATTTGACTGCGACCACGCACATTTGCCATTCGTTTTAGATCGTAGTATTTTCCATACGAAGCAACGCTTTGCGTGACAGTCCAGTCACTACCATCTGGAGTCAATAAGCTTAAGTTATCATACTCGTTGACGCTTCCGATTTCAAAATTCCTTACTGGGACAACTTCTGGAGCGACGCATGCATTGCATGTTAGAAGATCAGCTATGTGTAGAACTCGTGCTGTGATATTTTTCCTAGTAGAGTGGCGATGTGATTTATGAATTGGTGAGAATGTAGGATTGCCCCGAACATGCCTGTCGTTAGTCGGCATATTCTATTTTCATTTGCGATTTTAAAGATTTATGAGCCATTTTTGGGGGCATGATGAGCGACGATTTTCCGCTTATCACTTAGTATCGTGGATTACCAGCGATATCACTTACTGTCTCAAATATAAGATTTTTCGATAATTTACAGAAACATTGAATTAGTTACGATATTATGTCATCGAAACAAAGCTTGTGTTCGCCAATTTCGAAATGCATCATCATAAAATGATACGTAGAGCACACGAAAGACATTTTCAGGTCGCATAAGTCCTACATCTACAAATATAGCCTTGATAAGTTAGAATTCACCTCCTTGCAGCTCGCAGCTCGCAGCTCGCAGCGGATCAAAAGTTTGCGTAATACGAGCATATGCAGTTGAATATTTGTTATGACCAATCGGACTATGTTACGTAAAAAAGTGTTGGAGAGCCAAGAGAAGGAGGAAGTTTTAATATTGCAAACATTCTGAAACTCAGTGTTGACATCTCATACCACTTGTTTTCTCGACAAATGGTATATATATATATATAGTAACAAGTCTAAGTATTTCTAGGGAAACTGACAAAGTTGCTTTCAGAAGAAAAGACTTCGCCCTACCCGACATACATGGGATCAATGATTAAAGCTATTGCTAGAGCTATAAACGGATAAATCAAAGGGTCAATGGTCCGTCCAAGTGACTTGTTAAACCGATTCCAATGAGAAGGAAGTGCAAGCCTTGGTTTCCTCGATAGAGATCATTTGTCTGGAAATGTTAGTAAAGAATTGCAAAACACATTTTTCCACTCTATATATTAATGGTGCCCTTTAATAGCTCTTCCAAGCACTCTCTAATACTTCATTTGTATTTTTTGCATG
>Ga0115008_10000387_pt1 | contig 32548 bp, 24 predicted proteins | sample FraStrMetagenome_FD_87164 | JGI IMG/M metagenome (GOLD analysis project Ga0115008, IMG submission 87164) | Marine eukaryotic phytoplankton communities from Arctic Ocean - Fram Strait ARC3M Metagenome | ecosystem: Environmental > Aquatic > Marine > Oceanic | place: Fram Strait | collected... | reverse complement strand
CAGTTTAATGAACAGTTTAATGAACAGTTTAATGAACAATTTTAGTCTTCATTTCAAGCGGTAATATTCTCACCTATAAGGGCATATAACAAGTTAACCATTGACCTGATTGGTGATCCACAGGGTCTGGTAGGGCTCCATAGCAACTGACTGCATAAGCCCATCGCAGGGCAGTTGACTGATTAGATCAACCCAGTTTTCATTGTCGATTAAATTGATATCAGAGAGATTGAGCATCTGCACTTCAGAGGTGATATTGCTGATACAAAAAATACTTTGCTGACGGTCAATGCTTTGACGCCAGAAACCAAATAGACCACTGCCCAAGTGGAGCGTGAACTGCGTGGCATTGGGGTGGAATGCAGACTGTTGGCGGCGAATTTTTAGCAGCTCGCTAATACCACCAAACACCTGATGCTCCGAACTATTGGCATTGGCTAGCCGCGCCTGAAGCTCAGAGTACTGCCATTGATGACGATTAATAGCACGGTTATGACCGGCATTTTCAACTCGCTGGTAGTCATTGTGCGTGCCCACCAGACTATGAATGTAGATTCCGGGTACCCCTTCGAGAGCAAACATAATGGCATGAGCGCAGAGAAAACGCTGCAGTCCCCATTGATCTGGCCCCTCTGTGGTGCCCTGCAGGGCATCAAACAACGAGATATTGATTTCATAGGGTTTGCGCTGCCCCTGATCCCCAGTGCGCCAGGAAATGCGTCCACCAAAAGATTGCATAGTATCGACAAGAATGTCGATCTCAGTTTCTTTGAGCAGGCCCTCGGCGGGTCGCAGACCAATACCGTCGTGGGAGGCAATAAAGTTAAAGTAAGCCGTGCCATTGCGCGCTGGCGGCATACTCATCATCCACTGCTTGAGATAGTTGCAGTCACCAGTGATCAGACTGTTGACCAATAGGGGTGGCAGAGAGAAGTTATACACCCAGTGCGCTTCGTTGGCATTGCCGAAATAGGCGAGATTTTCGCGATTGGGAATATTGGTTTCGGTAACAATAATGGCATCGGGTTGAGCGTGCTCAATCAGCGTCCGGAGTAGGCGAACGACCTCATGCGTCTGTTCCAAATTGATACAGCTAGTGCCTGGCTCTTTCCACAAAAACGCCACCGCATCTAGGCGAAAAATACGTACGCCGCTATCCAGGTACTGGCGAATAATACTGACAAACTGCTTGAGTACCTCTGGATTGCGAAAGTTGAGATCGACCTGGTCATGACTAAAAGTACACCAGACAAACTGACTGCCCCTAACCGTCTCGACTTCTTTTAGCAGCGCGTTGGTGCGCGGACGTACCACGGCGCTCAGGTCGTCGTCTGGAGAGGCGGTGGCAAAGAAATTGTGTCCAGGCTCGCGATCATTGAGAAAATTTTCAAACCAGGGGCTGCGTGCCGAGCAGTGGTTGATCACCAGGTCTGACATCAGTGAATAGTCTGCGGCTATGGCCTCGATATCGGACCAGTCGCCGAGGGATTCATTGACGCTGGAATAGTCGAGTACAGAGAAACCGTCATCCGAGGTGTAGGGGTAAAAAGGCAAAATATGGACGCCGCTAATACAGTCTTCAACATAGCGATCTAGAAATCGTTTTAATGTTTGCAGCGGTGTTTCTTCCGGCTGCAATACGCTGTCACCATAGCTGATTACCAGACAGTCTTTTTCATCCCAGTGATTAACATAGCGAGTCGGCTCAGTGGTTGCCTGCTGCAGACCCATAAGCTCAATAAGCTGGTTGCCCAGCTGTCCATGATTATCGCTGTCAACGCCATCGACTCCCTGGTAAATAGTGGTTAGATGGCGTGTCAGTGCATCAGAAAGGGAGTTTGGATTCATCGTTTTGGCCGTCCTAGCGCTGGTTAAATTCTTCGGTGTCTGCTTCTACTGCAGCCACTAGCTGTTCAAAAATATCCGGCACTGCACTAATAACGCGGTTCCAGCTGGGAATAAAAGGCTTCTCCATTGGGCTGGTAAAAAACACTTCACCGGCCTTGATAATATTTTCGGCAAACATCTCAACGGCCTTTTCTTCCTCATGAATATCCAGCGTTAAGCCATTCATAATTGCGTCGTTATGGCAGGTCTCAACTATATCCAGAGCCATGCGGTAGTAGGTGGCTTTCAACGATCTGAAAGCTTCATGGCTAAATACCACACCCTGAGTCGCAAGCTTGCGGAATAGCGCCTTGGCAATATCAATAGACATTTTTGACAGACCGTCCTGATCATCGTCCAGGGAAAGGTTCTGGTGTTTGTGATCATAATTATCGGCAATATCTACCTGGCAGAGTCGATTGCTGGCGTAGTTGCGGTGCATCTCTGACAGAACGCCGATTTCTAGACCCCAGTCGCTGGGAATACGAATATCGTTGAGTACGTCGCGGCGGAATGAAAACTCACCTGCTAGAGGGTATCTAAAGCTGCCCATATAGTTGAGATAGTCAGTGTGGCCGACAGTCTTTTTAAGCGCACTTAATAGCGGCGAGACCAAGAGTCGTGAAACTCGTCCATTGATTCTACCGTTGGCCACTCGTGCGTAATAGCCTTTGCAGAACTCATAACTAAAACGCGGGTTGGCTACTGGATAAATTAGTCTGGCCAGTAATTCGCGGTCGTAGGTGGTGATATCACAGTCGTGCAGTGCTACAGCTTCGGTCTTGTCCGATGCCAATGTATAACCCATGCAATACCAAACATTGCGGCCCTTACCGAGCTCCTTGGGAGCCAAGTCGAGTTTCTGTAGTTTTGCATCCAGTGCTTTCAGGCGGGGACCATCGTTCCACAGCACTCTGTGGTGCTGAGGTAAGACGGAGAAAAATTCTAGTGCCTGGCGATACTCTTGCTCGTTGGCGCGGTCGAGGCCAATAACGATTTCATCGAGGTAGGGCACTTGTTTTAACTCTTCAATAATCCCTTTTAGAGCATCGCCCTGAAGCTCGGAGTAGAGCGACGGCAGTATTAGCCCCATGGGCCTGTTTTTGGAAAAGCCCAGCAGTTCAGTCTCCATTGTCTCAACCGATCGCTTGGATAGGTTGTGAAGAGTCGTGATCACGCCGTTTTGATGGAAGTCGCCCATGGTTAATTCTCTTTTAAAGTTTAATTTTGTCTGTCTGTCTGTTAAGTGTTTATGAGGTACTGCAGTTAGGTCCCTTTGGTAGATTGGTCCAGCCACAGGCGGACACCTTCAACCCAACCGTCGGGCCCAATCTGTTTACTGGTGTGGCAATTTTCTGTGCGTTTTAGGGCTGGTGGTGCACGATTATCGGCGCGTATTACCAGTGCCGAGGAAGCGGCTTCGAGCATAGCGATATCATTGTTGCTGTCGCCTATAGCCAAGGTTTCACAGTGTTTTGGCTGGCTAATATTGGCATCACGCAGATAGAGATCGCGCAGTTGAAGCATAGCGCGGCCCTTGTCTACATCGCCGCCAATATTTAAAAAGCGACCACCCTGAAGCACTGTCGCGCCAGCCTCTTTTAATCGGTAGACAAAGGTTCGTTTTCGTTCTTTGGTACCAATCCAATGAACGGGCTCACTGTGTTCCCGTTGATTGGCCAGCTCCGCAGCGTGCAGATCTAAGCCGGTAATGGCAGCCACGCCTGCGGCGCCGGAAGTCGCATAGAGAGAGTAAAAGGTTTCAAATTCACCGTTAAAATCGGCCACCCTCTCGGTCAGAAGTTGCTGCCATTTTGCTCGCCGTGGCACATTGCGCAGCACCCAAAAATTGTTTTCTAAAAGGGCATGTTCGGGTTGGGACTTAAAGTAGCGGCTGGGGATATAGATCGCTGCGCCATTCTCAACAATAAACGGATGCTGGTTGTCGAGGTCACCGCGCAGAGTGATCACTTCGGCAAAGGTTTTGCTGGTGATAGGAATTACCGGTATGCCCAGGGCATCAAGTTCTGCAAGCAGTGGCACTGCGGGCGCAAAGCTATAGCTATGGTGGTCTAGAAGACTGCCATCGAGATCGGTAAAAATAAGTCTCATCTGTTGTATATTTTGTTTGATTAGTTGCCTGCCTGTTCAGTTAGGTGTACTGGCCTATAGCTTTAAAGCACTGATTTGGTGCGTTAATGCAATGCTGTGCGCCAATTTGGGCTTGCTGTCATCAGGCTGTGCTCTCTGTTTGCACTATTAACTGGCGCTGGGTGGTGAAAATAGGGCGCTTTAATAGTTCCAACGGCTCCTATTGCGACCAGTGCTGTCTAGTTATCGGCTTACCTGTAGAAGACGTTGCAGAATTCATGCCAAGCTTTATGGACGAGCTTTATAGAGGAGCTTTATAGAGGAGCTTTATAGTCGAGCTTTATAGTCGAGCTTTATAATCGAGCTTTGGCTATGACTGTGTGTAACACGTGTTTACATATCAGACTGTTCGAGGTACAACATGGAGCGGTAGTTGAGGATAAGCTGCGCTGTGGCTGGACGCCTTCAAGACAATAGCTATCAGCAGTAAAAAAAGTATAAAAATAATAAAAATAGAGCCATAGAGCCAAACAACAATAGGGGGATACATTATGTCTTTCACACCAGAAATCGGATTGGGTTACACCATCTTGCGTCGCGCAGCACTTTCACCGGAGCGCAAGGCGTTAACCTTTGAGGGTAAGACCTCGACCTTTGGAGAATTTGGTCAGCGGATTCGTAAACTTGCAGCACTGCTTCGTGCTGGCGGCGTCTGCCGGGGGGACCGTGTCGGTTATATAGGTCTAAACCACCCAGCGTTTTTAGAGGCGCTCTATGCCTGCAGTTGCCTGGGTGCGATATTTGTGCCGCTTAACTTCCGGCTTACCGGCCCCGAGATGCGTTATATAACCAACGATGCAGGTATCCACACGATGCTTGCCGACAATGGTCTTAGATCATTGGTAGATCAAGAGCGAGATAATTTGGTATGCCAACGTTATATCAGTATTGAAGACAAGGCAGCTAACTGGGAATCCCTAGAAAGCCTTTTGCAGGATAGCCAACCGCTTGAGTTGATTGAGCAGGTCGATGCCGATGAAGTGGCCTTTATTATGTACACCTCAGGTACCACTGGTCTGCCCAAAGGCGCCATGCTGACTCACGGTAATTTGTTTTGGAACAGTGCCAATACTGCCTATGGCGAAGACTTTATGGGCACCACAACGCTCACCTGCGCACCGCTATTTCATATCGGCGGGCTCAATGTCACCACCTTGCCATCCTTGGCTCGGGGAATTGAAGTCGTACTGATTCGATCATTTGACGCTGCTGAAGTATTGGCTGCCTTGGAAAAGTATCAGGTGTCCACTATGTTTGGCGCGCCGACTATGTTTTTAATGATGAGTCAGCACGATAGTTTTGCCAGTACAGACTTAAGTCATATTGGTGCCTTTGTGGTCGGCGGTGCACCAGTGCCGGTACCGCTGATTAATCTCTATAGCGATCGCGATGTGCGTTTCTGTCAGGGTTATGGCCTCACCGAGACATCGCCTTTTGCGACCATGCTTGAGACCAGTATGGCACTTGAGAAAGTCGGTTCGGCAGGGCGGCCACCTATGTTTACTGATGTGCGGATAGTTGACGGTGAGAATAATCCGCTGCCCGCGGGGGAGCATGGCGAAGTCTGTGTTCGTGGACCCAATGTGCTTAAAGGTTACTGGAACCGTCCCGAAGCTACGGCCGATGCCATAGATGCTCAAGGATGGTTTCATAGCGGTGATATAGGCTATTTCGATACTCAGGGTTATCTGTTTCTCTGTGATCGAGTCAAAGATATGGTTATTTCCGGTGGCGAAAATATCTACCCCGCAGAGGTGGAAAGTATTCTCTATGGTCATAGCTCGGTGGTTGAAGTCGCTGTGATTGGCCTGCCCGATGAAAAATGGGGTGAGGCGGTTACTGCAGTGGCAGTGTTAAAGCAGGACGCCACCTTAGACCTTGAGGAACTGCGTGAGTTTGCCAGCCAGAGTTTGGCGAAATATAAGCTGCCGAGCAGGCTCTATTTTCTCGATGAGTTGCCGCGCAATCCTGCGGGTAAGGTGCAGAAGTTTAAAATTAAAGATGAGCTGGTTGGTTAGGCTAGGGTGGGGCAGGGCTGGTAAAGGCCAGTAGGGTGTTGTTGATTGATGCTGCGTACTGCAAGGAGATCCTTCGGTTCGCTGCGCTCTCTCAGGATGACAGAGTTGATTGTTAGCTCGACCACCACCTTGTCATCCTGAGCGCAGCCGAAGGATCTCCCTTAGCAAACTTCAGTTTTTCCTCGGGCATCTTCGCTTGCCAAAACAGCCCTGAGCCCAAAGTAAAAGTTCTTAACTTTTACAATAAAAGCCCTGAGCCCAAAGTAAAAGTTCCTAACTTTTACGAAAAAAGCCCCTGTACAAACCAGCGATCCGTCCCAGCCTGTTTAAACAACCAATACCGCGAACCCTCATTATCGCAGGCTAAATAATAATCTCGCTGCTGGTCGCTCTGCCACCAGTTATCACTGAGCCTCCGTGGGCCGCTTAAAATATACAGCGGCTGACGCCAAAACAACTGCTGATTGCGCAGCTGAAGAGCAATAGGCTTGGGTAATAACCAGAGAGGTTGCAGGCCACTATGGCCAACAGTTACTGGCTGATGTTCTCCTGGAGCTACAATTTTTCCCGCTTCTTCAGGTAAATAGTTATCGCCCATAACCGGTTGCTGAAGAGCCTCTGGACCCAGCCGTGCACTCAGACTATCAATTAATCGGTTGGTTTCTAAACGCTCTTCTCCAGCCGAGGTATCACCGAATAAATCCAGCCCCTCCGGCAGACCTTCAGCAAAGTCATCAGTGGATAAAATAATGGTCTCTATACTGCCAGGTAAGTTTATACGGTCCAGTTGCAAGCGGCTTAAATCGAGCAGAGTCGACCAGCTGTTTTGACTGCCAGAAAGAGTAATGCACATAGAGCTGTGATCGCCGATTAGCGGTTCAAAACGCCACTCAATTTTACGGCAGTAACACTGGCGAGCCTGTAGGTAAATACTGAGTCGTTGAAGCAGCGCTTTCATAGGAAATAGCAAGCCCTGCTTGCTCAAAATACCCTGAGGACTCTGCAATAGATCATGAAATGTTGCCGGCGGATTAAACAGTTTCAGTTGGCAGGGTTTCTCTCCGAGTAATAACTGCAATTGCTCTACTATTGCAGTGCCAAAGCGGCTGGCTAATTCAGCTCTAGGCAGTGCTAGCAAATCGTCTAAATAGGTTAATCCGAGTTGCTGGAAACTCTGCTGTTGGCGTTTGGTAACTCTGAGTAGGTTCAGTGATGTTCGACGAAACTGCTGTTCCAGTTCAATACTCTGCGGAAGTTCACAGCGAAAGCCTGGCTGACATAGCAAACGCGCAGCATAGGCACTACCGGCGATGCCCATAGCTACATCAGTACAGTGGTGTAGCAGTTTTGTTTGTAACTGTTGCAGCAACTGGCGGTAGCTGTGAAAAAGTTTTTCACAGCCGCTTAACTCAAGCCACAAACCCTTCTCGTCAATAATTACCACTGGACTAAAACTGTAGGCGATTAATGCCAGCTGTTGCAAGCGAGTTTTTTCACGCTCTGGTTGCCGTTGTAATGTCAGTAGCTCAGGACATAGAGCCAGAGCTGTAGAGAGTGATAGCTGGGGTTCTATACCAGATTGTTTAGCACTTTCACTGCAGCATAAAACACGCATTGCGTTATTTTCTTGAGCTACAACTGCAACTGGGACTTGTTTGCTATCGTTGGTTTCTGATTGATCGGAGAGGGCATCTATAGGCAGTAATGGAAAGTGTAGATAGAGCCATATTTTTTCTGGATAGGCGTTTGTTGCCCGGGCTGCTGTGGGTAAATTTGAAAATCCTTTTCGTCTATTTCCGTTTTCGCTATAACGCGAAGATTTCAGGCGTTGAGTCTCTGATCGCTGGTTTTAATGCGGGGAATATCGGTTGATATCGGAATAGCAGGGTAGACGCTATTAACTGGTAACTTAGCCAGAGAAACCTGAGAGCTGAGATCTTTACCCCGCGGAATCAGCAGTTGCTCCCCCGGTGCCACACCGCGCAGTTTTCGCACAGAGAGACGCAGGTTTTTTTCGCCGACAGAATCGACTTCTAAGCGCAGAGTGGCGGGTGATGAACCGGACTCTTGTCGGTTAGATTTTTGATTTCCAGACTGTTTATTATTAGAAAATAAAAAAGCCGCATGGCCACTGTCAGCCGCCGCCAGTTGCAGTTTGCGCAGATCGCTATAACTGGGCATTTTATTATCACTCCAGGCCAATAACAGCGCATTGTTGCGAATGCACTGTTCCGCGACCCAGAGCCACTCAGCAGCGCTTTTACTCTGCACTATAAGCACCTTCTGCAAAGCGATACCGGCGGCAGCCAATGCCGGAGCATAGGGTTGATAAGGTGGGTCGAGCCAGACACTGAGATGATTGTTTTGGCAGTAGTCTTTAATTGTCGGTAGTAGTAGCGAGAGCTCGCCAATCCCCGGACGTTGAACCAACAATTCGGTTAATGCAGACGCAGGCCAGCCACCCTTTAATAGCAGATCAATTTGATCATTGCCGCTGGAGATACTGCGCTGTGAAGGTTTTTGGCTCTGTCCACGCCAGGTATCATGGCGGGCGAGGAGTTTGGTTATTATTTCAGTGTTGGGCATAGATGGGCGCTCTCGATATACTGTTAATATATACAGTATTCTGCCAAATGTCACTGGAGAATTTGATTTCAATACTGATCTTCGAATAGGGCAAGTGGGGCGGTTTTAATTCAATGATATTGAAGCCAAATCTTCTAAAGTGTTAAAGTAACCTCCGTTTTACAGCGTCGAGAAAAAAGGGCTATGGCCTCTAACACAGCAGCCGAACAGCAGATAAACCCAAACTGGAGCGTTTTTGCTCCGGCCCTTGTGGCTATTTTGCAGGCGGCGGAAAAAGATGGGGCTAATCAGCAGCGTCTGCTGCGCGATTCCGGCTTACAGCAGAGTCAGCTAAGCATCCCTGAACGCCGTTTTCCGGTAGTTAACTATTACAAGCTCTATCAGCTAGCTGCCGAAGCTTCTGGAAATCCGGATATAGGTCTTTCAGTAGGGCGCATTATTTATCTTAAAGGGCTCAACTTGCAGCTCTATACCTGTTCACTGTGTAAATCTTTTCGCGACTATCTCAATCTAATTCCCAGCACCCTAAAAATGCGTGGTGATATGGGTGAAACCACAGCCCATCGCGAAGGCAATTTGGTTGAGTTACGCTGGGAGCCACTTTTGAAAAGTAGTGGTCTGAAGCGCTTCTGTAGTGATGAGGTGCTCTCCGCATCTGCAGCCATAATCAACTCATTATGTGTGCGACCGGTGCCTGTAGTAAAAGCCAATTTCAGCTATTCTCAGCCCAAGGATACCACCCAGTTAGAGGCAATTTTTGGTCGAAATATTGCTTATAATCAGCCTTATAGTAGCCTGTTTTTTGACAGCGGCGCTCTGGACTTTCAGCTGCTCAAACAGGACTATCAGCAGGGGCCTGATCTGACTAAGCCCTTTAGTGAATTGTTTGAAAATGATCAGGCAATCGATGAATTCTTAGCCAACCTCAAGTCCTTTATGATGCGTCGCCTGCCCGAGGGCGAAGTGAGTATCGACAAGCTTGCCAGTCTAATGAATATCTCTCGACGCACATTGCAGCGCCGCCTCTCTGATCGCGGCACTAACTTTTTACAAGTACTTCAAGAAGTGCGTTCACGCATGGCGCTGCGCTATCTCTCCGATAATCGTCTGGGTATTACCGAGATTGCCTTTCTGTTGGGTTATGCAGATCAGGGCTCATTTTCCAGTGCCTTTAAAAGCTGGCACGGCATGTCCCCAAGAGATTACCGCCGCAAGTGAAAAGCCCGCAGGGCTTTTCATCCCGACAGAGCGAAGCGACGAGGGATCTCCAGTAGTTAAAAAAGCCCGCAGGGCTTTTCATCCCGACAGAATCCCTTTTTATGTCATCCCGACAGAGCGGAGCGACGAGGGATCTTCCTGCCAGTTCTTGAGATCTCTCACATTCGTTCGAGATGACAGTTGGGTGCTTCGAGATGACAGTTGGGCGCTTCGAGATGACAGTTGAGTGCTTCGGGATGACGGTTGGGTGCTTCGAGATGACATTCTTGTGGTTGGAACTGCGCACTGTTTGGTGGGTTTAGTCTGTTAGTAGGAGACCCTTCGGCTGCGCTCAGGGTGACAGGTTAAGTATGTTCAGGGTGACAGGTTAAGTATGTTCGGGGTGACAGGTTAAGTATGCTCAGGGTGACAGGTTAAGTATGTTCAGGGTGACAAAGTAAATAATCCCAAGCTGGCAGCATATGGCATTGATTCCACTAAATATGGCGCTTATTCCTGTGCGATAAACATTGGCCTGCCTAGTATCAAAGACTAAAACAACAGCCTTTGATCAGCGGGAAAACCCAATGTCACTCGATTTCGATAGTGCACGCTTAAACAACAGTCACCTGACCGCAGAACACGAGGAATGGCGTGCCCAGCTGCGGCGCTTTTTTGACCGTGAGGTCATTCCCTTCGCTGATCAATGGGATGAGGATGGCGCGCTGCCCGATGAGTTGTGGCCCAAGGCTGCGGCGGTGGGGATTCTTGGGCTTGGTTATCCTGAAGAGTTTGGCGGTGTCTCTGAGGGTATCGATATCTGGCACAAAAATATCCTCAATGAGGAGTTGGCGCGGATTGCTGTGGGCGGCCTGAGTGCAACTTTAATGGTCCATGGTATTGGCTTACCGCCGGTGCTTAATTTTGCCAGTGAGGCTATAAAGCAAGAAGTGGCACCACCGGTTTTGGCCGGTACTAAACGTATTTCTCTGGCGATTACCGAGCCTGGTGCGGGCTCTGATGTGGCCCATTTAACCACTACTGCAAGGCTCGATGGCGATCACTATGTGGTCAATGGGTCGAAAACCTATATCACTGGCGGCATGAATGCCAATTGGTTTACCACGGCTGTGCGTACCGGTGGCGAAGGGGCGGGGGGCGTTTCGGCGCTGCTAATTCCGGCGGATTTAGAGGGCGTTTCACGCACGGCGCTGGATAAAAAGCAGGGTTGGTGGTGTTCGGATACGGCGACGATCTACTTTGATAATGTCCGCGTGCCTGCCGCTAATTTAGTCGGTCAGGAGAATCGGGGATTTAGTGTCATTATGACCAACTTTAACGCCGAACGATTGGCCATGTCGGCGTCGATGGAGGCATTTTCTCGGGTCTGTTTAGAGGATGCGGTGAACTGGGGTCGAGAGCGCAAGACCTTTGGTCAGAGGCTGGCGGACCATCAGGTGATTCGCCACAAAATCGCCGAGATGAAGCAGCGTATTAACAGCACTCAGTGCTATCTCAATCAGATCTGTGCAGAGGTGCAAGCGGGACGTGAATATGCTGGTGATATTGCGCTTTTAAAAGTGCAGTCGAGTCAGACTATGGAATTCTGTGCCCGGGAGGCGATGCAGATTCTTGGCGGTATGGGCTATATGCGTGGCAATCGTGTTGAGCGGATATATCGCGAGGTGCGGGTCAATGCTATCGGTGGTGGTTCTGAAGAGATTATGCGTGATCTAGCGGCGCGTCAGTATGGCCTCTAAGCTTGAATTTAGCGGCTGTTCAAAAAGTGTAGGCAAAAAAATACCCCGGATCACAGCAGTGAACGGGGTATTTTTACCGTCACAGAAAACCCGTGGTTGAGTTCTTACGCGAGCAATGGACCTAGTTTCATGGCAATACCCATATCACCCTGAATCTTAAGTTTGCCAGACATAAATGCCATGGTACCGTCGAGTTTGCCCTCGGCCATCAGCATAAAGTTTTCCAGGCTCAAAGCCATGGTGCACTGGGCTTCAATATCGTCGTTACTGATTATATTGGGAACCTGAGTGGCGTCGAGAACAATATGGCCCTCGTCGCCGAAATCGAATTTAAGGATTGCGCCTAGGCCACAATCTTCGCCAATTTTTTCTTTTAAACCTGCTGTTACTGCGTCTAAAGACATATGATTTCCCCCACAGTTAAAATTATTTAGAGCTGCTATATTCGCTCGGCATCGAAGGTTGAAAGCTTACTGTAAAAATGTCCGAGAGACAAATCAAGACATAATGAGTGTCAATATATATTTGTCTGCTTAAATGCAGTATCGTACGCCGAGCAAAGGCTGATGAAATCTGTCCTGTTGATACATTAAACTTCAGCCGAGACATTAATAACAAAAACAAAAACAAAAACAAAAATAATAAGAAAAAGGGCCTCCATGGATCAGGTAAAAGCTGCGGAACAGATAAAAGCATCACCGAAAGCAATGGGTATTCTGTTGTTTCTCACCGTCCTCAATATTCTCAATATGGTCGATCGCACACTGATTGCCAGCTTTGGGCCGCAAATTATTGCCGATCTTAATTTGACCGACTCCCAGTTCGGTGCCCTGACCGGTTTTATCTTTGTTTTCTTCTACGCCATTATGGGGCTGTTTATGGGCGCTCTGGCAGACCGCTTTCATAGACCTAGGCTAATCGCGGCGGGTCTATTGCTGTGGAGTGTGCTCACTGCAGTTTCCGGGGCGACAAAAAGCTTTTTGCAGATTGGTTTGGCGCGACTGTTTATCGGCGTCGGCGAGTCCACCATGACCCCTTCATCCATGTCGATGATTTCTGATCTATTCCCTCAGCGCCAACGCGGCACGGCGGCAGGGCTTTACTATTTAGGTGTACCTCTGGGAGCCGGTGGTGCCTTCGTTGTTGCCGGAGTTCTCGGACCTATAATGGGCTGGCGCAACTGTTTCTATCTGCTCGGGGGCATAGGTATTGTGCTGGCGGGCGTGCTCTATATGGTCAAAGATCCGGTGCGCGGTGCTATGGAACCGGCTGCGGACCCCGGTGCTCGCAAGGTTAAGGAGGCTAGCGGCTGGCGCCAAACACTGCCTGAGATCCTTGAGGTGATCAAAACCAATCCAGCATTGGCCTGGACCATGCTCGGGGCGATTTTTCTGCATATTCCATTGGGTGCCGGCAACTTTGTGATGGTGTGGATGGAGCGTGAACGCGGTTTCGAACTGGCGGAAATCCAATCCCTCTACGGCTTAATTTATATTATCTGCGGTACCGCGGGCACCTTTTTAGGCGGTTTTCTCAGTGACTGGTATCAGTCGCGCTGGAAGGGCGGTCGGATTCGTTTTCTTGCCATATTGATGCTAGCGGTTGCACCATTGACCCTTGCATTTCGCTTTGCTTCGCCAGATTCCCCAATGTTCTTTATTGCGCTGGCTTTTGCACTATTTAGTGTCAGCTCGTTCTATGGCCCGGCTTTTTCCACAGTACAGGATCTTACGCCAGTGCGTTTGCGCGGTCTGATGACGGCGCTGTTATTGGTTGCCTGCAATTTGGTGGGAATGGGTATAGGTGCATTGATGACCGGCTTGATCAGTGATCTGTTAACTGCCGCACAGGTGTTTGAGCCTTTGACCAAGGCGCTATTAGTGGGTGATGGCTTTGGCTTCTTTGCTGCGCCGAGCTTTATTATGGCCTCGATCTATCTAGAACGAAACCGACGAGCTGCTGCGGCTTAAAAGGCTTTTCTACGCCATCAATGGTTAGCCCCGAATGTCATCGGCGCTTATGTTGATGGCGTCCTATCCAAAGAGACAGTGACGCTGCGATAGTACTATTTTGCTCTTAGTTTTAGTCTAAATAGCACTGCGCACAAGTCGCTCGGGGAATCTAGATGGTAGAAAAAACACTACGAATAGCGGGTGCCAGCGGGTTTTGGGGAGACGCTAGTCACTCCACATCGCAGCTTCTTAAGGACGGCTCTTCAAGCGGGAAAGTCGACTTTATTGTCTATGACTATCTGGCTGAAATCACCATGTCAATTATGGCCCGGGCCCGGGCTAAAAAGCCTGAGACTGGTTATGCGCTAGATTTTGTCAGCGCGGCAATGAAACCCAATCTTAAAGAGATCGCCCGCCAGGGCGTCAGAATTGTGTCCAACGCAGGCGGTGTTAATCCCCAAGCCTGTGCCGAAGCCTTACGCGCGGTGATTGCCGAACAAGGTCTGGATTTACAGGTAGCCTGCATTATTGGTGATGACCTTCTGGATCAGGGAGAGCAGTTAGCCGGACAGCAGCACGCTGAGATGTTTAGCGCTGAGCCTTTTCCAGAGCTGAATAAGATTGCCAGTATCAATGCCTATCTGGGTGCTTTCCCTGTGGCTCTGGCGCTGCAGCAGGGCGCCGATATTGTGATTACTGGGCGCTGCGTAGACAGTGCGGTGACATTGGGAGCCTGTATCAATCACTTTGGTTGGGGTCGCGATGATCTGGATCAGCTGGCCATGGGTTCTCTAGCGGGGCATATTCTTGAATGCGGACCTCAGGCCACCGGTGGCAACTTTACCGATTGGGAGCTGGTTGAGAATCTTGAAACTATTGGCTACCCGATTGCCGAAATTAGTGCGGATGGCCGTTTTCTCTGTTCAAAACCGGCAGGCACTGGCGGGTTAGTCTCGGTGGGCACTGTGGCTGAGCAGATGGTGTATGAAATTGGTGATCCCCAGGCCTATATTTTGCCAGATGTGGTCTGTGATTTTTCTCAGGTCAAACTTGAGCAGGTGGGCGAAAATTTGGTGTCTGTGACCGGTGCCACCGGTCTGCCGGCGCCGGATAAATACAAAGTCTGCACTACCTATGCCGACCAGTGGCGCGGCGGCCATCTACTGAGTCTCTACGGTATAGATGCTAATCGAAAGGCTGAGAAGCTGGCTGCGGCAATCTTCGCTGCATCGCGACGCACGCTGCAGCTCTATGGCTTGCCCGATTTTAGTGAAACCAGTGTTGAGGTGATTGGCGCAGAGTCACAGTACGGTGCTGCGGCTCAAATGGGCAGTTATCGTGAAGTAGCACTCAAGGTCGCCGCCAAGCATCCCGACGCCGCGGGTATAGGTATCTTATTAAAGGAAATGACCGGACTGGGTCTGGCGACACCGCCAGGGCTCTGTGGTTTTGCTGGTGGTCGACCAAAACCTTCGCCCATCGTCAGGCTGTTTTCCTTTGAGTTGCCAAAAGGGGCCCTAACGCCTCAGGTAGAGATCAATGGTCAGCTTTTGGATTGCCCAGATACTCAGGGAACAGCGCTAAATCTAAACACTATTGTTCGTCCAGCTGCGCCGCAGACTGCCATTACCGAGGATTTGGTGAGTGTTCCTCTGGTGGCTCTTGCCTACGCCCGCAGCGGAGACAAAGGTGATAAATCCAATATCGGCATAATTGCCCGGCGACCAGAATACCTTGGCTATATTTATGCGGCGCTGACTGAGCAGGCTGTGGCGCAGCGCTTTGCTCACTTTATACAGTCCTCGGCGGTCGAGTCCGTTAAGCGCTATCTGATGCCTGGCTGCCATGGCATTAACTTTTTGATTGACGATGTTCTGGGTGGTGGTGGCATGGCCAGTCTGCGCAATGACGCTCAAGGGAAAGGCTATGGTCAATTGCTATTGGATGCGCAGATTCCAGTGAGTGCAGAAATCTCAACTCAGTTAGGTTATTAACAGCTGTAACAATAATAATAGGGAGACAGCCAAATGGCAGTATTTGCCTCAAAGATAAATACCAGTTCCGAGACCTTTCAGCGCCAACGCGCCGAGATGCTCGAGCTGGTGGACAAGCTCAATGAGCTTAATGGCCGCGCCCGCGCTATCTCTGAGCAGCGCAAGCCGCGCTTTGATAAACGCGGTCAGCTGACGCCACGGGAACGTCTGGCACGACTTCTGGATCCGGGTATGCCATTTCTTGAAATCGGTAATCTCGCCGGTTATCTGGTAGATACCAAGAATCCCGACAAGTCGATTCCCGGCTCCACAGTAATTGCTGGAATAGGCTTTATATCCGGCGTGCGCTGCACTGTGGTGGTGGATGATAGCGGCATTATGGCGGGTTCTATGACCACTGCTGGCGGCTATCGTCTGCGTCGAGCCGAGGAGATATCCCTAGAGCAAAAGCTGCCCTTTGTGCATCTGGTCGAGAGCGCCGGTGGCGATTTAATGAATTACACCGTGGAGGGCTTTAGCGCCGGTGGCGCTCTGTTTGGCGCCTTGGCCAAACTGAGCAAAGCGGGTATTCCGGTGATCTCCATTTTGCATGGTTCCTCCACAGCCGGCGGCGCCTACATGCCCGGTCTCAGTGACTATGTGATTGCGATTAAAGGCAAAGGCCGTGCGTTTTTAGCAGGGCCGCCACTCTTGCGAGCCGCTACCGGCGAGATTGCCACAGAAGAGGAGCTTGGCGGTGCGGAGATGCATGCAACGGTTTCTGGTCTGGCAGAATATTTGGCGGAAAACGATGGTCAAGGCATTCAAATCTGCCGCGAACTCATTCAGCGGTTGCAGTGGAATGACAACTGCAAATTGCCCCCTAAACGCAGCTTTGCTGAACCTATTTACGATCCCGATGAACTGGCTGGTGTGATTCCCACAGATTACCGCACGCCTTACGATATGCGCGAACTGGTGGCCCGAGTGGTGGATGGATCCGATTTCCTCGACTTTAAGCCCCGCTTCGGTGTTTCCACGGTCTGTATTCAGGCGGAGATCTACGGTCAAGCGGTGGGCATTATTGGCAATAATGGCCCCATAGATCCTCAGGGCGCCAATAAGGTGACGCAGTTTTTGCAGCTACTCGATCAGGCCAATATTCCGGCGCTGTTTTTCCAAAACACCACCGGCTATATCGTTGGCACTCAGTCTGAGCAAGCGGGCATGATTAAGCACGGCTCGAAGATGATTCAGGCGGTGCGCAATATAGATGTACCGCGCATTACCTTTATGACCGGTGCCAGCTTTGGCGCGGGCAACTACGGTATGTGTGGCCGTGGTTATGATCCGGATTTTCTCTATACCTTTCCCAATGCCCGCATGGGTGTGATGGGCGGCGAGCAAGCTGCCAAAACCATGTCTATGGTGGCTCGAGGCAAGGCTGCGGCCATGGGTGTGGAGCCCGACGAAGAACAGCTGGCCCAGCAAGAGCAGATGATGGCGCATATCTTCGATTCTCAGTCCGATGCCTTTTACACCTCAGGTCATATGATGGACGACGGCATGATCGATCCACGCAATATGCGCAGCACGCTGGGTATGTTGTTGGAAACCGTTTTAGAAGGGCGTAATCGCTCCGTGCGACCCAATAGTTTTGGCGTCGCGCGGCTGTAACAAAAGGTGCGATCCAATCGTTTTGGCGTTGCGCGCATTTAACGGTTAATAACAGAAAAGAATAGAGCGAGATAATCATGTCTGATCTTTCAAAACTCGAACTTCCCGAGACCCAATCGCTGATTCTTGAGCACCGTGGTTCAGTGTTAAAAATCTGGCTTAACCGCCCAGAGGCAAAAAATGCGTTGTCAGAGGAAATGACTGACGAGCTTCACCTGGTTCTCGACGCTATTCGCGATGATCGCTCTATTCGTACTATTGTCCTGCGTGGCAGAGGTGGCGTGTTCTGTGCCGGTGGCGATATCAAAGGGTTTAAGTCGGATATGCAGGCGGTTAGTGCCGCGCAGGTGGCCAAGAGCAACCGCAGCTTTGGCGATCTGATGATCAAGATAAATGAACAGCCCCAGGTTGTGATAATGCTGGTTGAGGGTGCCGCTATTGGCGGCGGGCTGGGTCTGGCCTGTGTAGCTGATGTGACCTTGGTAACCGTGGATGCACGTTTCCGCCTCAGTGAAACCAGTCTCGGTATTCCGCCGGCACAGATTGCCCCCTTTGTGACCGAGCGGGTGGGTTTGACTCAGGCTCGACGCTTGATGCTGACAGGTGCCCGATTTAAGGGTGAAGAGGCTGTGCGTCTCGGTATTGGCCATCAAGTAGCCAGCGATGCCGCGGATCTCGACGCCCAGTGCGATGTGATTCTGGGCCATATCAATGCCTGTGCCCCTGGTGCCAATGCAGTTACCAAAGGCATTCTCTTTGAAAGCCTCCGTCGACCCCGTGCTGAGGCTCTAGACTTTGCCTCTCAGGGCTTTGCCCAATGCATGCTTAGCTCTGAAGGTCTAGAGGGAATAGCTGCCTTTGTGGAAAAGCGTAAGCCGGTCTGGGCCGAGCAATCGAACGATCAATTAGTTGGGAAATAGCTCTATGAAGCGCTTCAACAGTATTTTAATTGCCAATCGCGGCGAGATTGCCTGTCGGGTAATTCGCACCGCCAAACAGCTGGGTTACCGAACCATTGCGGTCTATTCCGACGCCGATGCGATTGCACCCCACGTGCAGCGGGCGGATGAGGCTGTGCGTATTGGCCCAGGGCCGGTGGGTGAGTCCTACCTGCTGCCTGAACGTATTCTTGAGGCTGCTGCAGCGAGCGGCGCTGAATCCATTCATCCCGGTTATGGTTTTCTTAGCGAAAATGCGGCCTTTGCCGAAGCGGTTGAAGCTGCAGGGCTGGTGTTTATTGGGCCCAGTGCGGAAGCCATTGAGGTGATGGGCAATAAAGCTGAATCGAAACGGCGCATGATTGCTGCCGGTGTGCCCTGTGTGCCCGGCTATGAAGGGCATGATCAGTCCGACGAAACTCTGCTAGCTGAGGGGGCAAAAATCCCCTTGCCGCTGATGGTCAAGGCCGCGGCGGGTGGAGGAGGTCGCGGTATGAGGTTGGTTTATGATCAGGCTGATCTGGCTAATGCCATCAAGTTGGCTCGGGCTGAAGCTGAGAGTGCCTTTGGCTCGGGTGAGCTGATTCTCGAGCAAGCCATTATTCAGCCGCGCCATGTGGAAATTCAGGTATTTGCCGATAGCTTTGGCAATACAGTCCATCTGGGCGAGCGGGACTGCTCCGTGCAGCGCCGCCACCAGAAAGTGATAGAAGAAGCGCCATGCCCAATTATGACGTCTGAGCTCCGAGAGCAGATGGGCCGGTCGGCCATAGACGCTGCCAAGTCTGTGCATTATCGCGGTGCTGGCACGGTTGAGTTTTTGCTGGAAAGTAGCGGGGCATTCTACTTCCTTGAAATGAATACGCGCCTGCAAGTTGAGCACCCGGTTACCGAATTGATCACCGGACTTGATTTGGTAGCCCTACAGATTGCTGTGGCTCAGGGAGAGTTGCTGGGGTTAGAGCAGGCCGATATCAAACTTGAGGGCCATGCCATAGAAGTGCGGCTCTATACCGAAGACCCCAGTCAGGACTTTTTGCCCGCCTCAGGTCCGGTGGAATTATGGCAGCCGGCTACGGGTGTAGGCGTGCGTATCGACAGTGGTATCTGCAGTGGTCAGGGTATCTCGCCGTTTTATGATCCCATGGTTGCCAAGGTGATTGGCTATGGCCCCACTCGCGAGGTGGCCCGTCTACGGCTTATCGCCGCACTAAAGGAAACCGTGCTATTCGGCACTACAAATAACCTTAGGTTTCTTACGCAGTGCCTTGAAAAACAACAGTTTATAGATGGTCTTTCCACCACGGCCTTTATTGCTGAAGAGTTCTCTGATACTGATCTGGCCGACCCATTACCCGCGTTTGCCGATGCTGCAGTGGCGGCGGTACTGGCGCTGCAGCTGGAACATAGGGGCCTATTTCAGCGCGCCCTTGGGGTCAGCGAAAAGCTTAAAAACTGGACGAGTGCCAGCCCCCTGGTGTCGCGAAAACAGTATCAGTTTGATGACCTGATCTACGATCTTTGCATCAGTCCTGAGGGCAAAGAAGGCTATCGAGTGAGCGCCATGGATACTGGCGAGTCGCGGACGGTTGTGGTCACTTTGGTCGAGTTAAAAGATACTAGGGTTGGCTTGCTGGTTGATGGCAAACGTCTGACTGCAACCTATAAGACACCGAAAAAGGGTCAGTTGTATTGCTCTATCGAAGGGCGCAGTGCCTTTTTTAAGGATCTGATTATCCTCGATGGACTAGTTGATGAGGCTGTGGGTGGAGGCCGGGTAATCGCGCCCATGCATGGGCTGCTGTTAGATGTGCTGGTTGCTCCTGGCGAGCAGGTGGTTAAAGGTCAGGTTCTGGCAGTTCTAGAAGCGATGAAAATGCACTATGAAATAACCGCGGAGATAGACGGCAGTGTGACTGAGGTCAGTGCAGTAACTGGCAGTCAGGTGGCCACTGATGATCTGTTAATTGAGATTGCCGCGCACGAAGATTCAGTGGAATAACAACAATAACCATGATGAGGCAGCTTAATGGCTCTTAAACTCTGGCACTGCGCCGGCTCTCGCTCGATTCGACCACTCTGGACGCTACTGGAGATGGGGCTGGATTTCGAACTTGAGACCATGCTGTTCCCACCGCGCTTTGCGCACCCGGGTTATACCGAACTCAATCCCATTGGCACTGTGCCGTTTTTCACCGATAGCAGTGACCCGGCTAATCTGGTCAGCATGACCGAATCCTCAGGTATCAGTCAGTATCTGGCGGATAAATATGGTCCCACGGATCTCGCCGTACTGCCCAGTGAACCCGCCTATGGTGAGTATCTCAATTGGCTACACCGCAGCGATGCAACCCTGACTTTCCCTCAGACGTTGGTATTGCGCTACACGATTTTAGAACCTGAAGCGACCCGCCTGCCGAAGGTGGCCGAGGACTACACCAAGTGGTTCTTCTCGCGCCTGCGCTCAGTTGAGCTGGCGCTGTCTGATGGCCGAGAATTTCTCTGTGCTGATCGCTTTACTCTGGCAGATATCTCAGTGGGCTTTGCATTGCATTTTGCCGAGCTTTTGAGCCTTAAAGACGGCTTTAAGCCTTATACATTGGCGTACGTCGAACGCCTGAAACAACGACCTAGGTTCCAGCAGGCGACTGCAAACGACGGTTCACAAAATATATTAGAAGGGCTTTAAAAATGGCGCTACACCCAAAATACCCCAAACTTTTCTCACCCTTAGATTTGGGTTTTACTCAGCTTAAAAATCGTGCACTGATGGGTTCTATGCACACCGGTCTAGAAGAAGTGGAAGGCGGTTTTGAGCGACTCGCTGCCTACTTTGCCGAGCGTGCTCGCGGCGGTGTTGGCATGATGATCACTGGGGGTATCAGTCCCAACGAAGAGGGCAGTATGGGCTCTCAGATGTCCACTCCCGAGCACGCTGAGGGTCATCGCCAAGTCACAGGGGCAGTCCACGCTGTGGATCCCGATATTAAAATTTGTATGCAGATACTCCATGCTGGCCCCTTGGCGCATACTCCCACTATGGTTGCTCCTACAGCTGTGGCCTCGCGCCTTTCAAGAATGACACCCAATGAACTGGACGAAGCCGGCGTTCAAAAGCAAATTGATGATCATGTTAACTGCGCCAAAATGGCTAAGTTGGCAGGTTATGACGGGGTAGAAATCATTGGCTCAGCGGGGTATTTGTTGAGTACTTTTTTGGTCGAAAAAACCAATCAGCGCGACGATCAGTGGGGCGGTAGTTATGAAAACCGTATGCGCTTCCCCCTAGAAATTATGCGCCGCTGTCGTGCCGAAGTCGGTGACAACTTTATTTTGATTTTCCGCATTGCGGCGATGGATATGTTGCAGGGCGGAATGTCTTGGGATGAGGTCGTGCTGTTGGCAAAAGAGATGGAAAAAGCCGGCGCGACTATTATTAGCACCCACTTTACCTGGCATGAGTCTGCGGTTCCGACTATCGCTACCATGGTGCCGCGCGCTGCATTCTCTGGTGTCACTGGACGCCTGCGCAAAGAACTCAGCATACCGACCATTACCAGTAACCGAATCAATATGCCCGATGTGGCAGAGCAGGTTCTCGACGATGGGGATGCGGATATCGTCTCTATGGCTCGACCCATGCTGGCGGATGCTGAACTGGTATTAAAGGCTTTTGAAGGTCGTGAAGACGAAATTAATACCTGCATCGGGTGTAATCAAGCCTGTTTAGACCATGGTTTTGAAGGCAAGGAAATCAGTTGTCTGGTTAACCCGAGAGCGCTTAACGAAACCGTTTTAAATTATGAACCGACTGCGGCGCCGAAGAAGATTGCCGTGGTAGGTGCCGGGCCGGCGGGTCTGGCCTATGCCACCGTTGCCGCAGAGCGCGGTCATGCAGTGACACTCTTCGATGCGGGCAGTGAGATTGGCGGTCAGTTTAATTTGGCGAAGCAGGTGCCGGGCAAAGAGGAGTTCTATGAGACCCTCAGATATTATTCGCGCATGCTTGAAGTGAATCATGTGGTGGTTAATTTAAACACCACTGTCTCTGCCGAGGATTTAAAGTCTGGCGGCTTTGACCATGTAGTGGTTGCCACTGGCATTACACCCCGGACACCTGATATCGAGGGAATTGATCACCCGAAAGCGGCGAGCTATATAGATGTGATTCGCGGAAATGTTGAGGTGGGTAAGACGGTTGCGGTGATGGGTGCTGGTGGTATTGGTTTTGATGTCTCGGAACTGATTATGCACAAGGGCGTTTCTGCAGCGATGGACAAAGAGGTGTTTGCGCGGGAGTGGGGAATCGATTTTGCCAATCACCCTCGCGGCGGCGTTACTGGCGTGGTGCCTCAGGTTGAAGCGGCAGATCGTCAGGTATTTCTATTACAGCGTAAATCGACACCTGTGGGCCGTGGCCTAGGGAAAACCACTGGCTGGACTCATCGTATGTCACTGGCTAAGCGCGGTGTGCAAATGATGAATGGTCTGGAATATACCAAGATCGATGACCAGGGGTTGCATATCAGTATGGATGGCATTCCCCAGGTTCTTGAGGTAGATACCGTGATTATCTGCGCAGGGCAGCTGCCAAAGCGCGATCTCTACGATCAGCTAAGTGACAGTGGTATTGACACCAGCTTGATTGGCGGCGCCTTTGAAGCCTCAGAGCTAGATGCCAAAGCGGCGATTAATCAGGCCAGCTATTTGGCAGCGGCGATTTAAACTGCATTGGCAGGTGTGGCGTATAACGCAATAATCAACAATTAAACAATTCCAGCGCAAGCTCGAAAGCCTACTTTACACTGAGGTTAGACTTGAACTTTTAATTGACACAATAAATGCCATAACTTAAGCTGTGGCCAAAATAACACTAGTGGGAGTGACATAGATGGATATTAATTTTTCAGCAGAAGATCTCGCCTTCAGAGATGAGGTGCGTGATTTTTTCGCCACAGAGTTTGACGCAGAAACGGCTCAGAATTTGAGTGGCGTGCAGACTGCGAGCTACAAGCCAGCGATTGTCAGCTGGCAGAAGAAGCTTCATGCCAAGGGTTGGATCGCGCCGGGCTGGCCGACTGAGTACGGTGGCACGGGCTGGAGTGCGACGCAAAAATTTATTTATGAAACTGAGCGCGGCGCCGCGGGTATTCCCGATGTAGTGCCATTCGGTTTGAAGATGGTTGCCCCGGTGATTTTCACCTTTGGAACCGAAGAGCAAAAAGCACGTTTCCTGCCGAGCATTCTGTCTAGCGACGATTGGTGGTGTCAGGGGTATTCCGAGCCGGGTGCCGGATCGGATTTGGCGGCGCTGACCACATCTGCTGAGTATGCTGGCGATAACTACCTGGTCAATGGTGCCAAGATTTGGACCACCTTTGCTCAGTACGCCGACTGGATTTTCTGTCTGGTTCGCACCACTAAAGATATGCGCAAGCAGCAGGGTATTAGCTTCCTGTTGATCGATATGAAAACCCCGGGTATTACGGTTAAGCCAATCGTGACTATCGATGGCAAGCACAGTCTTAACGAAGTGCACTTTGAAAATGTCTTGGTCCCCCGCGACAACCTTATTGGTGAGCAGGACAAAGGCTGGACCTACGCCAAAGCATTACTGGCTCATGAGCGCACTGGTATGGCTGAAGTGGCTGATTCCAAACGCATGCTGCGCACCCTTAAGCAGCGTGCTACTGAAGAGGTCAACGGTGGTCAGGCTATGATCAATGATCCGGTCTTCCAATTGCGTCTGTCGGATATTGAAATGGAGCTGATGGCGCTTGAGTACACCGAGTTACGCGTATTTGCCTCTATGGCTGGTGGCGGTATGCCGGGCCCCGAGTCTTCGCTGTTAAAAATCAAGGGCACTGAGATTTCCCAGGCGATTCACGAGCTGCAGTTACAGCTGGCCGGTAGTTACGGTGGAGCTCTTCAGGGTAGTTTGACCGGCGAAGAGTTGGGTCATGACTATGCCGGCGAAGCCCGCGGCAAGTATATGTATGGCCGCGCAGCAACCATCTATGGTGGTTCTAACGAAGTGCAGCGCAATGTAATTGCCAAAGCCGTGCTCGGCCTTTAGGCCCCAACAGATTTCCGGAGTAACAGTAATGAATTTTGATTTTTCAGAAGAACAAACCATGATCAAAGACAGCGTCGCGCGTTTTGTGCGTGACGAATATGACATTGATACACGCCGTAAAATAATCGATTCGGAAGAGGGCATCAGCCGTGACTTCTGGAATACGTTTGCCGAATTGGGCTGGTTGTCAGTTCCTTTCGCTGAGGAGTACGGCGGTTTTGGTGGCACAGTAGAAGATTTGGTCGCGGTAATGGAAGAGTTGGGTAAGGGCATAGTGGTTGAGCCCTATGTTTCTACCGTTGTTATGTTTGGCGGTCTGCTGTCAGCATCTAATAACAGCGCGTTAAAAGAAGCGGTTATTCCCACGGTTATCGATGGCAGCTGCATGGGCTCTTTTGCCTTTTCAGAGCGCCAGTCGCGCTATGAGCTGGCCGATGTGGCCACGACAGCAGTCGCCTGCGATGGCGGTTTCCGTCTCGATGGTGAAAAAACTGTTGTGATTAATGGCGGCAGTGCTAACAAGTTTGTGGTGAGTGCGCGCACCAGCGGTGGCCAGTTTGATCATCAGGGTGTGAGCTTGTTCTTGGTCGATGCCAGTGCTGCGGGTGTGTCGGTTAAGAGCTATAAGACGATGGATGGTCAGCGTGCCGCCACCGTGACTTTAGCCAATGTGGTTGTAGCTGAAGATCAGCTGCTCAACGCAGTGGGCGAAGGTATGGATCTGGTTGATCAGGTTATGCCCTCAATGCTGATGGCGCTGAGTGCTGAGGCTCTGGGTATTATGGCAACGCTTAACAGCATCACTGTGGGCTATTCAAAAACCCGTCAGCAGTTTGGTTCGCCGATTGGTTCATTCCAAGTGCTGCAGCATCGTATGGTTGATACGTTTATGTCCTGTGAGCAGGCTAAATCAATGCTCTATCGCAGCCTGTGTCAGGCTAATGACTGTGCGGCTGATGCCAGTGCTGATACCGGCGAATTTATGAAGTCTGTGCACGCGCTGAAAGTGACTATGGCGAAAGCTGGCAAGCAGATTGGTGAAGAGGCGATTCAGATGCACGGCGGTATAGGTTTGACTGACGAGCTGAATATTGGCCACTTTGTTAAGCGTCTGATGACGATTAATGTGACCCTTGGCGATCGCGACTTCCATCAAAAGAAGTTTAACCAGCTAAGCTACTCAGCCTCGTGATTATTCTTGTTGGGGCTATATTGGTAGGGCTGGTACTTGCGTTGCTGGCCTTTATGTTTACACGAGATAGTCTCAGCAAATATGATCTTCCGGAGGGGCGGCGTTTTAGCCCCGCGGATGCCACTGCCGTCGCAGCCTCTGCGGCGGCCGTTAAGGCGCTAAATAAGCGTCTTCGCGGTGCCAGTGGTCCCCTTGAAAAGATGCCCTGGAAACAGCGTATTCTCGCCATGCGTGAAACCATGGACAGTTTTTTTTCCAATTCCGATATAGCAAGCCAGATTATCCCTGTGGACGCGGCTGGTGTTCCTGCCGAATGGGTGGTTGCGCCCGGTGCCGATAGCAGTCGCCGTTTTTTGTATATTCACGGTGGAGCGTTTATGGCCGGCAGTCCCAAGGGCTATCGCGTTCTCACTGATAAATTATCCGCAATAACCAATAGCGCGGTGCTGGCGATTGATTATCGCTTGATGCCTGAAAATACGCGGGTAGCGTGCGTTGAGGACTGTCGTACTGCTTATGATTGGATGCTTGAAAATGGTCCTCAGGGGCCGGATGCTGACACCTTAGAGTTTCCAACTGCGGTATTTGTTGCTGGTGATTCGGCGGGGGGCAACCTGACGTTGGTCTTGCTGGCTTGGGCCCGTGATAACCAACGCCGTGCGCCCAATGCGGCTCTGGCGCTGTCACCGGTGACAGATTCGCGCTATACCAGTCCGAGTATTCGCGGCAATCTTAATTCTGATGTGATTCTAAAACCCTTGGCCAAGCGTTTGGCTTGGGTGCCAGGCTTTATGATTGGTCTTGCCGCGCGTTTTATGGCGGGTCACAGAGCGTCAGATCCAGTGGTCTCGCCACTGCTTGGCGATTTGGCGGGATTGCCACCCTTGCTGGTTCTGGCCAGTGACTGTGAGATTCTGCGCGATGATGGACGTCGGTATGTGAATAAGGCGGTTGAAGCGGGGACTGATGCAACGTTGATGCTGTGGGACAATGTGCCCCATGTTTGGCCTATTTTCTATCCGGACTTGCCTGAGGCTGCAGAGGCCCTTGAGCAAGTGGATGGATTTTTTAAACGTCATTCTTAGGCTTTCTATCTTCAGGGCATCTCTTCCTAAGCTCTTTGTTCCTAAGCTTTTTGTTCCTGGGATTTTTATTCCTAAACCTTTTATTCCTAAACCTTTTATTCCTGGGCTCTTCAAGTTTGGGTCGGGCATTGGTGCCAAAAGCCATAAATCCTTTTGCGATCGGTTCCATGGATTTAGGGTTTTCAGCACTCAGACAACTCGCTGCGCTCAAACACGTCTTCGCTTAACCTGAAAACCCTAAATCCATAAACGGAACCTGATTGATCGCAAAAGGCTTTATGACTTTTCTTGAACAGCCTGCCAGGTTCCTTTGAGAATATGCGGCTTCTCAATATATGCAAAAAGAGGACGCTCGCAGTGTCAGATTGATAGTGATCAGTCGGATTGCTTGAGCGCTAAAAGCAGCCCCCGCGATTTGTGAAGAGAGTGCCGCGGGGCTCGTGTAACGGTAGCCGCGAGGCTCATGTAAACCTAGCCTCGGGGCTTGCGTAACATGAGTGCCGGCGTGGCATCGCGGTAGGCTATAAACTCCGGATCTTTTCCCCAGCGTTTCTCTGCTATGGCTTCAAGCATGGTGATACCGCTGACTCGAGTTAACAGCAGGTAGACAAATATCGGTGAGATCATAGTGACTAACTGCCAGCCTGAAAGTACCGGAAGGGCCACCAGCGCTACGCCGGCCCAGAGTGTAATCTCGCCAAAATAGTTTGGATGTCTAGACCAGGCCCAGATGCCGGTGCTGATAAAGCGGCCCTGATTTTCTGGCTGCTTGCGAAAGCGGGTTTTCTGCGTGTCCGCCATGACTTCGATTGTTAGGCCGAAAACCCAGAGCGCCATACCCAAGAAGGCCATTATCCCTAAGGGCGAGCTGGTATCTGAGGTGATTGCCGCCAGTCCGGCTGCCATTGTCATCAGTACCCAGAGGCCACCAAGTGTCCAAGTCATCAGAAACCACGTGAACCGAGTTTTCATCACTTTAAAGCGCTTGTCCTCACCATCCTTTTTGATTCGCCAGAATAAAAACGATCCCAGTCGAACAGCCCAGATTACAATCATTGCGCAGATGATCAGATCTCGAAGGTCCATGTCCGGGTTTAAATAGACAGCGGCAATCACCGTGGTGATATAGGAGATTGAACCTGTTAGATCGAAGTAGTGTTCGGTCTGAAAGGCAAAGGAGGGCAGAAATATAGCCCAGTGGAGGATAAATCCAATGGCGCCGCAGAGCGCAAAAAGGGCGACGCCATCGTGCATCAGGCTACCCTGGCTGCCGACGAATAACATGGCACCGCCGAGGATGAGTGATACAAGAATACCGATAATTGTGTGGGTGGTTTTCATTTTTTGCCCCTGCATTAAGGCGCTTTTAAAAGGCCTTTTGTTTTTATTATTGTCTGCTTTCACGCCTTCTCCAATAAAAATTGGATGAGGCATCTTACCTCTTTTATCACGCTCGAGGAGCAATGGATTGAGGAATGCAGAAGTTCAAGGATGGTTACGGAATTTGGGCAAGAATAGATTGACCGGCTTTTACTGACCGAGCATAGATTGACTTATGCATAGATTGGGTTATGCATAGATTGAATTATGCATAGATTAAATTATGTATAGATTAAATTATGTATAGTACCGCCGCCCATAGATTCACAACCATGGACCTACCGAGGAACGCTTTTGGCTGCAATCACCTAATCCAAGAGCAGCCTAGCAAGATGCAGGCGGTGATGCTGAGCGTCTCCGTATTGATGCTGTGCCCATTGGGCGCGTCGAATATACAGCATCGCGTCGCAGTCATAGGTAAAGCCCATGCCGCCATGAAACTGCACCGCGCGATCACCGGCAAACAATAAGGTCTCGGTGGCCTGTGCCTTGGCCATTCGGCAGGCCACTTCAGTATCGCCCTCCAGGGGTCCAATTTCCGGGCCTTTATCCAATAGAGTTGCCGCGTGATAAATTAGGCTGCGTGAGGAATCCATCTGCAGCAAGATATCCACTGTCGGGTGTTTGAGTGATTGGTAGGAGCCAATAAGCCGGCCAAACTGAATACGGCTGGTGAGGTAGCTGACAATGCAGTCGAGGGTTGCGGCACTGGTGCCTGTGGCTTCGGCGGCGATAAGTAATGCGCCGATTAATCGGATATCTTTTAGTGCCTGCTCAGACTGGGGTAGTAGGGCGTCCGGGGACAGGGTGACACCGCTAAAGTCGACAGTGGCGGCGCGTTTGGTTTCATCGATTAGGGTATTGGCGCTAATGGCGTTGGCTGTTAGCTGTGAGGCTTCGACTATAGCCAGTGCTGGGTTGCCGCTGTGATTGATCGAGACAATAAAAAAGTCGGCCACTGTGGCATCGGCGACCAGCAATTTTTTCCCTGAGAGCACTATTTTAGAACTGCTGTCAGAGCTACTGCTGTTAGCAGTGCTAACACCGCAGAGTTTGCTTCCCCAGTCTTCGTTATCCAAAAGGGCCATAGAGCCCACAGTACCTGCCACAATTTTTGGCAGCCATTTTTCCCGCTGAGCTTCAGAGCCGCCTCGCAGAATGGCCTGGGCGGCCAATGTGCTGGTAATCAGTGCAGTGCCCAGTAGATGGCGACCCATGCTTTCAATTACTGGCACCATTGAACCTAGGCCCATGGCAAAGCCGCCATACTGTTCTGGTATGGCAATACCGGTCCAGCCAAGGGCGACCATTTCCTGCCATACGTCTGGATTGTGGCCGCTGTCAGGCTTTAATAGGCTGCGGACAGCGTTGATATCGGACTTATGGCTACAGAAGCTTTTTGCACTGTCCAGAAGCATCGCCTGTTCGTCGCTAAAGCTGAGTGCGATATTGGTGGTTCCGTTTAAAGTTGACGTTGTCATAGAGTGCTCTCCACTAATCGTTTAATCTTTTGGCAGGCCAAGTACATGTTCGCCAACAATATTGGCCTGTACCTGACTGGTGCCACCACCGATGGTGGTAGAGAAGTTATTTAAGTAAGCGCGCTGCCAAAAGCCACCGCCGATGGTGTCTGGGTCGCCAACATAGAGAGAGCCCTGCGCACCTTGAAGGCTGAGCGCGTACTGGCGCATACGACGAAAGAATTCGGTGCTGCGCAGTTTTCCAGAGAGGGCTATGGAGTTGGGATAGTCCCGGCACAGGGCGGGTATTTCAATACGCTTTTCCGCCAGCTGGAGCGCTTTCTCTTCGATCATAAATTTAATCAGGTTGTCGCGGGTGACGGGGTCCTTTAGTAGGGGTTCGCCTTCGCGCTCGATTTCTGCCGCCATGCGCAACAGGTCATCCATCACAATCGACAGAATCGAAATACCGCCGGCAGCGCCCGCTTCGGCACCGCGCTCGTATTGCAGTGTCTGCATAGCAATGCGCCAACCTTGACCTTCCTCGCCCATAATGCAGTTAGCGGGAATGCGAGCATCGGTAAAAAATGTCTCAGTAAAGCCATATTCGCCGGTGATCTTCTGAATCGGTTGGGTGCTGATGCCATCTACTTGCATGGGAGCCAAGAAGAACGATAGGCCGTTGTAGCGACGCTCGGCTTGAGGATCGGTGCGGGCCAGCAGGATCATATATTTGGCATAGTTGCCCATGGTGGTCCAGATCTTGCTGCCGTTAATAAGATAGTCGTCGCCATCGCGCTCGGCACGGGTTTGAATACTGCCGAGGTCGGATCCATGGTTGGGCTCGGAAAATCCCTGACACCAGATATCCTCGGCATTGAGAATGCCCTTGAGGTACTTCTCTTTTTCGTAGTCGCTGCCATTATCGAGAATCAATGGGCCGGCCCAACCGAGGCCGATCACATTAAAGCAGATGGGGACCTGCAGACGCTTCATCTCTTCATCGGCAATCCGCTGAAAATCACGGCTCATACCCTGACCGCCATACTCTTTGGGCCAGGCCATACCCAGATATCCAGCAGACCAGACTTTGTGCTGCCATTCTCGGAGGAAGTCCAGTACCTGTTCTGAGCCCACTTCCATAAAGGTTTGGGGCAGCAGAAAGCCGGGGTCGGCGGGTCTGTTGTCTTGCATCCAGGCGGCAACCTGGCTGCGGAATTCGGCTTGGGAGGCGTTATCTTGAGACATTGTCAGTTGCTCTTATTATGTTGATGGCGGCTGAATTTCAATCTTAAATTCCAGCCTATCTTTGAGCTTATTGGGAGGCTTAGCAATTGGTGCCAACTATAGCCGATGCGGCGCCAATTCTAAGACCTTTAGCTTTGTGCTCTGCTTGGCTATGATGCTGATCAATAATAAACCGATGCAAAGCGGACCTATAAGGGAAAACTCTATGACTCACTCAGCAGAGCAGGGCACCATTTTTGGCCATCCACGGGGCTTGGTGGTGTTGTTTTTTACCGAGATGTGGGAGCGCTTCTCCTATTACGGTATGCGTGGTCTGCTGATTGTCTATCTGACACAGCACTTTCTATTTTCCGACGAACGTTCGAGTCTGCTCTATGGGGCCTATACCGCTCTGGTGTTTGTGATGACCATCGTTGGCGGGGTGCTAGCTGACCGTTATTTGGGGGCGCGCAAGGCGGTGACCTTTGGTGCCATTCTGCTGACGCTGGGTCACTTTGGAATGAGCTTTGAGGGGGATGGTTCAAAGCAGCTGCTGCAATACGCTGGCACTGAATATCAGATTATCTTGGATGCTCGGGGTGGTGATGCTCGTCAGATGATTGTGTTGGATCAGACTGGCTCTGAGGCCAGTTCTGAAACCAGTTCTTATATCAGTTTTACTGATAGCAGTATGGATATAGCAGAGCCCGAAGGGCTTGGACTGCCTGCCAGTATTCCCCGTGATCAGCTAACTCTGTCGGTAGTCACTCAAGAGGGCTATCTGGATATTCTGTATCTGTCATTGGCGTTGATTATTGCTGGGGTGGGATTCTTAAAAGCCAATATCTCAACCATCGTGGGTTCTCTCTATGGCTTTGGTGATGCTCGCCGTGACTCGGGCTTTACTATCTTCTATATGGGTATCAATCTGGGTGCCTTTATGGCCTCTATATTCTGCGGTTACCTGGGCATAGTCCACGGTTGGAAGTACGGCTTTGGTTTGGCTGGGTTTGGAATGCTTTTTGGTTTGGTGATTTTTCTCTCCTGTCAGAGCTGGCTTGAGGGCAAGGCCGAGCCACCGTCTATGGAGAAGCTTAAACAGAAAGTCTTTCTCTCGATCAATGTGGAGTGGCTCTGCTATCTGGCAGGTTTGGCTATAGTCGCTATATCTATGCTGCTGGTTAAAAACGAAGAGCTAGTGGGCGGCATACTGGGGCCTATTGGTTTGATTATGCTGGTGGGGTTGGTGACCTATAGCTGGAGACGTCTTCAGGGTGATGAACGCTCAAGAATGTTTGCCGCAATCTATTTTATCCTCGCGCAGATTCCCTTCTGGGCGCTGTTCGAACAGGCGGGCTCGTCGCTGAATTTGTTTACTGCTCGTTTGGTAGACCGAGATATTCTCGGCTGGTCTGTGCCGGGTCCAGTATTCCAGTCTTTAAATGCAGGCTTTATCTTCTTGTTTGCGCCGCTTATCGCTTGGCTCTGGGTGTGGTTGGCGCGACGCAATGCAAATCCCTCGACGCCAGTTAAGTTTGCTATAGGTGTGGCTATGGCGGGGCTGGGCTTCTTGGTACTTGTAGCCGGTATGAAAAGTTCTGGTGATATGGGTTATACGCCGGTGCTGTTTATCTTTGCGATCTATTGGTTACATACCATGGGGGAGTTAATGGTTTCCCCTGTGGGTCTGTCTGCGATTACCAAGCTGGCGCCTGCCCGTATTGTGGGTATGACCATGGGTGCCTGGATGCTTTACTACGGACTCTCTAACTTTCTCGCCAGCATTATTGCCCGGGCAACGGGTGCTGAAACCATCGGCGGTCAGATGACCAATATTGCTGCGGCTAAGGCGGGCTATATTGAGGTCTATTCTCAGGTGGGCTATATCGCCATCGGTATAGCCGTGTTGATGCTTTTGATTTCGCCACAGATTAATAAGTTGATGCGTGGGGCTTAGACTCTTATCTAAGGCTCTTATCTAAGGCTCTT
>Ga0115008_10000385_pt1 | contig 32570 bp, 34 predicted proteins | sample FraStrMetagenome_FD_87164 | JGI IMG/M metagenome (GOLD analysis project Ga0115008, IMG submission 87164) | Marine eukaryotic phytoplankton communities from Arctic Ocean - Fram Strait ARC3M Metagenome | ecosystem: Environmental > Aquatic > Marine > Oceanic | place: Fram Strait | collected... | reverse complement strand
GTTGAAAGCGTCAACACCCTTCTCGGGAATGAAAACGTTCCAACAGCAATGATTCACTCCGTACGCCATTTGGTCTTGGATCACGACTTGGGCCTACCATCGCTTGTGCGCTGGTACCAAACAAATGACCCCTTGTCCCCGTGGCATACACTCGCCCGAGCTTCAGTTTCTGCAGCCAATGAAGATGAGTTGAATGCTGCCCGCGATTACCGCCGCGCTGGCGATCATGAAGGCTTTGACTACGAGCACAAAATAGTGCTTTACAGGAAATCTTTGATCCATTTGGCATTCGCTGAACAGTGGAAAGAAGCGGTTGAATTGCTTGACGCGCAACCAGCATTGCGAAGCGCCATCACGAAGCGCTTCCAACTCTATCTGCGCGTTTCGCACATGTCATTGAAGGACACCAACGCTGCCACTCGCTTGTTGAAGGACTTCGTACGTTCAACCAAGACAATTTCTCAGGAAACAGAAGAAGGAGAGATGGAAGACATCGAAGTCACTTACTTCGCAGAAGACGATCTTGACATGCTCAAAACCTACCCGTTGGAACACCACAGGGAGCTTCCGTCTGACCCATTCTGCGGCCGAGTTACAGCAGCTGTGAACTCACTGCAAAAGAACCGACGCCGCCAACGCAACGCCTTTGACACGCGATTTACTCAATTGATGCAAGGGCCCTCGCCCACCCTCAATGAACTGTACGAGTTGGCCCGAGAAGCGGCTCAAGAAAAACCAGTCGAGGGCTTAATGTTCCTCGAACGGGCTCAGAACAAAGGACAGTTCAACCTTCGAGAAATTAAACGCATAGCCGATGCCGAACAAGGTCTGTTTTCCTCTTACAAAGACAACATTCCAAACTCATCTCGCCGTTACTTGCGAAACCTCTCCCTCTCACCGCTTGTTATCGTTGACACGAACATCCTCGTTGACGCTCTAATGGACGCCATCAAGCATCGCTTGGAAGTGTTCACCGAAGCCAGCCTCGATATCGGCGGGCACGGTCACTTCCATCATGTGTTGCTGAAGCGAGCACAAGAAGGTAAAGTAGAGTTGTGGCTTCCTTCAATCGTCAAGCAGGAACTCACAGGCCTCGCCAGCAACATTGATTTCCTTCGCAACCGATTCAGCGGGCTTCTTGTTCCTCCTTCAATGCTTGATACGGTTTTCCGCAGAGAAGTCATCGACGAACTTGTTGACCAAGTTCTACAAAATTACAGCACCTGGCGGCCAATGGATCTCCAACTGGAAGCCGAAGCAAACGATGAAGAAAACAAGGCACTGATTGTTGAGTTCCTGAAAGATTACACAGAAATTTACGAAGAGATCACGGCAATGAAGCGAACCAGAGGCGAACCTGCACGTACCGTTGTTGACGGTTTGGATGTGTATCCAGAAGCCCCTGATCGCACATTGATGAACATCGCACTTCACCTTGCAAAGCAATCGCTGGGCAACCTTGGGACCGTTCTTGTGGCCACGAAAGACAGTGACTTCACGCTTGTATCCCGCGCCTTCGAAGAACGGTTCGGATTTGGTGTGGCTAAGAACAGCAGGGCCCTCAACAGTTTCCTTCACGGATGAGTTCCACTCACATGTGGGAAATCATTGCATCGCCAAAAGCGCTGCATGAAAGAAGAGTAGCGTCGTCCATCAACCGCTCAAAGTCATAGGTGACGGTCTGTGCAGAGATTGCACCTTCCATGCCCTTGACGATTAGATCTGCAGCCTCAGTCCAACCCATGTGGCGAAGCATCATCTCAGCGGAGAGGATCAATGAACCTGGGTTCACTTTGTTTTGGCCTGCGTACTTTGGAGCGGTTCCATGCGTTGCTTCAAAAATGGAGATACCTGTATCGTAGTTGATGTTTGCACCAGGTGCAATACCAATACCACCCACTTGAGCAGCAAGTGCATCAGAAATGTAATCTCCGTTCAGGTTCATCGTAGCGAGCACGGAATATTCCGCGGGTCGAGTGATGATTTGTTGAAGCATGGCGTCAGCGATGACGTCCTTGATCAAGATGCTTCGGCCTGTGTGTGGGTTTTCGAGGGTGCACCATGGCCCACCATCGAGTTCAACAGCGCCAAATTCATCCTTGGCGATGTCGTAGCCCCAGTCACGGAACCCACCTTCAGTGAACTTCATGATGTTGCCTTTGTGAACAAGCGTGAGGCTTTCTTTGTCGTTTTCAAGCGCGTAGCGAATCGCCGCACGGACGATTCGAGCGGTCCCCTCTTGCGAAATTGGCTTGATGCCAATACCAGAGGTGTTGGGGAAACGAATCTTATCGACGCCCATTTCATTTTGCAAGAAGTCGATGACTTTCTTGACGCCCTCGGAGCCAGCTTCCCATTCAATGCCAGCGTACACGTCTTCGCTGTTTTCACGGAAAATAATCATGTCAACATCGCCAGGTGACTTGACCGGTGATGGCGTGCCCTCGTACCATCGGACAGGTCGCACGCAAGCAAACAGATCGAGTTTCTGGCGCAAAGCAACGTTGAGGGAGCGGATTCCGCCACCCACAGGGGTTGTCAGTGGACCTTTGATTGACACAAGACCGGTTCGCATTGCGTCAAGCGTTGCTTCAGGAAGCCATTCGCCCGTGGCGTGAAACGCCTTTTCTCCAGCCAACACTTCTGACCAAACAATGCCTCGTTCGCCACCGTATGCTTTGGTCACCGAAGCGTCGACGACCTTGATCATGACGGGGGTGATGTCGACTCCGATTCCATCGCCTTCGATGAAGTGAATTACCGGATCGTTCGGTATGTTGAGTTTGCCGTTTTCCATTGTGACGGGTGTTCCTGACATTGCAATCGATACGACGCAGAAGCGCCCCCTTCAAGAATGAACCGCCCTTAGCCCTTCCATGTACGGGCGCGTAGAATGGACCGGTGGCGACACCTTGGCATGCACAAACGAACGGGGCGACCAACTTGCTCTCAATTGGGAAGAAGGCCCAAGCCCTATGCAGGTCACCTTGCAAATGATCGGGGCATGCTCTACAGTTGACATCGTAACTGGTTTGAAAGACCGAGCGTTCAGCGAAGTTTGGGTTGAAATGGACGCTACAAGGGCCACAGAGCGTCCAAAAGTGTTCACTCATATCCACATGGTCTACCATGTCCGCGGTGATGTTCCTCTGAAGTTGGTTCAACGACTTGTAGCCAAAAGCCACGAGAAGTACTGCACGGTTTCACAAATGTTCGTTGATGTTAACATCACTCACGCTTGTGAGGTTCACGAGTAAATCCTCAGTTGGACACAACACGGATTGCGGTCAATGAGTTCATTGCGTGCAACAAGAGTTCTCGAAGAGCGTTGTACAGTGGATGCCATGTTTGAGGGATTTGTGGCGGCGGCGCAACCGGCAATGTTCCTTGGTCCGTTGAAAGAACGGTAGCGAAGGGGCGAACCTCTCCAGTTCCTACCATGTCGATGATCAATGACAAGTGGTATGCTTGTTGGTCTTTTACGACCTTGGCCGATTCAATCTGAGCAATAGCTTCAGCAGGGAGGTCACTCAACCAGTCTTCACCGCGTTGAATACGAGAGTGAAGTTCCTTCTTGACCAAGATTTCCAGCAGTTCGGTAACAACTTCTGATGACACCGGGGCTACGGCTGCTTCAGGGGCGGGCTCAGGAGTTGGTTGGTGGGCCTCAACGGTGGATGGAGAGCTTTCAGTTGATTCTGTGGTGATGGAGAACGTTGATTCTCCAGCCATCAGACTTGGCTCTTCGTCTTCATCCATGAACATGGCCAACGGATCGGAGGAATTGTCGAAGGTGGCGGGCTGCTGCTGAGGTGCGGCTTGCACAGCATTTGGGCGCACGGCACCTAATTCTGCGAAAATATCCAACTCTTCTTCTTCGGCTTCAACTGGTGCAGTTTCCCATGGTCCCATCATAGTATCACTTCGATTTGTTCCTTTCATAGTACATGAAAGGATGTTTTTTCCTCATTTATGCAACAGAAGCGCAGTTCGCACATTTGACCGATAGATTATCAACAAACAAGTGCATCCAATGCCCAAGTGTCAAAGGGGCGGGCGGATTGGGTTTGGTTGAGGCACATGAGGGTCATACGCCTGCGTCCTACCATCGTCGGAATCGCTTTGATGATCGTGCTTCTTGCCGTTCCAAGTTTTTCCAGCGTTCCAACCGGTGTTGGAAGCCTCGGCGATCAAGGTTGCACCTGCCATGGCGGCGATTCCAAAGAGACCCTCGTAACGATTCACGGGCTTCCAGCCTCCTTTGAATCGAACACGTCGTACAATCTTTCCATCACGGTGGAAAGTTCTGTTGCGGAACATGAAGAAAATCACCAAGGTGGTTTTCGCCTCACCGTCACCGGAGATGGCATCGTGGCCTTTGAAAACACAAGCCAATCGCAATTTTTGAACGATGGGTGGACCCATCAGAACAACGGCACCTATCAGCGGATGTGGAATTTCACCTGGACCTCGTCTGAAACCTCGACGGACCCTGTTGAATTCATTGTTCATGGAAACGCTGTCAATGGAAACGAACTCTCAAGCGGTGACCTATGGAACAGTTTTGGCCAAGCTATCGGGCATGTGGACAACCCACTTACGCCCGTACAACCTGTGTTTGACCGCGATATTGGCGCTCTTGATTGGGCAGTATTCACATTCGGCCTCTCGGCCTTGACCCTGTTTTTCGTACGCGTCGTGCGTTGACATCAGTTTACGAACTCAATGTGACGGTTCTTGAGAGCGCGGAGTTGCCGGTTTTCACTGGCACCATGAATTTGTTCGCTTTTGACACCCGTGAGTACAAGCATCACTCTGATTTCATCGCCCAGTTCTTCTCGAACCGCAGCACCCCAAATCACTTGGGCATGAGGTGAAATTTGTTCACTGATGATCTTGGCGCATTTTTCTGCCTCCCCTAAGGTTAAACTCGGCCCACCGACAACATTGATCAGAGCGCCTCGAGCATCAGAAGAGTCGATATCCAGCAAAGGTGAATGCATCGCTTCTTCAGTTGCTGCCTCAACTCGACCGGGCCCACTTGCTTCGCCAAGCCCAATCATGGCCACACCGCTGCCGAACTGAATAACGGACTTCAAATCTTCGAAATCGAGGTTCACCATACCGTCCGTGGTCAACATTTCAGCCACGCCAGTAATGGATCGAACAAGCAATTCGTCACCGACTCTGAACGCATCTCCGATTGGGAGGTCTTTGACGCCCTCTATTTCTAAAAGGCGCTCGTTTGGAATGACAAGAATGGTGTCACAGTGTTCCCGCAGACGTTCCAATCCCCATTCTGCGTTCTGCTTGCGCAACGCACCTTCTGAATTGAACGGATAGGTTACCACAGCAATCGTCATGGCGCCTTGCTGCTTTGCAAGTCGAGCGATGTGGCCTGCCGCGCCAGTTCCAGAACCACCGCCCATACCAGCGGTGATGATGGCAAGTTGTGTGTCGTTTGTGATTCTTCGAAGGGCGAGTTCAGACTCGAGAGCTGCAGCCTCTCCCTTCGTTGGATCGCCACCAGCCCCACGGCCTCTTGCGGTTCTGCCAATCAAGATTTTTTCCTCAATTGGTGACATCAAAAGGGCCTGAGCATCCGTGTTGATCGCGTAACCTGTGACATAGGAGTTCTTGAACAGCCGTTCATCGAACAGACGATTGACGGCGTTGCATCCTGCCCCACCGACACCGTACACTCGGATCCTTGGTTGGAGGGACTCCAGCAACGCTTGCAATTCCACTTCGGAGTTTTCACCCATCGGCGGAGCTGCGGTTTCATTCGCAACCTGTTCAGCTTCAGTCAGTTCCAAAACTCGTTCAACAAGGTGTCGCATGCTTGTATGCTCACCCAAGTGACCTTGAATGTGCCGCACCAGAAAACGCCCTTAACGGGCTTTTCTCGGGGTAATGATCAATCACGGAGGCCTTCTTGAGTCACCTGGTAGACGCATTCGCCATCGGGCAGGTTTGGAGAATCGACAAGCCGAGCAATTCGGCGTCCAGCCTTAGCCTTGCGAAGGTAGAGTCGGAAGGTCGAGGCGTGTGCGAGGACGTGACCGCCGATTGGCTTGGTTGGGTCGCCCCACATTGCATCAGGCTTCGAGTGAACTTGGTTGGTCACCAACACGAGTGCGTTGTTGATGTCAGCCAACTGCTTCAGGTCCTTGAGGTGCCGGTTGAGCTTTTGTTGGCGGTTTGCAAGCATGCCCCGACCAATGTACTCAGCCCGGAAGTGACTGGTAAGAGAGTCGACGATGATCATCTTGACGTTCAAGCCCTTACTCATGCGCTTGATTTCATCGACGAGCAGCATCTGGTGAGCGGAGTTGTACGCTCGTGCCACGTGGATGCGAGAAAGGACAGCATCAGGGTCAAGGCCGTAGCCACGGGCCATTTGCGTGATTCGCTCCGGACGGAATGTGTCTTCAGTATCGATGTAAAAGACATCGCCGTCGAATCCACCTTCGCTCATTGGGAGGGTGCAGTTGACTGCAAGTTGGTGGCCAATTTGCGTTTTACCGCTTCCAAAGGCACCGTAGACTTCAACGAGGGCTTGGGTTTCAAACCCGCCACCAAGCAGATCGTCAATTGACTGAACCTTCGAGGACAGTTTGAGGACTTCACGTCGCCGTTCAAGGAGTGCATCGCCGGAAACGAAGCCGCCGATGTTGGCCATTTTCTTTGCTGCGCCAATGATCTTGGTCGCTACAGCTTCTCCAAGTTCAGCTTGGTCCGCAAGGTCACCGGGTGACATCACTGCCAAGGCAAGGAGGTCGTCAAAGCCTGCTTCGCGCAACTTTTCTGCGGTCGCCGGACCCACGCCTGGTAAGTCGTCAATTTTGACTTCAGGGGCTTCATCTTCCGTTGGCATCACTGCCAATGGCTCCTCTTGAAGGTCTTCATTGTTTTCAATCTCTATCTTCGCTTTCTTTTTCGATTTGGTCGCCATTTTGGTTCACGCTCAACCCCTGTTGGTTCGGCTAAGGTATATCAAAGACAGAAAGGCGGCGCGACTTTCTATTGCTCCGAATAAGATTATTTTGCCCTACCAAGGGGGACGCAGCACCCCGTTTAGTTCACTTTTAATTCAAATTCAGCAAAACTGAAAGTGAATTGAAACCTGAAGTTCATGCCTCGTCTTCGGGCATTTCTTCATCGGTAGGGAACGGGTTTGTTGTGCTCTCTTCGACAGCATAAGCAATGGTCACGACGTGGCTGATGTCGACGTTTTCTTGGTCCTGATTCAGGCCAACCTCGAGGGTCCAAGCGCCCGTTGAAGGATTGAACTCATTGTGCATCCAGTTGGCGTCTTGGCCGTCAGCGATTTGTTCAGGGGGGGATTCGACCACGGCCTCACCTTCACTGTTGTTTAGGTACCATGTGACGGTGACCGGAGAACCACCGAATCCACCCAAGTTGGAAGGGTTGGTGATTGTTGAATCAATTTGGATTTGTTCGGGCAGTTGGCATACACAATCTGGTGTGACGTCAATGCTCATCGTTCGTGGATCGGTGGTCCCAGTTTCGCTCCAAGTTGTTTCTTTGTCAATACGGATGGTGATGCTTTCAGAATATTCATTCCCTTGGTCGTCCACGGCGCCAATGGTGGCCGAAAACATCCCGTGCGTGAGGTAGGTGTATGTGATTTCTCCAGTGTCTGCGGCATTGACAGTGACTGGGTTGGAACCATCGCCCGGGGTGTAAGAGAACGTAGAAATTTCACCTGCGCTGGATTTAGTATACGAAAAATCAAACAGAACCTCGACTCCTGTTTCCGAAACTTGCTGGTTGTTTTGAATCGTTTCTTGGATGGTACCAGAGGTCACATCATAGTAGACCACCAGGTCAATTGGGCCATCGTATTCAGCCTCTTCTTCGCTGCCAAGGCACCCTGCAAATGTGGATGCCAGCAAAACAGCACAAAGCAAGAGTGGCTTCAGCCTCGATGTGCGCATGTATATGAGAGAAGGTTCTCCTTCATCAAATCAACACCCTGTTAAAATTTCATCAATCTTTGAATCGAATTCTCCTTCGAACGACGATAGGCGTGCATCGGTGGTTTGAAAGGAGGGAAGGTCGGCCCTTTGGTTAACGAGGTGGGGTAGTCTGGATATCCCGTCGGGCTCATAACCCGGAGATCGGTGGTTCAAATCCATCCCTCGTTACCAGAAAAACGGTCAACCGTACTCGTAGTAGTCGTGTTTTGGCGTCAATGCATCAAGCGCACTCTGCAACCGCGCATTAGCTGCGGCTTCGCCGCTTACAATAGCGGCTTTCTCTTGCTCAATTCTTTTTGCTTCCGAAGCACAAAGTTCAGTGTTGCCAATGCCATGGGGGACCGCTCCAAGCAAGGCCGCCGCAACTTGATCTGCATCCACCGATTGACTCCCAGTCGGCTCCAAATTGAAGACCTTATTCGAATAAATCACAGGCCCTGCAGCAGCACAAGAAATGGCCAAGCGGTCGATGAGTTTGGCCTCATAGCCCACATATCGGCATGCGTCAAGGGCGCTGGCCAAGTTGTTCGGGGCCATTTTTTCAGCTTTCGAGTAGGCTTTACGAGCGGCACGAAGCCTCCCTCCAGCACCGTACACGTTGCCTGCTCGGTGTTGATCCTCTGCTTCGGGCGTCATTTGTTGAAGCAGGTGCGGGGCCCCTGAGCGAAGCGTTTTCACCAACTTGCGCCGTTCTTTGAGCAAAATACCCACGCTAGCGACCGCTCGTGCGCCTTTGTTACGAGCGACCAAAACGTCGCAAAGGATTCGCAATCCCTTGACCAACATGATTTGATCCTCTGCTGTTCTTTTTTTCCGAAGCAAGTACATCTCGGTGAATTGAGTTGCCATGACTTCAGACATCTCCATGCGCCCATCCAAGATGTAACGCTCGAGTTGAACGAGCGTTTGAGCCGGGTCCTCCATTCCAAACATAGCAGCAGTGGGCGCTGGGCCTCTTACCTATTGATGCCTTTGTTCAACCGATTCGATGCCAAGGAACGACGCCTGTTGCGGTGTGCTTGGAGGTGGATGTATTAACCGGAAGTCCGTGGCGTAACCATGGATACAGGACGAATCATCGCGGTTACCGGAACCCCTGGGTGTGGAAAGACCACGCTTTGTGAAGCGTTGAAACAAGCAGGGTACGCCGTTGAGTCGGTTGCTGACCTTGCTCGCCGATACGATTGCCTTGGCGATGAAGACCCGACAGACGGTGCCGCGCCCGTTGACGTTCACAAGTTAGCTGAAGCATGGCAAGAAGAACCGGAAGCAGTGCTTTTTGTTGACGGCCACCTTGCTCACCTTTTGGATGTCGATGCGGTTGTGATCCTTCGCTGCACCCCTGCGGTTTTGGAAAAACGCCTTGCAGAGCGGGGCTACGATGAGGCCAAAGTGAAGGCCAATGTTGAATGGGAAATGCTTGGCGGCACATGGTCTGAAATGCTTGAGTTTGAACTCGAAGTACCGGTTCTTGAACTTGATGCAAGTGAGGTCGAAAGCGCTGTGCTTTGCTCAGAACTTCTCGAATGGATTGAGTCCGATGCACCGTCTGACGGTGTTGAGGCATCAGCCACCGAAGCCATCGATTGGTTGGCCTGACCACCCAAAGAACAAACACCCCCCACCAAAGCACAGGAGTCGATTGGCATGGCACTCGAGAAATTTCGCAGCACATGGGAGAGCGTGGTAAACCCGCTCATCGATTCGATTTCAACCTGGAAACCATCCACCTTGACATGGATTGCTTTACCCCTTGGGGTGCTCGGTGGTTTAGCCGTTCTTACGGCTCCAAACGACACCTATGGGGCCAACATGTTGTTCGGCGGAACCCTGCTCATCACCATGGCCATCACCTTGGACGCTCTCGATGGTCCACTCGCCCGCCGAACTGGCCAAGTCACGCGTTGGGGCGATTACCTCGACCACACCTTCGATCGATTGCTGGATGCAGTATGGATCGTTTGCTTAGCGGGTTCAGTCTTTGTCGGTGACCTCACCCTCGGCTTAGCAGCGGCGTGGGTCATCTTGCTTGGATCGTACATGGGGACGCAAGCACAAGCCGTCGCAGGCAGTCGAAATTACCGTGGTTTTGGCCGAGCAGATCGAACCATTTTAACCATCATCTCAGTCGCCTTAATGGGCGTTTTTATCCATCTTGAAGTCGGGAGTTTTGGCACTTATCCAGGCGTGCTTGACCACATTGAAATCAACCCAATCAGTTTGGTTGTCTTGATTTCTGCTTTCGGAGGTTTGTGGACCTTCTTGATTCGTTTCGTTCAAGCCAATTATGAGATCAAACAAATCGATCTCGACGACCCTTTGCCACAGCCAAATCAGAACGAAGAATCAGAGTGATTCCGCCACCCCTACGGGGTGCAATGAACCGCTTGTTTAACCGGATAAGAGGCGGCATACTCATAACGGTAGCATTCTACAAGAGCATTGATGACAGACCACTTATTCGGTAAAGGCGCTGAAAGGAAAGCAGTTTTCCTTGTGTTGTGCATGTTGATGGCCATCGTCCCTCTCTCCAATGTGGCAGCGGAAGACTTGGGTGCTCCAGCCAACCTGCAAGCTCAGGATATTGCTGCAACATTCGACCCGCTCAGTGAAACAACAACCATCACATGGCGCAACATTGACTTCGATGGCTCAGTCCTGTCAGGCCTGTTTTCGGCCACCTACAACGTCTACCGTTCTGCCGATCCAATCACCCAGGTTTCAATAGCTCAACTTTCGCCGTTTGCAACGGAGATTACCGCTTGTTCAGCGGTGGACGTGTTGAATGATGCTTTCAAATGCCGTGGAATCAATGGTACGGTCGATGCTCATACCGCCTCGTTCTTGGTGCCACCCGGTGTTAACGGCTCGTTCTATTACGCCGTTACAACCACACATGGTGACGGCACAGAGATGCTCGACCTCGACACCAATGCCTCCGTCATCGAAGAACCAATTCCAGAAATTACGACCCCGATTCGAACCCCATACAACCTTGTTGGAACCTTCGACCCCGAAGCAAGCAACACGACATTGACGTGGGTGAATTACAACGACATCTTCCCAATTCTACCTGAAACCGGCGAAGATGCTTATCAAATCCATGTTTGGCGCTCTGAATATCAAATCACCCGTTCCAACGGTGCGGACTTGCTCGGTAGCGGCTCCCCTGTGGCAGTCCTGCCCGCAGGCACCTCGAGCACCGTGCTCAACATTCCAACAAGCACCGACCGGGACGCGTACTACGCTGTTACCTACTTGCTGCCAAATTGGACCGGGCCAGGCCAAGACTACGAGGACGTCCGTTTCCTTTCCAATAACGCCATGACAAGCGCCCTTGTAGAAGACAACATGCCACCTTCGCAAGTCGGCATCATGTATGCAGAGTTCATTCCTAACCCGGACTCAGGTGGAGGCACAACCACAATTTCCTGGACCGATGTCCCAGATGAAACCGGTGAATCTTACCGGATTTACATGTCAGGAAACCCATTCACGACCATCGTGAGTTCAGAGGTGCAGCTCATCGCAACCGTTTCAGAAGGCGTTGGTTCGTTCAACTATGACGTCCCAATTGGGCGTCTTGGCTACGCTAACTATTGCATCATCACCATCGATTTGTACGGCGTTTACAACCCTGAAACAACCGTAAATTCCTGCGCAGGCCCAGAGTTTGAAGATGCCTTCACCCCATGGATTGCTGAACCAACACAAGTCAACGCCGTCTTCATCGGCGAGCGCATCACAAGGGTGACATGGCAAGATCAGTTGGGTGTTGAAGGGGAGCGATACCACGTTTGGCGCTCTAACTTCAGAGTCACCGGGGCAGAATTCGTTGCAAACCAATCCATGGAATGGCTTGGCTCGGTCAGCGACGGCATTGGGACCTTTGACGTTCTGCTTGATGCAGACATCTTGCGAGATAACGCTCACTACTACGTCACCACAGAAGCCCTCTACGGTCACGTCAATGGGACCTACATGGACACTCGATTGAATCAAAATCACTTCGGGCCCATCTCAGAAGACACCCGCCCACCAAATCCAGCGCGCATCAAAGAAGCGACTTCCCTCGGTTCATTGAACCTCATCACGCTTGAATGGTTCAACGAAAACGACGTCAATGAAGGCTATGAAATCTGGCGCCATTACGGCGCTCCATTTGGAGAGAATGAAGATCAAATCGGCACCCTAAGCGAAGACGGATGGGAATTCGTCCTTGGTGACATCAGTCCAGGGGAAGGTATGCAAAGCACCCTTGTTCGACAACTCCCAATCCCCGACGGCGTAGACCGAGAGGTTTGGTACGCAGTCATCATTGAAGATCAATGGGGCAATCAGAACCCTGAGATGTTCAATGGTATTGGTGGAAACGCAGTCAAAATCAATGAAGACACGAAATTCCCAGTAGCCTCGTTGCTGCTTCTTAACGAAGACGGTGAGGCTTTCCAAAGCCCATCCCTTGTGTCGGGCTCCTATGTTCTTCAGGTGGAAATCGACGAATACCTCCAAGGGAATCCAACCGTGAACATCACGACCGTTGCGGGTGGAGAAATATCTGGTGGCGACATCGAGATGAACATGATTGCAGACAACAACAACAACCCTGAACGGGGCCCAGTCTATGCTTTCGAATTCTTCATAGGACAGAATACAATTGCAGGCGACATGGTCATTGAACTGATTATGGAAGACGAATCTGGCAACGAAGTCAGCCAAAGTTGGTTTGACCGAGCTGTCGATGCAAAGCGACCTACTGTTCAGATCTACGCTCCTTCTTCCGGTAATGACGGCTCGAAGTATCTTTACGGAAATTCCATTCAATTGCTCGCTGGTGCAACCGATGACGTCATGATTACTTCCTTCCAATACAAATTCACCTACAACTACGGCACAGGAAACTCCCAATCCACTCCATGGTCGGAAGCCACTTCGGTCACCGATTTAGAAGGGGATAATCGCTCCATGGTGCTTGATATGGAATTCTCCGCCGGGAACTTTGAAGCCGGTCAACACGCCGTGTTTGTTCGCGCTATCGATTCAGCAGGAAACGAGATTTCCAAGAACGTAATTTTCGTTGTTGACCAATGCCGTCACCGTTTGGACGGAACAACCTCCTGCAACTATGTTGAATCCCTTCAGCCTGAGCCAGAACCAGTGGTCATCAAGCCTTCCATGACCGACCCGCCCTACGTTTTGGTTTGGGTTCTAACCGGTGTGTTTGTGCTTTCCTTGCTCGTCATGGCAATGGTGCTCCAAACCAGCATGTCTGGCCCGAAGAAGAAGAAGGCGAAAGGCGACGATGAAGAAGAAGACGATGACTGGATGTCAGAGTTTATCGGCACTTCTCAGGAACTTGATATGGGCGCTGTCACCGACACAAGCGGCGATAAAAAGGAAGAGGAGAAGAAAGAAGCCGCTCCTGCCGAAGAAGCAGATGAAGAAGATCCCTTTGCCGTGAACCTCGTTCAAAGAAAAACACGCAGCAAGAAAGCAGCCGTGGAAGAGGACGACGACGACGACGACGATGACATGTTCAACTGGAACGATGATGACGATGACGATGACGATGAGGACGACGAACCCACTCCTGTCGCAAAGAAACGCACCGTCGGTCGCCGTGCAGCACCTCGTAAAGCACCGACTCGCCGCAAGGTCGGTCGCAAGCAAAAGGAAGAGTGAGCCGCTCACATAGCGGTGAACTCAAGTCCTAAGCCACGCTGGATTTGTTCATGGGCGAAGCATCTGCTGCAAGTAAAGAGGAAGATACAAGCCTTGACGAACAAATTGAAGTCGTTTTTGATCGACTCATCGATGCCGTGAATCCACTCAAGAACAAATTGAACTGGTTGCTGCTTGCGTTCCCCGTTGCGCTCTGGGCAAACGCTGGACATCATGGTGAAATGGCTTTTATCTTCTCGATGATAGCGATCATGCCTCTTGCCTTCTTGATGGGGAAAGCTACCGAAGAAATAGCGCTTCGAACCGGGGAAACGGTTGGTGGTTTGCTCAACGCCACCTTCGGCAACGCAGTCGAGATGATTATCGCAGGCCTTGCACTTTACACGGCCTCGAAATCTGTTGATCCTGACACAATTGAAACCATGATCACAGTCACGCAAGCTTCACTGATTGGTTCCATTCTTGGCAACCTTCTGCTCGTACTGGGCCTGGCCATGGTTTGGGGTGGAGTGAACCACAGGATCCAACACTTCAATCACGAATCAGGGCAAATGAATGGCTCATTGCTGCTGCTTGCTATTGTTGCTTTCATCATTCCAAGCGCGTTAAACTACGCTGGTGGCGATGCGTCGTCAATCAAGGACCTCTCCCGTTACGCGGCCATCATCATGCTCGTCATCTATGGGCTTGCCCTGTTATTCCAACTCAAGACCCACGTTGATGTGTTCGCAACCGAAGCCGGCCACGGAATGCATGAAGACCCAACGATGAGCATCAAAGATGCCTGGATTTTGTTGATCCTTTCAACCGCTCTCGTCGGGTGGATGGCGCACATTTTGGTGCACAACCTCGAAGGGGCTGTCGAGGAACTGGGCGTACCTGAATTGTTTATCGGCGTCATTTTGTTGCCGTTCTTTGGAAACGCAGCAGAACACTTTGCAGCGGTCATCGTTGCTGGTAAAGATAAGATGGACCTCGCCATCGCTATCGCCATTGGATCAAGTGTTCAGATTGCCCTGTTTGTCGCACCTGTCATGGTCCTTCTGGGATGGGCGCTTGGTGTTCCGTTGACGCTTGAATTCGGATTGCTTGAAACATCAGCTACTTTCATCTCCGTGCTCGTGGCCAATTCTATTCTGGCTGATGGCAAAACGAATTGGCTTGAAGGAGCCATGCTGCTTGGCTGTTACATCATTCTTGGAGCAGCGTTCTTCTTGTTTTGAACTCGGGGTGAAGTGAATGAAAAAAACTGGCTTTGGAATCCTCATTGTATCGACGCTCCTGCTGCTTGGGGGGACCATCGGGTTCACCATGGATGGGGCAGTTGAGGACGTGCCAACTCCAAACGTGCAGGGCCTGGTGTTCTTCTCAGACGACGCAATGACCGGGAATGCAGCTGCGCTGTTGCTCAACGCGGATACTACCATTACATGGGATCGCGATGATGTGTTCCTTGTCATCGCAGACAAGGGAAAAAAGAAGCAATGCGATGATATTGCCAACGGGGGGAGCCTCAGCGGTTTCGATACGACCAGCCAAACCTGCTCTTACGGCGATGAAGGCTATGTCGCCAGCGGGGACGATGGAATTCAAGGGGTTGATTGGCGCGTTGAATCCGGTGAATTTTACCCCGGAATTGGAACCAAAGAAGGCGTCTTACCCGAAGGATCGGACCTGAACCTCTCTTACACGATTGACCTGACTCTGAGCGCGGCGGGTTACCTGTTCTTGCTGATTGGCGAGGGCGCTGGTTTCCTGCTTGTTCGCCAAAAATGAGGCGTCACTCGACACCGTCGTAATAGGATTGAACGGCTTCGTCTAAATCCATCCACGACTTGCGTTCATCAATGGTTTTCGTTGTTCCGTCGAAGCGAATTTCCTCGCCGCCAACCCAGAGGTCAAGGCATTCAGCCCCGTTGAACAAGAGGTTGGTGATGTGGCGGTTGTTCGACCGACCCACGGGCCTCATCCGTACATCCTCAAGGTCCCAAACAGCCCAGTCTTGACTGCCTTTGGTGGCCATGGCAAACGCATTGTTAGCCGTCATCAGGGTTGCGTCCCAGTGGTCATGGCGTTGGACTAAGGCTGCAAGCCGCGCTTCAGCCAGCAGGTCAAGCCCGTTTCCCGAAGAAGCAGCGCCGTCTGTTCCAAGCCGTACATCAACGCCAGCATCATTGAACGCAGGAAGCGACATCGTGCCTCCACAAGCCAGTTTCATGTTTGATGAGGGGCAATGCACGGCAGTGACTTCATGGCTGGCTAAAGTGCGAATCTCATTTTTCTTCATCCAAGAGGCGTGAGCGCACACCGTTCCAGGTTTGAAAAAATCAAGGCTGTCGAGGTATTCAACAGGATACATGCCGGTTGAATCATGGCAATCTGCCACTTCTTTGCGCGTCTCGCTGACGTGAATGTGCAATCTCCCGCTTCGCCGTTCAGCCAGTTCAGAAGCTCTTCGTAGAGTTTCTTCACTGCACAGGTAGACCGAATGGGTGGCAATGGCGTATTGGATCTTGTCGATGGGCGATTGTTGCTTCAGCAAGGTATCGAGTTCATCAAGGGCCGACTTTGCATCTTCGTGCGACGGAAGCGCCGCATCGCTCACCGGTCCACCCACAAGGCCTCGCAACCCCGCTTGATCGAGCACTTCACCGGTGACTCCGGGGTAAAAATACATGTCAGCAGCAAAAGAGGAGCCGGTTTTGATCATCTCAGCAGCCGCAGCCTGCGCTCCAATTCGGACAAACTCAGGCGTAATTCTCGCTTCGGTCGGAAAGATGGCTTCATTGAGCCAACGGTGGAGTGGAAAGCCATCGCTAAAATCGCGTGCATTCAATTGCATGGCTAGGTGAGTGTGCCAGTTTTGCAGGCTTCGGGTGATCAATCGCCCCGAACCATCAACATCCAGTTTGACATCTTCATCCCCGCTTGACTCGGTCCACGAACCATCGGGATGAAGCAACACATCACCGACGTGCTTGTTGCCTCCTTCGTCATAGAGGACAGTGTTGCGATAACGCACCGCATTGTCTTCCCCCATGACCTGCTGTGAGGCCCTCCCCCTCATCAACGCTGGCTTTTGGACCGTGTGGCTTATGTCCATCAGTCGCCGCCGACCATCTGCGCCACTGTGGCTTAGCTGGTATAGCACCTGATTCGTAATCAGGAGGTCGGGAGTTCGAACCTCCCCAGTGGCTCCTCATCACTGAATGTTGATCGAAGATTGAGTTTCCATGGAAAACGCTCGAGCGCTCGCTTCTAAACTCGACACCGCGGGAAGGCTTCGTCCAGAGATGTAATCCAAACATGCTCCACCACCGGTGGAAACGTGCCCCATCTTCGATGCCAAGTTGCGTTTCATGATCAGGGTCGCAGTATGGCCTCCTCCGACCACAACATACGCTTCTGACTCAGCGCAGGCGTTGAGCATCTCAACAGTACCAAGGGCAAAATCAGGCAATTCAAATACACCCGCAGGGCCGTTCAAGTGGACTGTTCCTGCTTGCTTGATGGCTGCAGAAAGGTTCCGAATGGATTGAATTCCAAGATCAAAAATAGGCGCTGAAACAGGCAGCCGTTCGAGGGAAATATCGACTCGATTGTCTTCAATGTTGGCAGCCAAGTCTACAGGGAGTCTGATTTTTTCAGGGAAATCGACGAGCAGAGCCTTGGCTTTTTCTACCGTCGGGTACCATTGTTTTCCAAGTTCGCCCACCAAGAAATCATGGTTGACCAACCCGATATCGTACCCAGAGAGTTCGACCATTAAGTTTGCAACACCGCCTGTGACCCAGACTTCATCACAAATCTCGTTGCGGAGCATGTTGTCAGCGACAGCGATCGAATCATCCACCTTAACGCCACCAAGCACAGCGATGCAAGGGCGAGTAGGGTGCTCCAGTGCATGGTCTAATTTACGAATTTCATTGGCCATCAAATCACCAGCAACGCATGGAATGAGGTGGGTAAATCCAACACCCGAGGGCGTGGCTCGGTGAGCGCATGCAAAAGCATCGTAGACATAGAGGTCGGCGACGCTTGCTAATTTTTGTACCATTTGTGTTTCTGCCATGGTTTCAAATGTACCCTTTGTCTTGATTTCTTCATCGTACATTCGTACGTTGTTGAGCATCAAAATATCCCCGTCGACCAACGCTTCGATGGCCGTCATAGCCTTGTCGCCAGCCAAATCTTCAACCCACTTCACAGGTCGACCAAGGATGCGCCCCAATTCTCGAGAATGCCCCAGTGTGCTTGTGAAATCGTCCTTACCAGGTCGGGATTGGTGGGCCAACAACACAACTTTGGCTTTGGAAAGGCGGTTAAGGGTTGGAACAATGGCTTTGATTCGAGTGTCGTCTAGAAACGATTTGGTATCGGGCGCCATTGGTGAATTGATGTCCACACGGACAATCACGGTACGTCCTTCGACGTTGACATTCTCGAGGGTGAGAACACTCGCCATTGACCTGTCCAAGTGGCGTGGGCTTTTGATTCAAACGGGTCGAAATCATCTTTCGCGGTGTGCGTCTGGAACCAGTAAACCGCGCGTCTTGAGGTGGTCGCCGGGCCGAAAGGTGATAAAGTCGCGAACACCGCTAGCAAAGGATGGCACGCGAAGCCCCCGAAAGGGACACCTCGTTGGATGGTGCACGGCGGCGCGCCAGCACAAGCACATCCGCCTTTGGGGTGTCAAGGCGTGAAGGTCACGACGCCTCAACCTACTATGGAAGCAGGCTCAATGAGGGCCTGGTTTCCATTCGAGAGGTTGGCGAGGAACAAGCTCTACCTCCAACCATGGCGAACACGGTCATCTCTGGGGATTCAAGAAACCTAGACCTTCCCGATAATTGCGTTCACCTCGTGGTCACCTCACCGCCCTACAACGCAAGTAAGGAGTACGATGAGGACCTCTCACTTGGCGAATACCTCGATCTTTTGCACGGGGTTTTTGCAGAATGCTACAGAGTCCTTGCTCCGGGTGGCAGAATGGTTGTCAACGTCGCGAACCTCGGCCGCAAACCCTACATTCCTCTCTCGAGCCACATCAACCTCATCATGTCCGAGATTGGGTTTTTGATGCGAGGAGAAATCATTTGGGATAAATCCGCAAGCGCAGGTTCTTCATGCGCATGGGGTTCCTTCCAAAGCGCCAGCAACCCTTGCCTGCGAGATGTCCATGAATACCTCTTGGTGTTCTCAAAGGGCGATTACAAGTTAAAGCGCGACAAGAAAGAGCGGGCAGCGGGTCGAATTGATACGATTCCTCGCGATGATTTCATCAAGCACACCAAGTCAATTTGGTCGTTTGCGACCGAACGCGCTTCCCGAGTGAATCACCCTGCCCCTTTCCCAGTGGAATTGCCAAAACGCTGCATAGAAATGTACAGTTTTGTTGGTGATGTGGTGCTTGATCCTTTCAACGGCTCAGGCACAACATGCGTGGCTGCGAAGTCAACAGGTCGCACTTACATTGGCGTCGATCTTTCGCCAGAATACTGCACCATCGCCGAGACTCGACTTGAGTCTGTTGAACCCTGGGTTGCCCCAGAAGTGACCGTTTGAACCTCATTGAGGGGGTTGAACGTCGTCCCAAGGGTTCTGAGCAGGCTGTGCTTGCTGAGGTTGCTGAAGTTGCTGCGTCAATGGGGGGCTCATCTGCCCTTGGGCCATGCCCGGTTGTTGCATCTGTTGTCCGTATCCTTGCTGCACAGGCTGACCCATGGGAGCTTGGCCCATAACGGGGGCCTGATAGCCGACTTGTCCAGTTGGCATTTGCCCGGCAGGCATCATGACATTTTGCACAGGATCGTCCAACACAAAGGCCAGAATGAGTCCGAGAACCAAGAGGGGAACAGCGCAGCATAGTGCTCCAAAACCGCCCAAGGCAGCGCCTATGCCGCCGACAGCGGCGTTGATACATGCCTCATCGCAATACGTTCCACGGATGGTGACTTCGACGTTGCTTTGAACAGTGTATTCCATGCCAGCTTCGCGGTGATCGATATCTCCGTAATATTCCTCTTCGCCTGCTGCGTAGCTCGTACCGTCCCATAGATAGCATTCGCCAAGAACATCATTTCCACTGCTGTCCGTGATGCTGAGATCTATTGTCTCGCAATCAGCAGGGTGGATCGCATAAACTGAAATCCCCCAGGATTCATTGACGTTAGCCGTAAACGTTCCACTTGTGACCTTTGTAAGGTAGGTTTGATCATCACCTGCATCGGCCGCACTGCCAATGCCTCCGACCAATCCAATTCCACCGACGACGAGGAGGATTGCGCCGAGAATGAGCGTTACTTTACTTGCTATGTGCATAGATTGTGCTGGGTACAGTCGTTTATCAAGATGACCTCCTCGAAAACTCCCCCACATCAAAAATCGCACTTCCATGAAACAGGAGTCATTTTGAACGGCTGGCTTCCCCCTCAAGCCATGACAGGTTGGGATGTGGCGGATTTAGCCGGCCCAGACGGGGAAGACTGGAGGGTTCCAGCAAGTGAACTCGAGGCTCGTCAAAACCTTCTTGCAAACATCTTGGAGGAAGCCGGTCATGGTGGGGCACTGATTCAACACCCAATCGATCTGTATTACTTCGCAGGAGGTCGGCAAAACGCCTCGTTGTTCATCCCTGCAAAAGGAGCAGGCGGCAGCAAGGAGGCCGGCGGAAATGGGCCTGTGCTTTTCGTCCGCCGTTCCCTCCAGCGGGCCCAACACGAAGGCGGTGGTACTGATTGCCCTCATGAAGTGCTTGCCTTTCCTCGCATGAATCAATTTGCTGAAACCCTCGCCAACCGCGGCGTCACAGCCGCTCCATCCTTGCAATTTGGAGAAGTCCCAAAGACCTATTCCGATCGATTCGTGAACGCATTTTCTGAACTTGGGCCCTGCCTTGATGTCACTGGACTCATCCATAGCCAACGGGAGATTAAATCCAAGTGGGAACAAGAACAAATGGACGAAGCAGCAAACATTCAACTTCGGATGTTTGAAGCCGTACAGGCTGTTGGCGGGGCGGGTGTTACGGAGTTGGAATTGGTTGCAGCAGCAGAAGCAGTAAGCCGATCCGAAGGTTTTGGGGGTCACATCCACATGCGCCGTTTCCCCCTTTCGTGCGACCGGGGCGTGATTGTCGCAGGTCGGGCAGGAGGCATTCCTTCATTCTTCGATTCAGCCGTTGGAGGTACGGGGGCTCATCCATTGAACGGCATGGGGTCTGGTTTCACTCGAATCAAAGCGAATGAACCGGTGCTGGTTGATCTCGTTCACGCTCATCGCGGTTACATCGTTGACATGACCCGTATGTTTGTGGCTGGGTCACTCGACGAATCGTGGCTCAACCGACTTGAAGATATGGTGGCTGTGAAGGACACTGTTGTCGATGTTCTCGATCGTGGTGGACTCTGCAGCGAGGCATGGCATGAAGGATTCGCTTTAGCCCAAGAATTAGGCCACGCCGCTCACCTGATGGGCATGGAGCCAGATCAAAGCCGCTTTTTGGGCCATTCAGTCGGGCTGCAACTCGATGAATCTCCCGTCGTAGCAGCTGGATTTGAACGACCTTTGCCAATCGGAGCAACGATGGCTATCGAACCTAAAGTGGTCCATGTCGAAGGCAGCATTGGAACAGAAGACACTTGGATTCGAGATGAAGAAGGCATGCGCCCCATCACAGCAGATGGGTTATGGCCTGCAATCACGGAGTGGTGAACATGACAGAACAAGAACAAACGGAAACTGAAACAGATATTTGTGAAAAACTCGAAGGCTGGACGCATGAAGACGTTGGGAAACGTATACCGATGCGCAGCACCCCGAATGGAACCTACTACAATGAACCAATCGTGGCTGTTTTCTGCCAATTCTGCGGGTCGGAATTTATTGGTCCAAGCCGTGAAGCAGGCGGATTTCTTGGCGGCCACGAGTGCCTTCATGCTTGGGAAATTTCTCAAGCCATGAGCCGTGAAGACGGACTCACTGAGTGAACCCACCATCTTTGGCGACCATAGTGTTCAATATGCTTCCTCGCTGAGTGGGGTACATGGCCAAGCCCTACGCCCCCAGTCACATCGGTGCTGTTGCCTCAAACTTCACAGAAATGAGGTTGGCTGGTGCCGTCAAAGAGCGCCTTGTCGAACTTGCTTGTGAAGAAATTGAACGTTTGGTTCCTGAGATGGAGCAAGCGACGCTGGCGCAAGATGCCGAGCGAAAAACGTTGGATGATCCTCATCGCACCCGCCTCAATTACAACCGCACTCGGGGCTTGATGATTGCACAATTGAGTGCGGTTGAATCGGTTGGGTCGGCAGCGGTCCAAGGTGGAATTGAACACATCGAACGGCACCTTGCGGCGTTGCTGAAGCACGCTGAAGCCGCGGCGGAAAAAGACCGCGTTGCCACCATTAAACCCCGCCATCTGGAGATTGCCATTCAGGGCATGGGCCTTGAGAACGAAGATGAGGAAGGCATGGAAACCGAAGTCGTCCAAACCGAAGATTTTGTTGTCAGTCAAGGTGGAGGGGTTCTCACGGAATCTTCACTGCTGGCTCTGGCCAAAACCCATGCGAAAATGCCGGTGACCCGAGATGCAGTTGAGGAATTGCTGGAAACTTATTACATGGTGATTGAACAACTTGAATCCGACATTCGGAAGCACGCCCAACTGGGTGGAAACCCTGTTCAATTCATCGAGTCCATCGGCCGGATGAAGACCCTCATGTCGCTGGGATGGATGCGATCAATGCTGAGCAAAGCAGCCGAAACAGCAAGAGAACGGGGCTACAAAAGAATCGACGTCGAGCAGATTGTACACATCGATCCGTTTGAATGAAATGCTACATTAAGCCGCCGCCGTGTTCTTATACCTCCTCTCGTTGGAAAGATTGAGGAAATCACATGGAGAACATGATCGGAAAACCCGCACCAGCTTGGAACGCACGAACCTACATCAGCGGCGAAAGCGTCAACATTAGCAGCGACGACATGAAGGGCAAGTGGTACCTCATGTACTGGTATCCTTTCGACTTCACATTCATCTGCCCAACCGAAATTGTCGGCTTCGAGCAATTGAAAGAGGAATTCGCTGACGACGGCATCACTGTGATTGGATGCTCCACCGACTCGTGGCATTCCCACAACGCTTGGTTCAACGATGAAACCATCTTCCCAGGTGGCGTCAACCACAATGTCATCGCAGATTGCACCCAAGACATCACTCGAGACTTCGGTATGCGCAACGACGCAGTCGGTTGCTCCTTCCGTGGCACCGTTCTTGTTGATGACGAAGGCAAGGTTCAGATGTGGTCCATCAACAACATGGACGCTGGCCGCTCTCCAACAGAAGTGCTCCGCACCGCCCAAGCCACCATGGCCGGCGGACTTTGTGGCGCGAACTGGAAGAAAGGCGACGACTACGCTGCTTGATTTCAAATCCCCATTCTACCGTTTGGAGGCTTTAATTTGGCAGAACTCGAAATTCTTGATCGTTCGACATGGGAAGAGTGCCTATCGGCACCCCTCGTCGTGCTGATGCTTGGCAAAACCGATTGCGCAGCGTGTGCGAAATGGACTGAAGACCTCTCTGGTTACCTCGCAGGAGCTGATGCTCCATCCAACGTGAGGTTCGGCAAACTCCTGCTTGACACCCCTGGTCTTGGGCGTTTTAAAATCGCACAACCTTGGGTGGCTGAAGTGGATGTCCTTCCGTTCAACGCAATCTACGTCAATGGAGAGCGCGTCAAAGAGTGGGCAGGCGGCAACATTGATCGCTTGGTCAACCGCTTGAACCGTTACCTGTGATTCATGCTGGCATCATCAGTGCTTGTATCAGCATTGTTTGCGGGACTTGTGGCAACTTGCGTGACGCTTGCTATCGAACGCTGGGGCGGCCTTGTTGGCGGCGTCTTAGGAACCGTGCCATCAACGATTGTTCCAGCAGCAGCTGGCATGCACCTCTCAGGGCGTGAAGATCAACTCATTGAGAGCATGTCCATCGTTCCGCTTGGTATGCTCTTGAATGCCCTTTTCCTTGCGGTTTGGGTTGTGCTGCCAAGCCGCTTAACGAATCAAAAGCCATTGATTATCACTGCGATCTCCTCTCTGTTCATCTGGGCGGTTGCAGGCGTACTCTTGCTCCTGTTCATCGATTGGGTCAATGACTTGGGAGCATCACCTTGGGCCATCAGTTTAGCTGGTCTGGTGTTGCTGATCGCCTTGGCTGTGCGGTTCAATTGGGAGCCTCGTGAAGCGCCTAAAGGGAGCAAAGGGGTCCGATGGCCAATCCTCGTTGGACGAGGCAGTGCGGCCGCTTTGGCGATTGGTTGTGCGGTTTGGCTTTCAGCGCAAGGCATGCCCTTGCTTGCCGGTCTTGCCGCCGTGTTCCCAGCGATTTTCTTGACCAGCATGGTTGCGCTATGGTTGGCTCAAGGGGAAACGGTCCCCCGTGGCGCAGCAGGGCCAATGATGCTTGGTGGTGTAAGCGTAGCCGTGTACGCCATTGTCATCATGTGGGCGCTTCCATTGTTTGGAGCCGTTTCCGGTTCCATCATCGCCTGGTGCGTTGCCGTTGGCGGATGGTCGGTTCCAACGTTCTTGATCTTGCGTCAGAGGGACCTCAAGCATTCACTTCACGGGTCCAACGTTCCGATGCAGGAACCCCTTCAATCGTGATGTGCACATCAGTCACGCCTTTGATGCCTGATGTTTTTTGTTGTAAGGCTCGCAAATCAAGCAAGCAACAAGGGCAGTGGGGCCGGGCCGGTTCAATGACCATCTCGATGCGACCATCTTGCCCAATCTCAATGCTCTTCATGGCTTGCGTGGCCGTGTATGCAGCCTCACTATGGGGGTCTTTCCAACCGTTTAGCAACCGAACCACTTTCCTTGAAAGTGCTTGATAATGCCTTGGTTTCATGAAATACAACGCCCCAGTTATTCGTTGCTTTCCGCTTCTTGGGTTTGAAGGTCGTGTTCTAAATCTTCGAGGCGGAGCTCGTTTAAACGACCTTCAGCGGCAATGAGTTCTGCTTGGCAAGTTTTCAGCAACAAAGCGCCTTCCTCGTAGAGTTTGAGCGTTTCATCCAAACCTAATCCGCCTCGTTCAAGCGCAGCGACAATCGCTTCCAATCGTAGTGCAGCTTCGTTGTATGTTGTTTTATTTTCAGTCATCTTCATTCTTCCTTGGTGTGAATATCAGTCACCGCTGCTTCAGCGGTTCCATCGACAAAATGCAGGTTAAACGTTTGACCAACCTCAAGGCTTCCCGCTCGAGTGATCACCGTACCATCTTCGGTTTGAGTCATTGCGTAGCCTCGCTCTAGCACCCGGCGGGGGTGAATGGCCTGTAAGGCCGCTTCCAAACCAGCAAGGCGCGTACGCTCGTGACTGAACCGCTGTTCAGTGGCGCGGTTCAAACTTGATTGTTGAGCCAACAATGTCCTTTTTGCAGCATTGATGCCAGCCAGTGGCGCTACTTTGAGCCGTGCGTGGAGGCTGACTAAACGCTGCCTTGCATCACCAAAGGTTCGACGGGCTGCGTGCTCAAGCCGGTGGTCGAGCTCATCCATCCACTGCTCGAGTTCAGCCCGAACAGGAATGCACCGTTCAATGGCGTTTGATGGCGTGGAGGCCCTGATGTCAGCAACCAAGTCGGAAACGAGCAAATCAGATTCATGGCCAACCGCTGAAACAACCGGTACCGGGCTGGCCAGAATGGCGCGCACCACCGGTTCCAAATTGAAAGCCCACAGATCTTCAGGCGACCCGCCCCCTCGCCCAACAATCACTAGATCGACCGGCGGTTCAGATCTCCTTTCTGCCGTTTCAGGCTGCGCCATGCGCCGTGTTAGGGCGAGGGCCCTCACGATTTGTTCAGGCGCTCGCTCGCCTTGGACAAGCACGCCGATGACTGTGCGGCGCATCCCAGGCCAGCGGTTGTCGATGAGGCGGTGCATGTCGGCCAAAGCGGCAGACCCTGCTCCTGTGACGATTGCAATGTGCTTTGGAACAAAAGGGGGCAGCATTCGCACCCTGTCAAGTTCACCTTCATGGCGAAGCCTCTCGATCAACATCCGCTTTGCTTCTTCCATAGCGCCGAGGGTGTTGACAGGCTCGATTCGTTCGACGATGAGTTGGATGTTCCCTCGTTTGACATAGACGTCGAGGCTTGCTGTGACCACGACTTCAGTCCCTTCTTTGATCGATGGATGAATGGTGCAGCGACCTTTCCAAATCACAGCGCTCAGTTGACCATCATCATCCCTGAGGGTGAAGTAGGTGTGGCCTGAAGGGTAGGACTTCCATTGAGACACCTCTCCCTTGATGGATTGACGTTGAAACATTGGCTCATGCGAAAGCGTCCGCTTGATCATGGATACAAATTGACCTACGGCGAGCGGGCCCGTTGTCGCCTCTCCACGCCCCGTCATGCGTTGAAAGAACCGTCAACGGTTCTTGAACCATATGCGCTTATTGCTCGAAGTTCTTGAGCCATCCACGGCGCCATAAGAAGGTGAACATCAAGCAGGCAAACGCCACCATGATGGTATCGAGGCGCTAAGAAATACCAACGAAGTCCAACGTAGAATCGTCGTAATGCTTCTTGTTCCGGCTTGTTTTACTCTTTAGGGGAATCTTCGTTCGTGTTTTCACCCTCGGGGCGGCGTTGATGCAGATGATGGCGTTGTCTTGCTTCGACTTCATCCAACTTTCGTTTGATTTTTCGTCGGAGGAACTGCACTACAATGTAGGTGGCAACCGCATTGACAAGCAGCAAAAACCACTCTGTGCGCCCCCATTCTTCGAACAGAATCATTCCTCCATTCAAATCGGGGGCCGCAGATCGATGTCAACGTCGCCGGCGGGCAAACCAATGCAGCCCAACCTTGCGCCTTCATCGACCAAGAAGTCGTCTAAACCAGGTGGTAACGGGTCTGGGAGGGGCACTTCTCCGAGCATCAGTGTCACCATGCAGGCTCCACAGGTTCCCGAAGTGCAGTTGGTTGGAATTTCCACGCCGGCTTCGATTGCGTGCTCGACAAGTGTGTTCCCGGCAACGAAAGGGGTTTGTCCAAGCAGATGTGGGCCCCTTAGGAAGCGAACAACTGGCCGAACCCCATCGTGGAATGGTTTGAGGTCCAAGGTTGCTTCAACCGCATTTGCGGACATCTAGGCCACCTCACCGCATGTCTTTGTGGCGAGTCCAGCGACCAGTTTGCTTGTTGAAGTACAAACCAGCCTTCTTCATCCACTTGTTGAACTTGGTTGCACCAGCACCAGTACGGAGAATGAAATCCTCCCTGTCTTCTTGGGCTTGGATGTATTCTTTCGCCGCTAGAGTTTGGTCGATCCAATCGTTGATGTCCATGAGTCCACCGGTGAGGCCGCCTTCTTCGACAACCTTGGTCATCTCGTCGGCGGTTGCTCCAGTTTCTTCCAAGTCCTTTCGGATCAATTCGTTCACGCCGCTGAAGTCCATCGAAGCAGGCTTCGGTGGTACGGGGTGGCGCGGAGCCTTGTCTTCCTCGATGAGGATGCGAGTGCCGTTGGCCATTCGCTCTTCGACCAAGTCACCTAGGCCGGAAGTGAAACTTGTTTCACATTCCCAGCACATGAACGCCCAATCTTCGGGGCGGTCTTGGTCTCGAGCCTGGCGCGGATCCATTTCATCGCCACAGTGAGGGCAAGCATGGAAGATGAGGGCGGGCACGTGGTTGCGGCGGAAATCGACGATGTCTTGGGGGGTTCCTTCCAACTCGAGCATCTCATGGTCACGGGCGGCTTCAAGGCCACGGGTTTCCAATTGGTCGCGAATCTTGACCTTTTGATCGTCCTTCCCTTCATCGTGGAGGTTGTTTTCCAATTTGACGATGAGTTCAACGGTCTTGCCGAGGCGGTTCATCACCAGTTTCTGAGCGCGGAAGGCTTCAACCTTAGCGATTTTAAGCCGCTCTTTCTGTTCTGCAAGTTCGGTGAGAACGTCCTTTTGCTTGCGTTGGAATTTGATTTCTTCAATCTTGGATTCTTGCTTCTTTTCAGGTGCGAGAACCTTGGAGAGGTAGCGTTCTTTTCCATGGCTTTGCGGGCCAGCAGCGATGATTGTGATCACACCGTCTGCAATGTCGGCTTTCAAGCCGTAATTTTCAATCAGCATGTCTTTGTCGATTTTCTTCAAATCGCCAATTTTCAAGCCGGCATCGGCCAACTGCTGGGCCGTGGTATCGTCAATTCCTCGACGTAGTAAAGCTAGATAGGTGTCCTTCTTTGCCATAGCATCCCCTCCGACAAGTCCATGCGAGGCGCCACCACTAAGAAAAGGCTCGCCCGCAGAAGCGTCTTACAAACACAGGTTTCTAGGGTATTTGAACTCATGACTCTGCGGTGGCTTCTGTGAACGAAACCGCCAACGAAATCCAGTCGTCAAGTTCCATCTCTTCTGGCCTCGCCTCCATGCGTTCATCATCAAGATGATGCGCATAGGCAGCCTTCCAACGAGCGGTGTGCCAACCGGACACTCGGTTGATCCGCCGTGGTGAGCGTTTGAGGGTGGTTCGAAGCTTTTTGCGTCGCTCGGCAAACGCCAGATGGATCATCTGACGAGCCAAACGAGCGTCGCAAGCCCATTCTTCATGATGAGCATCGAGGGTGACGTACCTCGAATTGACCTTCGGGTTTGGACTGAAATGGTGCGGCCCAATTTTATCTTCGAGTTCGCAATCCCAATCCAGTGCAACAGTCATGCCAAGCGAGCCAACATCGCTTTCATATTCCATAACGAGCCGCTCAGCAAATTCTTCCTGAACGAGCAGGACCACGTGATCGAGGTTGCTCGTGCGTGGGTTCCGGAGGTATCTGGTAAGCAGTTCAATGAGCGGTGAGGATATTTGGTAGGGGATATTGGCAACCATTTTGTCAACATCAGCGGGCCACGCAACGCTGAGTGCATCGCCTTCAATCAGAGTCAGTTGACCAGCCGCTAGTTCAGGAGCAAACGCTCCACGCAGGTGTTCAGCAGCGACTGGGTCAACTTCGATTGCCGTGACTTGGCAACCCGTTTGAAGCAAGACTTCCGTCAACACCCCTGGCCCAGGGCCCACTTCGAGAACGTGGTCTTCTTTCTCAACATCACCCAATTCTACAGCGCGCAGAATCAAGGCATCATTCACGAGAAAGTGCTGACCAAGGGATTTGTCAAACGGGAGTTTTGCCCTGAGGCTATCGACCAGCCAACGGGCGCCTCTCATGCCTTCACCGGAAGGAGGAGGTCGATCAACCGTGGTTGGATATTTCGGTCATCCAGTTCCGTATGGAAGCGTTTTGCGAGTAAATCAGCGGCATCAATGCCACATGCTTCATTCAACGCTGCAAGGGTTTCGAATCCGCTGGACCCTCGTGCTTCGACCATCTGCATGGCTTTTTTATTGCCGACACCAGGCAATAATTCGAACGAATGTTGCTTGAGAGACATGTTTCCTGCGCGATTGAAGAACATGTCAATGAAATGCTTTTCATTTTCTTCGATGAAAATTTGAATCACCAGCGGAAGGTCTGCTTTGACGTGGTTTGCGACTCGCCCAAGGTTGGTCATGCCAAGCACACGCTCGACGTTGACTCGCTTCGAGGCATCGGTTCCGATGTAGACGCGGGTTGTTGTCAACAGGGGATCAATTCCAGCTTTTGGTTCCAAGCGGCACAACAGCATCTGTCCTTCACTGATGGCGACGATGACATTGTCGGTGAGGTCGTGGTCAATCACACGCGCCCATGTTTCTTCCATGAGGGGTGATTTTTGTTGAGGGCGCCCACCGCGTTGACCGCCTTGGCGTTGGCCACCTTGACGGTTGTTTGGACCTCGTTGTCCGTCGCGTTGGCGGTTCGTGTTTTGGCGAGGTTGAGGGTTTGCTTTCTTTGCTTGTGGCCGAGGGACCTCAGCGCGGCCTTCTGCTGGGCGAGAAGGTCGGTGTTCTGTACCAGCACCACGGTCAGTCTTACTGCCACGGGTTGGCACCTTGATGTTGCGGTCACGACGGACTCCAGTCATTGAGAATCACCACTTAGGGGGGGGTTTCACTCAACGCCAACATGTTGGCGAACAATGTCGAGGATTTCCTTAATCTCACTGTCTTCGATGCTTAGACGGCGAGACGAGAGAACCGCCTTCACAGCGTCGTCGTGCATTGGCATCAACTCTGCCAACTTTGCAGCGAGTTGTGGGTGAGGGGCAAGTTTTTCAGTTTGGGTCAAAGCATCCCGGAGGGATTCAAAGACTTCTGGAATGGTTTTGTAGCCGTTGCGATGATCGCTGGAGGCCCATTCTGCGTGTTGCAAAGCAGCTTTCTGCTCATATGTCAGGTTGTTCCGGCGTTCTTGTGCGTTCAACAGCATCTCACGAACGGTAGCAAAGTCAACGAATCGCTCTTCTTCTTTCATATGCATTCCTCACTTGAGTGGGCGCAAGTGCTCAGGTCGAGCAATCACAGTCTTTGGCATGTTGCCGTCCTTGACAGCAATGACCCAAGCGACACCTTGTCGCTTTTGGATGTGGCCTGTGCGGCCGTTGAATCGGCGGTGGGGCATGCCCATTTGTTCTCCTCCATCGAGGACGATGGCGACGCGGTCGCCTTCTTGATAGTCATGCATAACTCGGGCGATGTTCACTCGGCTGCGTTCGTTCTTGCGACGTCGTAGAATGCTTCGTGTTCCGACTCGCAGGCCCTTGGATCGCTTCATGTTTTTCGACTCCTTTGCGCTTGAACTGGCAGATGTACATCTTTCAAGCAATTCGCCGACCTGCCTTCCCCATATAAGCACCGCGACGGATGCAAGAGGTGAAGGGGAGGTGAATTCCAGCCTTGTCTTGCTGTTTAAACAGGTATAAAACCGTCAATCAGCGTGGATGTCACCCACATCGAGCCACAACACATCGCACTTGGCTTTGATGAGTGAAGAGAGGCTTGGTTGGGTGCGGCCAGCGTCGCCATGGATGGTTTCTTTGACGTAAGTTCCCGACTCACAACGCAGGGTAAACTCGACTTCCATCACACCATCATCCATGACTTCAATCAGCGGCTCGGATGTTTCAAACACGGTCCGTCGGCGAATCAGGTCCGCTCGTCGGTGAGCGACGCGTTCCGGGGTTCGCTGAGCAAGTTTTACCCCAGCAAGTTTGTTGATGGTCTCCTCGATGAATTCCCTCGTCGGCAGTTCAAAGTTGACAGCAGGTGGAGGTCCAGCGCTCATGATTCGTTCAATGAGGTCGCCTTTTGTCCCAGATTTGGTCAAGCCCAATGCTTCTGCTTTCTCAACCAATTCTGCCTTTTTGAGGGCCTTGAGTTCTTCTTCCGAAGGGCCTTCAACCACCTCGATGACAGCAGGCAAAGGTTTCTTGTGATCGTTTTTCCGATCCCCTCGGCGATTGCGTCGTTTCTGATTTTTCCGCCCTTTACCGCCACGGTCCTGGACATCAACATGCGTCAGGTCGACGGGTGCGGTGAGGACAGCGTGTTCGGCTTCGCTAAGCGGCACCACGCGGAATCGAATGGTGTACGATTTTTCAGCAGGTGTGTCCTTGACGCGCACCACTTCGCTTCGGTTTGAATCGCGCAGGCTGGTGATGATGACGCTTCCTTCTGCAGCATCGTTGATTGATTTCTGTGCGGCTTGCAAGTCAACTGTGCGGATTTTCGGCTCTTTCATTTCGATGACAAAAGGTCGTCCTTGGCCCATGCAGCGCACATCGATGTCTTCTCGGCCCATGCCGTGGAAGGCGTGTTCTTTCGCCTCAAATTGGCGAAGCAGTGGGTTTCCAATGAGGTCTTGAACGCTCTTCTTGTATTGCAAACCTGTTTTGTCGCACTTCTCACAGCCCCGCCCCTTGCACGCTCGGCAGGGCCAGCGGGTCTGAGGGATGCCGCGTTCTAATTTCTTGTAGCGCCCGTAGAGGTAATGGGCTCGAATATCGAGTTCCACGGTCAGGGTGAGCACGTCGATGAGGGCCAGGATTTGGGGCTTGTCATTGACGAGTTTCTTCCCTTCCATGCGATCGTTAAGGTTGCGGGCAATTTCAGTCACCAGTCCAGACTTGAGGGCATCCGAACCACCGGCTCCAAACCGCTTGCGGATTTCTTCTTCACCATCGATTTGATCTTTAGGAATGCGAGCACCAAGTTGCAATCGAGTGGCTTGATAGGGTTGGATTGCGTCATGGATGATGTCGGCAAGTAGGTTCGCTTCTTCGTAAAGGTTTTCACAGAACGGGCACAGTGGAATCTCGCTTCGAGCCGCTTCAAGATGGGAATCCCTGCGAACCACATTGGCGCGAAGTTCCACCCCTGATTCGGTGATGGTTTGTTCGAATCGCTTTTTTCCACCAAGCCGTCCCAAACATGGGTCACAGGTGCCGATTCGCACGAGGTGCTTGTGGCCTGCCGGCGAGGGAGCGCGAGGAATTTCTTCCATGTGGGTGCCAAGTTGGTTTGGTGATGAATTGAGATCGAAATCAGGTTCTTTTTCTTCTTTTTCTTCTTCAGCTGGTTGTTCGTCCCACAACGAGTAATCGGTTTCTCCAAAACCGGCATTGGCGTAATCCATCCAATCTTCTTCTTCGTCGTCCTGTTTGTCGGTCGTGTCGTTCGTCATGAGATCACCACTTTCTCGGGGCCAACCCCTAAGATAGCAATCCAAGCGGCGGTGCGCCTGTTGATGAACGCACCGGTGATTTGAGGCTCTCACCTGCGGACTGAAAGAGATGCGGGGGGCAGGATTCTCACCTTTGTTCACTTGCGTGAACATGGCCCTCACCTGCGGACTGAAAGAGATGCGGGGGGCAGGATTCTCACCTTTGTTCACTTGCGTGAACATGGCCCTCACCTGCGGACTGAAAGAGAT
>Ga0115008_10000381_pt1 | contig 32619 bp, 27 predicted proteins | sample FraStrMetagenome_FD_87164 | JGI IMG/M metagenome (GOLD analysis project Ga0115008, IMG submission 87164) | Marine eukaryotic phytoplankton communities from Arctic Ocean - Fram Strait ARC3M Metagenome | ecosystem: Environmental > Aquatic > Marine > Oceanic | place: Fram Strait | collected... | reverse complement strand
TCGTCAATACCTTGGATTTTAATATCCATTTGAAGAGCTGTAATTCCATTTTCTGTTCCAGCTACTTTAAAGTCCATATCTCCTAGGTGATCTTCATCTCCTAGGATATCTGTAAGAACTGCAAAGTCATCGCCTTCTTTAATAAGACCCATTGCAATACCTGCAACTGGACTAGATATAGGCACGCCGGCATCCATTAATGACAGAGATGTACCGCAAACAGAAGCCATAGAACTTGATCCATTTGATTCAGTAATCTCAGATACCACTCTTAATGTATAACCAAAATCTTCTACATCAGGTAGAACTGCTTTTATAGCTCTTTTAGCTAAGTTACCGTGACCAATCTCTCTTCTTTTTGGTCCTAAAGGCATTCCAATTTCACCAACACTATATGCAGGGAAGTTATAATGAAGCATAAAGTTATCAGTACTTTGACCTTCTATAGACTCAATTCTTTGAGCATCTCTAGATGATCCTAAGGTTGCAACAACAATCGCTTGAGTTTCTCCTCTAGTAAATAGTGATGAACCATGAGTACTTGGAAGGATCCCAGTCTCAATAAATATTGGTCTTACTGTGTCTGCATCTCTTCCATCTATTCTAGGTTGATTGCTTAAAATATTTTTTCTTACTATATCCTTTTCAAGAGTTTTAAATGCGCCTAAGACCTTTCCTAGTTGAATATCATCAGCGTCAGGATATGAGCTAACTATGTCTTGTTTTATTACGCCTATTGCAGCTGTTCTTTCAGTTTTATCTTTGATAGCGAATGCTTCAGTAATTTGATCTGTATATTTCTCAGAAAGTTCTGCAGAGTAAACTGGTGTTTCTTCATCTACTTTAACAACCCAATCTTCTTTACCTGCTTTTTCCTTTAATTCAGAACAAGCTTTAACAACTGCTTGCATTTCTTGATGTCCGAACAGAACCGCTCCTAACATTAGATCTTCATTGAGCTCTTTTGCTTCTGACTCTACCATAAGCACAGCTTTCTCAGTTCCAGCCACAACCATATCTAAATATGAATTTTCTAATTCTGCATAAGATGGGTTTAAAACATAGTTTCCGTCTACAAATCCAACTCTTGCAGCTCCCATTGGTCCATCAAATGGAACTCCAGCAACACATAGCGCAGCAGATGCACCTATCATTGATGCAATATCAGGGTTTTGTTCTTTTCCAGAAGACATTACAGTACAAAATATTTGAACCTCATTCTTAAACCCTTCTGGGAAAAGAGGTCTAATTGGTCTGTCTATAAGCCTTGATGTTAATGTTTCTCTCTCTGTTGGCCTTGCTTCTCTCTTGAAAAATCCACCAGGAATTGTTCCTGTTGCATAAAATTTTTCTTGATAAAAAACTGCTAAGGGAAAGAAATCCTTTTTAGGATCTGCTTCCTTTCTTGCGACTACAGTTGTTAAAACAACTAAGTCACCTATTGTTACAACTACTGCTGCAGTTGTTTGTCTTGCAACTTTATTTGTCTCTAGTTTTACTAGTTGATTTCCGTACTGAAATTCTACTGATGTAGATTCTAATTTATTATTTTCCACGATTTTCCTTTTTATGTTTAGTATTAACCTCTAAGCTTTAATTGCTTAATAACCTCTGCGTAACTTTCTAAATTCTTTCTCTTTAGATAGGCTAAAAGTTTTCTTCTTAGATTTACCATTCTGATTAAACCTGTTCTTGAATGGTGGTCTTTTTTATGTTCTTTAAAATGACTTTGTAATTTATTGATATTTTCAGTTAACAACGCAATTTGAACCTCTGGGGATCCAGTATCGTTATCAGTTCTTTGAAATTTTCCAACGATTTTTTCTTTTTCTTGAGCTAAAAGTGCCATATTTATATTCCTCGTTGTACATTCATTAATTGGTGCAAACCTCGTACAACTAAAGTAAGCGTGCGAATCTTATAACTTATTACCCTATTAAACAAGTCGTTTAAGGGCTAATACAGATTCAGATACTATGCCTAGTCCAAGAAATTTTGATGAGTAATCATAAATTTTATAATAATTATTTTCATGATTAATATCTAGAATTTTTACACCATTGCTAAAATTTTTTGTCTGATCATGATCAAGTTTGATATCACTAAAGTTATTAAAGGCGGATTCTATTGATATAAGTTGATCTATATTTATCAATTCAGGTTTTTTAGCCTCTAAATAGCTGAAACTACCCTGAGAAGTTCTTATTAATGATGATAAGTGGGCACCGCAACCTAATTTATCTCCAAGATCTCGCGCAATAGATCTTATATATGTTCCCTTTGAGCAATGAATAGATAAAGAGCAGTAATTAGCCTCGTGGTTTATATCTTTAATAGAAAATATATTAATATATCTAGGGGGTTTAGAGATAAGCTCACCCTCACGCGCGTACTTATAAAGAGGCTTTCCTTTAAATTTGAGAGCAGAAAAAAAAGGAGCTACCTGCATAGACTCTCCAATAAAAGACTCTAAAGCTTCATTGATATCCTTTTCTCTAGGAATTATCTCTGAAGATTCGATAACCTGCCCCATGGCATCGTCTGTATCTGTTTTTGATCCGAAGGTAATTCCAGCTATGTATGATTTATCAGATTCAAGAAAAAAAGACGAGAATCGAGTTGCTCTATTGATTGCGAGAATAATTAAGCCCTCTGCCATTGGATCTAATGTACCAAGATGACCAACTTTTTTGAGCGAAAGAGATTTTTTAACTTCTTGAACTAAGCGATTGGAGCTTATGCCTTTTTCTTTGTAGGCCAGAAGAAAGCCGTCCATTGTTATAGATTCTTTAAAAGAGTTTCAATATTGTCAGAGTATTCAACACTCTCATCAAACCTAAAATTAATTACTGGAACTCTTCTTATTTGCATAGATTTTGAAAGCTTAGATCGAACCATTCCACTAAACTTCTTAAGAACTTTTTTATCAAGGGTACTTTCGCTTTTTATTATTGACTCACCTATTAGTGTATAGAAAACGGTAGCATGGCCAATATCATCAGACACTTTTACGGCAGTAATATTTATATTTTGCAGCCTAGGATCTTTAGTCTCTTTATTTATTATTAAAGAAATTTCCTTTCTAAGGACATCCGCTACTTTTTCCGATCTTAGTGATGCCATTAAAAATTATTACATTGATTGAGATTCTTCTTTTCTATCATAAACTTCGATTTTATCGCCAGGCTTGATGTCTTTGTAGTTTTTAATACCCATACCACATTCACTTCCATTCTTAACTTCATTAACATCTTCTTTAAATCTTCTTAATGAGTCTAGCTCACCTTCATGAATTACAATCTCGTCTCTTAAAACCCTAACTGGTTTATTTCTAAGTACAGTTCCTTCAATTACATTACAACCTGCTATTTGACCAAATTTAGGTGAGCTAAATACTTCTAGTACCTGAGCAGTACCAACAATCTCTTCTCTAACGATAGGGTCTAATAATCCACTCATTCTAGCTTTAACATCATCTAGTAGTTCATAGATAATACTGTGATAATTAAGGGGTATTGATTCATCTTCTATGATTTTCTTTGCTGCATTATCAGCCCTTACATTGAAGCCTATAATTATTGCGTCTACTGCTACTGCTAAATTCGCATCAGATTCTGAAATTCCACCAACACCGCTTGAAACAATTTTAACTTTTGCTAAATCGTTTCCTAGGTCGTGAAGAGAAGCTATTATTGCTTCGCAAGTTCCACCTACGTCTGTTTTTACAATAATATTAAGTACTTTTTTAGTATTTTCTTTACCTAGTAATTCAAATAAATCACCAGCAGATTCATCTTTTTGTTTAAGTAATTTTCTTTCTTTTTCCTTAGTAATTCTATATTCAGCAATTTCTCTAGCTTGCTTATCGTTATCTACAACTTGGAACTGGTCACCTGCATTGGGAACATTACTTAGCCCTAAAACTTCAACAGCTGCTGATGGTCCTGCCTGTTTTATTTTTGAGCCATCGCTATTAACAATACTTTTGATCTTGCCTACTGCGTTTCCGGATGCAACCATATCACCGACTTTCAAGGTTCCATTTTGGATCAAGAAGGTAGCAACTGAACCTCTAAATTTATCTAGCTCTGATTCGACAACAACACCTTGTGCTGGCCCATCATAATGAGCTTTTAATTCTAATAATTCAGCTTCTAGTGAAACACTTTCTAATAATTGATCTACTCCAGTGCCTTTTAATGCTGATACTGGAACCATTTGTGTTGTGCCGCCCCAATCTTCGGGAGCTAAATCTTTAGCAGCTAGATCGCCTTTAACCTTGTCTACGTCTGCGCCTTCAAGATCTATTTTGTTTATTGCTACTACTATCGATACTCCAGCAGCCTTGGCATGGTTAATTGCCTCTTCTGTTTGCGGTTTTATTCCATCGTTAGCTGCAACAACTAATATAACTATATCGGTCGTATTTGCACCCCTTGCTCTCATTGAAGAAAATGCAGCATGTCCTGGAGTATCTATAAAAGTTATCATACCTTTAGAGGTCTCTACCTCGTAAGCACCAATATGCTGAGTAATTCCTCCCGCCTCTCCGTCAACAACTTTTGTTTTTCTAATAAAGTCTAAAAGTGTTGTTTTACCATGATCTACATGACCCATAACGGTAATAACAGGTGATCTTAATCTTGCTTCATCTTTATAGGTAATAAGGTTTGCAAGATCTTCTTCAAAATTCTCTTCTTTTAAAGGGATAGCATTATGACCGATCTCTTCCACTACAAGGATTGCGGTTTCTTGATCAATCATATCGTTTATTGTCGCAACAACACCGAGACTCATTAAATTTTTAACTACAATATTTCCCTTTAGGGACATTAGCTTGGCAAGCTCGCCAACCTGAATAGTAGTAGGAACTTCAATATCTTTTTTAATAATCTCAGTAGGAGCTTCAAATTTATGTTCAGAGCTTTTAGGGAAAGATCCTTCTCTTCTTTTGTATGCGTTGACTGCACTTGAAAGTTGATCTTTAACATTTACTTTAACTGAAGATTTTACAACTTCAGGTTTTTTAAACTTGTCTTTTCTTTTTTGTTCTTCTAGTTTTGTTTTAGCTATTTCTTTTAATTGGTCTTCTCTTATTTTTTGCTGCTCTTTGAGCTGTCCAGAAGCTGCGGCTCTCTTCGCCTCAATATCATCAGAGTATCTACTAGGTGCAGTGGCTTCAATGGGAGCCTTACCTTTTGAAGTAACTGTTACTCCAGATCCTGAAGTCATAGGCTTAGGTGCTGGTGCTGTCTGCCCACCTTTTAGGGATCTAAGTAAAGCTTGTTTATCAGAGGCTGTTATCTCATCAGTATTTTTAGAGTGGCTAAGCCCAGCAGTCTTCATGCGCTCTATAAGAGCTGCATCAGATATCTTTAGAGTTTTAGCAAAATCTTTAACAGTTAAAGTCAAAATATATATCCTTTTTTAGATTAATTAAACCAGTGCTCTCGCGCTTTCATTATCATTTTTGATGCATCATCTGAAGAAATTTCAATAATTTCTTGAAGCTCGTCAACTGCTAGCTCTGCTAAGTCATCTTTATTTTTAATGCCTTTGTTCGCAAGCTTTTGCACATCTACATCTTCAAGATTAAGGTCTGTTAATGACTCAACATTTCCTTCCTCTTCAGTGATTGCTCCCATTGCTTCCATAAGAGCAGCATCCTCTGCGGAGCTTTTAATTCTTTGAATTTCTTCTTCGCTATCAACAAAATCTTTAAATATTGAATCTTCGGAATAAGCGATATCATCAAATGAAGATAATCCAAGAGCAATAATTTTTTCTGCAATTTCGTCAGAAACAGACAGGCTGCTAGTAAGATTTGCAAGAAACTCTGTTTCTTCAACTTTAACCTTTGCTTCTGCCTCTTCGCTACTAACAATATTTAGTTCCCAACCTACTAATCTAGACGCTAATCTGATATTTTGACCTCTTGAGCCAATAGCTAATGCTAGATTTTCTTGATTAACTGCTATATCCATAGACCTTGAGCTTTCATCCATAACAATTGACTCAACCTTGGCTGGTACAAGCGCATTAATTACTAGCTGTGCTGGGTTATCATCGTAAATGATGATATCTATTCTTTCATTACCAAGTTCAGATGATACTGCTTGAACTCGGGAGCCTCTCATACCCACACATGCTCCAACTGGATCTATTCTACCGTCATTTGTTTTTACAGCAATTTTTGATCTTGAGCCCGCGTCTCTTGCGATGCCTCTAATTTCAATAATATCTTCGCTTATTTCTGGAACCTCTATAGCAAATAACTCAGTAACCATTTCAGGGCATGATCTATTTAACATTAATTGAGCGCCCCTACCCTCTACCTCTTGAATTTGCAATATAGCTCTTATGCGATCATTAATTTTATAAATTTCACCTGGCATCAACTTATCTCTTGGAAGAATAGCCTCTGCATCATGTGATATGTCTACGATTATATTGTCTCTTGTTACTCTTTTTACAGTTCCATTAACCAATTGATTGTTTTGACTTTTAAATTGTGAAACTACCTTATCTCTTTCAGCCTCTCTAACCTTCTGAAGCATGACCTGTCTTGCCGCTTGAGTTTCAATTCTTCCAAATGGAACATTTTCTTGTTGTTTCGTATGTATTTCGCCCAAATCAAGATCAGCATTATCTTTTGATATATGAGTTTCTAGATGGAACTCTTCATCAGCTTCATCAAATACAAGCCAATTCCTGTGAGTAGAGTATTCACCTGTATCTCTATCGATTTTAACAAATAGCTCAGCATCTTCATGAAAATGTCTTTGAGATGCAGAGGCAATAGCCTCCTCTATAGCTGCAAAAATTAAATTTTTGTCGAGCCCTTTCTCGTTAGAGACCGAGTCAACAACTGCTAATATTTCATTACTTTCCATAATCATTTTCCTTCATTAATTTTTCAAAATTCGGATCTAAGCGACAAATATCCATGTCATTAAAATCTAATTTATACTCGAGTTTAGCTGTCTCAATGATAAAAAAATCTTCATTACATTCAGCTAACCTGCCCTCAATATTCTTAATTCCTTCTAACGGCTCTCGAAGTTTTATTTTTAAGTCTTCACCAATATACTCCAAGAGCTGGTTCTGATTAAAAAACCTTCTACTTATTCCAGGAGTTGAAACCTCAAGAACATAATCTTCACCAAGTGATGAGTCTAACTCTATCTCATAATTTAAATCTTTAGAGATATTCTCACAATCATCAATATTTCCACCTGTATCAGAGTCAATATAGATTCTTAAAGTCGGTCTTTTTTTACCTCTTAAAATTTCTATACCCCATAAAAAGCACTCATGCCTTTTAATTACAGGTTCAACAATATTTTCAATTTCTTCTTTTACCATTTTTTTACACAAAAAAAGGGCTAATGCCCCACAAAAAAAATATATGTAACTGTGGTAGCGGGGGCTGGATTTGAACCAACGACCTTCGGGTTATGAGCCCGACGAGCTACCAGACTGCTCCACCCCGCAACGCAGGCTGAAGTGTAATGAAAAGATGTATGTTTGGTCAAGTATATTATTTTTATAATTTCAAATAATTACTTGCTATAATCTTGCAACTTTTAGCCGAAGTGGTGGAATTGGTAGACACGCTAGCTTGAGGGGTTAGTGAGCGAAAGCTCGTGCGGGTTCGAGTCCCGCTTTCGGCACCAGTTCGTATTTCTTGATTATTCTACCGGAATATCATTTGAAGATGACTCAATAACAGCCTCTTCAATTAACTGTGTATCAAATACAGTTGCAGTATTTTGAGTTTTATACATGTAAGCAAGAGCTAGTGATAAAACCAACCATGTTGCTACCAATGCATATGTAAGTTTTCCAAGAAAATCTGATGGGCCTAATGCTCCAAACATTGAATTTGAAGATCCGCCCCCAAATGCTGAACCTAAATCTGAACCTTTGCCTTGCTGTAAAAGAACTAAAGCAATAATTGCAATTGCCAAAACTATACATATTATTTTTATAAAAATTATCATTGTGTGATTAGCCTACTATATATATTTACTATTTTTAAAAACTCTTTAGCATCCAAAGATGCTCCTCCTATCAATCCGCCATCTATATTTTTTTCAGTAAAAAAATCTTTAGAATTGCTTTCATGAATACTGCCACCGTATAAAACCGATGGCACGACTTCATTCAAAGATTGAGATTGTACAACATCTTTTATAAATTCGTGAATTACATTGATATCTTTTGGTTTGGGCGTATTCCCTGTACCGATTGCCCATACTGGCTCATAAGCAACTGTAAAACCTTCTTTAATAGTTATATTTAATATGGCCTCTTCAATCTGAGATTTAAGAATATCCATTGTATTTCCTTTTTCATTCTCCTCAAGAGTCTCTCCTATACAGAGAATAGGTTGAAGATTTGCCTGATAAGCAGATTCTATCTTTTGTTTTAAAAGTACATTTTTTTCTTTGAAGAGAATTCTTCTTTCAGAATGACCTATAAGTGTAAAATCACAACCAGTATCTGCAGCCATCTCACCAGAAATAGAACCTGTTCTTGGGCCTCCCTTTAAATCTATATCTTGAATGCCTATCTTTACATCAGATGATTCTAATAACTCTTTTATCTGACCAATATGCAATGCAGAAGGGGCAATGCCTATATTTGAGATAATTTCTTTAGGGCAATTCTCAATAAAAAATTTACACCATTTTAGGTTAGATAGTAGATTTCCATTGGCTTTCCAATTAGCGATGATCATTTTATGACTTTGAGGTAATAATATTAATTAGGTCGTTTGCAAACTTCGTTGCAACACTCTCCTCTGGAGCTTCAATCATTACTCTTATTTTACTTTCTGTTCCAGATGCTCTTACCAAAACTCTGCCAACAGTAATATCAGACTCGATCTCTTTGATCCTAACTTTAAGATCCTTGTCATTAGCTATATCTTTATTTTTGACTGCAACGGCTAAGTTAACCTGAGGCATCTTTTTATAATTAGCTAAAACTTCGGATGGATTTTTTTCGAGTATTAATAGCGAGGAGATAACCTTTAAGGCCGCAATTGTTCCATCTCCAGTACTGACTAAATCTTTGCATATAATATGACCTGATGTTTCGCCTCCAAGAAGCCAACCTTTCTTAGTTAGCATTTTACTAACGTATTTGTCGCCAACGTCTGCTCTTTTAAAATCGTAGCCTAGTTTTTTAATTCCATCTTCTAGTCCTAAATTACTCATATGAGTTCCAACAACCCCAGACCAAGGACCCACTCTATTGGGATTAGAAAAAGCTAGGATATATAAAAGATCATCGCCATCAAGAATATTTCCATCCTTATCTACTATTATTACTCTATCGCCATCTCCATCTAGAGCAACTCCAAAGTCAGCTCTTTGTTTGACAACCTCGTCTCTGACAAGTTCTGGATACGTGGAGCCGCACTGAGCATTTATATTAAAGCCATCTGGTGTAACTCCAATAGTTATGATCTCAGCTCCAAGTTCCTCAAAAACCTCTGGACTAACTTTGTAACAAGCCCCATTAGCACAATCAAGTACGATTCTTAAAGAGGAAAAGGATACTGTCGAAGGAACGGTAGATTTACAGAACTCGACATATCTAGCTCCAGACTCATCAAACCTTCTGGCCTTACCTAGCTCTTCAGTTTTTACTGGCTTTAACTCTGTTTCTAAAAGTTTCTCAATCTTGTTCTCTAATTCTTTTGAGAGCTTCTCGCCATCTGCATTAAAAATTTTAATCCCATTATCAAGAAAATCATTATGAGAAGCGCTGAGCACAACTCCAAAGCTATTTCTTAATGATTTTGTAAGATATGCAACTCCTGGAGTTGGAAGCGGCCCTAAAAGCCTTACATTTACTCCAGAGGCTATAAAGCCTGCTTGGAGAGCAGATTCAAGCATGTAACCAGAAACACGGGTATCCTTTCCAATCATCACAGTATCCCAACCAAGCTCTTTCATGACAATGCCAGTAGCATGTGCAATCCTCAAGCAAGCCTCAGGAGTTATTAATGTCTCTACCGGACCCCTTATTCCATCTGTGCCAAATTTAAGATTCATAATAAGGAATTATAACTCTTCTGCCGGCCCTTTTATTGAAGATTTTGTATCTGTATTAGATGGCGGAATATTATCTTCTGACCATCCCTTTGGCTCTCTTGGTTCCGCCCCTGCCATAATGTCATCTATCTGAGGCGCATCAATTGTTTCATATTTTAATAATGCATCTGCCATAGTATTTAATTTATCTAAGTTTGTTTTTAATAGGTTCTCGGCTCTTTCGTAACTCTTATCAATAATCGACTTAATTTCTGAATCAATCATTTTTGATGTCTCTTCACTTCTAAATTGAGCAGGAGCTGATGCAGACCTTCCAATAAAAGGACTACCTTCATCTTCACCGTACTTAATAGTTCCAAGCTTCTCAGAAAGACCCCATTTAGTAACCATATTTGTAGCTATGGATGTAGCAACCTCGATATCATTAGAGGCTCCAGTAGTAATGCCTTGATCACCATTGATTATGCTTTCAGCAATTCTTCCACCAAATAGTGTTGCGATTCTTCCAAGTAAGTATTCCTTACTTTGCATATAAGTATCTTCTTCAGGCAGGAACATTGTTACTCCTAAGGCTCTTCCTCTAGGAATAATAGTAACCTTATATACAGGATCATGAGTTGGACACAACCTTCCAACTATTGCATGACCTGCTTCATGATATGCAGTAATTCTTTTTTGCTCTTCACTAAGAATCATTGATTTTCTTTCGGCGCCCATCATAATTTTATCTTTAGCAAGATCAAGATGCGACTGATCAATTTTTTTATCTGAGTATCTTGCAGCAAAAAGGGCTGCCTCATTGATCAAATTAGCAAGATCAGCTCCAGAAAAACCTGGAGTTCCTCTTGCTAGAATCAATGGATCTACATTAGAATCTAATGGTACTTTTCTCATATGAACTTTTAAAATTGCCTCCCTTCCTCTTATGTCCGGCAAATCAACAACTACCTGTCTATCAAATCTTCCAGGTCTTAAAAGAGCTGGATCTAAAACATCAGGCCTATTTGTTGCTGCAACAACGATAACCCCGTCATTACCTTCAAAGCCATCCATTTCTACTAAAAGCTGATTTAGGGTCTGCTCTCTTTCATCATGACCACCTCCCATACCAGTTCCTCTATGTCTTCCAACTGCATCAATTTCGTCAATAAAAATAATACATGGTGATTGTTTTTTGGCTTGTTCAAACATATCTCTAACTCTTGAAGCGCCAACTCCAACAAACATTTCAACAAAGTCTGATCCAGAAATACTAAAAAATGGAACTTTAGCCTCGCCAGCAATAGCTCTTGCAAGTAAAGTTTTTCCGGTCCCAGGAGGCCCAACCATCAAAACTCCTCTAGGAATTCTCCCGCCAAGCTTTTGAAATTTTGTAGGGTCTCTTAAGAAATCGACTAATTCTTGAACATCTTGCTTGGCCTCTTCACAACCAGCAACATCTTTAAAAGTTGTTTTAACCTGTCCGCCTTCCATAAGCTTTGCTTTGCTTTTTCCAAATGACATTGGGCCGCCTTTACCTGACATACCGCCTTGCATTTGCCTCATAAAAAAGAAAAATATTCCTAGCAATAAGATTATAGGAAAAGCTCCAACTAAAAGTTGCGATAGTATTGAAGGTTGTTCAATTTTCTCATACTCAGCAACAACCCCATTATCCTGAATGGCCTTATCCAAAACGTCATCTTTCTTAAATATTGGGTGGGTAGTTTCAAATTTAGATCCATCCATGCGATCTCCAATAATCGTCATTTGATCGCCTTTGTATATAATTTTTTCAACTCCTCCTGAAAGGACTTCCTTTTTAAACTCACTATAACTAACTTGCTCTCTAGCAGTTGAATTTTCAACATTGTTAAAAACAAACATTAATAAAGAACCAAGGACGACCCAGACTAAAAGATTTCTAAAAATACTATTCATTACTTGTAAGCTCCATATAAATATATTTCACCAGATTGCTTTTTTGAAGCGGCTGGTTTAAAAGTTTGAACTATCTTGAAGGAAAGTTCCATTTTTTTTCGAAGATTTTTTAACATACTGTTTTGAAAAGTCTTCATTATAAATGATCCATGAGATTTATTTAAATATCTGGCAGCAACATCTAAAGTAAGAATATTGAGCTCAAAAATATTTTCAGTATCAATGGCATGTATACCAGTCAAGTTTGGGGCGATATCTGAGATTGCAAGATCAAAAGAACCCATTAATGAGAATATTGGATCAATAGTATCTATATTCTCAATACTTTCTTGATAAAAATTTACACCCTCAACTGACTCCATATCTAGTATATCTATAGCATAAACTTCTGATTTTTTTGATTTTTGTTTTATATACTGCGACCAGCCACCAGGAGCAGACCCTAAATCGAGAATATATTTTGATCTTTTAAGGACTTGTGTTTTTTGTATTATTTCGTCTAGCTTAAAAACTGCTCTAGTTCTAAAACCAGATTTCTTGGCTTTTAGAGCCCAGCTGTCTGCATGCATTGAAATTATATGTGCTTAACTTCGATGATCTCATAAGTGAGCTGACCGGAAGGAGTTATTATTGTTACTTCGTCATCTATAAATTTACCAACAAGGCCTTTTGCAATTGGAGTATCGATTGAAATCAAGCCATTAGTAGGATCAGATTCTAAATTTCCAACAATTTTATATACAATCTCTTGATCAGAATTTACATCATAAAGCTTTATTGTTGAGCCAAAAATAACTCTTCCTGTTTCTGGAATTTCTTGAACATCTATTACCTGAGCATTTGATAAAGCGCTTTCAATATCATTGATCTTAGCCTCCATCAGACCCTGTTCTTCTTTTGCGGCATGATATTCAGCGTTTTCTTTTAAATCTCCATGCGCTCTAGCTTCAGCTATAGATGCAGATACTCTTGGTCTTTCAACAAATTTTAGATTTGCAAGTTTTTTCTTAATAGCAACTTCGCCATCTTTTGTCAGTGGAACTCTACTCATAGAATTATTATAACAACTAAGATGAATAAGTACTTATTTCTTGGAGACTGTTATAGGACCAGTCAACTTCTTCACTTTTTAATGCCTCCATGATTGCAAAGGCACCAAACATTGTAGTAGTACAGAATATTTTATTTCGTAGGGCGGTTTGTCTCATAGATGCAGAGTCTTCTATGGACTGTTTGCCTTCGGTGGTATTGACTATTAAATCAATTTCTTTATTTAAAAGACAATCTACAGTGTGGGGTCTTCCTTCTGTAACTTTATTAATCCTCTTAACTTCATAGCCGAGATTTTTGATATATTCAGCCGTGCCTCCCGTTGCTGTTATGCCAAAACCGTTGTCAATAACTAAGGGAATTAGTTTATCTAAGTATTTTTTATCTGAATCTTTTACACTTATAAAAATAGAACCAGATCTAGGTAGAATTTTATTTGCGCCTTTTTGGGCCTTGGCATAAGCCTCTCCAAAGCTAGGTCCAATTCCCATAACCTCTCCAGTAGATTTCATTTCTGGACCCAGTATCGGATCAACTAGAGGAAATTTATCAAATGGCAGGACAGCTTCTTTTACGAAAAATAAATCTTTGGGTAGTTCGCAAGAAAAATCTTGCTCTAGCAGGCTTTTTCCTATCATTGCTTTGGAAGCAAATTTTACTAATGAATTTCCTACAGCTTTAGATATAAAGGGGACTGTTCGTGATGCTCTTGGATTGACTTCGATGATATAAATATCATCCTCCTTGATAGCAAATTGTATATTCATCAATCCAATGATATTTAATTCCTTTGCAATATCCTTGGATTGGATTGAAAGACGCTCTTGGATTTCTAAAGATAAGCTATATGGAGGAAGAGAACATGCCGAGTCACCAGAATGAATCCCAGCTTGTTCAATATGCTGAAGAATTCCTCCAATTTCCATATTCACTCCATCTGAAATTACATCTACATCAACCTCAATAGCGTCAGTCAAGTAGCTATCAAGCAGAATGGGCTTACTGTTTGAAACCTCAACCGCCTCAGTGAGATATATTTCAAGTTCTTTGGAGTTGTGGACAAGCTGCATCGCCCTCCCACCAAGAACATATGATGGCCTTACAACTATTGGGAAGCCAATTATCTCAGCCTTTTCTAGTGCTTCAGTAATATTTCTAACTGTTGCATTCGATGGTTGTTTTAAATTAAGTTTAATGATCAATTCCTGGAAACGCTCTCTGTCTTCAGATCTGTCAATCGCATCAACATCAGTGCCAAGAATTTTTACTCCTTTTTCAGAAAGAATATCAGCTAACTTAAGAGGCGTTTGACCTCCAAATTGGATAATGACACCTTCGGGCTTTTCATTATCAATAATATCCAAAATCTTTTCAGCTGTTATGGGTTCAAAGTACAACCTGTCAGATACATCATAATCGGTAGAGACTGTTTCCGGATTACAATTAACCATAATCGATTCAATGCCTTCTTCTTGCATAGCAAGAGATGCATGAACACAACAGTAATCAAACTCTATACCTTGACCTATTCTATTAGGCCCGCTTCCCAAAACTAATATTTTTCTGTTTTCAGATGGTCTACTCTCGCAATCCTCTCCGTATGTTGAATACATATAGCAGGTTGAGGTGGCAAATTCTGCTGCGCAAGTATCAACTCTTCTGAAGATTGGGGTGATTTTGTTATCAATTCTATGCTTTCTAAAATCAGCCTCAGTTGAATTAATCATTCTAGCTATTCTAGAATCAGAAAAGCCCTTTTCTTTTAAAGGAAGAATTTCTAATTTTGTTAGATCTTGAATTTTTTTATTTTTTAAACTCTCTTCTATATCTATGATTTCTTTAATTTGATCTAGAAACCAATAATCAATTTTTGTTAGCTCGTATATTCTCTCCAAACTCCACCCTGCTCTCATCGCATCAGCTACATAAAATAATCTTTTTGGTCCTGGGAATGTTAACTCGTATTGAATTTCTTCTTTGTTAAAGTCTTCTATTGATTTAAATATTGAATTTAACCCATCAAGATCCTCTTCCATACTGCAAAGTGCTTTTTGCAAAGATTCTTGGAAGTTGGAGCCTATAGCCATTACCTCGCCAACAGATTTCATTTGAGTTGTTAATTTTGAACTAGCTTGGGGGAATTTTTCAAAAGCAAATTTTGGAATCTTTGTAACAATGTAATCAATACTTGGCTCAAATGATGCGGGGGTTAGCCCTCCTGTTATATCATTCTTTAATTCATCCAGTGTAAATCCAACAGAAAGTAAGGCAGCAACCTTGGCAATTGGAAAACCTGTAGCTTTTGATGCAAGAGCTGAGGATCTACTAACTCTAGGGTTCATCTCTATAACAACCATCTTTCCATTATCTGGATTTATAGCGAATTGAACATTTGATCCGCCAGTATCAACACCAATTTCTCTTAAAATTTTAAAAGAAGCATTTCTCATGATTTGATACTCTTTGTCAGTTAGCGTTTGAGCTGGGGCAATAGTAATTGAGTCTCCAGTATGGACGCCCATAGGATCTAAATTTTCAATTGAACAGACAATAATACAATTATCTTCACAGTCCCTTACAACCTCCATTTCAAACTCTTTCCAACCAATCAATGACTCATCGATTAAAAGCTCAGTTGTAGGAGAGAGCTCTAATCCTTTTTCACATATGCCTTTAAACTCATCGATATTGTATGCAATACCGCCACCTGTTCCACCCATAGTAAAAGATGGTCTGATAATACATGGGAAACCTATTCGGCCTTGCACCGATAATGCATCTTCCATTGAGTGAGCAATACCAGAGTTTGGAGTATCTATATTAATAGAATTCATTGTTTCATCGAAAAGCTGCCTGTCTTCAGCCTTATCAATCGCCTCTCTGTTGGCTCCAATTAATATAACTCCATGCTTCTCTAAAACACCTTCTTTATCTAACGATAAAGCTGTATTAAGAGCTGTTTGCCCTCCCATAGTCGGTAAAATTGCATCAGGCTTTTCTTTTTCGATTATTTTTTCTACTGACTTCCAGTGAATTGGTTCTATGTAAGTAGCATCAGCTAGTAAGGGATCTGTCATTATTGTTGCAGGATTTGAATTTACAAGTATCACTCTAAAACCTTCATCCTTAAGAGCCTTACAAGCCTGAGCTCCAGAATAATCAAACTCACATGCTTGACCAATAATGATAGGACCTGCTCCAATAATTAAAATAGATTTTATGTCGTTACGTCTTGGCATACTCGTCCACCATGGAAGTAAATTTATTAAATAGTGTTTGTATTTCCTGAGGTCCGGGACTCGCCTCTGGGTGACCCTGAAAGCTAAAAGCAGGAGCATCATTAAACTCGATGCCTTGAAGCGAGTTATCAAACAAAGAAATATAGGAAGGTTTAATGTTATCTGGTAATGAAGTCTCATCTACTGAGAACCCATGATTTTGACTGGTAATCATGACTTCTGAGGATAAGATATTTTGAACAGGATGATTGGCACCGTGATGACCGAACTTCATTTTGTAAGTTTTTGCACCACCAGCAAGGGCAAGAAGTTGATGTCCTAAACAAATCCCAAAAATTGGGACTTTAACTTCAAGAAATTTTTTAATATTCTCAATTGCATAAGTGCATGGCTCTGGGTCTCCGGGGCCATTAGAAAGAAATATTCCCTTAGGAGAAAGTTTCATAACCTCTTCAAATGATGTTTCAGCATTAACAACTATTATCTCGCCCAGGTGATCTGACAAAAGTCTCAAAATATTTGTCTTAACTCCGAAATCGTAAGCAACTATAGGATGAGAATGACTAGCAGGTTTATGATCCGGCCATATCCCTTCGTTCCAGTTATAACTTAACTTTGTAGACACTCCTTTTGCAAGGTCAAGACCCTTGAGTCCTGAAAAACTCTGAGCTTGTTTAATAGCATCTTCCTCAGATATCTTTGAAAGAGAGCCTATACAGCAATTCATGGAACCCTTATCTCTTATAATCTTAGTTAATTTTCTGGTATTAATTCCAGATATAGCTATAACACCCTGCTCGTTTAAGAATGTTTCTAGGCTTTTGTTAGATCTCCAGTTACTAGGTTTTGTACAAAGATTACTAACAACAATGCCCGATGCATGGATCATTGAAGATTCGTTATCTTCATCATTTATCCCTGTATTACCAATATGAGGGTGTGTAAAAGTTATAATTTGTTTTTTGTAAGATGGATCCGTGATTATTTCTTGGTAGCCGGTCATAGAGGTATTAAATACGATTTCAGCTACTTCATATTTTTCTTCACCAAACCCCTCTCCATAGAATATACTTCCATCTTCAAGGGCTAAAATAGATTTAAAGGACATTAAAGTCTCTCCTTTTAGAAGATAGTAATTGGAAAAAGTAAGAGTGTCTGTTTAAAGAAATTTGGAGTTTTAATGAGCTGAGATATCGTGCTTGCATTAAAACTGTACTTTATAGACTTAGTGCTCTGATGTCTATTTAAAATGTAAAAAATATGGAAATAACAATAAAATCTGAACAAGATATAAAAAAAATGAGAATCGCTGGAAGGTTAGCGGCCGAAGTTCTTGAAATGATAGAGTCATTTGTTATTCCCGGGGTTTCAACTGAAGAGCTTGATAGAAAATGCTATGAACATATTGTAAATATTCAAAAGGCCATTCCAGCAAATGTAGGCTATAGGGGTTTCGAAAAAACGATATGCTCAAGTATCAATCAGGTAATCTGTCACGGTATACCAGATCACAATAGAATTTTAAAAGAAGGTGACATCTTGAATATAGATGTAACAGTTATTAAAGATGGCTGGCACGGGGATACTTCTAAAATGTATCTTGTTGGCAAATGTAAACCTCATAACGAAAGACTCGTAAAAGTAACTCAAGAATGTCTATATAAGGCAATAGAAGTAGTCAAGCCAGGGGCATATCTTGGAGACATAGGTCATGCCATTCAAAAGCATGCTGAATCCAATTACTATAGTGTGGTCGAGGATTACTGCGGCCATGGAATTGGAAAAATTTATCATGAAGATCCACAAATTCTTCATTACGGAAAGCCTGGTCGTGGCTTAGAAATTCAAGAAGGCATGTGTTTTACTATCGAGCCAATGATTAATCAGGGATCAAAGTATTGCAAAACATTAAGAGATGAGTGGACTGTTGAAACAAAAGATGGAAGAAATTCTGCTCAATGGGAACATACATTAGCAGTAAGAAGTAATGGAGTTGAAGTTCTTACAAAAAGGGTTAATGAATCAATATGACCTCTAAAAAATTAACCATTAATGAAAATTTTTGGCTAAATTTTTCTAAAGTTTACGAAAAACCCTCCCTAGTTAACAAATATTTAGCAGATTACTCAGATGAGATTGAGAAAATTGTTATTACAAATTTTAATAAATTTAATCTCTCAGAATATTCAATATATGCAAATGGCGGGTTTGGAAGAAGAGAAATGTTTCCTTCATCAGATGTAGACCTTTCAATAGTTCAGCATAATAAAAATGCAAAAAATATAGAAGGTCTTGAGAGATATATTGCAAAGCTGTGGGATCTAGGCCTAAAGGTTGGCCATTCTGTAAGAACCATTCAAGACATTAAAAAAGTTGCCGGAAAAGACCCAGTAGAATTTACATCATACTTGACTAGCAGATCTTTAGTTTCAAGTCCTGACATTGATATCAAGGTAAATAATATTCTAAGCAGGTCATGGGGTAAGAAGAAATTTTTTAATGCTAAATATAATGAGCAAGAAGAAAGGTACAAGTCATTCTTCTCAACACAATACAACCTAGAGCCAGATTTAAAGGAATCTCCTGGAGCACTTAGGGACTTTCAAACAGCTCTATGGATTCTTCAGCATTGTTTTGATTTTGGTAATTATGAGGATATAAAAAAATCAAAAGAATTTTCTGATCAGATAGATTCTGCTGTTGAGTCATATGATTTTATTAAAGTAATGCGTTTTGCAACAAACATAACAACTAAGAAAAATAGATTGAGCTTTGAGTCTCAAATTGAAATATCCAAGCAAGCCCAATTAAAAGGTGCCACCAATAAAAGAACAGTTGAGTTAATGATGCAAAGATATTATGAGAATGCATCAAATTTATCGAATTTTAATAATTTAATATTCGAGAGTTATAGGGAAAGCACGACCTTCGCTTTAACTAAAAACTTCGGTGAATTTTATGTTCGGGGAAATAAGATAGGAATAAAAAATGGGAGTATGTCCAAAAGAAAAAACCTTATCTTTGATATTTTTATTTACATTGGTAAAAATAAAAAAATTAATTCAATTGATACTCCGACAAAAATTTTACTTAAAGAAAATGTTCATTTAATTGATGATAATTTTAGGAATGATAGCTTTACCTCAAATCAATTCTTAAGAATTTTAAGATCAAAATACAACTTATCATCAATGTTAAAGACTATGAAAAACCTTGGTATTCTGCAGGCTTATATCAAAGAGTTTGGCGATGTTATTGGCCAAATGCAATTTGATTTATTTCATGTCTATACCGTTGATGAGCATACCTTTAAAGTTTTAAGGAATATGCGTCAAATGCAAATAGCTAGCCAAAATGGTTTTGAACTTGAATATGAATTGATAAATAAATTAGATAAAATTGAAGTCCTTTATTTAGCAGGTCTATTTCATGACATTGGCAAAGGCAAGGGGGGAGATCATTCTAAAATAGGTGCAAAAATAAGTTTTGATTTTGCTAAAAAAATTGGCTTATCAGTTGCTGATGCTGATCTAGTCTCGTGGCTAGTCTTAAATCACTTGCAAATGTCATCAATTTCTCAGAAAAAAGATATCTCAGACCCTGAAACTATAAACTTCTTTGCAGAGTTAGTATTAAATACTGAAAGGTTGAATTATCTATACCTTCTAACGGTAAATGATATTAGAGCAACAAACCCAGCATTGTGGAATGGTTGGAAGCATAGCCTTTTAAGAGACCTATTTCTATTAACAAGATCTAAATTAAATAAAGAACCTATTAAAACATCAAATGAAATTGCAGCAGATAGAAAAGCTAATGTTTTAAAAATTTTTAAAGGGAGCCAGCTAGATTCTATAAATGATTACCTTGATTTATTTGATGCAGAATATTTTAATAAAAATAATTCTGACAAGCTTAAATGGCAAAGCGGCCTCGTATTAAAAGAAAGGCTTGGGGAACCTGTTATAGGCTGTAGGAAATGTTTTGAAGATTTGATTGAAATTTTTATCAAGGTTGATAATTCAGATGGGTTATTTTTAAAACTAGTAAAAATATTAGATCTATCTGGGTTGGAGGTTATTGATGCAAATATATCAACTAGTAGCAATAATGGAATTGCTGCAAATACCTTTATAACAAAATTTTCTCATCATACGAGAGTGATGAATAACTCAGAGATAAGAGAGGTTAAAGATAGAGTCTTGGATAATTTTAAAAGCTACTCTACTTTCAAGAAATCTACTAAGAAAGTAAAAAACTTAAAGAGCTTTAAAAAAATACTTTATGTAACAAATGTAGAGGATAAATTAAAAAAGAGAAATCTTCTGACTATAGAAACTCTTGATAGTCCTGGTTTGCTTGAAAAAATTGCAAAAGTACTTAATGAAAATGGTACTTCTATTTATTCAGCTAGAATAAACACTCTTGGGGATAGGGTTGAAGATACTTTTGAGATAGAAGATATGACTTTATCTAGCGTATCTAAAGAAAAAATACAAAAAATTACCAAAGCACTTACAGAACTCATATAAATTAAGTCTAGTACAAACTATAATAATAAAATGAAAATTACTGCAACGGGAATAGCAACTAAATCATCTAGCGGAGAGATTCTTGATGTATTTTTTCCTATTATTAATTTTGATGGCAAAACAACAGACATTCATTCCTTGGGAGAAGTCAGCTCCTCTAAAGAGATTATAGAAATTTCATGGGATGAGAGTGATCTTAATTCAGCTGTAAAAGACGTCTGCTCCGCATATCTTAAGCTTCATCTTCTTTCATATAAATTTGTTCTTCCCAACTCTATCAACCTTGATGGAATGTTTGGCGCCCTTCCTAATGTTGCTTGGACAAATCATGGACCTATTTCCATAGATGAAATTGATAAAAAATTGCTTGAATCTAAGCAAAAAAATATAAATCTTTATGTTAGATCACTTGATAAATTTCCTTGCTTAACTGATTACATAATCCCAAAAAATGTCAGGATAGCAGATGCATCTAGGGTAAGACTTGGAGCTTATATAGCAGAAGGTACAACGGTTATGCATGAAGGCTTTATTAACTTTAATGCCGGTACTCTAGGTAAAGCTATGATAGAGGGAAGAATATCAGCCGGGGTCGTTATTGGTGATAACTCAGATCTTGGGGGTGGATCCAGTACAATGGGGACACTTTCTGGTGGCAATGATATAAAGATTTCAGTTGGTGAAAATTGTTTACTAGGAGCAAATTCTGGTCTTGGTATTCCTATAGGAAATAACTGTATTGTTGAGGCTGGTTTATATATAACTGGCGGAACAAAAATAGAGCTATTTGATGAAACCAATTCATCTAAAGGTATTTATAAAGGTGCAGAATTATCTGGCTTATCTGATCTAGTCTTTATTAGGAATTCTTTAAATGGAGCAGTTATGGCAAGGCCAAATAAATCATCAGTAGAATTAAATACCGAATTACATTCCAATGATTAAATTTCTTCAAGATCTTATACAAATTGAATCCCTTTCTCCTAGAGATGAGGGTTGCTTTGATATTATTGAAGATAGGCTTAGTAAGCTGAATTTTAATTGTGAAAGAATTAATTATTTAAATGTAGAAAATCTTTACGCTACTTTTGGTGACAAGGGTAAATTGTTTTGCTTTCTTGGACATACTGACGTAGTGCCAACCGGACCTGTTGAAAAATGGACATATCCACCCTTCTCTGCTCATATTGAAGGAGATCTTTTATATGGAAGAGGAACAGCTGATATGAAAGGGTCAATTGCAGCTTTTCTAGAATCTCTAGATGAGTTCTTTGCTACAAGCCCAAATCTTAATTTTAGGATTGCTATTTTATTAACGTCTAATGAAGAAGGAGATGCTGCAGATGGCTTTATAGATAAGATAGTGGATGACATGATCGAAAGAGATGAAAGAATTGACTTGTGCCTTGTTGGTGAGCCCACGTCATATGAAAAAATAGGTGATAGCGTCAGGATTGGAAGAAGAGGATCATTAGGTGGTTCTTTAAAGATATTAGGTAAGCAAGGACATATTGCTTATCCGGAAAACGTAAATAATCCAATATTTTCAGCAAGTGATGTAATAGTAGAACTTAAGAATGTGGTATGGGATAACGGCAACGCCATTTTTCAGCCAACTAGCTTCCAAATATCAAATATTCACTCTGGAACAGGAGCTAAAAATGTTGTTCCCGGTGAATTGGACATGTTTTTTAATTTTAGATACTCAACTGAGTCTACTCAGGAAACACTAGTAGATGAATTTGAGTCTATTCTTAAAAAATTAAATATAGAATATGAAATTAACTGGAGACTGAGCGGTCTTCCGTATCTGACAACAGAGGATAACTTGAAAGATGTAGTTGTAAAATCAATTGAAAATATTGCTGGCTATACTCCAGACTTAAATGCTAAAGGGGGCACATCAGATGGAAGGTTTGTCGCAAAAATGGGTACAGAGATTGTTGAGCTTGGACCTTTAAATGATACTATTCATCAAATAGATGAGCATATAAAAATATCAGAATTGTGGACCCTTAAAAATATCTATACAGATATTCTTAAAGGCCTTAATTCAAAACTTTCCTAAACCTTAAGAACTTTTTTCTCTCGACTTGAATAGAAACGACATTGCAATTAATAGAACTGCTATAACTGCATAATATTGAATCATGAAAGTAAATATTGGCTGTACCGAGCTCAGCCCATCAACTGTTGCATCTCCACCAAGGAGCCCTGCAAGCACTCCTCCAATTGCAGAAGCCAAGAACCACAAACCAAACATCTGCCCCATGTATCTTTTAGGAGAATACTTAGAAAAAGCAGATAAACCTATAGGAGACAGAGCTAGCTCACCCCATGTTTGAAGCAAGTAAGTAAGCAAAAGCCATCTCATTCCTACTGGAGCCGAAACCATTGCCAGCTGCACCGCATAAACCATGACCATAAAACTAATTGCCATAAATATTAGGCCAATAGCAAACTTGATTGGCAAAGATGGATCCATGTTTATTCTTGCCAAATGAGCCCAAATTCCGGCAAAAATTGGAGCAAAAGTTACAACGAATATTGGATTAGCAAACTGAAGCCATCCTATCGGAATAATAAAACCTGCTACAGATAGGTCTGTATAATCTCTTGCAAAAATACTCAATGAACTTGCTGATTGATCAAAGCCTGACCAGAAAGCAGCCGCTCCTATAAATAATACAAATAGAAGTAATAAATTCTTTTTCTCAGAAGCTGAAAGCCCTGCAAAAGAATATAAATAGAGAAAATATGCACCGGCAACGATTGTTAAGAAGTAAGCAAAATTCTCTGCAAAAATTCTTGGTTCAATTGAAATAAGACCAAGCAAACCACAGCCTATAACAGCAAACATAAGAACTAAACTTAATTTAGTCCATTTGATGTATCCTGCTCTTTTTGATTCATCCATATCATTTGGGAATTCACCCGCTGAGCCTAAAAGATGTCTAAATTGAATATATTGATATACTCCAAAAGCCATGCCAATACCTGCTGCTCCAAAACCATAATGCCAACCTATTTTTTCTCCTAAATAAGAACAAATCAAGAAACCTAAAGTAGAGCCAATATTGATAGACATATAAAAGATTGTGTAGCCTGAATCTCTTCTCTTATCATTATCACCATATAAATTACCAACTATTGTTGAAATATTTCCTTTTAAAAGACCTGTTCCTAATACCACAAACACTAAACCTAGGAAAAATGTTTGCTCAACCGGTATGGCGAGAATAAAATGGCCAAGTGCGATTATAATTGCGCCAAGAAGAACTGCTTTCTGATGCCCTAAAATATTATCAGCAATCCAGCCTCCTGGAACTACCATAAAGTAGACCATTCCAACATATATTCCGTAAATTGCATTAGCGTCCATTGCAGACAAGCCCATGCCTGGATTGAACCCTGCCAATGATCCTGTCATGTAAAGGACCAGTAAAGCCCTCATTCCGTAGTAAGACATCCTCTCCCACATTTCTGTAAGAAACAATGTTCTAAGCCCAATTGGATGACCAAAAAACCCGGTATCTTTATTCATAATGATTTATTTTTTTAATTAATTTAATTACTATAGCAAAATGAATCTAAAATCCCACACCATTTTTCCATTAAAAAGAATTGCGGCAACTATTTATGATCTATTTCTTCTGTTAGGAGTCTGGTTTGGCGTTGGGTCTATTGCTTTGTGGATGAATAATGGAGAAATATTAAATCCATGGCTAGGGCTCTTAATTGTTTTTATTAGTACCTGGGCTTTCTATAGTTACTTTTGGACCCATGGAAATAAAACACTGGGAATGGCTATATGGAAAGTAGAAATTTATAGCTTCGATGGGAATAAAGTTAATCTTCGTCAAACTTCAATTAGATTTATAGTAAACCTTTTTGTATGTAGCTTGGCTGGGCTTCCGCTTATTGGAATATACTTCTCTTCGAACGGCCATTCACTTAGCGATATATTATCTAAAACAGGTTTAAGACATATTTAGATTTTTTTATATGAATAGGAGCTAGCAACCAATAATAGAATTGCTGGTGCAATCACACCAATAAAAATTGGGTAACTAAAAGATATAAAAAAGCTTATTGAAAAATCTTGAATTATTTTATAAACAAACCCACCAACAACAGCTAAAACTATTCTTGATGCAGGCGAGGAATCTCGAAGAGAGCTAAATATGAAAGACCCAAAAAATATTATTATTGCCAAAATAGAAAATGGATAAAAAATCCTTTTATAAAAAGATTTATCAAGATGCATTCTGAATAGCCGATCTTCTTTTACTAAGCTACCTCTGAGCAGTAGTCGATATTTTCTTACATCTCCGATACTTAGATTTTCAATATCATTAAAAGATACCCTAGCTACCAAAGGAAACAGGAAATCTTCAAATGTCCCAGTATTGCCTTGACCATTAAAGCTATGAAACAACAGCGAGTCGTCAAATATAATTCTATTTTTACTTATTTTCGCAGAGCTTGCTGTTTTAAAATAGAGGACTTTATTTGATGCTAATTTAACAAATTTTACGTTAAAAATAGTGTCGCTAGTTATATTGGTATAGCTTATTAATGAGTTCTCATCCTTCACCCATTGGATATTAGAAGATACTTCCTGGCTGCTATTCAACTTTAAACTCTTTTCAATCTGAGAGTTTAAATGGATTTCTCTAAATGCTAATTCATCTATAAGGAGAAAAGAAAAAACTAAAAACATGGGTCCTATCGAACTTATTAGAATAATTTGAATAGGTGATTTGCCGCTAGATCTAAGAACATTTAGATTACCCTCTTGATGGGAAATACCAAGTGAAATCATGATACCTAATAGACAAGCTCCTTCTAAGAAATTCATTGCACTATGTGGCATGGATAGAAAGACATATTTCAAAGCAGAAATAAAAGTATAGGTATCTGATAGATTTTCTAGCTCTGAAATAAAATTAAAAACTAAATCAAGCAAGGCAAATATTATAAAGATAAAAAATGAGATAAAAAATGATCTCTTGATAAGATATTTATTAAAGATCTTCATTAGATCGCCAACCATAAAAATAAAAGAATTAAGGTTATGCCAGTAAGATATTTTAGATAGATATTCTCTCTTATACTTATGGCAGAAGCATTATTAAAACTAATATTATCTTTAAATATGTAACATACTAAAAATAGGCAAAAAAGAAAATGCACCCACCACAATCCAATGCCTGAAGTTGGATTATCTGCAATAGATTCCCTTCCATAAATCAAAAGACTTAAATAAGTTACGTAAACAAGCATGCCCGGAAGTATTACTGAAAACCTTCCTTGTCTTGGCTTAACTGCTCCCATATAAACACCCATGAAAAGTAAGACTATTATGGTAAAAGGTATTGATATACTCCATTGAAGAGAGGCGCTGTCTGAGGTAGATGAGTAATCAAATATTTTTGATAGGCTTACTCCGGAGATTTGATTTACATCGCCATCTAAAGATAATTTAAATTCTCCAAACGTCGAAACAAGCTGAGAGGAGTTAGAAAAAATACCTTTATACATAGATCCATCTAAAAAGTTCAGATCTAGATCATTTCCATTTTCTTTAACAATTAATGCATCTGCCAAAACTAAAAAAGAGTTATCACCATTTGGCTGGAATAGTTTGACACCTTTCAGATTAGTTTCCTCTGCATCTTCTACATAAATAAATCCACCGCCATCTTTGAGAGAAAATAATTTTTTAGATTGAAGTGCTTCAATTTGCTCTTCAAATGAATCTATTGAAAGCATCTCTTGAGATAAAGCTTTGGTGTATGGAGCTACATACAAACTTAATATTAGAGTTATAACAAAATAAATGATTGCTTGAGGTGCTAAAAATCTAACTAAATCAATGGGAGCAAGTCCTATAGAAAAAAAACCATAAATCTCTCTTTCAGCATAAAGCCTGCTAACGGTAATAAGTATTCCAAGAAAAAATGATAAAGGAATTAAAAGAGTTATGAAATCTGGGAACCTCAACGCAACAACACTCATTATAATACCAGGATCTATGTATCCCTCTGCAGCTTGCTCAAAATACCCTACAACCCTTGAACCAACCACTAATAGAAAAAAAATTAATAGGATGCTAAGTGAAGATTTTAGAACCTCCATATTCAGACTTTTTGAAAGAATATTTTTTTTATACATGCCTTGAGAACTATGATGCATTACAATATTTATCTTATCAGTAAATTCCATAATTAGGAGACCTTAAATGGCATATAAAGTTTTAAGTAACATTTCATTACAAGATACATCAACAACGAGTTTGAAGGCTTTAAAAACCGACATGCTTGTATTGGTAATTAACAAGGATACTAAAAATAATCCATCCTTTAAAGAACTAGATAAAGCTTCTAAAAGCTATCTATCAAAAACAATAGCATCACATTTAAAAGAAGCTGGGTCTTCTATGCTACTTCCAAAGGTAAATGACATCACAGCAGAAAATATTCTTTTAGTTAAAGGCCTAGAGAAAGATACTCCAATGCATAAATGGTTGAACATGTATAAAGTAATTGCTAAAAAAGGAAATCAACTTAGCTCTAAAGATTTATCAGTTATGTTCGGTACTGCATGTCCTGAAGGCAAAGATTCTCTATGGATGATTGAAATGATAGCCAAGACAATAGAGTCAAATGTTTATATCTTTTCTGAAACAAAAAACAAAACAGCTAAGAAGCCATCTGTAAAAAAACTAACTATATTAACTACTGGTCTATCTGGGTCCAATCTTACAAAAGCAAAACAAGCTGCTAAAAAAGGATATGCAATCGGTGAAGGCGTTAATACTGCTAAATATCTTGGTGATCTTCCAGCAAATCATTGCACTCCAGTAATAATTGAAAAGAAAGTTAAGGCTATGACTAAGGACTTCCCTAAATTAAAAGTTAAATCTTTTAACGAAAAAGATATGGAGAAATTAGGCATGGGTTCATTTCTTAGCGTCTCAGCAGGAAGTATAGAGCCGGCTAGAATGATGGTTATAGAGTACAAGGGAGGAAAGCCTTCAGAAAAACCTATAGCGCTTGTTGGAAAAGGAGTAACTTTTGATACAGGTGGTGTCTCTATTAAACCGAGTCCTGGTATGGATGAAATGAAGTGGGACATGTGTGGTGCTGCAACAGTATTTGGTGTTATGTCTACTTTAGCAAGATTGGATGCTAACGTTAATGTTGTTGGTGTTATGGCTTGTGCAGAAAATATGTGCTCATCGACGGCTACTAAACCAGGTGATGTTGTAACTTCAATGTCTGGTCAAACAATTGAAATCTTAAATACAGATGCTGAAGGTAGATTGATTCTTGCAGATGCTCTTACATTTGTAGGTAAATACAAACCTTCTTATGTTATTGATATGGCAACTCTTACAGGAGCAGTCGTGGTTGCCCTTGGAAGACATGCTAGTGGAGTTATGGCAAATGACCAACATCTTGCTGATATGATTATTAGTTCAGGCGAAGAGTCAGGCGATAGAGCTTGGCAGCTTCCGCTTTGGGATGAGCATCAATCATGCACAAAAACATCTTATGCTGATTTAGCAAATATAGGCGGGGGAAGAGAGGCTGGAACCATTCACGCTGCTGCTTTCTTATCTAAATTTACTAATGACTACAAATGGGCTCATATCGACATAGCTGCAACTGCATCACATAGCTCTCCTGTTAAGGCTGGAACAGGAAGACCTGTGCCTCTTTTAAGTGAGCTGTTGTTAAGTAAAAAGCTAAAATAGAAAAATTCTAGGAACATGGATAAACAGTATCACCCTACCGAGATAGAAGAAAAGTGGGCGAAGGTTTGGTCTGAGAGAAAGGTTAAGAATGAAAGTTCTTCAGAGTCCTTCTCTCAAGTCATTCCACCTCCAAACGTCACTGGTACTTTGCACATGGGTCATAGCTTTCAATACGCTATTATGGATTTCTATACTAGATATAACCATATGGCAGGTAAGGATTCATACTGGCAGGTTGGTAGTGATCATGCGGGAATTGCTACTCAAATGGTTGTTGAAAATAACTTAGCAAAAAAAGATATAACTCGAAAAGACTTAGGTAGAGAAAAATTTCTTGAAGAAGTTTGGTCTTGGAAGGGTTACTCAGAAGAAAAAATTACTTCACAAATTAAAAGGCTTGGAAATACCGTAGATTGGAATAAATATAGATTTACGCTTGATGATGATTTTAATGAAGCTGTTATTAAGGCTTTTGTGGAACTGCACAGAAAGGGAAAGATCTATAGGGGCTATAGACTTGTTAATTGGGATCCATCACTTAAAACAGCGGTATCTGATTTAGAGGTTGTTAGACAAGAAAAAGATGGCTTGCTTTGGCATATAAAGTACCCAATAGAAGGAAGTGAGGACTTTATAACTGTTGCTACGACAAGACCTGAGACCATGTTTGGTGATATGGCAATAGCAGTAAATCCTGAAGATAATCGATACACCCATCTGATTGGAAAAAATATAATCCTTCCTTTTGTTGGCAGAAAAATTCCTATTATTTGTGACAGTTATGTGGATATGGAATTTGGAACTGGTTGCTTAAAAATAACACCCGGACATGATTTTAATGACTATGAGCTTGGTAAGAAATACTCGTTACATGAGGTAGATGGCCAGGTTAAGAGCTCTGATGTTGATAGTGATTTTGAGCCTATAAATATATTCAATGATGATGCTTGGACAAATGACAATGTACCAGCCCCTTTTGGTAATCTAGATCGTTTTAAAGTAAGGAAACTTGTTGTAGAAAAATTAACTGAGCTATCCCTTTTAGAAAAAGAAGAAAAACATCATATAAGTGTTCCCAGAGGCGAAAGATCTAATGTTGTTATAGAACCAAAATTAAGTCATCAATGGTATGTAAAAACATCTGAAATGGCAGCTAGAGCTAATAAAGCTGTAAATAATGGTGAGGTAAAATTTCACCCACAAAACTGGGACAAAACATATTTTAATTGGATGGATAATATACAAGATTGGTGTATTAGCAGGCAAATATGGTGGGGTCACAGAATACCAGCTTGGTATGACGCTGAAGGCAATGTTTATGTAGGGCACAATGAAGAAGAGATAAGAACTCAATACAAGTTGGATAATAGAGAATTAAAACAAGACGATGATGTTCTAGATACTTGGTTTTCTTCGAGCTTATGGCCTTTTGCCTCAATGGGTTGGCCAAATGAGACTGACGATTTTAAGAAACATTTTCCTACATCTTTGCTGGTAACTGGTTTTGATATTATCTTTTTCTGGGTGGCCAGGATGATGATGATGAGTCTAGAATTTACAGATCAAATACCATTCAAAGATGTTTATGTGACTGGCCTTATTCGAGATGAAAATGGGCAAAAGATGTCAAAATCTAAAGGGAATGTTATAGATCCTTTAGATCTTATTTATGGCATATCACAAGATGAGCTAGTAGAAAAAAGAACTGCTAACTTGATGCAAGAAAAAATTGCTCAAAAAATTGAACGTAAAACAAGAAATCAATTCCCTAAAGGGATTGAGTCATACGGAACTGACGCTCTTAGAATGACATTCTTTTCTTTAGCAACACATACCAAAGATATTAGTTTTGAATTTGGTAGATTAAAAGGTTATAGAAATTTCTGCACTAAAGTTTGGAATGCCGCAAGATTTATTAATGGCTACCCCCTAGGTAATGAGTTTTTTGATCCTAAAACTGACTCAGATAAATTAATAATGAATGAATTTCAAAAGACAAAGAATAAAATACAAAAAAATATAGAAGACTACAGATTAGATTTTGCAATTAATGAGGTTTATGAGTTCTTTTGGAGCAAGTTCTGTGATGTTTATATTGAGGAATGTAAGAAGTCAGGTGAGACTGACAACCTAAGACCTATGCTAAAAGAAATATTAGTAATGATGCACCCATTTGCACCTTTTATAACCGAAGAAATACATACATTGCTATTTAAGAATCAAATTATTGAATAGTTTGAGTTGGCAAAAGAAACATCTGTATGTGGTCAATATCATCTTCTAAATAAACATCACCTCTAGAAGTAAAACCCAACTCACTATAAAAGGTTTCTAGCCTATGTTGAGCTGAAATAACAATCTCAACATCAGGATAATGCTCACTAAGATAAGAAATACCCTCCTCTGTAAGGCTTTGTCCTAATTGCTCGCCCCTTTTGGAAATATCAACAACGATTCTACCTAAAGATGTACCCTCATATTTTATTCCTGGAGGGAAAGCTCTCAAATAGGAGACAAGAATATCATCATGGTGACCGAGCAAATGAAATGCATTCTGATCTAAAAAATCTGCATCTACGTATGGACAGTCTTGCTCAACGATGAACACCTTCTGTCTTAGATGAATTAATTCATATAACTCATCTCTAGAGAGATCAGAGAATATCTTCCATGTATAGCTTACTGCTTTTAAATTTTTCAAATTTACATCAACTGTTACTTAACTAGATATAATTATATAATATCGACTCATTTAGTTGTGAGTTCCGTAAACTCTTTCTAGCAAACAGAAATAATCTATTAATTTAAATGGATTATTTAAAGAAAAAAAGGAAAAAATTATGTCGAATATCTATAAGCAGGTTGTTAAAAAATCTGATATGACGGATACCACTTTAGAAGAATTTAAAAATAAAGTTTTATTAATTGTTAACGTGGCTAGCGAATGCGGTCTTACATATCAATATGAGGGACTTCAAGATCTTCACAATAAATACAAAGAAAATGGTTTTGAAGTTCTTGGATTTCCTTGTAATCAGTTTGGAGCTCAAGAGCCTGGAACAAATGAAGAGATTCAGTTTTTTTGCACTGAAAAGTATAATGTGAGTTTTAATTTATTTGATAAAATTGATGTAAATGGAGATAACGTTGCTCCAATTTATCAATTGCTAAAGAAAGATAATCCTTCAGAGTCAGGATCAAAAGACATTGAATGGAATTTTACAAAATTTTTAATTAGCAAAGATGGTGGGAAAATCAAAAGATTTGGACCAAAAACCGAACCTGATGAAATAAAAAAAGATATAGAAGAGCTGCTAAATGACTAAAAGTATTTACGATCATGTTGTAAAAGATGCGAAAATGAATGAGGTTTCAATAGGTGCCTTTAAAGAGAAGGTCTTATTGGTAGTTAACGTTGCTAGCGAATGTGGCTTTACTTATCAATATGAAGGACTTCAGAAGCTGTATAGTAAGTACGCTCAAGATGGTCTAGAAATACTAGGATTCCCTTGCAATCAGTTTAAAGCGCAAGAATCAGGAACAAATGAAGAAATACAATTTTTTTGCACTGAAAAGTATGATGTTTCTTTCAACGTTTTTAATAAAATTGATGTAAATGGTCAGGATGCTGATCCATTTTATGAATTTCTTAAAAATGAGCGTCCTGGAATAATGGGAACAAAAAATATTAAGTGGAATTTCTCAAAATTCTTGGTTAATAAGAATGGTGAAGTTGTTAAACGTTATGGCCCAACAACAAAACCAGAAGCTATTGAATCAGACATTGTGAGGCTTCTTTAATGCCTACCTTGTTCGGGGTAGCTTAGTTCCTAACAATAACTGCTCTTTTAGCAATATATATAATTGTTGAAGAGTTGCAGCTTAACTGGTTAAGAAAGAATGATTTAGAAACTTAAAGACATTAACAGGGCATCTTCAGGAACATCTCCTGAATAATACTTCTCTCTAATAGCATCTTTTAAAAAGTTATGGCCCTCGTAAAATGAAATAGCTTTATCATTTCCAGCCCTAACTTCTAAAAATACTTG
>Ga0115008_10000379_pt1 | contig 32667 bp, 43 predicted proteins | sample FraStrMetagenome_FD_87164 | JGI IMG/M metagenome (GOLD analysis project Ga0115008, IMG submission 87164) | Marine eukaryotic phytoplankton communities from Arctic Ocean - Fram Strait ARC3M Metagenome | ecosystem: Environmental > Aquatic > Marine > Oceanic | place: Fram Strait | collected... | reverse complement strand
CAACTGACCCTCACCAAGAACCTCAACGTTCCCCGCATTGGGCCGGCCCTAGACGCGGACGATACACCTAGGCGGGACAGACTCGTGGTGGAATACAACACCTCGACGAACCCCACCTTTGAGGGGGCTGTTAGGGATACGAGTGGGAGGGGGTTGGATGCGATACTCAGAGATGCTACATACGACGCAACCGACAAATCAATTCGGGTAGGAACATCACAAGATATTTTCCTCGCTCAAGGTATTCCCGGAAAATCGGGTGACGTGACGAATGTTAGTTATTCAATTTGGTTTAAGGCGGATGGCGTAGCTGACGCGGTACAGGTTATAATGTCACAAGTTTCAGCATATGCTCAACTAGTAGGATTATCTCTGGTACTTAATTATGCTAACATTCAAATAGGGATTGGGGGTGTGTATTCGTCGTCGAATGGAATTGCTGGAGCCGCAATAGATGCTATCAGTGCTGGTCAATGGTACCACGTTGTCATAACTAAAAAGGGAACTGGTGTGATTAACTCATCAACGTTTAACGACATTCTAGAAATGTATATCAATGGTGATAGGACAACACTGACTCATGGTGGTGGTGGTAACGGTACATTGAATATGGGTGTCGAACATTGGTTAATCATTGGTTCCATTCGAGATGTTCATGGTACGACCGAAGAATTTAAGGGGAATGTTTCATCTATAAAATATTACGACACGGTCCTCACCGCCGAAGAGGTCAAGACCCTCTACGATATGGGTCGGTGCGACGAGGGACACCACGTGGTGAACTTCTCGAAGACTCGGGTCGGGATCGGCTTAGGGGATGGGGAGGCTCCCCAAGCAGCCCTAGATGTGAGGGGGGATATTCGTTATATAACCATGGCCCCCATAGCTTTACCTACATTGTATGATCACATATTAGCTGGACGAAACGGTAGAGGTATGTATCCAATATTGGGAACTAATGGAGGGACTAGGGTATACAACGTTTACTGTGAACCTGATATGTATGGAGGTGGGTGGATGTGTTTTTCCCAGATACCCAGAATGCCGGATAAGTTAGTTACAACTGTGCAGGGTAGAAACTGGAGTTTGTTTGCGGATGCAGTTGGAAATTCGGGGGTACTTCTGATGCCCACGGGTGGTACAGGGGCACGCCGCCATTCAACGTTTAGTGTTCCCATGAACATTATAGCAGCCGGTGGAGCCACTGGATATGATATAGATGTGTTACTGATGGCATATGGTGACGGTTTGAGAACTAATGGAAATGAAGGGGCAAAAGTTGGTGCAATCTGGCGTGGTGTGAATTTACAGGCTGCCATGAATTCGGAACACGCATCTGCCGTTGGTTCGAGTGGACTGGCAACTTCTTCCGATGGTGTCGATTTCACTGCCCGATCCTATACTCTATTCAAAACCACAGGTTGGGACTATACAATTTCAGTAAACAGTGGTACCGGAGAAGCCGGCTCATATTCAGACCAAGACGATGGTACCGCTGGATATATCGTTCATCAAAGTGGCACTGGTGGGTTTGTACTTTATGCCAATGCTATAAGCGGACCTGGGGGTAGTTGGGATTATAGTTCAAATGCCGGGTATGAATACGTGAGATTCTTCGTCAGACCTTCCTCATTTTAAAAATTACATTATGATATATGTCGTTAACACTCGAAGAGACTAGATTTCAACTAAACATGTTTGAGGTAAAACAAAGAAGAAATTATCTTTTACATAAATCGGATAAGTATGTCATTCCCGATTGGCCACACGCATCCGTCGAGACTGCCAACGCATGGGTCACGTACCGCCAGGCCCTCAGGGATCTCCCTTCAGTGACCGAAGACCCCGCGAACCCGGTTTGGCCCGTACGACCCGATAAAGTCGTGGCCGTGGTCGTAGAGGAAGAGACTTCAAATGTTGTAGTGGAGAAAGAGACCTCGAATGTGGTCGTAGAGGAAGAGACTTCAAATGTGGTCGTGGAGAAAGAGACCTCGAATGTGGTCGTAGAGGAAGAGACTTCAAATGTGGTCGTGGAGAAAGAGACCTCGAATGTGGTCGTGGAGAAAGAGACCTCGAATGTGGTAGTGGAATAGTCACACCTAATAACACGTAAATCATTTCTTACGCTATATTAGATGTCGATCAATAGTTTGAATACATACCTAAATGTGAAAGATTCACATCTTCGGGTGGTTTCGGGTAATGTATATGCACAGGGAATGAATATCGGCGGTATCAATATCGATGTTGCCCACGGTCTCCAGAGCGTTACAAATTCTGGGAATGTCACATCAAATACACTCCAATTTTCGAATGCGACAACGGCTTTCGTCACTACCGCGAACGTTACTGTGGGTCGCGATCTCACGGTTACCGGGAACGCCCTCGTTTCCTCAAATTTAACAGTTACGGGAAACGTTACGATCTCGGATGACCTCACAGTCACGGAAAACCTTCTCGTTTCCAATAACTTGACCGTCACGGGGAACACGTTCTACACGAACCCCATGTCCATCTCCGTCGATTCCAACGTGGTCGCCGAGTATACCGGTCCCCACGATCGACCCCTGCGAGAGTATCCCGAAATTATTATGACCGCTGCGACCACTGGTGGGTACACCGTGAGTGCGAGTAGTACACTTACAGACAAAAACCCATGGGAAGCATTTAATCCTAGTGATTATTGGCGTTCACTAAATGAATATTCCACATCTGATCCGTATGGTTATACGGGTGATGAGGACATTACTGATACAAATGGAACTCTTCACGAAGGTGAATGGCTTAAACTTGAACTTCCCAATAAGATAAATATTTCCCGGGTTACGTTTGCATTCCATAGTAGCGGAAGTTTTCAACCAACTAGTTATGTGATTTTGGGAAGTAATAATGACACGTCGTGGACATTGATTCACACAAACGAAAACCTATCACCAGGTCTTTCACCATCATATCTATCAGAAGATAATTTCACAACCGTCGGATATTTTAAATACTTAAAATTATTAGTAAAAAATGTGATTGATGCAACTCCTAGTATACTTATACAGCGTTTACGATACTACGGCCACGAAGAAGGCAGTGGCTCCCTAGACACCACCCTAAAGACCGTGTACAACGTGCCGGCGACCACGGGGACCCAGTTGGAGGTCTACTATGATGGGCAGGACTACACAACAAATACAGATTTTGACCAAGCGAACGAAGTTTTGGATAAGAGTGGAAACAATTTACACGGTTCACAAACAGGTGATGTCGGGTTTGATTCCACCTATAAAGCTTTCACTTTTGGTGCAGGTGATTACATACAGACACAAACTTTGCCTTCAACATTCATAGATGACACACAACATTCTATCGCTATGTGGTTTAACTTGGCTAATCTCACCGACACTCGTCATCTTTTTTGGATAGATGATAACACTACCGGAGTCGCTAATCAAAGCCCCCATGCTCTCATAGGAAGTGATGGATTATTAAAATATGATTTTTTTGCAAATCACCTCCAGTTACTTGACCAAATAGTACCAAATCAATGGTACCACCTTGTGATTACATTTTCGGGTGGTAATCATAATAGCGGTACAAAGTTTTATATTAACGGTGCACACAATACGAATGTAGTGAATGGCGGAGCGAATACAGGTGATACTTTGGATATACAGGCGTCTAGCTATATCGTTATTGGTGCGAACAACGTCGGTACAACGTCGACGACATTCAACGGTTCCATCGCGAACTTCCGTCTCTACTCCAAGGTCCTGAACGCCGACCAGGTGAAGGAACTCTACGATTACCAAAAAGACTATTTCTTGGGGTCCAAGTCCCAAGTGACCCTGTACAAGGGACACCTAGGCATCGGGGTCGCCGAACCCTCGGGCCAATTGGAACTCGCGGGAGATGAAAGGCTCCAAGAGTATCCTCCTAGGGCTATGACCCATTCGGATGGTACGGCAAAATTGTCTCAAACGGCGGGTAAATCTAAAAATATCACATACATCGAAGGTCACGGTGAATTCAAGGCGTCAGCTTCAAAATCATCGGTCGGAACCTCTGGATATGATGGACAGCAACCCTATAACGCTTTTGATAAAGGCGCCAATGGATGGTTGATGTACGACAATGTGGGATACAATACAACATCCGGAGCTTATGAAGATAATGTGTATAAATTAAGTGCTTCTTCGGGGACACCGTACGGACATTGGCTCAAACTGGAAATGCCGTATACGATAAACATTAAAAGTTATTTTATAGATGGTTCAGGTCAAACTTACAGCCCCCACGATTGGCAAATATGGGCGAGTAATGATGATAACAATTGGACACACATCCACAGTTACTCTGGTGAAACGTATGATTCCTCTAACGGTAGGTATTATACAGTATCACACGCGGGACATTATAAGATGTTTGCGATTGTCGTTACGAGTATCCATGCTGGTGCATCCTTAGACCGTTTGTGGGTTGGAGAAATGAAATATTTCGGCACCCCCGGCCCCACGACCCTCGATAAGGGTTCGCTGACTCTAGGAAGGTCCCTCGATGTTCCCCGCATCTCTCGGTACGACGTGGATACGGAAACCCCTAGGCCGGAGAAGTTGGTGGTGGATTTCGATACCACCGTCAATTCCTCACCCACAGATATCTCGGGGCAGGGGAATCATGGGACCATGACTTCTGGTGTCTCCTACTCTGCAGCGGATAAGGCGTTTAAATGGGATAGTTCTACCACGGGGAGGCATATAAAAGCGATAATTACAAATACAGCTGGATCTTGGCCCCATTCTACAAGTTTTTGGTTTAAAGCGGGTAGTTTGGCCTCGACTCAAATAATTTACGGTATCGTTGGAGATCCCGACGGGACTGATGGATCTCCTACGACATATTCAACTCCCCACATTTCCTTAAATACAAATGGGACTATAACACTGAATATATGGGGTGACGGTGCAGTTACAATTGCTAGTGTTATACAGGTTAATAGATGGTATCATATTTCTATCACATTCGATAGTACAGCCGCTGGGCGTAAATTATACGTAGATGGTGTTTTAGCCCCATTGTCATCTACTCCCGCACACGCCCTTTCTATGGTGGGTACTACTTCACATTTAATTATAGGTATATATCCTCACAACAGCACCGACAATCCAATCATCGACGGCCAATTCTCCAACTTCAAACTCTACAACGTCGCCCTCGAAGCCTCGGAGGTCCAAAAGTTGTACCGGTTGGGCCGAACCGGGCGGTCCATGGTCATCAGCGACACGGCCGTCGGTATCGGGAAAGTCCCTGAAGCCCAATTGGATGTGAGGGGGAACATCAATTCTGAGGGTATAATGACCAATAAAAACTATATGTTTTTTGCCACCGGACCCCCATCAGCGATGCTCCAAGCCGGTGTTGCCGGTGGAAATGATTTAGTAGCAAATTTCAGTCGTATAGAATTTATACTGGGTAGTGGATTCGATACGAGTACTAAGACATATACCATACCTTGTTCAGGATATTGGGAATTTAGTTATTGTTTATTGGCAAGAAACGTAGCTACAGGTGCTCACTGGGTGATGGGAAGGTGGCTCATAAATGGAGTTCTATACGATAACCGGTCGTTCGTATATTTTAGTGGTCAGGGGGGTGGATCACAAGAATCTAACCTTATCGGTAAAATTATAGGGTATTACACCGCTGGTACTACGATATCAGTCCGTATTAGTCAAAATTCGGTTGGTACCGACGTATACATGAACAGTAATTACTCACATTTTTTTGGAAAATTGTTACATTAAAATATCAGTTTAACGTAGATGGCAGAATTTGCATTCCAAGACCTTCCAATGGAACAATTATGGAAAGAACTCCGCGAAGAACGCAACACGCGGCTCGCCGAGGTGGATTGGATGTTTTCGGGGGACTATAGGGTCGATATAGAGATGTATCAAGAGTGGCTCCTTTATCGTAAGGCCTTAAGGGACCTTCCGTCGACAACAGAAGATCCTGCGAACCCTATATGGCCCAAAAAACCTGCTACGGCCAATGGTAAAACGGTCGATTATTATGAACGTGACACTCAATCGACTAAAATAATTCTTCTTCAAAATGTTGTCAACAGTTTAATGAAGAGAATAGAAAATCTGGAGAATCCGTAAAAATAAACTCTCCATATAATATAAAATGTCTGGTGGTATTGCCCAACTCGTTGCTGTCGGTGCCCAGGATGTGCACCTCGTCGGCCAACCTGAAGTCAGTTTTTTCAGGTCTACCTACAAGCGTCACACAAACTTTTCTCAAACCGTCGAACGTCAGGTCATTCAGGGCAACGTCTCGAATAATGGTATGTCTACCGTTCGATTCGAACGAAAGGGTGATATGCTCAACTATGTATACCTCGTACCCAATAATGGTACCGCAACTCAATCAGTCGCTGATTGGACGACCGTGATCAAGAAAGTTGAACTTTTAATTGGTGGTCAATTGATTGACGAACATGATTCAACTTATTCAACCCTTATCGCGCCCACTCTTTCTTCAACTGCTTCATCCAAGTCGGTTGGTGCTGACCTTTACGGTGGTGCTACCGCCGAGCGTTTCTACCCTCTTCGATTCGCTTTCTGTGAAAACTGGCAAACTGCCCTCCCCCTCATCTCACTCCAGTATCATGATGTTGAGCTCCGTATCACTTGGGGTGACGCCGCCGCTGATAACAGTTTCAAATGGGATGTGTATGCCAACTACGCGTACCTTGATAGCCAGGAACGTGAAATCTTCGCTTCCAAGCCCCAAAATATGCTCATCACCCAAGTTCAGAAGGCGATTTCATCTGGTTCCAAGATGCAAGAACTCAACTTCAACCACCCCGTGAAGTACCTGGCATCCGCTGGTACCGATTTGGTTACCACCAACGCTGGTGGTTTGGCGATCCTCAACGACGACAATAAGCTCAAGCTTCAAATCAATGGTACCGATGTGGCCGATTTCAAATTCGCCAACCCCAACTTCATTTCGGTTCCCCTTTACTACCACACTTCCCACGCGAATGGTACCCCTTCTACCAAATTGTTCACGTACCCCTTCTGCCTTGAGACTGGTAAGCTCCAGCCCACTGGTACTCTCAACTTTTCCCGACTTGACTCGGCTCGTATCGTCAACGATACCCGTTCGGTCAACAAGGATATTTACGCCGTAAACTACAACATCCTCCGTATCGAAAATGGTATGGGCGGCCTATTATATTCTAACTAAATAGTAAATGTGGATTCTCATTTTCCTTCTCGCCATCGTTTTTGTATTGACGTACGATCCTAAATCCAGGACACTTGAAACCTTCATCGGTCATCCTTCACCATCGACGGATAAATCATGTGAAAATGCGCATTACGAAGCCGTCCAATTTGCCCAGACCCCGTATGAATGTCCTCCTGCAGGTAGAACATTAATGGGTACTATGATGTAGAAAGCTTAAAAAGAAAGTGATTAAATACATTAGATGATCCCCTTCAACCACGAAAATGTTATGATGATCGCGACTGCTATTTGTGTTATCGGTGTAATTTTCCTACTTCGTGAATTGAATAAGACTAAGGAGGAACTCTATGAACTTAAGGAATTCTCAGAAGATGTTATGGAAAAATTGAATGGAATCGATGGTGGTGATGACGACGATGATGAAAGTCTTTCTGAAATAACTCCAGAAGAGGGTAAAACTGTAGGAATAAACATGTCAATATAATATAACTTGCGAATGCGCAATGAAGAAGTACAAGGCAATTGCAATACCAGTCAGTTTCGCAGATGGAAAACCTAAATTTCTCACCGTTCGGGATTGGAGGTTTAAGGATTGGATTTTTGTTACAGGAGGGTGTAGACGAAGAGAAATCTACAATCCATTGCGATGTGCTCTTAGAGAACTAGAAGAGGAAACACGGGGTGTCGTATCCTTAAAAAATGGCCAATATACCGAATTTAAATTTATACATAAAGAAAGTCCAACTGTTGATTTAGAATATAACGTCTTTGTATTTTTTGTTAATTACAATAAATCACAGCAACAAGATCTTATTAAAAAGTTTTATGATGAAAAACAGAAGACTTCAATAAAAAAAGCGCTCCACCAACCCTATAAAAAAACGTACGATGAAAATGATTATATGAGTTTTGATACACTTGAAGAGTTCAATGGGCGTAAGCGGTGGAAGCTCATCATAGACAATATCATAAAAAATCCAGAATTTTATTCGTGTATAAGTTCTTTGAATAGAAAAACATTTTCTATTAAATAATGAAGTCTAAGGCTTTCATTTTACAACAGATTACAGAATTACTTGATAAAAACCGTGGATTTTGTGAAGAGGAAATTGTGAAATGGAAAGATGAAAACGCTACTAAGACAGTTTATGAACTTCTTGTTATAAAAAAGGAACTTTCTGAAAAAATAGAATTCCAAGATGTTTCAATTATGAAGTGGTTTAGAGAAGAAAATGAATAAAAAGATATGTTCAAGAGTTGGTGTGCAACTCAAAAATTTAACAATGCAACCAATCTATCACATGTGCTCATGGACGGAGGAAAACTCTCTGTGCCATTTGATAGATTGAATGACTTTTATGACAAATATATAGAGGTTATCAAAAAGGGTGAAAAATTATTTGTAGTTGAACAGAAAACCCCAACATATAATTTTTTCATTGATATTGATTATAAGAATGAAGATTCTCTATCTATTGATGATATCAAATCTATTTGTAAAATAATTTGTGACAAGGTCAAACGTCATGGTGGTAAGAAATGTCTCATATCTATATCACCTCCAAAGAAATGTGGAACCCTTGTGAAGACTGGTGTACACTTAAATTGGCCGAATTTTGTCGTTGATCAGACGTCTGCGATCGCTCTTAGGGAACATGTACTCATTGCACTCTCTAAAGCTAAAAGTGGTACAGATTGGAACGAAATAATAGACTCTTCTGTATATGGCGATTTATATAGGAAAACCAAGGGAAGTGGATTTCGTATGCCATGGTCGTATAAAAAGGCTAAACATGAAGCATGTGATGGACGAGGGTGTTCTGGGTGTGAAAATGGGAAGGTAAATCAATTATCATATCTACCAGTTTTCATGTACACACCGGAACCATTGAGTACAATTATTCGTGTTGAACAGGCACCAGATGTTGAATTCCTAAAGATGTCCGCTGTTCGAACGGACTTACCCCAAAATGTATTTATTCAACCACCATCGGCACCTATACGAGAGGGTGCATTTACAGATGAAGAGACTAAAGATGAAGTTCAGGATGAAGAAGTTAAATCACTTGTAGAAACATTTGTCAGAAAACACATGGAAGGTCAATCTAGTGCATTTATCACTAAAATATTTAAACATAAAACAATGTTTCTTGTAGCAACTACATCAAACTATTGTGAAAATTTGAAAAGGGATCATAATTCAAATCATATTTGGTTTATCATCAGTGGGAAGTTAATTATACAGAAATGTTTTTGTAGATGTGAAACATTACGTGGGCGAAGAGATGGATTTTGTAAAGATTTTTGTGGACGTAGACACGAACTTCCATCTCCTATCATCGACCGACTGTATCCCAAGAGAGAAGAACTTCAAAAGTGTCCCGAAATTAAAAAAAATGTAGAAAAAAGTAAATTTAACCAAAAGGAGACTAAGCCCTTAGTTGAAAAGTTTATCCGTAACTTCATACCCGGACAATCTGATACATCCATTGTGAGTATCAGGCGAACTAATAAAAGTTATACTGCACTCACTACGTCATCTTATTGTGAATCTATACAGGGTGAACATACAGAACATGTTATGTCCTATGTCATCAATGGAAATAAAGTCACACAGCAATGTCCATTATGTAAGGGAAAGAAAAACAAGGCAAGAACATATGTATTAACGGACAATAATCTTATAAAACTACTTAAACAATAATAGTTATTACTAGTTAAATGGTTATAGTAGCCCGTACTCGCTCAGGAAGACATATAAAGAAACCTGTATTGTTTCAACCCACTGAACATGTATTAGAGGATGACTATGCCACAGACGAACACGATACAGATTTAGATTCTGAGATTGACACAGACGATGAAGTTTATGATGAAGATGATTCAGAAGAAGATGACGATGCTGATGAAAATGGTAATCTTAAAGATTTTGTGGTAGAAGACGAAAGTGAAAGTGAGGAAGAAGACGCTTAAAAAAAACCCACGTTATTTCAGAAATGGAAACCGACATTGGTAACCCTATCGAATATAATCCTGTACTCGGAGATGTCCCAGAAGAGAAAGATGAAAGTAATGATAAACCCCAACGTGAGGAGGAGTATTATTTTCATCCATCTGAATATCAACCACCACCACAGTATCAGGAAAAAGAATCATTCGATCTTTTTAAGAATGTGGAGAAGTCAACTTGGATAATCGCATTCGCTGTATTTTTACTTGGATTTTTTATGGGGAAAACCATGCAACCAGTGATTCTCAGGTATGCCTGAGTATGACACAAATTTACCTATATTCCCAACTTTAGGAGGAATGAAATGATTAATAAAGGGATCTCTATATGTATCCTCTACAAAGCCAGCGGTAGTACTCGCCTCCACTTTCTTACGTATTTTTTTTATTTTCCTTTTGTTTTTTGAAATTTTCCCTTTAAAAAACAATATAAAGAACGCACTCACAATGATGACGGTAACTAATGTAGTTATCATTTAGTATTAGATATGAAAATTATTTTTCCTCTCCTTCTCCTTCTTCTTCTTCCTTGAGTTCATCCAACTTCATGTTTTCTTCACGTTTCTTTTGAAGTTCCGCGACTTCTTTTGCGACGATTTCATCGGCTTCCTTAACAAGTTCCTCCATAGGAGTATTCGGTTTCTCTTTCTTGAGGCGTTCCATAATCTCAGCTGGGTGAGAAATTGGTGCCTCGTCAGCCTTTGTATAATAATGAGAATTCTCATCACCTGGTGTGATATGGGTTTTATCATCCCTCATTCCTTGTTTACGTTCATTAAACATACGCGCAGCCTGTGCCTGATTTTCTTTGTATCCAGACATGATTTCTTCAAGCTTGTCATTGGTATAATGGACATCTTCGATCTTTGCGGGATCGGGAGGAATCAGGAGCCACTTGTATTGATCTACAACATAGATATCAAAGGTGGGGTCTTCTTTCTGTAGACGCTTGGCGTGATTGGCGGCTTCGTCACGGGTAGCAAAAGCACCACGGAGCTTAATACCAAATTTGTCATTCTTCTGGGGACATTCGGGTCCAACAATGGAGATACACGCAAAGACTTGCCCGGGAACGGTAGTGTAGTCAGTTTCGAGAGACATTATACATTTCATACAACTTTAAACTTTAAGCCCTAAGTAATATATATAATGTTAAAGAATATATCTGTAAATTGAGAATGGAAGAGATTCGTAAGAATCATAATGATGCGAAACGGTCGTTGATACAATCTGTAAGTGAAGAAGGCTTTCATATATTAGATGTCGGTTGTGGTTTTGGTGGCGATCTTCAAAAATGGCATAAATGTGGGGTAAATATAAACATGTGTGACCCAGAACCGTTAGCACTTGTAGAGGCTAAATCTCGTGCTAAGAATATGCATATGCGTGTAAATTTCTACGATGGTGATATTCACACTTGCCCTAACAGAAAATTTGATATCATCTGTTATAATTTTTCACTTCATTATATATTCGCTTCGAAAACTAAATTTTTCAGTTCTATCAATGAAATCAAAAAACGTATTAAACATGGTGGAAAGCTTATAGGTATTATCCCAGATTCAGAACGAATCATATTCAAGACACCTCTACATGATGAAATGGGAAACTTTTTTAAACTCAAGGAGCATGGTAACGGTGGATTTGGGGAAAAACTGTTTGTCAATCTCACAGATACCCCATATTACGCAGATGGACCTAAATCTGAACCGGTTGGGTACAAGGATCTTTTGGTGACACATTTAGAAGAGTTGGGGTTTAAATTACAACTTTGGGAGGGACTTCAAGGGAATCCAATCTCAGAATTGTATAGTAAATTTATCTTTGTATATACCAGATGATACCTTTTATTGTATTAATACTCATCAACATACTCATTTTGTTTCTGACACGTGAACCACGCGTTTTTAAAGAAGTGAAAGAAAGATATAAAATTCTCAGAAGCCATCTCAAGAATACGAAAAACGAAAAGTTTAAAGTTCTTGTTCGACCTATCCCTCTTACTGGTGTTAAGAGAATGTCTGGCACAGTGGGATTTAATGTAAACAAGGGAGCGGACATAACTGTATGCTTAGATGGAGACACTAACGAAATCATGCATGTACTGATTCATGAACTCTCACACAGTACTGTACCCGAATGGGACCATTCAGAAAACTTTTGGAATAATTACGCCGAACTAAGACAAATTTGTGAATCAATCGGTATTTACACTAGATTGGCTGATAAAACCAAATTTTGTGGGCAGTATATTCAGGATAAATAATAATCTCTGAATACTATAAATGCAAACTCCCGTGAATGACCTTCTCTCGGCGATTTTCGCTTGGGTTGTATTCTACGCCGTAACCCAAGTCCCCAAACATTTAGACAACTATTACGTAAACCTTGTGTTCCTCACGGTTGTGATCCCAAATGCTGCTCGCGCTATTGTAGGTAGTTTCCCCCGTCTTGCTGTCGATCGGTCTTTCTTTGCTATGTCGTCCCTTTTCGCACTCATTGTCGTATTCGCGATAAACGAAATGTGGAAGCGGTCTAAGGATACAGTTAAGAATTTTCATAAGAGCGATAGAAAGAAGCATTTGGAATTGAGTGCTGTTTTAGTAGGCGCTTTCACCGTGGGTGCTTTGGCTACGTACTTCAGTGGTATAGATAACAGTATCTATAATAATATGATGCCAGTGGCTTAAACCCGAATAATGTAGGTTTTCGCGACAAAGAAAATGAGAGCGGCGATCGCACCGGTCGTTGCCAAACCAACCATACTTCTACCCCCTTGTTCGTTAAGGAATTTGGGGATAGAGGTCGCAAGACGATCTTGGATAGGCTTGCTCACGGCAACAGCGGTAGCAATGGCGACGATGGCTGCGGTAAGCTGATCATCGGTCATGTTCAAGGGGTTCTTACTGTCAGGAATTTCTTTGACTTTCTTCTGGCTGGAAGGGTAAGCGTGTTGTGGCTGAGCAGCAACCATTTGTGGCATGACACCCTGTGCTCTGGGGTCTTCGCTCATGGCAGGTGGTTCCATCATAATATCATTAATGGGTGTGGAGTCCATGGTGTCTTTATGTGTACTTATATTATTTTCAGGTTGTTTAAACGCTGTAGAAGGTCGGTTATTCTCATGCAAAGGTATCATACCCTCACCGTCATCGAAAAGATTCATCGTAGGAACGTCGTTAGAAGCCATATAGTATAGTCCTATGTTTTCTAAGATATTACGTGACGCAGTCACTTGCGCTTAGTAATTATGAGATTCGATTTTTTGGTTGCCTTCTTTGCGTCCTGTTCAGGCTGGGTGATATGCTTCGGGTTGTACATTTTTTTATGCATATTCCATAATTGTGGGCTACCAACTCTGAAATTTTTTCGAACTGATGCTTTATACCAAAATACACAATCCTGAATCTTATTTGATTTGACTGTATTATCTAATACGAGACATTCGTAATTTTCTGTACACGCGTCCATTACTTTACAAAACATATCAAAAGACGGAAAGATACCAAAGAAAGATTTGTATAATTTCTCTCTGTTCTGAATAATATTTTCACGGAGTATGAAAACATAGTCGACATTTGCTCGAAGTGCTGGTGGAAGATCCATGACATATTGCATGGTCAGCATAAAAAAAATCTTCCAATGCCGACCATTCATAAAACATTGACGAATACATGTATCTTTTAGAAACTTTGAGTCATACATACAATCATCCAATAACATGAATGCCCCACAGTTTGTCCGTCCTGCGCCTACTAGTTTACGCTGTCTAGACATTACCCGTTCAATCGCGTCTCTGTCATAATCTCCATAAATGAACAAGTCTGGAATGAAATCCGAATAAAAGTGATTCCCCTCTTCTGTACCAGAAAGTACAATTCCAGCTGGAAGATGTTTTTTATGATACATTATATCTTTCACAAGAGTTGATTTACCTGTATTGCGCTTCCCTATAAATACAATGACCTTATCATCCGCAATTGATTCGGGCTTGAATTTTTTCAATTGAAGATTCATTCTATTGTATCGTATCGTTTTATTTAGCATAATTTTACCCATTTAATGAGTAAAATATTGAAACTCTTTTTAATTATTAATAATAAATATGAATATGCAATCTGGTTTTGGTATAGAAGGGGATATGATGACGGAAAATTATATAGAGGTCATGACTAATATTCTTCTTCCTGTCATTGAACGAGGCACTCTTTTAGCGGCTGAATACTCCAAGGCTTGTGGTAGAGATACACTTCTACCAGAAGACATGGAGTATGCATTGAAATACTGTGTTATGTACACTGTAGGTTCAACAATTGGACCCATGTTTCCCGAAATTTATGAAGATGAAGAAGATTCAGATGAAGAAATGGAAATTGTCTCAATTGAGGAATGTCCATCATTTGTTCGTTATTCTGGAGCAGATGAAACATTTATCCAGGTGAACGATGCATATGATCACTGGGATGAATGGGTTCCTCAAAATCCGACAGAAATCATGTTAAAAAATGCTATTAATAGTAATGACTACATGGGAACCTGATGGGTGGAATTTTGATGATTCGGGTGTAAAGCTACATGTATATAGTGACGACGATTCAGATAGTAGCTCAAGTGAAGGGATATCAGGAGATGATAATCTTTTTACAAATTGTAAAAATAATAAAAAAACCGGGTACAAAAAGATTAAGAAGGAAAATCTATTACCGGAGTGAATAATTTTCCTAACCTATAGTATATTACTCACGATGAAGGCGGCTATGCAAACTGTCACCCTTGTTACTCAGGAGCTCGAGACTCAATCTTTGAACGCGATTGTCGCCGGTTTCTCCTTCGCGGCCGCCATGTCTTGGATGGATGTTGTTAGGTTCATTATTAACCAGGTCATTAAGGTACCCAAGAACGGTGGTGCGCAGTACGGTCTTACCGCCGTGCTCACTACACTGTTGTCCATTGCGGTATACATGATGATCTCTACCGTCTCCAGTCGCGTATCCAAGCCTGCTCAACCAGTCTACGCTATTTCTCGCTAATCGGTTTTCCTTTCATTAGGAAAATAAGCATCATACCTATAAACAGAATGATACCAATATAAATATACACCTCTCGGTTATAAAGAATCTCTTTTTTGATTGGATTCTTTATTTTCTTCGTGCTTTCCTTTTTAGTAACTGTATCTATTGGAACCTTTGTTAAACCTTCTAATTTGTCAGTTGAACATTTTATCTCGAATTTTAATACATGGTTTTTATCCGACTGATTACTAAATTGATATGGTTCGAGAACACCATTATTCATGTACAAAAATTCAATTCCAAGATCTTTGATCATCTTTTGTGGTCCTGAATGAAATCGATGTATGACTGGGTCATCTGAACCATTGAATGATAATAAACTTCCACCATTTAGAAGGATGTGACCAGTATAATGTGGTGTTCCCTTCTGGGAGCTACCTGACGGTTTTCCAGCGTATATAGATTGATTGAGTTCATCGGATCCAGAAGATAACCTAATAATTAAAGATTTTGGGGCAGGGGACTGTGATGTTACGGCCACAGCAGATATGAGTCGTATTTCTTCCACTTGATATACGGGATTTTCCAATTTAATAACATAGTTATTTGCATTTGGATATATAGTCACATCGCGCTGATTACTATCGATCGTGAGGTTATGTACCTTCATTAAAATAAGGGGATACTATTTTAATGAATGTTTTCAACAATATATACAATTGATTAACGATAAAGTGAGTGTGAAAGTGGGTTATTTTCTAATTGTTTCGCCGCAATATCGAGACGCTTTGAGTTTGGATTCTCAATACCCTTGTATGAATTAAATTGATGGAATGGTTTGTTCTGATATTGTTGTGTCCATCCACCGTTCGCACCATTGACACGTCCATCTATGCGAGTGGTATCACTCCGTACTGATGTAAGAGCACCACCCTGCTTCAGGGCACTTTCACGAACATTCATACGACCAGCGTTACCGATGCGGTTAGGTTTACCACGACGATCTTCTGGGCGGAAACCATATTTCATAAGCTCTTCATTCGTTTTATTTGTAACCTTGTTCGCCACATTCGTGGTGTAAGCACCATGGAAGCTGTGAATACCTGGAGCGGGTTGATTGTTGTATTGATATTGTTCATCATTGCGATCCGCCTTGAATCGTGTGGGATCTTGTGACAATGTTTGACCTGATACCATGCGTTTCGCGCCATTAAATCCTAGACCATCATTGCGTAAACCAGTCTCTGAACGATTTGTAGTTCTCTTGGTTCGTTCATGTTCATTTCTAGGTACAACACCGGTCATTCCCTGAGCTCGGCCAGCCATAGTGGGCAACCGAGATGGGAGGAAAGTGGTCGTCTCAGGTTTATTGTGAGCAAGTTGACCAACCTTAGCTGATCGACCACCAGATTGGTCAGCGGCGGGACCAGAACGTCCTGGTAAAGTGGTAAGTCTATATTCACCGACATTGACTGGGTTGACCCTAAACATTTGTTGATACCCACCAGCGGCGGGTACACTGGAGTTCACACCCAAACCTGGACCAACAAGTTGTTTCTCTACTGGGGAAAGATTGTTCATGCGCCCATGATCAAACATACGGTTGCGCATGTTGAGAACCTCCTGTCCACTACTCCGTTGTTGCCGAGTTATATCAGCGAAACTTTCATTTTCTACTTTACTTGGACGTGTAAATCGTGAACCATCATCAACTTCTTTTGAACTAGGTGCCATCGCACCCATACCATCATTATTCGTCACAATGGGTTTATTTTCTGGTTTATATTTTTCAGTTTTAGACAATGTCCTTCCGGCATATACAAGACCTGCCACAGCTAACAGTGAAATAGGATCAGCCATTCTTATTTCTTACTGACATTTTTATTAACATACCTTTTCTGAAACAGTCCATTTTGGACATCGGCGCGGGTACTAGCAGGTTCATATTTAATGGTACGGAGGGGAACCTTACATTCCATATTGTTTAGGGGAAATAGGTTGCGTTCATGTGTTTTAACAATCGTTTTATTGAAACGGGTAGTTGATTGTGGTCGAAGTTGGTCACTCGTATCAATGAATTCCGCTGGTGCACCTTTACCAGCCATATAAGGTGCTGTACCGTACAACATTGTATTGGGACGTGACCCACTGTTCAAGTGACTGGGCTGAGGGTAAACAAAAACTTCATCAGTAGCTCGGACGGGAGGGAGAGCACCTTTGTTATCAACAATGAAGAGACCAGGTTGAAGCTGATATGCCATTTATTATTACATGAGAATATTAATCTAACTATACGTTCCTCCACCGCCCCTTACTCGACCCCCACCTCGGAGTCCCCTAACATCTCCATCACTTCCAATTCCTGCGAAAGCCTCGAGTTGAACTCCCCGTGCATCTGGATTACAGTAAAGTCCATCACTTTTACACATTGGAGCATTCTTTGGTCCATATAACCATTCTGCGAAAGCTGTTTGATCGCCTGGAATTTTAGACACTGGGGTACTGACAAATTGACGTTCAAAAGCGTTCTTTTTATGTACCGGGAGTGAAGACTTGGATCTACCCATATCAAATGTGAGTTGATCGCTGCTATACTTTTGGATCATTGGTTGAGCAGTTGCGTAATAACAGGCTTCAAGACGATTGGGTGCGTCTGTATAATCTGTCATTAGCACATTACCAAGTGGATTCTCTTTTGTGGGTTTTTGACAAACTTCATATTTTTCTTTCTGGTCATATGGTTCCTTAATAAGTTTTGCTTTATACATGACGTATATAACCGATAGCATTGTGGCACCGAGAACAAGCATGCGAGGATCTCGACGAATCAAGAACAAAATACAAGAGGCATAAATGATAAATCGAGATGCCGCATTAATTCTCTCTTCTGGTGTCTGTTTACTTGTCGGCCAGAAGTCTAGAAAATTTTTATTTTTGACGAGTTGTTTAGGATCTTCGAACCAAACTTTCATTTAATATAGATGAGGTTTATTTTTTGGGGAGGTTGCCAAGCATTCCGGTCATACTTCCCATCATTTTCATGAGAGCATCCTGATTAATTTCACCATCTTCACCAGATTGCATCTTTGCGGCACATTCCTTAGCCATCGCCTCAATTGCGGTGAGAGTGTCTTCGGGAACAGACTGAATAGTTGTACCAAGGATGTAGAGTGTCTGGAGGTACTGCCAAATCGCATCCTTTGTACCTTCACCCATACGCTTCCAAAGATTCACAATATTGAGTTCTGAGAGAAATTCAATATCACTCGAGTGTACGAGAATAAATATTTCATCTTTAGAAGAAATGGTTTCAGCGTAAGGGGATACACTCTTCATGAAACTGTCGACGAGAAGTCGGGGGTTTGTACTTTTAACAAGATCGAACGATGTCAACATTTTCTTGATACTTTTTTCCTCTGGAAAAGTCTTGTGCAATTCCACAAGAAATTGACCCATCATGTCGTTAAACGCAGTAACGGACGCCATTTTCTTAATAGTATGGTGTAATCTTTAAGTTAGAAAGGATCGTCAGAAATAATCTCTTTTTGACCAATACCATTAACTACAATAAAATACACAAGAATTGCGACAAGTACAGCTGGTTTAGTATACTGATTAATTTCTAATTTACCTTCATTGTTTAAATATGCTTTAGCATGAATGTACCCAGCAGTTATCATACCAGCAATAAGGCCAGCGTAAACTGGGTCACGTAAATACTCGGAGAGTTCCATTTAATTATAACCAACTTTTTTTGTGTGGTAGTCTGGTGCATCACCAAAAAGTACATCATCCTCCTGCTGATGTTCTTGTTCTAATCCAGACTCTGGTACTGGTTCCTCACCAATGTCGGGACTCTGAACCCCTGGTACAGTTTTAAACTCATTCGATTCCATTGTAGGTATCTCTTCCTGTTGTTCTTCTGGTGACATCATCGATTCCGGTTCAAGTTCAGGCATGGGTTCAGGTATGAGTTCATCACCCCCTTCGAAGATGTCTGGGTCTTCACTATCTTCAACGTCACCATCTAAATCTATATCCCTCGAATCTTGTGACATGTACGTTTGTAAGATCTGTTGAATAGGGATCAATTCTTTTATAGAATTCTCAATAGCTGTACAGAAACGAGTTGTCAGCTTTACGTCACGGTGATAAATACTCTGATCTTCGTGGAATACGTATGGATCTCTATAGAGATCTTTCGCGATGTTATTGTAGCAAGTCTGAATAAAAACTTCATTAGTTGGCAATTTTAAAGAAATCTTTTTGTTATCCGCCTTGAGACGAACCGCCGAAAGAATCTTTGTACATGCGACGAATACAGCAGCTAAGAGATCACTAAACCAAGCACATGTATTAGCAATACTGTCCGCATGTTGTTTAGACATGGCATTAGACCAATTTGGGACTTCCTTGAGAAGCTTTTGAAACATTACAAGAACCTTCCGTCCGTTAGAAAGTTTGTTTGCCTCATCATATATATCGTTAAAAACGTCAATCATAGGTGGACACATTATGAGACATAATTGCCCCATGTATTCGCGCTTCGCTTCTGTCAAAATGCTTAAATTATCCATTTATGATTAAGTAGGTTTTTAAATTTAATATTTACTACGCACCATTCCCCCTGTATTTGTTAGCCATCTTCTTCAAGTTCATTAGATTAGGGAATTCTATATCTTCATTTTCAACTTCACGTTCCCTTTTCTTCTTGGAAATGTTCCATGAAACGTAAATATCGTAATCAGCAACAAGTTGTGTAATAAATCCACCAAGCTCAAATTGACGTGTGAGGTAGCGCGCAGCCGCATTTCTGTCAAACACCGGGTATCCTATTAATATCACAGGTACAGTTAAAAAAACCTGTTTATGACCAAGTTCTACACATTGTTTAATTTTAGACGAAAATTGATCATATATTTTAGTGTAAATTTCTTTCTTTATTCGTTTCTTTTTCTCATCAATTTCTATAATATCATTGATGTTGATCATTACAATTAACTCAACTTATTTTTTATCAAATCTAACTCACTGATATTTGGGACCGCACCTTCCTTAACGAGTTTGTAATCCACAAATTCTTTGCCTGCTGAGCCTTTTGTGTATACCTTAATATCACTATTCGATTGGTCGTCAAGTGGTTGCGAACGAAGAGATATTATTTTAGTTTTGTTACCTGTAACCTCGAATGTTGCCACGACAACAAATCCGAATGCGAACCCACCGTTACGAACGACAGTGAAGGTACACTCATAGAGACTGCTCTGGGAACTCTTGTATACTTTGATAGATTGTGTTTCAATGATGTATGTAGAAAATTTAAGTCGTTTATACAATTCTTTATTCGTTCCGATCACGAATTTTTCCATCATATCGTTATCAACATTTCCTTCTACTAGAGAAAATCCAGATAAGTCTGGTCTGGGATCATTTAGTTTAACATAATTTACGGGCTTCTTGTATCCTGAGAAGCCGAACGTTTCCGTGAAATTTTCACGTTTCACCATACAAAGGATAACCAGAACAACCAAAATTGCGATGGCAATTTTAAGTAAATGCATCTTTACTATAATGCGTTAATTTTTTTTTACAAAATACCCTATAGATAGTAGATGTCGCTGCTGATATACAGCCCAAGATGTAAACACTCTATGGATCTTGTCCAGTATATTAATGATCATTCGCAATTAAAACAGATAGTACATTACCATAATGTAAATACACAGGGTATACCTAATCAGTATAAGACGCAACTTAAACGAGTACCAACGATGCTCACTAAGAACGGTAAGATTCTAGTTGGAAACGAAATAAAAAACTGGCTTGACTCACTGTTACCTAAAAAGGATATCGACCATGCTGGGTTTGGTGGTGATGTATGTTCAATGACCCCCTTAGAAGGAAGTGGTAGAGATTCAAGTATGTTTTATTTGGATAATTACGGTCAATCACTTCAGCCGGCAATGACAAAAGAACTTGAAGAGAAAATTAGTCGCGATGTATCGAAAGGTGAAGCGTATACAGATTTAAAGATGTAATCCGTCCTTTTAATAGCCATGAAACTTGTTTCTATACAAGCCTCTGCCTTTAAGTCCACATTTGAAGTTCTCAAGGATATACTTAATGACGTGAATATATATTTTAGGCCACAGGGTATGTATATAGTTACATTGGACACAGCTCGTACATCCCTTATCGATATGCATTTAGCCGCGGACAACTTTGAAGAGTATCAATGTGATCAGGAAGAGATTATAGCTGGTATAAATATTTCAAATACATTCAAACTTTTAAAGACTATCACAAATAATGATGTTATCAAACTTGAAATTAATTCGAAAGAATATATGGATATAGAGATTACGAGTGATGCAAAAAAAACGAGTACTAAATTTCAACTGAAACTTCTCGATATTAATGAAAATCGAATTGAAGTACCTAATGTAATGATGTCAACAATTACCACGTTACCTTCAGCAGATTTCCAAAGACTCTGTCGTGACATGTCAAACCTTGGATCCGAAATTGAAATTAAACGAGAAGGTACTCTCCTCCATCTATCATGTCATGGAGACTTCGCAAATCAAGAAACATCTATTGAGTGTCCAGAAACAAGTCCAAGTATCACAGGTTTATATAGTTTGAAATATTTGAATATCTTTACAAAGGCGACGAGTATGTGTGCGTCTGTGCAAATTATACAAGAAACGGGAAATAGGTTTTTAATTCTTAAATACAATGTAGCTAATTTGGGCGAACTTAAATTTTACTTGGCAACTAAGGTATCTGAAGATCAGTTGTAAATCCAGTAACAGTTGAGATAGTTTTTTTAATACCAATACCGTTAATCATTATGATTTTCGGGAATCTTTCTTTTAAACACTCATGATCGTAATATAAAAAATCTTCTATTGGTACCTTTTGTTTATGAAAATCATTTCCTGGACCACTATATCTTTTCACCCTTTCAGTAATGTTTTGTAATGGTTTATCATCATGATCAACTATCCACGCACTACTCAATGGGATATTAAACTTCATTGATTTATTCTCCTCCGCAACTGGTTTGAAGTTTATATCATTGGAAATAGCTGTATATACCCGACCATTGAAATAATATTTGATTCGTAAAATGACGTTCTCAACATTTTGGGGTATAGAAGTGTGTCTGAAATGACCATTCGTAACATCACAATAATAGTAATCTAATATACCATCCCAGTCTTTACTTTCTCGTGCCCAAAATTCATCTTCTATTAAATATTTCATATCATAATTAATTTTATATTCCATTTCTTCTGATATGACATAATAGTCTGGAGGTGTCGTAAATTTCTTATAATAGTAATGAAGACTACTTAAAAGTTTGAAGATCATGTTTATATAAAGAATGGAAGGCAATTTTTTAAGTAGATATAATAATCGAATAGATGAATGGTCCAAGCTTATAAAGGATGATCCTACAAATAAAAGGAAATATGAATCTCAAATGTCTGATTATATGATAAAATGTATGCCATTCATTGAACGACATTTATCTGAGACCAGTGATAAAACACATACCGATAATGTTTTCAATGTTATAGAAACAGTTGGTCTTGCTAGAAAAGATATATTTACAGATTACTTAGTTGAAGTCGAGAAAAAAAATATAGCGAGACCAATTGAAAGGGTTATTGAAAGTTGTAAAACATGTGAATATAGTAATATAATCCTTGATCAAACTGCGAGTGACCTAATATGTGATGGGTGTGGTATAATTGTAGCTGCTCATATAAACGAAGAACTTACATATCGAGAAGAACAAGAAACATCTGAGAAAATTGTGAATTATTCATATAAACGAGAAAATCATTTTAATGAATGGTTATCACAATTTCAGGCACAAGAAACAACTACAATACCAGTTGAAGTAATGGAACAACTTCGTTCAGAACTCAAGAAGATGAAAATCAAAAATTTAGAAGATATAACGCATGCGAAAATTAGAGGTCTTTTAAAAAAATTGAGATTGAATAAATATTATGAACATGTACCGTATATCACAAATATATTAAACGGTATTAAACCACCAAATATGCCAGCTGAAATGGAAGAGTGTCTAAGAATCATGTTCAAAGATATACAGCGACCATTTGATGACAATTGTCCAACAGAAAGGAAAAACTTTTTAAGTTACTCATATGTACTATACAAATTCTGTGAACTTTTAGGTGAAGACATTTATCTACAATATTTTCCATTACTTAAATCTAAAGAGAAATTGTATCAACAAGATGTAATTTGGAAAAATATTTGTAAAGATCTTAAATGGGAATTTATACCAACTATATAAAAATACTTGTTTATATTAAATGACCGTCATATTCATGATAAGCACAAATGGAAATCTCAGTCGTCATGGGTACGTAGATTTAAAAGATAAAACGAAACTTGCTAGACATCGGGCACTCATGCGTATAATTCGTTCAGGTCAATCACCCATGAGTCTTTTTCGTCGTCTTAATGCTTTGATGATATTATTTAAGAATAGAGATCCCAAACTTTCTAAAATATATAAAGTCGATAGAGATTGGGTAAAACAAAAATGTTGATTTATATTAATGTGGCTACTTCTCGGACTAGCACTCTTAATGAATACCCTCATTGGACGATTTGTATCACGAACACGTGGTGAAGGATTCGGGGGTAAAATTAAAGACATTGGATTTGATATTCTACCAGACTTGACTAATCACGAATATTTACATGATGTCACATTATTCATACCCTTGATTTTCCTTATAATGAATTGGAATACGATTGATAAAAAATCATATATCAAATTCTTGACCATGATGTATTTCATGAGGGCTATTTCCAATATGGTAACACAATTTCCCCGCGCCAAAAGTAATCCATGCAGAAAAGGTAGTCCTTTATCTAACTGTAATGATTATATGTTTTCTGGTCATACAACTTTTAATATTGTCACTTCCCACTTTTTGAATAATGGATTATTTCCTATATATCCAATTTTTTCTTCACTTGTCACCATTTCTACGAGAGCACATTATAGTGTCGATGTACTCATGGCATGGATAATATTTTTTGCCCTTAAGTGCCGGATTAAAGCATAGAATTGTATCATAAACAATGGAACTCGCTTTATATGAAATGGAAAATGCACACCCACGGATTCTCTCACATTTAAACATCGAACACGAAAATCCAGCCACGCAACATTGTATAAATCAGGCTAAACATCATCTACAATTGGCACACGAGCTTCTAGAAGGAGCTTTGGTAAATCCACAGACACATTACGATGATGCTCATGAATTTTATCAAACACTTTGGAAAGTTCTCCCTCTAATGGTTTTGTTACAATCTCCCGAACCTCCACTTCCCGGTCCGAATGAAGAGGAAAATTTACCAGATACGCCGTCGTCAGTCCTGTCAAGTCAAGATATTTTTGAGCCTGTAACTCCATCCCGTCAGTCAGAGTCTTGATGGCTTTTAATTCTAAAACGATAGAATTGTTAATAATAATGTCAGCCCTTAACTGCCCCACAACATGACCCCTAAATTTTACCAGAATGTGACGCTCAGATTCATAATGGATATGCCTCTCCCTTAAGATAACTTCTACCGCATTGTGGTATACTCTTTCACTGTAACCCGGACCCAGTTCAGAATATACCTCTTTCATCATTTCCTCTATATCTGTTTTGTTTATCATATACAAAAAGTGTATTATTTTCTCTATATATGTTAAGATGTCTCAGAATACAATTCTGGAAAACATGAAACGTAATCTTCGTGAGACTAAGCGCCTTGCTGCCTTGAATACAGGGATGTTTAAATTAAGACGAGCGTTAAAAAAGTTGAAGAATACACCAATTGTTTTGGATCGTCATCAAGAAGCTGCGACAAAAATCCAAAGAGCTTGGAAAAAATTGAACAAATCGAAAATTGTAAAGTTCAAAGAGGAAAGATCCACAAAACTTGCAAAGGAAGCTAACAATTTAATGAGAAACATTCTAAGAATGAATAACCCTCCAAAACCTAGTATTTTGGGAAAACGGAGAAATACGGATAGTAATAGTAACAGTAATAATAATCAAGCTAAGACGTACAAGAAACGTGAGGTCAATTTACCAAATCTAGCTGTAGATGGGTTCGGTATGAGATCACCGTGTGGTGGTATCGCGCGGTACATGAAGAGAGCACAAAAAACATTTGACGATGCGAGTGTCGTATCTGCTTATTTAGACTACAGTATAGCCAGTAATCAATATGGTATATTAAAAAATATCGATGCGATCGTGAAAAGTCGAGGTGCAGCAAATACATCTTCTAGAATTATTGCAACTAAACAGGTACACTTTTTTATGGTTGCTATGCGAGGTGATGCTGTTGGCCACGCGGTGAGTGTTTTAGTTGACCCCGGTGTATACACTAGTCAGTTTAGAATATGGGTATTTGACCCACATGGTGAAGCCTCAACAAATTCTATATGGGGTAGAACTATGCGACAGAAGGTAGTACCAATTATCAAACAATTGTGGGGAATCACAAACACCAATAATAAAATGACCAAATATTATAATGGTCCCAATTTACAAGCTAATAACAATAACCGTATAGGTGTGTGTACAACATTTTATGTGACTTTCATGGAATATATTCGAGCACTCATAGCTGGGCGGAATATAAACGGAATAACAGAATACGCAGCTTTGGACTCTATGGAAAGGAGAAAATTTTTCTTAAACTTCCCTCCAAATATACAAGGAATGGTCATAGTTAAAAACAAGACGAAATAAGTTCTTAGATTACTATAGTGCATATGAGATTCCGAGTCGTGCGCCCAAATATGTTATTAAGAAGACAACGAATGAAATTGTCTCATGAAGTAGTCCACAATTTGAAAGAGATAAGTAAAGTATCTTCTGTCAGGCAATGGGAGTACGCAGGTGGTATAGAATATGATAATTTTAAATTTAGTACACCAACACGGGTTACATCCAAAAAACGAAATAGAGTCGAAACTCGTGAAATTGAACGAGTGTGGTATTCTAAAATATCATATCATACACACCCAGGGATTGGGTATACTGGTGGATGTATATGTGAAAATACACCAATATATACCACACTCCCCAGTAATGCAGATTTTGAAGCGTATATCAAAGGATTTCCAAAAATGCAGGTCAATGTAATTTGTGATTCACGTGGATACTACATTGTTGACGTCTTAAAATCAGTCTATAATAGGACATCACCCCTACCCGAAGCTGTTTATGAATATATGAGAAAGCTACGTAGTAGACCATTCTTACGTATTTGTGCGTTTTCAGAGGATGGTGTAGAATATTTCCATACAACTCTACAAAACTGGAAAAGATATATGAATGAAGAAGTTAACCCAGAAATGATAGATCTATTTGGAATATCGATTCAATATTATGGGTACGACGACGACCCACCAAATATCACTATCTATAGGGATATAGACGTAGTATAGAATCCTCTAATTCATCAACTTCATACCAAGCCCAGTGACACTCTGACGAGTCCTTATCAATTTCACACATTTCTTGTGCTTCTTTTATCGCTTCTGTGAAACGTAAACGAAGTCTCAAATTTTCCTTAATTGGGTGTACCTCTGTGATACTTGGTCGTTGATACATAGCTTCAAGAACATTTCTACGAGTCTTTACCAATTTTATCTTGTAAAGACTATTTTCGGAAAAGGTTGCTACACATTTCATCTACTTTACGAGTGTATTAAAGTTTTAAGTATAATTCTATATATAAGATGTCCACCTACAGTGTCGAACCCTGTACATTTATTTACCGTGTTTCCTCCCTTGCGAAGGTAGTCGATGGTGATACTATTGACGTGAATATTGATCTCGGCTTCGATGTATGTACCAAACAGCGTGTTCGTCTTCTAGGTATTGACACCCCAGAGTCTCGTACTTCGGATAAGGAGGAAAAGGTCTTTGGCCTCCTCTCGAAGAAGAAACTCAAGGAATGGTGTCTAAAGGCTGTTGCGTCTGAGAAGGATGATATTGAAATCGAACTCAGATGCCCTGAAGCGGATTCTAGGGGTAAGTTTGGTCGTGTACTCGGGGAGATTTGGGTTTCGGAAGATGGAGTATGGACCAATGTCAATAAGTGGTTGGTTGACCAGGCGTATGCTGTTCCCTATGGTGCACAAAACAAATCCCTAGTCGAAGGACTTCATATGGAAAACCGTAAGAAACTCATTGAACGCGGTGAAGTTTAACGCCGCGCTCGACGTCTCATATATATATACAAAACGATCATAAATAAAATTGGAAAGATAGTCGTATAATCTTCTATAAAATAATCTAATACAAGATTGGGATTTTTTAAAAGATATGAAATACTTTTTCGATCGAAAGTTTGTGTGATAGATGTATTAATACCATGTCCCTGTGTGGCGTGCCAACACCAAGGCGGAATCAATAGACTATCACCTTGTTGAAGTGTTACCTTATATATTTTCATTTTGCTATGGTCCATCTTAAAAAAGTCCTCTTTAGCAAAATTAGATTTATTTATTTGGAAAAAACTATTCTTATGAATATTACTATTTTCATAATTATCGAATATGTATACAGTTTTACTTCCGTACAATTGATTCAATATAAAATCAGAATTAACATGTAAATGTAAACCACTCGCATGATTATTTCCCAAATATAATAGTAATGAATTTACTTTTCTTGAATCCAAATTAGGATTTTGTAACGTTTGATGTAAAAGGCGTTTATTTTTATTAGTTCTTAGTATATCACGGTCTAGAAGGTCAACTTCTGCACAATATATAGAAGGTGATCTATTTTTTTTCCAATGTTTAATTAAGTTAGGAACATTCATATCACCAGAATCTGCTCCTGTGGTAGACGTAACATGTTTATCGTAAATTTCTATTGGTAGTTCACTTTTACCGAACAACTCTGTAAACCCTTCAAAACCTAATTTTATTGCCTTAGGTTTATAAAACCCACGTATCACGACTGGGTGTATAAAATCGTTTGACACGATATCCCGTTCTTCTGGTGTCATTAGATCATATGTATATGTTGTAAGTTCCATATATAATTATTAGGATATTAAAGTTTTGGTATATAAACTCATATATGATACATATTCACATTACATTCACAATTACTATGAAAAAGATAAAAAAAATGAAAAAGAAGAAAAAGAAACGAAAGGATAGAAAACGACGAAAAATGAAACTTACTTAACATATCTATATTTCCTCACCCATAGATTACATATCCATTTATTACCATGATTTACAGTTTTACCACCATGTAAAGCTTTCGATGTGAGAAAGTCGTAATTATTCAATGTGTCAAAAAATAATGCATCACCAGCCTTGAGTTTATATGATTTATTTAGAGTGGGAAATACAGTTTCACCTCCATCGTATCCATCATTAAGTGCCAATATGAATGTATAAATTCGCATATTTTTATCATCTTTAAATGCGTCCTGATGAGGTTTATAATGACCACCTGGCTTGTATCGAACAACTTGGAGTTTTTCACAATTTTCAAATGGTCTATCCGTATATTTTAAACATCTTTGTATGACACCTTTGACAACTGGATCTTCTTTATTAAGCCATGCGGTTTCACTTTTACGAATACTTTCATTTATCTGTTTATCACGTGAAATCATTGATGTTTCAAGTTTAATCGAAGCTTCTTGTATAATATGACGCCGCTCCGATTCACTTAAAAAATTATCAATTACCGTTGGGTCTGGATACCTCGGTAATAAGTATAAGACAAATGTAAACAATATAAATAAGATCAGTACACTATTCATCCTATTCTTTACACATAAAAATTTTTTGGTGTAACAGAGTTGTATCTTTTTCTGATATTTTCAGAAACTGAATTACCATATACGAATAATTGCCTTATCATATCAATTATCTCAACTTCACGCTGTGGTTCAATAATAAATTGTCTGAGAAGATCTCCACCAGAATGGACTAACATTTCGAATATATGTGATAGATCTCGCATCTTATCTTTACATTTTTCATGTCTTTGTAAGTATATTTTAAATTCATTTTCATCAATTTCATTTAACATGTATCCTACCCGAACTTGTAAGTTATTTATGGGTTCCAAGTCTAAATAAATAAATTCTCTATCCGCATAGTACACATAGGATGCTAACTGTACCAAATCTGTTGATGCACCAGCTTCCCTCAATTCTCGGTACATAGGTATACCACCACATGGGATGTCACCATGTTCTCTAGATACTCCACCTTTTCTTTTGAATTCTATAAAATGTGGATTATGAATTCTACCGGTCGTAATTTCGCCTGAACGCCAATCAAATGCTGTGTGACAATTTATACACCACATTTGGGCACACCCACTTGTCTTATGTATCATAGTTCCACATTTTGGACACGATTTACTGTCTTTATTTAATAACTTCATAGTTTTTACAACTTGTGGATCACATACATGATCATCTAAAAGTTTGTCATTACAATGTTTACAAAATGTTACACTACATAGACCACAAAAATATTCTTCATTTAAAAAACCTTTACATTCCTCACTTGGACATTTACGCACAAACTTGGTAGGACCAACGTCGATAAGTTCACCGGTATTTCTAACTCTTTCAAGTTCTATATATACATTTTCGAGATCTCTATGTATTGTTACTAATTCTGGATACATTTGAAAGTTTTGAGTAGTAATCGGAAAAGATATCTGATGATTTTTATATATTTCAATTAATAATACTCGTAATCGTCGAGCTTCTCGTCTAAGTTTTCGTATCTTTAGTATTCGTTCAACTTCTTTTTGACTTTGAGGCATTAAGGCTTTTTCTCTTTCAAAAAGAACATGTTCACGATGTTTTCTTAATTCTGTATTCCGAAAATACTTCGTACAAAATGAATCTACAAATTCACGATTCCATAAAGTTTTACATCCCATACAATGGGGGTCTTCGAATGATGAAAGAATATACTTTTGTGAACATGTACGACAGCTTACTAAATCACAAAAAGGACATTCAATTTTTTTGTGATTTATCTTATTGAGTTTTTCACAACATACATCACAAGTTGTCATTAATATAAAGGAAGTTTATTTCTTTAAATTATAAATTACTGACAGTAATATTTTTAGCACTGACACACCACAAATTGATCCAACACTTCCCGCATATTCTCGCGACCATATATCGTTTTCGCAAAAAATAACGTCAGTTCCGCCTCTTTGTATGACATGTATGAATGTCCATGCTTCTCATATAACTCCGCAACGTTATCAAGGTTGTCATCACACCAGTCTTCCACCTCCTTCTCTGTCATATTCAAATGAAGACCCTTTTCGATGAAATCGGCAACCTCGTCGCTGAGAGGCATGTCGGTAATCACGGTACAGTCGTCGTCGGGGTGATTCATTTTGATATAAATTTTTAATTCTTACTTTCTACTTAGGTCTCTTAATCGCCTAGCTTCCGCATTTACTTTCGCTGGGCTAAATCTGGGGTTGTTTTTCTTTACTTTCTTCTTCAGGTTTTTTAATACAGCCTTGTTATCGACCCGGCGTTCTGAGCGTGGGCGAGTATTCACTTTCTTCAAGGCTTCATCTCTAAGAACAGCTCCTTCGATTCTCCCACGAAGTTTTGTGACATTTGTTCGATTTTTCATACGATCGATATTTCTACCAAAGTTTGTACTTGTATTCTTTGCCAATTCTCGGAGTTCAACCTTTTTAGCATTTATAAAATTCTCACGGGAGCCATACTTCATCTTCTTCTTGGGTTCATTCGAATTCGCGTTCGCGTCTGAGTTGTAATTAGATACCACAGAGTTAGTATTGTTGTTTTTATTCTTCACCTGAATTTCTACAAGCTTGCGTCTCTCATCAACATTATTCATGAACTTTACAACTTTTCTTCGGTGATTCATCTTCTCAACTTTGGTCAACCCCATCTTAGTGTATTTATTTTCGATATTTTTACGAAGTGAAGTTTTCTTATTCAATTTGTTTTCGATACTTTTTAAATTTTCTGTGGTGTCAGCCTTTCTTAATTCTTTCGCCCAAACACCTATTTTACCTTTGGTAATACCTTCTCTCTCTTTGAATACACCATTGTTATTAGGCCTCAAATTAAGTTCCTTAGTAATTTTATTTTTAAGTTTTTCCTTTTCCGAGTTTAAATTCTTTATTATATCACGTACATCATTTTCTTGACGCTCAATTTCTTTTGGAATATTATTTAGTTTTGTAGAATTGGTGAGAGATTCAGCTGAAATTTCACCGTTATTTATCTTAAATGCATTATTTGACGCATTCTTAAAGTTGTTTTTATTGTTAGAGTTAAATGTAGGGTTATTTACCATTATCAGGTTCTTCTTGTTCTCGTTCTTGTTTTTGTTATTATTTATTTTATTGTTCGAGTTAGAATTGTTATTGTAAACAGGTTTTCTGGACTCTGATGCTCTGCCACCTAAACGTATTCCATTTCTAACTTTTTTATTAACATCTACACGCATCTGATTATAAATTTTATCAGCTACAAATTTGATATCAGCATCCAGATTCACCTTGTTGTTGGTCTTCACCTTGTTTTTGATGGTTGATTTAATTCCAATTCCATTTTTAATTTTTTTATTAACATCCACACGCATCTTATTATAAATTTTATCAGCTACAAATTTGATATCAGCATCCATATTCGACTTGTTATTAGTCTTCACCTTGTTGTTGGTCTTCACATTATTTTTGATGATTGATTTATTTCCAATTTCTTTTATGACATCTTTGTTAATTTCGTTCATGATTTGGTTAGCTAGGGAGTTAACATTACTCGGATTTGAAATTTTCGATTTTCGTATATTATGAGCATTCATGAACAACTTGAAAGAGGTCTCATCTCCTCCCTTGTTTGGGTGAAGCTTTAAAGTAGCCTTAAGAAAGACCTTTCTAAGATCCGCGAGTGTATTAGCTTTGTTAACACTAATCATTAAGTTTCTGGTTTCGGTATTCACGTTTTTCTTATTATTAGATCCCCCTACTAGACCCGAATTAGATTTATTAATTGAATTGGTAACATTCTTTTTGAGAACATGATTAATGATACCATTCCTAACACGATTTACAACTACCTTATTACTCGTGTTGTTTCGCACTTCCTTCGCAACATCTTTGTTAATTTCAGTAAGAAGTTTATTGGCTACGATAGCGACATCCCGACTAGGGCCGTTATTGGTAGTGGTTCCATTATTCTTAGGACCGTTATTGGTAGTGGTTCCATTATTCTTAGGACCGTTGTTGGTAGTGGTTCCATTATTCTTAGGACCGTTATTGGTAGTGGTTCCATT
>Ga0115008_10000378_pt1 | contig 32683 bp, 27 predicted proteins | sample FraStrMetagenome_FD_87164 | JGI IMG/M metagenome (GOLD analysis project Ga0115008, IMG submission 87164) | Marine eukaryotic phytoplankton communities from Arctic Ocean - Fram Strait ARC3M Metagenome | ecosystem: Environmental > Aquatic > Marine > Oceanic | place: Fram Strait | collected... | reverse complement strand
GCGAGGGCAGCGCGCAAATTCTAGCAAACAGTTTTGGATCGCTGGAGGCGTTAATCGATGCGTCGCCCGAGGCGCTGTTGGAGATCGACGGCATTGGGCCCATAGTGGCACGGCATATAGGCAATTTTTTCTCTAATCCAGATGCCCTAGCGATCGTGTCAGCGCTGCAAGAATCAGGCGTCATCTGGCCCAATGAGGTGGTCGACCAGCGGGCCGAGCAACCGCTGCACGGTCAAACTTGGGTGCTGACCGGCAGCTTGCAGATTATGAGCCGTGCCGAGGCTAAAGATGCCTTGCTTGGCTTGGGCGCCAAAGTGGCCGGATCGGTATCTGCCAAGACCTCGCAATTGGTGGCTGGACCGGGCGCGGGTTCCAAGCTCCGCAAGGCCGAGAGTTTGGATATTCCGACCATGGACGAGCAGCAATTCATTGAATTTTTGCAAGTGCAGCGCAATTTTTAGGTTGAGTTCCTTGGCTCAATACGACCGACGTTGTTGCAGGACACGGGTGCGGCTATGAAGCAAAAATTTGTTTGGTATTGCTCGATGCTGGCTTGCGCAGCGTTTTTGGTGATGGCGGTCAGACTCTATCGCCTACCCGTTGTTGAACTGTTGAGCAATCTGGCCGGCGTTTTATTGCTGGCCGCGTCAGTCGCCTGCCTATCTTTACTCATGGCGTGGTTGCTTTCCAAATTCCGCCGTGGTGACGACGATGAGTAAAGCGGTATTTTCGTTTACCCACTACCTCGGTGCTATTGGCACCAGTAACATGGCCACCGGTGTGCATACGGTACTTTATCCATGGTTGATCGTCGGCATTCTCGAAGGCTCGCCGAGTGATCTTGGTCTGGCGCAGATGGCGCTGTTGCTGCCGAACCTGTTATTTATTCTTCCCGGCGGGGTGATCTCCGATGGTCGCCATCGAGGCTCCTGGCTCTCGCTTTTATACCTGCTGTATTTGGTGCCACTGGCGCTATTGCTTTGGGCTGTCGCCAGAGGCCATCTAAGCACGGCACTAGTGATCGGTTTCGGGCTGGTGTTTGGCTCGATTACCGCGTTTGTGCAGCCGGCCAGAGAGAGTTTATTGGCCTATACGGACAGCGCAGTGATGCACCAATCGGTGGCCAAGGTGCTGGTGGTTAAATTTATCGCTCAGGGCCTCGGTTTTGCGTTCGCCGGCCTGCTGGGCTATATCGACCTGATGGCGCTGGTTTGGATACAGGTGGGGATGTTTGTCCTGACCGCACTGTTGATACGCCGCAGCCACCCGCGCGTGCCTGAGGAGGAGGACGCTAGGGCTAGCGTTCGCGATCCGTGGGGAGAATTGCACGAGGGCCTGGCACTGTTTCGCGACGATCGCCGGTTGCTGCATCTACTGTATTTGGTGTTTGCCACCGGTGTATTACCTTTTGGCGTATTTTTAGTCGGCATTCCAGTGCTCGCCCACCAAGTTTATGACGGAGGCGCCTTCCTGCTCGCGATGTTGCAAATACTGTTCACTTTGGGTGTGGTAGTGGCCAACTTGGGCGTTATGCGGCAGACTCAAACGTTCATTCGGCCTGGTAAATCAATGATTGTCAGCTTTTTTTGGCGCGGTAGCTTGTTTGCACTGACCGCGTTGAGTGCGAGTTTTTGGTTGCTCTTGCCGACCATTTTTTTGTGGGGTTTTTCGTCTGGATTATCGATGGTTCTCGGACGTACTATTCTTCACAATCAAGTGGCAAAATCTCATCGCGCTCGAGCGGTGTCCGTGTATCAACTGTGCCTTTGCGGCGGCACCCCCGTCGGCGCTTGGCTGTGTGGCGCCGCCATAGAACGATTTGGCGTTACCCAGGCGTTTGTCGGTATCGCGGTTGTGACCATGGCGGTGGCGGCGGTGGCGGCTTTAAAATCGCCGCTTTGGGGGCTGGTAACCGGGGATGGCGCGACGACGGTCGATATCAAGACGTCATAAAGGCAACCAGCGCCGCAGTGACGGCGACATTGAGCGATTCAACACCGCGCTGCATCGGAATACTCAGCCGGTGGTTTGCGCGATTTACAATGCTCGCACTGACGCCCTCAGTCTCGTTGCCCAGCACGTAAATGGTCGGCGCCGTGGGTGAAAAGGCGTCGATATCGCAAGCGGCTCCAGCGTCGAGCACGGCGACGTCATAACCACGTCGCTGGAAATCCAAAAGCGCGCTGTCGAGCTGTTCACAGCGCAAAATGTTGCTCTTAAAAAGCGTGCCGGAGCTGGCTTTGATCACCAGGGGTGATATTTCGGCGCTGCCCTTGGCGGGCAGTAGCAGGCCGTGAACCTTACTGGCGGTCACGCTGCGAATGATCATGCCAAGATTTTGCGGGTTGGTGATTCCATCAAGAGCGATCAAGCGGGTTGCCGAATGCGCGGGGAGTTGATCGATCACCTCGCTGTAGTGGCGATAACCGGGGTGCTCGATATCACAGGCAACCCCTTGATCTTGTTTGCTGTTACGCGAAATATGCGCAAGCTGCGCGCGACTATGATGGCAAATTTCTATGTCCCGACGCTTGGCTAGATTGACTAGCTGTTCTATCACCGCGCTGCTGCGGTTTGAATCGGCGAGATGCAATCGATACACCTTTAATTGCGGATCGCGCAGCACCTCGCTACAAGTATTACGACCATAGACGGTGATCAAATTGTCAAAGAAGGCCTTTTTCTGCTTGTAGGCAATGCTGTCGGGTGGTTTGGGGGCTTGTTTGCGTTGATTCATGGGCGTTTTTACAGTGTTTTATCGGTTTGTAATAGTTTTTCGATGCGCTCAAGTGGCGCACTACCTGCAAGCTTTCCCCGGCGCGCCAGAGCAACGCTCGCAAGTCCCAGAGAACGGTAGACGTCGGGCCAGACCGGCTGACCGACGGACGAGGTCTGCAAGGCGTTGAGGTGAGCTGCGACGGTGTCGTGGTCGCCGCGAGCGATGGGCCCGGTCAGAGCGCGCTGCGCGGAACTTGCATAGTAGTTCTGCAAGGTTTGCTCTATTAGGGGTCGCAGCGGGCTATCGGTGGATTCTGACTGCTCAAGGCCAGCGGCTTGGAGAATATTGTCGCCGATATCGAGTAGCGTCACCAAGTAATTACAGGACATGACGGCGGCTGCATGATAGAGAACTTTTTGATCGCGATTGATCTCGAAGGGCCGCGCGCCGATCGCGCTAAACAGCGCGCTCAGTTTGGCCAGGGCAGCGCTGTCGCCTTCCATGGCGCACGGTGTGCCATGGAAGGAATCCACCGAGCGCTGCGGTTCTGCGAAGCTGTGCAGCGGATGAAGCGAAGCGCAGGACATTAATGAGCCAGTCAAGATGGTCGAGTCGAGTACACCACTGCAGTGAAATACGAGGTCTCCGGGTCGCAGTATGGCGGTTGCTTGCAAGCTCTTAAAACTCGTCGCTATCGCCTCGTCGGGTGTCGCGATTAGCCAAATGTCGGCTGCTTTCAGTTGCTTGAGATTGTCGACTGGGTCGCCGGTGCCGATAAATTCTACGGCTTGCTGAGAGGATAGCGCGGTGCTATTGAGTATCTGCCCAATCGTTACCTGCTGGGCCAACAGTTTACACAGCGTGCTGCCAAGACGCCCCGCCCCTATACATGACAGCACAGGCGATGTCGGCATCTGCACTTAGCTCCGGCTCAGCGCGTCTAGATAGGCGCGCACAGCACTGGGTATGCCGAGCTGTAGCGCGTCGACGGTAAACGCGTGTCCGATGGAGACTTCCAACAATTGATTGATCGACGCGTAGTGCGCAAGATTGATTAAGTTCAGATCGTGACCGGCATTGACACCCAAACCGAGCGAGTCGGCCAATGTGGCAGCTTCAAGATGGCGTTGAAAGACGGTTTGTAAGCGCTCGCTACCCCAAGCCTCGGCGTAGGGCCCGGTATACAGCTCGATCCGATCCGCGCCAAGTTCTGCAGCACGGACAATCTGTTTTGGATCAGGATCCATAAACAAACTGACGCGCACGCCCATGGCTTTGAGTTGAGCAATTATGCTCGCCAATGGGTCGCTGTTTGACGACAGATCAAAGCCGTGATCCGAGGTTAATTGACTATCGCTATCCGGAACGAGGGTGCATTGGTCCGGGGTAGTCTGCTCAACCAGCGCGAGTAGTCCAGGATAGTTTTCGTTGGGCGGGGCCAAGGGATTGCCCTCGATATTGAATTCGACCTGCTCGAGCGGGGTTACTAAATCGGCCAACTCGCGCACGTCGCTGGGTCTTATATGCCGCTGATCGGGTCGTGGGTGAACGGTGATCCCCTGTACTCCGTGATCGATACACAACTGTGCATGCGCGGTGACGCTGGGATAGTTACCCGGCCGTGAATTTCTAAGTAGCGCAATTTTGTTAAGGTTGATGCTGAGTGCGGTCATAAACTGCTCTGCTTGAGCGCCTGTGGACGCCCGCTAAAGGGGTTAGATAGCGCGCCGCATTGCACACCGCTCTGACGGCACGCTTTAACGGATTGGAATAGGACGTTCAAATGAGGGTTCCACGGTGGTGTCGCCGGTGCCGGTGGCGGTCCAGGCGTCGGGGTTGAGCAATTTAGCGGTCAGAATTCGAATGGGCTCGAGTGGAACGTTCTGATAGGGGCCATGATTGCCGGTGCGGACCCGGGCGATGGCGTCGACCACTCGCATCCCCTCAACAACTTTGCCAAACACCGCGTACCCAGCGCGATCACCGCGCATATTAAGCGACGAATTGTTGCGATGATTGATAAAAAATTGGGCTCGAGCGCTATTGGGGTCGTTGGTGCGCGCCATCGCCAGGGTTCCACGTTTGTTTGTCAGGCCGTTAGTGGACTCGTTGGCAATGTTATCGGTATCGGGTTCGCGAGGCGTCATATCAAAACTAAAGCCGCCCGTTTGAATCATAAATCCGCTGATGACGCGATGAAATATGAGGCCGTCATAATGGTGGTTGTTGACTAGTGAAATGAAATTCGCGACGCTAACTGGGGCCCGTTCTGCATAGAGTTCAACGATCATTGTTCCACGTTCGGTGACCAATTCAACTTGCGGATTGACGGCGTGTGCCGGTATCACCGTGGCGATTGCTGAAACGCTTGTAAGCAGCGCCAAAACGCCTTTTCGGATTGTTGCATACGGGCGCATTACTGCCATCCAGCGAGGCGTTTTCTGCCGCGTAGTCTGGGGATTAGCACGCTCAATATGGCACCCAAAAATACCGCAAAGGCGCCGTATAAAAAGGAGCGATGAAATTCATCGCGATCAAAATCGGTTAACCGTGCTTTTAATACGTCGTTTTCTTGAGTCAGCAGATGATTCTGTCCCACCAGGGATTGGATTTGATCGTTGAGCATGGTTGGGTCGCCTCCGTTGCCTGCAAACGCATTTAGTTGCGTTTTCAGGGCCTGATACTGGCCGTTGACTTCGCCGAGGTCGGTATCTCGCGACGCAAGTTGTTCGCGCAGTTCGGCGAGTGTGGACTTCTGCTCAGTATAGCGTTGATCGAGGACTTTGTAGGCTTGCTCTTTTTCGATCAACAAAGCGCGTGCAATGGGTTTTTGGGAAACGAAGCGCGCTTGTATCCACCCCCGTTGATCAAGATCGGTGCGAATGCGCGCCCAGTCGTCCTGGATGCTCAGAACGGTGAGCGGGGTACCGCTCTTCAACCCATTGTGAACGACTCGTCCGTCGGTACTTGGGAGGCTTCTTATCGGCACGTAAAATTTGTCGCTGACATAGCCGCGCTCGGGTTCTTGCACCTCGGGCACAACATCTTCGACGGCTGCTGGGGCAGATGTTTCGTTCGCTACCGTGGTCGCCGTTTGACGGTTATCGGTTTGGCTTGGCCTCGGTGTATTGGCTTGGTCAGCGTCGGCTGGATTTGCTTGTTGACGCGGGTCAGTGAGTGTCACAGCATTGGGCGTCGCCACCTGCCCCAACGCGCGCTCGGCAGCGCTGTCAAGTTGCGTGGTTGGCGTGCTCGCTGGAGGATTTTCCTCGGCGAGATTGCCGCGCTCGACCATGTCGTCAAAGCTAGCGTCGTCTGGAAAAGATTCGGTTTCCTGAGCCACTGCCCCGGTGTGGAGCGTTGCTGCCAGTATTCCCAGAGCTAAATGTATGTGCCGCATGTAAATTTTCCGAAGTTAAATTTCGATTCGCGATGATACCCTTACCGAGCGCAAAAGATAACTGGTAGCGGTATAATCGGCTAGGGGAGGACGTTTTTAAACGGTTTATCCTCTATTTTACTGTATACGCCTGCGGTGCGATAGGGATCAGCCTCGGTCTAGGCGCGCGCTTCGTCAATCGATGTCAAGTCGGCGATGATCAAGCGGCCGGTAAAGCCCGCGTCCCCCGATTCGATGTTATCGATGGCCGGGTAGGGTAGGATACGGCCACTAGCAGTTGGCCAAGATCCTTGTGTTGCTGCGCTCGCTTTAAGTGCTCCGCTCTGGCGGTTGCGCGCAATGCACCAGTCTCAGGATGGCTTTGGCAATTGATTGCGTACCACATGGTTCAAGACGCCTGGTTATTTTTCAATAGGTCTTCCCAGGGTAGACCCGTCAGACGGGTCATTCCGCGCACTAGGTAAAAAAGATTGGCAAACAGGATGATCATCGACGGCAGCACTATCACCGGGAAACTAAGAAACTGCATGGTGCCCAGTTGCTCGTTAAACGCAACCGTACCCGGAGTGGCGGTTAAAAGTGCTTTGGCGAGGCCGTAGTTGAGGATCGAAGACAGTAAAAAACCGCCGGCTAAAATCCACGAGCCGTTCACTAAAAGACGGTTAAATTCGTCAGTTCGCCCATTTTTCTCGAGCGCTGCAGCAACTTTATCGACTTCAAATAGGGTGTCGTTGAGCATCAGCATGCGGATAACCGGCTTCGATGTCTTCAGTGATAGCAGTGTCGCGAGACCGAACAGTCCCGGGATTGCCGCCTCCTTGATGGCGATGTAAGAGGCATCCAATTCGAGTAAATTAACGCCGCCAGTGAACAGCACACTGACGATTCCAAGGGCGGAGAAAAAATTGTATTTGCCGCGCGTCATAAAGTCACGCACGCCGTAACTGACTGGAAATAAAACCGCCAACACAATGGCGAACTTGATGCCCAGGTACTGGTCATCGCTTAGGGCAATAAGTATGCCGTTGGGTATTAGCAAGTTAAATAGCAGATTGAGCCAAAGGCTCTCCGCAGGGACGCTGTCGGACTGCGTCTCTATCTTGGTATATCCATCGCTGTCGGGATTGGGATAATTCATAGTTGCGTGTTTGCTCAGCCGATTAGTAGAGGTTGTTTCGTCAGTCGGTTTTTAGTCGGGGCGCAGTGTAACTTTTTTGGCGGGGTTTGATAATAGTCTGCGGAAATTACCAAACATGGATTACACGCACTTTGCGCTTATTAATGTCACCGCGGAGCCACCATTGTCGGTGAGCTTGTGAGACAATATAAACGATCAGCGGCACGCAGTTAAGGCAGGCAACAGTGAGTCAAAACTTCGATATACATCCGGACAATCCACAACCGCGGTTACTCAAAAAAGTGGTTGATATTATTTGTGCCGGTGGCGTGGTGATCTATCCCACCGATTCGGTGTATGCCGTCGGTTGTCAAATTTCCAATAAGCGCGGCATGGAGCGAATGCGCGCCCTGCGCGAGTTAGACAAAGATCATAATTTCACTTTGTTGTGTCGAGATATCGCGGAAATCGCCATTTACGCCAAGGTCAATGACAGTAATTTTAGGCTATTAAAAGCGAACACCCCCGGACCATTTACCTTTTTACTGGCGGCCTCATCCGAGTTGCCTCGGCGACTACTGCATTCCAAGCGCAAGACAGTGGGCGTCAGAGTGCCGAATAATGCCGTCGTTCAAGCATTGTTATCGACGCTTGATGAGCCCCTAATGAGCATGACCTTTGCTCTACCGGACGATGAGTTTGGGTTGTCCGATCCCTATGAAATAAAGCAGCGCATGGCGGCCCATGTCGACGCAATTGTCGACGCCGGTTATTGCGGTATAGAGCCAACCACGGTCGTTGATTTGACCGATGCGGCACCGCGATTGGTGCGTCAGGGTATGGCTGATTTTAGTTTGCTGGGATAATCCTTGGCGAGGATAATCACCTCGTCGCCAACCGCGATCTTGGGTATACTGCAGGCACACCTAGATGTGACTTTTAAGTAGCATGCATAAAACGGACGCTAACCGTGGTCAGTAAGGCGCAGCCAACCAATCAAACCGAGCTCGCGGCGGCTGCCAAAGCCCCACTGGTGGGCAATGTGCCGCAGCAGGATGAAATGCCATTTGCGGTTGTGCAGGGCAAGGCGGTGTCGGTACTGCCGAGAGATTTGTATATTCCTCCAGATGCTCTAGAGATCATCCTCGAGGCCTTTGAGGGGCCGATGGATCTATTGCTGTATCTTATTCGGCGTCAAAACCTTGATATCTTGGATATCGACGTGGCTGAGATTACGCGCCAGTACATGGGCTATATACAGCTGATGCAGGATATCCAACTGGAACTGGCGGCGGATTATTTGGTGATGGCAGCGATGTTGGCAGAGATTAAGTCGCGGATGCTGTTGCCTCGCCAATCGTCAGATGAAGAGGAGGCGGAGGATCCCCGAGTCGAATTGATCAAGCGCCTTCAGGAGTACGAGCGGTTTAAAGGCGCTGCGGAGGATATAGATCGAATGCCGAGGCTTGGTCGAGATATTTACCAAGCGAGCGCCGAGGTGCCGGATCGGGATCACCGTAGACCTCATCCAGAGGTCGATATGCGCGATATTCTGACGGCGTTTGCGGTGGTTTTGCAGCGCGCCGAAATGTACGAAAGTCATCAAATTGAATTTGAGACACTGTCGACGCGCGAACGGATGTCAGATATTTTGCGACGCCTTGGCAGGCAGTCATTTGCCTCTTTTGAAAGCCTGTTCACACCGGGTGAGGGGCGGCATGGTGTGGTGGTGACCTTTTTGGCCGTGATGGAGTTGATAAAGGAGTCCTTGATTGACATTGTACAGACCGAGTCCTTTGGGCCAATCCACATCACGGCTAAAACCACATGAATACTGAACTGATCAAAAAGATTGTCGAGGGCGCGTTGTTAGCCGCCGGTAGGCCGCTGGACATTTCTCAGTTAGAAAAACTATTCGCTGACGACGAACGCCCGCCTCGCGATCAATTGCGCGCAGCGATTGAAGACATTCAAGCCGATTGTCGAGGCAGAGGTTATGACGTCGTGCAGGTTGCCAGTGGCTTTCGGTTTCAGGTCAGCGACGAATTGGCACCGTGGATTAATCGACTGTGGGAGGAAAAGCCGAAGCGTTATTCCCGTGCAATGCTCGAGACGCTGGCGTTGATCGTCTATCGTCAGCCATTGACCCGTGGCGATATTGAATTGGTCCGCGGAGTGGCGGTCAGTTCAGACATTATCCGGGCCCTGCAAGAGCGCGAGTGGATTGCGGTGGTCGGTCATCGCGACGTGCCCGGGCGACCGGCACTGTATGCGACGACCAAACAGTTTTTAAATTATTTTAATTTGAAGAGCCTACAGCAATTACCGGCGCTTGGAGAGATCAAGGATTTTGCCGAGTTAGATCCCGAATTAGAACTTGCGTTGGCACGCAGCGCAGCGACACCCAGCGCCGATTCCCAGAACCCACAGTTACCTCTAGAGGCCGCAGAGGCCCCTACAACCGCGACCGCCAAACCTTCGACTGGAATCTCAGATGAGTGAAAAACTGCAAAAAATGCTCGCTACGGCGGGTCTAGGCTCGCGGCGTGAATTAGAAAAATGGATTACTGCGGGGCGCGTTTCGGTCAACGGCCGCACGGCCACCTTGGGCGATCGCGCGGAGCCCGTCGATAGAATATTGGTCGATGGTCGACCGGTATTGATTGCCGTTGACGATAATCCGCGGGTCTTGATGTACAGCAAGCCCGAGGGCGAAATCTGTACCAATTCCGACCCAGGGGGACGTCCGACGGTCTTTGACTCTCTACCGCGGTTGGTGCGCGGGCGCTGGATAGCGGTGGGTCGGCTGGATATCAACACAAGTGGATTACTGTTGTTTACTAATCATGGCGAGTTGGCCAATCGCTTGATGCATCCATCCTCTGAGGTGCGACGAGAATACTTGGTCCGCGTTCACGGTAGCGTCGATGAGGCGATGATCGCTCGCTTGACGGATGGGGTGGTATTGGCCGACGGTATCGCGCGGTTCCAGGCCGTCAAGGCTCAACGCGTTCGGACAGAGGAAGGTGAAATCGGTGGAAGTAACCGTTGGTTTCGGGTGGTTTTGTCTGAAGGCCGCACCCGCGAGGTTCGTCGCCTCTGGGAGTCTCAAGGCGTCGAGGTGAATCGACTCAAGCGAATCAGCTTTGGCCCGATAGAACTGCCTTCGATTGTGCGGCGCGCAGATTTCTTGGAATTGGATCCAAAGCAGGTTCGTTCATTGTTCGATGCGGTTAAGCTAAAGGTGCCAGGTTTTAGCGAAAAAGCCGTGCACAAAGATATCCGCGAACGCAAAGAGCAGAAGTTACGCTCCAGAGGGAATCCCTGGCGTCGTTGAATGCAACGCCGCTGGCAGTCCTATGGCGACAGTCTAATTGTCGACCCTTGGGGGTGTTGAGGCGGATCTTAAAAAGCATCCGGCGATTATTTTTTGGCCGCTTGCGCGTCGAGACTTTGGCCGTTGACGCCAAGGCTGTCGTCACCGAGCAGGTAAAGGTAGGCTGGGGTGATGTCGGTCGCGGTTTTGAGCGTTTCTGGATTTTCAGCTGGATAGGCAGTGGCGCGCATTTGGGTGCGCGTTGCACCTGGGTTGATGGCGTTTATGCGTAACGCTCCCATGCCTTCTACTTCCGCTGCCCAGGTCTGCACCAGACCCTCCACGGCAAATTTAGATACCGCATAGGCGCCCCAAAAGGCCCGACCTTTGCGCCCGACCCCGGATGAGGTAAAGATAATTGAAGCGCCGGTTGAAGATGCCTGTAGGGAGGGCATCAAGGCTTGAGTCAGCTCGAATTGTGCGCTTAGGTTAGTTTTTATAACGCGCTCCCAGACGTCGGTTTTGTAGTGGCTCAAAGGTGTTCGCTGGCCGAGTATACCGGCGTTGTTGACGAGGCCGTCGAGGTGTCCGAACTGGCTCTCTATGTCGGCGTTGAATTGCTGAAAGTCGTCGCCGGTAGCACCCTCTATGTCGATCGGGCAGATGATTGCATCGCAACCCCCAGCGGCGGCAATGGCGTCATAGGTGTCCTCCAATTTAGCGATGGTGCGCCCGGCGAGAAGCACAGTGGCGCCGTGTGCTGCGCAGGCACGGGCGACCGCTCTGCCGATACCATCGCCGGCACCGGTCACTAGGATGACGCGATCAGCCAGCAAATCGAGCGGCGCGGCGTAGCTGGTTATCTTTTCATTCGACAGCACGGGCTAATCCTCAAACAACAGTGCATAGAGATCTTGCGAGCGCTCGACGATCCAGTCAGCGCCCCAATCAGCGAGATTTTCTTGGTCGTCAATGTAGCCCCACCCCGCAGCAATTGTGCGCATGCCAGCTCGCCTGCCGGCTTCGATGTCGCGGACGTGATCGCCGACGTAAAGGCATGCGTGCGGCGCGATACCGATTTTATGGCTAGCCAGTTGCAGGCCTTCTGGGTCGGGTTTTGGTTGTCGCACATGGTCGGGGCAGATAACGCAGGCAGCGGTTTCCATGAGCGGTAATTGCAGCGTGGTGGGCTCGGTGTAAAGCCAGGGTTTGTTGGTCACGATGCCCCACGGAATCCCCCGTGAAACGCAGCTTTTGACCAACTTGTGCAGCCCCGGAAATAGCACGGTTTGATCGCCCAGATGCTGCAGGTAAATGGCCAATAACTCTTCTCGCAGAGTTTCGAAGCCACTCTCTTCGGGGGCGATATTGAAGGCTTTGCGCACCAGCCCCGGCGAGCCATCGGTGACGCTCGAGCGAATCACATCGGGCGCTAGCGGCGGTCTTTGGTGGATCGCAAGTTGTTGGTTTACCGCGGAGATAAAGTCGGGTGCAGTATCAAAAAGGGTGCCGTCGAGATCAAACAGCAGAGCATTGAATTGAAGCATTGAAGCGGTCGTCCAGTAGTAGGTTAGGCCAGTTTTTGAGCACACAGCATGTAGTTGACGTCGACGTCGCGAGCATTCAAACGGTAGGTTTTCGTCAATGGGTTGTAAACCAAACCGGTGATGCTGTGAAGTTCCAAGTCGGCGCTGCGTAGCCAGCCGCCAAGTTCCGCTGGGCGAATCAGTTTAGCGTATTCATGGGTTCCTACAGGCAGCATACGCAGAAGGTATTCCGCGCCCACGATGGCCATCAGATAGGACTTGGGGTTGCGGTTGATGGTCGAAAAAAAGGCCCATCCACCCGGCTTTAATAGATCCGCGCAGGCGCGCACGACGGAACTCGGTTGAGGCACATGCTCGAGCATTTCTAAGCAGGTGACAATATCGAATTTTTCCGGATGCTGGTCGGCAAAATCTTCTGCGGTGGCCTTGGTGTAGTCGATCTCTAGTCCCGATTCGAGCTGGTGGAGTTTGGCTACCGCCAGCGGCGCCTCGCCCATGTCGATGCCGGTGACCTGCGCGCCGCGCTGCGCCATTGCCTCCGACAGTATGCCGCCGCCGCAGCCGATATCCAAAAGTTGTCGCCCGGCCACTGGGCAGTGGCTATCTATCCAATTGGCGCGCAGCGGATTGATGTCGTGTAGCGGTTTGAATTCACTGTTTCGATCCCACCAGCGACTGGCTAGATCTTCAAATTTTTGAATTTCCTGTTGATCGACATTCATAATTGCGTTCAATGTCCTGCTGGGGATTGGTCGGGTACGATTTGGTCGCGCCACCGCTGTGCACTGCGGATGAGGCTCGATTCGTTCAAAGTTTGAAGTTTACCATCTTTTAACAGAATTTTTCCCGCCACCCAGTTATGGCTTATCCGCGACCCCGAATGCGTGTACAGCAGTTGCGACGCAAGGTTGTAAAGTGGTTGTTGTTGGATGCTGTTCATATCGATGGCGATGGCATCGGCATATTTACCGGTCTCCAGACTGCCGATCTCGGATTGCCAGCCGAGTGCTTTAGCGCCGTCCAAGGTTGCCATGCGCAATGCCCGGTGGGCCGGCATGGCGCCGGCATCGCCAGAAATGCCTTTGGCCAGCAGGGTGGCGGTCTGCAATTCGCTGAATAGATCGAGATCGTTGTTGCTCGCCGCGCTATCGGTGCCTAGGGCGACGTTGATACCTCGATCGATGAGTTTTGCCAGGGGGCAAAAGCCGCTGGCTAACTTAAGGTTGGATTGCGGGCAGTGAATCACGTGACTGTTGTGCTCCTCGAGGAGGCGTAAATCGTCGTCGTCGAGTTGTGTCATGTGAACCAATTGCGTCTGCGGTAACAGTAGGCCGATGTCACGTAATAATTGCAGTGGGCGCTGCCCGTGCTGATGGGTAGCCTGAATAATCTCGCCCGCGGTCTCGTGGGCATGTATATGGACCGGCAGGTCGAGTTCATTGGCATAGGTAGCCAGTGTCGTCAGGGTTGGTATGCCGGCGGTGGCCAGTGAGTGGGGAGCGCAGGCAATTTTGATCAAATCGTGCCCCTTAAAAGTGTCGTGCAATTGCAGCCCGCGGTGGATTTGCTGGTCGACCGTTTGGCCCGTGGCGGAGGTGTCATCAAATACCGGGAAGCCAATTTGACTGCGCAGGCCACAATCGCGCACAACCTCGGCGGAGGTCTCTGGATAAAAATACATATCGGCAAAGCAGGTGGTGCCAGACTTGATCATTTCGGCGGCCGCCAGTTGGGTGCCATCGCGGACGAAGTCGCTATTGACGACGCGCCGCTCAAGCGGCCAGATACGCTTTTTTAACCAACTGTCTAGCGGCAGGTCTTCGGCGTATCCGCGCAGCAGGCTCATCGCGCCATGCAGGTGACAGTTGACCAGCCCGGGCATCACTAGATGGTCATTTAGGTGGTATTCACTGGCTGATCTAAAGCGCATGGCCGCTTCGCTTTGCGAACACACGGCGACAATCCGCTGGCGATGCACGGCGACGGTGAAATTTTCGTATATTCGACCCGCGGGTACTATGGGCAGCAGCCATCGACAGTTGATTAATGTGTCGATCTCTGTGGGCGATTTTGACGGCTGCATCTGGGACTCCTCGGGTGGATTTTCGAGTATAGCGTTTTTTGCATAACATTTGCGCTTATGGCGGCTGTTTCAGGTGATAAAACCGAGCTACTGTAGGCCTATCTGTGATACAATTTGGAACTGCAACTAAGGCTCAGAGTGGCAATTTACATCGCCGTGTACCGGCTTTACAAAGAGCTTTCAATAAACGGTAAAAATTGCGTTATAAGGGTGATTTAGTGAAAGAAATAGTTCCTGTCAATATCGAGGAGGAGCTCAAGCAGTCGTATCTGGACTATGCCATGAGCGTGATTGTTGGGCGAGCACTTCCCGACGTGCGTGACGGCTTAAAACCGGTCCATAGGCGCGTCCTATTCGCTATGAGTGAGTTGAGCAACGACTGGAATAAGCCCTATAAAAAGTCGGCGCGCGTGGTCGGCGATGTGATCGGTAAATATCATCCGCATGGCGACTCAGCGGTCTACGACACCATCGTCCGCATGGCGCAACATTTTTCGTTGCGTTATATGCTGGTCGACGGGCAGGGCAATTTTGGTTCGATCGACGGTGATTCGGCGGCGGCGATGCGCTATACCGAAATAAGGATGACCAAGATTGCCCACGCCCTGCTGCAAGATCTAGAGAAGGATACGGTAGATTTTGCACCAAATTATGATGAGTCCGAGTCAATTCCCGTGGTTATGCCGACCCGGGTGCCCAATTTGTTGGTCAATGGGGCGTCGGGTATTGCCGTGGGCATGGCGACCAATATCCCACCGCATAACTTGTCCGAAGTCATCGATGGCTGCCTCGCTCTGATAGACAATAACGACATCACTATCGATGAACTAATGGAACATATTCCGGGGCCAGACTTTCCCACCGGTGCCATGATCAATGGTAGGGCCGGCATAGTGCAGGCTTACAGAACGGGTCGTGGTCGCATCTATGTGCGCGCCTGTGCCGATATCGAGGTCAACGAAAAAACCCGCCGCGAGACCATCATAATTACCGAGATCCCCTACCAGTTGAACAAGTCGCGGTTGATTGAGCGAATTGCAGAGCTGGTCAAGGAAAAAAAGATCGAGGGTATTTCTGAACTGCGCGACGAGTCCGACAAGGACGGTTTGCGGGTGGTAATCGAAATTAAGCGCGGCGAGATTGGCGAGGTTGTGCTCAACAACCTCTACGCGCAGACGCAGCTACAGAACGTTTTTGGTATCAACGTGGTGGCCTTGGTCGATGGTCAGCCAAAGATTTTAAATTTAAAGCAGTTGCTAGAGTCCTTTGTTCGCCATCGCCGCGAGGTGGTGACGCGACGTACTATTTATCTGTTGCGCAAGGCTCGGGAGCGCGCTCATACCCTAGAGGGATTCGCCATTGCGCTGGCCAATATCGACGAGGTAATCGCGCTGATCAAGCAAGCTGCGACGCCAGCCGACGCGCGCGAGGCGATAGCTGCTCGCGGTTGGATGCCGGGGGCGGTGCTGCAGATGTTGGAGCGCGCCGGCAGCTCGGCGACGCGGCCGGATGGACTCGAGCCGCAGTACGGATTGGTCGATGGAGAGTACTATTTGTCGCCCAATCAGGCACGCGATATTCTCGAATTGCGGCTCCATCGCCTGACCGGGATGGAGCAGGACAAAATCATTGAAGAATTTTCCGTCAAGTTGGAGGAAATCGCCGAGTACCAATCCATTTTGGGAGACACCGAGCGGTTAATGACGGTGATCAGGGAGGAGTTGGAGATCGTTCGCGCAGAATTTAGCGATCCCAGAAGAACCCAAATTATAGAATCACAACACGATTTCACGGTCGAAGATTTGATCGCCGAAGAAGAGCGTGTGGTGACTATTTCACACGGCGGTTATGCCAAGACTCAACCACTGTCCGATTATCAGGCGCAGCGTCGAGGCGGTATGGGCAAGTCGGCGACCGCGGTGAAAGACGAAGACTTTGTTGAACATCTGTTGATTGCCAGCACCCATACGACTATTTTGTGCTTTACCAATACCGGCAAGGTCTACTGGCTGAAGGTTTATCAGATCCCGGTTGCAGGCCGCAATTCGCGGGGTCGCCCGGTGATTAATCTACTGCCACTCGATGACGGCGAACGGATCAACTCGATTCTTCCCGTCGAAGAGTATCGCGACGATCAATTCGTGATTATGGCGACCGCTAATGGCACCGTGAAAAAGACCGCACTGTCGCAGTACTCCAACCCCCGTAAAGTCGGTTTGCGCGCGGTCGACCTGGTCGATGGCGATCACTTGGTTGGCACCGCGGTAGTCGACGATAGCAACGATGTGATGTTGTTTAGTAGTGAGGGCAAGGCGGTGCGTTTTGCTGGGACCGACGTGCGGGCAATGGGTCGGGTGTCCAAGGGCGTTCGGGGCATGCGATTGTCTGCCGAGCACCGAGTGATATCGATGGTTATTCCCGAAGCCAATGGCTACCTTTTGACGGTCTGCGACAACGGTTACGGAAAGCGTACGTCGACGGTTGAATTTCCCACCAAAGGGCGGGGTGGCAAGGGTATGATTGCCATTCAAGCCAGCGATCGAAATGGCCCCTTGGTTGGCGCTACGCAACTATTTGATGGCGACGAAATCATGTTGATATCGGGTCAGGGCACCATGGTGCGAACCCGCGGAGACGAGGTATCGGTGGTTGGAAGGAATACCCAAGGGGTGCGGATTATCCGATTGAAGGAAAACGAAAACTTGGTGAGTTTAGCGCGAATTGCCGAGCCGGACGAAATCGAGGAAGGCGAGAGCGACGATCTCTCGAATGAATGAGGCTGCACCGTTATGACTTCTGATATGACGCCTGATGACCCATTGTTGCTATTGCGCGATGAAATCGACGCAATCGATACCGAGATTATGCTCGCTATCAGTCGAAGAGCCCGTTGCGCGCAGCGGGTGGCCGAGATTAAGCAGCAGCAGGGCGATACCAATTACTACCGGCCGGAGCGCGAGGCACAGGTACTACGCCGCATTATGGCCGACAATCAAGGTCCGGTGGATAACGAGGAAATGGCGCGCCTATTTCGGCAGATCATGTCTGCATGCCTCGCTTTGGAGCAACCTTTAAAAGTGGCCTTCTTGGGCCCCGAGGGCACATTTACCCAAGAGGCCGCGCTCAAGCATTTTGGGCAGTCGGCGATTAGTATGCCGAAAAGTGCCATCGATGAAGTGTTTCGTGAGGTGGTCGCTGGCGGCTGTGACTATGGTGTGGTGCCCGTAGAAAACTCCACCGAGGGCGTCATAAGCCATACCTTGGATAGTTTTATCGATTCGTCGTTGACCATAAGCGGCGAGGTCGAATTGCGTATCCATCAGCACTTCATGATTGGCGCCAGTACCCATGAAGACAAAATTACCCGGGTATATTCGCACTCGCAGTCGTTGGCCCAGTGCCGACAGTGGTTGGACGCCAATTATCCCAGTATCGAACGAATCGCCGTCAGCAGTAACGCAGAGGCCGCCAAGCGTGTTCAAGGCGAGTGGAACTCGGCAGCGATCGCCGGAGATATGTCGTGCGAATTGTACGGTCTAAAAAAACTCTCGGAAAATATTGAAGATCGGCCAGACAACTCCACACGGTTCTTAATTATTGGCCGTGAGAGCGTGCCTGCCAGTGGTGATGATAAAACGTCCGTGGTGGTGTCGATGCGCAATAAGCCGGGTGCATTGCATGCGCTGTTAAAGCCGTTTTACGAGGCCGATCTCGACTTGACGCGTGTAGAAACAAGACCCTCCAAAAGCGGCAAGTGGTCGTACGTATTTTTTATCGATTTTGCCGGACACTGCGACGACCCTGGCGTCGCCTCGGTACTCGAAGAATTAGCCGCCGAGAGCGCCGACGTTAGACTGCTGGGCTCGTATCCTCGGGCGGTTTTATAATTCATATGGCCAGCGCATCGCACCGCGCGTCGCGCGGCTCTCTCTCGGGGAACTTGGCATGACGGAGCAACTTCAGCCGACCTCGGTGGCACTCAATCGACTGGTTGTGGTTGGCCTGGGTCTCATTGGTGCGAGCACTGCAAAGGCGGCGCGGGATAGAGGTCTGTGTCGGCAAGTGATTGGTATATCGCGTCGCGATTCGACCCTTGAGATCGCGCTACAGCAGGGTGTTATCGATCGCGCCGAAACCAGTTTGGAGTCGCTCGCGGCAGAGCTTGGGCACGGCGATATGGTGTTGATAGGCGTGCCGACACTGACGGTTGCAGAAGTCCTAGCAGATTGCTCAAAATGGCTTTCCGATCAGGTCACGGTGACCGATGTCGCCAGCGTTAAGGGCAACGTTGTCGAAATGGCTCGGGCGATCTATGGAGAGATTCCACCCCAGTTGGTGCCGGGGCATCCCATCGCCGGCTCTGAAAAGAGTGGTGTCAACGCCGCCCAGGCGGATTTATTCGTCGATCATCGTGTGATATTGACGCCGACGGAGCAGACTGGTGATGAGCATCTTCAGCGTGTCAGTGCGTTGTGGCGTGGCGTCGGCGCTGCAGTGACCTCGATGCCGGTCAGCCGGCACGATAAAATTTTGGCAGCCACTAGTCATTTACCTCATCTTCTCGCCTATGCTTTGGTCGATAGTCTTGCGGCTGGTGGTGAACACCGCGAGATCTTTCGTTTTGCGGCCGGTGGATTTCGAGATTTTACGCGGATAGCGGCGAGCGATCCGGTGATGTGGCGGGATATAACGATCGCCAATCGAGAGGCTATTTTGGGGGTCTTGGATCCAGTCTTGGAAGATTTTGCGGCGTTGCGTTCGGCGGTCGACCGTGGCGATCAACAGACTTTAATCGAGACTTTTACCCGCGCAAGGGATGCCCGACACTACTTCGAAAAATTGCTGGAAAACAGATCTATGAACCTATCTCCCGCGCGCACTGAAACGCGTTATCGTTTATCACCAGGCGGCCATGGTCAGGCTTCGCTGCGAGTACCGGGGGATAAGTCTATGTCTCATCGCTCGGTAATGCTCGGTGCCCTCGCCGAGGGAATGACCGAGGTGACCGGATTTTTAGAGGGCGAGGATAGCTTGGCAACCCTGCAGGCATTTCGCGATATGGGGGTGTTAATTGAAGGCCCCGATCGAGGTCGTTTGGCGATTCACGGGGTCGGTTTACACGGGCTAAAAGCTCCGGCTCGACCACTGTACTTGGGTAATTCGGGAACCTCTATGCGACTTTTATGCGGTCTTTTAGCGGGCCAAAATTTCGCTGCTGAGTTGATAGGTGACGAGTCGCTATCAAAGCGGCCCATGGCTCGGGTGGCGGACCCACTGCGGCAGATGGGCGCGGTCATCGAAACTGCGGAGGGCGGCAGGCCACCGTTAAAAATTCAAGGCGGTAAAGCCCTGCATGGGATCGATTACGACATGCCGATGGCCAGCGCTCAGGTCAAGTCCTGCCTTCTGCTGGCGGGTCTTTATGCCGATGGCACCACGACCGTGCGCGAGCCGGCGCCTACACGCGATCACACCGAGCGCATGTTGCACGGGTTTGGTTATGCCGTTGACAGCGCGTCTGGGTGCGCTTCACTGAGCGGCGGCGGGATACTCAAAGCTCGGCGTATCGACGTTCCTGCGGATATCTCATCAGCCGCCTTTTTTATGGTGGCCGCGGCGATTACCCCCGGCTCGGATATTTTGTTAAAGCACGTTGGCGTCAATCCTACGCGCATTGGCATTATTGCTATTTTGCGCCTGATGGGCGCCGACATTGAAGTTCACGATCAGGGTGAGATTGGCGGTGAGCCGATTGCCGATATTCGCATTCGTTATCGACCTCTGGTGGGGATTGATATTCCGCGGGATCAAGTACCCTTAGCGATCGACGAATTCCCGGTTATTTTCGTCGCTGCGGCCTGCGCGGTGGGTCGCACGCGCTTAACTGGTGCGGCCGAATTACGGGTCAAAGAGAGCGATCGTATTCAGGTGATGGCCGATGGTCTTCAAGCGCTCGGTATCGCAGCGCAGCCGACCACCGACGGTATGCAGATCGAAGGCGGACAACTTGGTGGTGGCGAGGTCGACAGTCATGGCGATCATCGTATCGCGATGGCGTTTAGTATTGCCGCGCTGCGCGCCGATGGCGAGATCCTGATTGGCAACTGCAACAATGTGGCTACCTCATTTCCTGAATTCGTCGATTTGGCGCAGGCGATTGGCCTTGCCATTAGCGTCGAGGACATGGCGTAGTGATATCGGTACCGATTGTGACGGTGGATGGCCCAAGTGGTGCGGGTAAAGGCACTTTGAGTGCCGCGTTGGCCAGTAAACTAGGTTATCGCTACCTCGATAGCGGCGCGCTCTATCGGTTGTTAGCGTTGGCGTCAGAGCGCCACAAGGTGGCTCTCGACAACCAGCATGCGCTGGTCGTGCTGGCGGCACACTTGGATATTTGTTTCGAATACAACGCCGCCGAGGGTCGGACTCAAATCCTGTTGGAGGGCGAGGATGTCAGTCGCCAATTGCGCACCGAGTCGGTCGCTATCATGGCCTCTGAGTTGGCCGTGCACGTCGGGGTGCGAGCCGCCCTAGTGGAGCGACAGCGACTGTTCGCCCTAGCGCCCGGTTTGGTCGCCGATGGTCGCGATATGGGCACGGTGGTATTCCCCGAGGCAAGATTGAAAATCTATCTGACAGCGAGTGCCGAGGAACGCGCCGCGCGCAGATATAAACAGTTGCTAGAAAAGGGCGATAATGTTAGTCTGCGCGCCGTTCGACTGCAGGTTGACGAGCGCGATCAGCGCGACACAGAACGACAAGTAGCACCTCTGCGTCCGGCTGATGACGCTATACAGATAGACACTTCAGAGATGTCGGCGGACGCTGTTCTCCTTCAGCTCTTAGAGATAACGGTAGTCAAGGGACTACTGACTTAATTGGGCGGCAACGCTGCGCCAGCGAATGGTGTTGTTAAGCCCTTATTCAATAACCCCGCATGACTGGCGTTGCGGCTGAGGCCTGTTACCGGCATAGATCGCCGAGAGCAGTATCCTCACACTATCTAGGTATATTCCCATGAGCGAGAGCTTCCAAGCACTGTTTGAAGAAAGCCTTAAAACCGTAGAGATGAACCCCGGTGCGATTATTACCGGCGTGGTCATTGATATTGATAAAGATTGGGTCACGGTTCACGCCGGATTGAAATCTGAGGGCGTTATTGCCGCCGAGCAATTCTACGATGAAAAAGGCGATATCGAAGTTTCCATTGGCGATGAGGTTCAGGTCGCCCTCGAGGCGGTTGAAGACGGCTTCGGCGCTACCAAATTATCGCGCGAGAAGGCGCGTCGAGCAGAGTCTTGGATTGATCTAGAAGCAGCGCACAAAGCCGATGAAGTGGTTATGGGCATGATCAGTGGTAAGGTCAAGGGCGGCTTTACCGTCGATGTACGAGGTCTGCGCGCATTTTTACCTGGTTCTTTGGTCGATGTACGGCCACTGCGTGAAATTACCCACCTCGAAGGCAAGGACCTTGAGTTTAAGGTGATCAAGCTAGATCCCAAGCGTAACAACGTGGTGGTTAGCCGCCGTGCTGTGATGGAGAGCGCCAATTCCGCGGAGCGCGATGCTCTGCTGGCAAACCTCGAAGAGGGTGCATCGCTGAAGGGTGTGATCAAGAATTTGACCGATTACGGCGCCTTTGTCGACCTCGGTGGTATCGATGGTCTGCTGCACATTACAGATATGTCCTGGAAACGCATCAAGCATCCGTCTGAAATGATCAATGTCGGCGACGAAATTGACGTTAAGGTACTTAAATTTGATCGCGAGCGGAACCGTGTATCGCTGGGGATGAAGCAGATGGGCGAAGATCCATGGGGCGACATCAAAGGGCGTTACCCAGAGGGTGCTCGCGCCAAAGCGAAAATTACTAACCTTACAGACTACGGCTGTTTTGCTGAACTCGAAGATGGTGTTGAGGGTCTTGTTCACGTGTCTGAAATGGACTGGACGAACAAGAATGTACACCCGTCTAAAATTGTCCAGTTGGGCGATGAAGTCGAGGTGATGGTACTGGATATCGATGAGGAACGGCGACGTATCTCGCTGGGTATCAAACAGTGTTTCGCCAACCCATGGGACGAATTTGCGACCAGCATGGAGAAGGGCGAGAAAATCTCCGGTAAGATCAAGTCGATTACTGATTTTGGTATCTTTATCGGACTTGACGGCGGTATCGATGGCCTTGTTCATCTCTCTGATATCTCTTGGAATGAAACCGGCGAAGAAGCGGTACGCAACTTCAAGAAGGGCGAGGAAGTTGTGACCGTGGTGCTTAGCATTGACGCTGAGCGCGAGCGTATTTCACTGGGTATCAAGCAGTTGTTGGAAGATCCGTTCAACGATTTTGTAAATGAGAATGATAAGGGTACCATCGTCGTCGGAACCGTTAAGGAAGTCGATGCCAAAGGTGCTGTGATCGAGTTGGCCGATAACGTCGAGGGCTACTTGAAAGGCTCTGAGATGTCGCGAGAGCGCATCGAAGACGCGCGTTTAGTGGTCGCTGTGGGTGCCGAAGTTGAGGCCAAGATCGTGCTGGTGGATCGCAAGAATCGTAGTATCAGCTTATCGGTCAAAGCCAAGGATGTCTCCGAAGAGAAGGCCGCGGTTAAGGCGCACCGTCAGCAGGAGACTGAAACTACCGCAGCTCCAACGACTATTGGCGACCTAATCAAGGCGCAGATGGATAAGTAGTCCGCTGTCGAACTATCTAGAAGGGCGGCAATGCTGCTCTTTTAGATAGTATTGACACAAAATTGCAACTTTTGCTTGTATAAAATCGTTACTCTTATAGAATCAGACTCTTAGGGTTGCTGTGATAGTTGGTTTCAGGCTCTTTAAGCGAGTTTATTAATTTAACAGAAGAATAAAATCCGCGATTGGTATGACAAAATCTGAACTCATAGAAAAAATATCCGTTAGTCAGGACCACTTGTCGGCCCGCGATGTGGAATTGGCCGTGCGCATGATTCTCGAACGCATGACTTCAACGCTGGCGAACAATCGCCGTATTGAGATTCGCGGATTTGGCAGCTTTTCGCTGCATTACCGCGCTCCGCGCCTAGGCCGTAATCCAAAGACCGGCACTGCGGTTGAACTGAGCGGCAAGCACGTGCCCTACTTCAAGCCTGGCAAAGAACTCCGCGACCGCGTTAACAATCTTTAAAGCACTTTTTAACAGCGATCTTTAAAGCACTTTCTAAAGCAATCTTTCAAACGTTCATTCAAACAGTGTCTTCAGCGCTGCCAACGATGCACTGCGCTGCTGGGCGAGTGTTTCTGGGTCGGGCGCAGTTCCCTCGCCGAGCCTGACCAAATCAGCGTCCGGCAGTTCGTCGATAAAGCGGCTGGCAACGGTCGCCGAAGTGCTCCCATATTGGGTTCGCCGAAGTGCTCGGGTCATGGTTAAGGTGCGCTGGGCGCGGGTGATTCCAACGTAGGTCAGACGCCGCTCCTCTTCGATCTGACCGGCCTCAGTGCTGTTGCGGTGAGGTAGGATCTCCTCTTCCATACCGACCATAAAAACGTGCAAAAACTCGAGGCCCTTGGCGGCGTGTAAGGTCATTAATTGGACTTTGTCTTGACTCGATTCTTGGTCTTCACGATCGAGCAGGTCGCGCAACACCAACTTGGCGATGGCGCTTTCGACGGCACGGTCGCCTGGTGGCGTTTCAGCGTCGTCTTTGTCTAGTACTTGTTGCAATTGCTGAAGTAAAAAATCGATGTTTTGCCAGCGCCGAATGGCGATTTTCTCGCTACTTGCGTTTTGATGTAACCAGCCTAAATAGTCGGCATCGCTGAGCATTTCGCGAATCACGCCGAGCGGTTCATCGTTGTACAGGCGTTGCGAAATCTGTTCTATCCAAATTTTAAAACGGCGCAGTCTGGTGAGTCCCGCTTCGCTGACGGTCTGCGCAAGCGCCATTTCATCAATACATTGGAACAGCGGTAGTTGACGCTTATTGGCATAGGTGCCGAGTTGCTCGAGCGTTGTGGGTCCTATCTGTCGCCGCGGTGTGTTGACGATGCGCAGTAGCGCATTATCATCATCCGGATTAATGATTAGGCGTAAATAAGCCATCACATCCTTGATTTCAGTCTTCGCATAAAACGATTGTCCGCCGGTGATTTCATAGGGGATATCTTGCTTTTGAAGATGAATTTCTAACAGTCGCGCCTGGTAGTTACTCCGATAAAGGACCGCAAAGTCGCTATATTTACAGCGCCGCTTGAGTCGCATATCAATGATTTCATTGACCACCCGCTCGCATTCCATACTTTCATTTTCGGCGCAGATCAGCCGTAGCGGATCGCCGGGACCCAATTCGCTCCATAGGGCTTTTTTGATGGCGTGAGGGTTGTTGTCAATCAACGTGTTTGCGGCGCGCAATATGCGCCCCGTGGAGCGGTAGTTTTGTTCCAGTTTGATGACTTTTAAATCGCTGAAGTCATGCTGTAATTGAACTAAGTTTTCGGGTCGTGCACCCCGCCAGGCATAGATCGATTGATCGTCGTCGCCGACTACGGTCAGTGCCTGTCTGTGTCGCACCAAGCAGCGCACCAGCTCGTATTGGGCGTGGTTGGTGTCTTGGTATTCGTCGACCAACAGATATCGGATACGTTGTTGCCAGCGCCTTAGTATTTCCTCATTTTGATTAAATAATTCCACCGGTATCATTAATAGATCATCGAAATCTACCGCGTTGTAAGCGCGCAGCGCTTGGTGATAGCGCTGGTAGAGCTTGGCAAGGCTCTTTTCACCATTGCTTGCCGCTTGAGCGAGCGCGGCTTCGGGCGCTAGCAGTGAGCTCTTCCAGTGGGAAATAGTCATTTGCGCGGTGTCGATTAACTTGTCGTCCAACTCGGAGTGACGTTGCATCAACTCTTTGATCAGGTTGCGACAATCTTCTTGGTCGAGGATCGAGAACCCAGGTTTAAAACCGAGGGCATGACTCTCGGTGCGAATAATGGTTAATCCTAAATTGTGGAAGGTCGATACGGTCAGTCCCTTGATGCGTTGCGCCGGCATCAGCGCAGAGATTCTAGCCTTCATTTCCCGCGCCGCTTTATTGGTGAAAGTGACCGCGGCAATATGCCGTGCTGAGAGTTCGCAACGGTCGATCAGGTAGGCGATTTTTTGCGTTATCACGCTGGTTTTTCCGCTACCAGCTCCAGCTAAAACCAGCAGGGGGCCGTCGACATAACGCAGCGCTTCGCGTTGTTGCGGGTTAAGCGATTGAGCCATTAAGCGTCGTCTAACCCGGCAACTTCAGATCGCCGCTGTTGCAATTGTCGATTCGCACCACGCAGGTCGGCGAGCTTTTTACGTTCCTTTTCGACCACCTCTGGCGGCGCTTTTTCGACAAACGCCGGCTTGTCGAGTTTGGCATCGAGCTTATCGCACTCGAGGTTGAGCTTGGCAATTTCTCGATCGAGTCGGTCGAGTTCATCGCCAATGTTAATGTGCCCGGCCAGTGGCACTAAAATTTCTAAATCACCGGCCAGAGCGGTCATACTCAATGGCATCTTTTGTCCTTCGCCGAGCCACTCGATGGATTCCAGTTGACCTAGCTTACACAGTAATTGATGGCTGTTGAGCAACCGCGAACGGTCATCTTGGGTGCCTTTGGCTAGTATTACCGGCAGCTGCGTTGCCGGAGATATGTTCATTTCAGCGCGCAGGCTACGTATGCCTACGATCACTGTTTTGAGCCATTCTATGTCTCGTTCGGCAGGCTCATCGACTCGGCTTGGATCGCTGGCGGGGTAGGTTTGTAACATGATGGTATCGCCATTGACTGCCGCCATAGGCGCAATATTTTGCCATATTTCTTCGCTGATAAACGGCAGTAACGGATGGGCCAATCGCAAGGTGGTCTCGAGCACCCGCACCAACGTTCGGCGAGTGCCGGTTTTACGTGCCTCACTGGCTTGATCATCCCACAGGACCGGTTTAGACAGCTCTAAATACCAATCGCAGTATTCATTCCATATGAATTCGTAAAGTGCTTGTGCGGCGAGGTCAAAGCGATAGCTCTCCAGGGCTTTTTCTACTTCGCTCACTGCGGTTTGTAGGCGTGACTCAATCCATCGGTCGGCGAGGCTGAGTTGATAGTCGCCGCCCAGTTGAGCGCAATTTTCACCCTCGGTGTTGAGCAACACGTAGCGCGCAGCATTCCATAGTTTGTTGCAAAAATTACGGTATCCCTCGAGACGTTTCATATCCCAATTGATATCGCGACCGGTCGACGCCAAAGCACAGAGGGTAAATCTCAAAGCGTCCGCGCCATGTGCCTCGATGCCATCGGGGAACTGTTTGGCGGTTCGTTTAGCGATTTTATCGGCCCATTGAGGTTGCATCATGTTGGCGGTGCGCTTGGCCTGCAGAGCTTCGAGGGCAATTCCATCTATCATGTCCAACGGGTCGATGACATTGCCCTTCGATTTGGACATTTTTTTGCCCTGTTCGTCGCGAATCAAACCATGCACATAGACCGTTTTGAAGGGCACCTGAGGCGCGCCATTATGGTCCTTTAGAAGATGCATGGACATCATCACCATGCGCGCCACCCAAAAGAAAATAATATCGAAGCCGGTGACCAATACGCTGGTCGGATGGAATTTTTCCAGGCGCTGGTTGGATTCTGGCCAGCCTAAGGTGGCGAAACTCCATAGCGCGGACGAAAACCAGGTATCTAAAACATCGGGATCTTGCTGGAGTGCCCGTTGATCCAACTGATATTTTTCCCTCACCTGCTCCTCACTGGTGCCGACGAAGACGTTGCCTTGCTCGTCATACCATGCAGGAATGCAGTGTCCCCACCAGAGCTGGCGTGAGATGCACCAGTCCTGAATGTTGCGCATCCAGGCGAAATACATGTTTTCATACTGCTCGGGAACAAATTTAATCCGTCCGTCTTCAGCTGCGCTGATGGCGGGGCCGGCAAGTTTTTTGGCATCTACATACCACTGATTCGTCAGCATCGGTTCGATCACAACGCCGCCGCGATCGCCGTATGGCACGGTCATGTTATTGTCTTCGACAGACTCGAGTAATCCCGCGGCGGAGAGATCGGCGACGATTTCTCGGCGCGCCGCAAAACGCTCTAGCCCACGGTATTTCTCCGGTATAGAGGCCTCAAAATCGGGGTTTTCGCGGCCGTCGCTGTGCAAGCACTCAGCGATTTGGCGAATGTCGGCGTTTTCAGTCAATATATTAACCATCGGTAGCGCATGGCGTTGGCCGACTTCGTAATCGTTAAAGTCGTGTGCTGGAGTAATTTTGACGCAACCGCTGCCTTTGTCCAATTGCGCATGGTCGTCGCCGACGATGGTGATGGATCGATTGACCAGAGGCAAGGTTACGCAACTGCCAATTAAGTCGCTATAGCGCGGATCGTTGGGATTGACGGCAACGCCCGTGTCGCCCAGCAGGGTTTCCGGTCGAGTGGTAGCAACGACGATATAATTGTCGCCGGCGGCGGTGGTTACGCCCTCGTTTAGGGGGTAGCGGATGTGCCACATTTTACCGACGACTTCGCGATTTTCGACTTCTAAATCCGAAATTGCGGTGTGTAGTTTGGGATCCCAGTTGACCAGGCGCTTGCCGCGATAGATTAATTTTTCATCGTACAGACGGATAAAAACTTGCTGCACGCTGCGATAAAACCCGGCGTCCATGGTGAAGCGTTCGGTTTGCCAGTCAACCGAATTACCGAGGCGGCGCATCTGTCGCGTAATGGTGTCACCGGATTCCTCCTTCCAGCGCCAAACTTTTTCGATGAACTTTTCTCGCCCAAGCGATGCCCGTCCCGGCTCATTTTTGCTGGCTAACTGGCGCTCCACCACCATTTGCGTTGCGATACCGGCGTGATCGGTTCCCACTTGCCACAGGGTGTCGCTGCCCTTCATTCTTTGATGTCGGGTGAGGGCATCCATAATGGCGTACTGCAGGGCATGCCCCATGTGCAAACTGCCGGTGACGTTGGGTGGTGGAATGACGATGGAAAATGGCTCTCCCTCGCCTGTGGGTGCAAAGTAACCGCGTTTTTCCCACTCGTCGTACCAGCGTTTTTCGATCGTTTGCGGATTAAATGTTTTGTCCATGGTATGTGGTATTTCCAGTCTGCGCTCGGCGATGAAATCGCCGATGAATAAAATTTTGTCTATCGACAACTCGACGGTTCGCAACGTCTAACGATGCCTATCTAGCCGCGAAATTATAGATCCTGATGGTTCCCATAGCTATCATATGGACGGTTATTTATTACCCGCTAAAAGCCCACAGCTATTCCCTTGTAAAAGCCCTCAACTGTTACCCGGTGAAAGTCTTTAACTATTGGCTTGTGAAATTCCTCAACTATGAACCTGTGCAAGCCCTCGACCGTTAGCGCTAATTTTTAAGCGTGGAAAAAGATCAAATGCCGGAGTTGACGAACTTGTCGCTCAGATCAAAAAACTCGAGGGCATAACCGCGGTCTTTGTAAAAACTAAAACTGTCGCGCTTTGCCTGCTGGTAAGTTGGCTCGGCATGGATTATCTCGATAACTCGCTCGAAGCGGCTAAACCAAGATGGCCTCGAAGCATCCAAATTGATCAACAGCTGGTAGTGCTCGCCCGGTGTAGCGTCGGTGCTAATTGCCACTGGTTGTGATTGTGAGCCCAACCCATGAGGTATAAAAGAGGTTTTTGAAAAACTCCAAAGTTTGTCATTCAAGCTTTCAGCGGCGTCTTGATTAGGCATTTGGCAGAGCACTTGCTGATTTGACAGGCGCGCTTTTTCCACCAGCTTACAGGTCAGCGCCAGCGCCAAATTTTGGTCGCCGGCGAGTTTATAAAACGACACTCGGGTCATGATGGCGCCGGGTTGTTAGGTTGAAGGATTTGCGCGTTGCTGTAAATAATCCATCAGCAGCGGCACCGGGCGACCCGTCGCGCCTTTTTGCGCGCCGGACAACCAGGCCGTGCCGGCAATATCGATATGCGCCCAGGGAAGTTTTTTGGCGTAGCGAGCTAAAAAACATGCGGCGGTGATGGTTCCCGCTTCGCGGCCGCCGATGTTCGCCATGTCGGCGAAGTTACTCTTTAGTTGGGCGTCGTACTCTTCCCAAAGTGGCAGCTGCCAAGCGCGATCGCCACTGCGTGTGCCACTGGCCAACAATTCATCGGCTAGATCATCGTCGTTGGCGAGAAGCCCCGAGGCCTGCTTGCCCAGTGCCATCACACAAGCGCCGGTTAAAGTGGCTATGTCAATGACCGCACGGGGCTTAAAACGTTCCGAGTAAGTAATGGCGTCGCATAGAATGAGCCGGCCCTCGGCATCGGTATTCAGTATCTCTATGGTCTGCCCAGACATGCTGGTCACCACATCGCCGGGACGTGTGGCCGTACCACTTGGCATATTTTCGACCGCGGGTACTAAGCCGATAACATTGATTGCAAGTCCGCTGGCACACAATGCTTGCATGACGCCAAACACCGATGCCCCACCGCACATATCAAATTTCATTTCGTCCATGCCGCCGCCCGGTTTTAGGCTGATGCCCCCAGAGTCAAAGGTGACGGCCTTGCCAATGAGTACCGTTGGCGCCTCTGATTTTGCACCTCCGCGATAGTTCATGATAATAAATTTGGCGGGCTCCACTGTCCCTGCGGTTACCGATAGTAGTGAACCCATAGCGAGCTTGTGCATATCCGCATTGTCGAGGATTTGGCAGTCGAGGGACGCGTTGTCGCGCGCCATATCACTCGCTCGATCGGCCAAATAACTCGGCGTACAAAAATTCGCCGGAAGATTACCCAGTTCTCGCGCGCAGTTCATTCCGTTGCCAACAGCCGCGCCAAAGTCGAGGCCAGTACTGGCCAATTGCTGCTCGGCACGGCTCCCGGTCCAGTAGATGAGGGTTTTCAGACGACTCGCTACCACTTTGTCATTTTTTGTATATTTGTAACTCGCATGCAGCACATTTCGCGCGACTATGGCGGCCTGCCAATGGCCATCATCGGCTGCCCTTGCGGCTACCCAAAGTACTTTTTTGGCGCCGCTGGCGATCGCCTTTGACGCTGCATCAGCGATGACTTTAATCTGTTTTTGTCGGGATGTGGCACCTGTGATACCGATCAGGATGACCTGAGAGAATGGCAATGTCGGGGTATGCAAGGTTTTTGCCGAGCCAGTTTTACCATCAAAATTGCTGGCTTTTGCAAGCGCTTTCAGATCGCCATGCAGCTCTGTATCGTCAGACGCCAGTACGCCGTTGATTTGAGCGTCGGCTAACACAATGAGACAATCCGCTTTTATTTTTAACAGATTGGCCGAAGATGCAGTAAACTCCATGGGGTATATCCTGTTTGAGATGCTGGAAGCGAAAGCCCATAACGATACCAGCTTGTGTAACTGCACCCAAGGTTTATTCAATATAATACTGTGATTATTTTTCGTTATCTCTGTCGTGAAGTGCTCTCCACAACGTTCGCCGTGTGCGTTATTTTGCTGCTGATCTTAGTCAGTGGCCGCCTAGTCAAATATCTGGCACAGGTCGCCGCTAGCGCCATGGATCCGAGTGTTATGATCGCCATGCTGGGCTACCGTATTCCCGGCTTTCTCGAGTTAACACTGCCACTCGGTTTTTTTCTTGCGTTGCTGTTGTGCCTCGGTCGTATGCACGTTGAAAACGAAATCAGCGTGCTCTATGCCTGCGGTGTTTCTGAAAAGAAACTGCTGCTCTATATCCTTTTGATCGCCTCTATGATGGCGGTGGCGGTCGGTTATTTGAGTTTGGTGGTGGCGCCTACTGGCATGGCTAAGGCGGGCATTATTGCCGAGGCGCAGAGAGCGCGAGGAGAGATTGACGATTTGGTGGCCAAGAAATTTTATCCGCTGCGAGGAGGCAAGGGGGTTATCTATGCCGAGCAGGTGTCCGCCGATCGAGGTTTGGAAGACGTCTTTATGGTGGTCACGGAACCGGGGACGGGGAGTTCTATGGCCCGTGTTGTGATGATTGTTGCGCAAGACGGTAAGCAGCAACGTACCGAGATTGCCGGTGAGCAGTATCTGGTATTAAACCAAGGTTACAGAGCGGACGGCGTGCCCGGCGAATTCCGTTACCAGGTAACGGATTTTCAGGAATATGGCATTCGCCTTGCGGATAATCGACGTTACCGAGAGGCCACAGAAGTCGAGGCGATGCCGACGCGTGACTTGTTGAATTCGGCTGATCCGAAACTTCAGGTGGCATTGCAATGGCGGCTGTCGATACCTTTGATGATGTTTGTAGTGACCTTGATGGCATGGCCGCTCAGCCGCACCCGCCCTCGTCAGGGTCGTTATTCGAAGTTGTTACCCGCAGTGCTGTTGTATTTAAGTTATTTGGTCGGTCTGAACGCACTGCGAGGCTCGATAGAGTCGGGCGTGGTGCCTGCATCGGTCACCCTGCTACCGTTGCACCTAGTGTTCATTGGTATCGGGGTCGCGCTGATGTTTGCCAAGCCGTTGGCGCGCCGGATTAGGCGTCGCTCGCCGTTACCCGAGGGGAATGGCTGAATGCGGATTCTATCCAGACATATTGGCCGTTCGGTATTTGCTGCGATCTCCATTACTCTGCTGGTGATCGTCGGGCTGGATGCGGTGACAGCGATCATCGATGAGGCAGATTCGATACGTCGTAATTACCGCTTCATCGATCTGTTGATTTATGTTGCGACCACACTGCCTTCGCGAATCTATGAGTACATACCCCTTTCGTGCTTGGTGGGCTGTCTATTTGGGCTTGGCCAGTTGGCCAACGATAGCGAGTTGATCGTAATTCGCGCAGCCGGTGTTTCAACGCTGAGAATCGTTGCCTGCGTCTTGCGGCCGGCGCTAGTATTTATCTTTGTTGGGTTGCTTTTGGGCGAGTATTTTGCGCCGTATCTCGACCAGTTAGCCAAGGGACAGCGAGAGTATTTACGCAAGGGCGAGTCTGCGCCAGACTCGAGTTCGGGGCTGTGGATCAAAGAGGGCGACGAGGTCATGCATTTCAATGCGGTGTTTCCCGGCGGCGTCCTGTTCGGCGTAACACGCTATCAATTTTCTGAAAGTCGGCAGTTAAGCGAGGCGAGTTTTTCCTCGAGGGCAACGTACAACAGCGTCGCCGGTCACTGGATGGAGGAGAACGTATCGATTACACGTTTTTACCCAGAGCGCACCGAGAGCGATAAATTGATCACCCGTCAATGGAATTCCGAGCTTAGCCCGCAGTTGCTGCTGGTCAATGTGTTACCCCCCAGCGGGTTGTCGATATCGACGCTTTACTACTACATTGACTTTTTACAGCAACAGGGAACCGACGCCGCCGTATATAAGTTAGCTTTTTGGAGAAAAATACTACAACCGTTGATTATTGTGGGTTTAGTGATTATCGGGATTGCCTTTGTATTTGGACCTTTGCGCGGTTCGACCATGGGTCTGAAGATATTTATTGGAGTGATCGTTGGAATTGTCTTTAATATTATCCAAGATAT
>Ga0115008_10000374_pt1 | contig 32737 bp, 27 predicted proteins | sample FraStrMetagenome_FD_87164 | JGI IMG/M metagenome (GOLD analysis project Ga0115008, IMG submission 87164) | Marine eukaryotic phytoplankton communities from Arctic Ocean - Fram Strait ARC3M Metagenome | ecosystem: Environmental > Aquatic > Marine > Oceanic | place: Fram Strait | collected... | reverse complement strand
GAGATAACTGGAGATAACTGGAGATAACTGGAGATAACTGGAGATAACTAAAAGTATGGCGGTGACCCTCACCAGCCACACCTCGGCACACAGCGTAACCACTACCGTTGCTCCCTTCCGGGCCTGGCGGGGTTCGCGGCTGGCTGTTGCGAGGGGACCAGTGAGGGCCACCATTGAAGCGCGGGATTATCAAGGGTTTGGCCTCCAAGTGCAACAGCTCATCAAGTAAAAAATGCCTTATTGGCAGATAAAAATGGGTCCACCCAGAATCAAAATAGCCCACCAATAGATCACTTTTATTGTGGTTAAATCTTATCGGTTCGGTAAACTACAGGCAGATCCCAGTGACAAAACCCTAAAAACGGATTTCCAACAATGAGTCATTCCTCAGCACCGACACCCACCCAACCCAACTGTGGAAATAACCCATCTTTTAGACCCAATCCAATCAAACCACTGACTCCACTCTTACTACTCGCCCTGCTAACATTACTCACCAGCTGCGGCGTTGGCGAAAACAATGTCAGCAGCGGCAATCGCAGTGGTACCCTGCACTGGGGCAACGGCACAGAACCACAGAGCCTCGACCCCCATATAGCCACCGGCGTCCCCGAGCATAAAATTATCGTCGCGCTGATGGAAGGCCTAGTGCTCAAAGACAGCAAAACCCTGGAACCGCGACCTGGTGTTGCCACCTCATGGGATATCAGTGACGACGGTCGAGTCTATACGTTTTACCTGCGCAAAGACGCCCGCTGGTCTAACGGCGATCCACACAACGCCCATGATTATGTCTGGTCATGGTGGCGCGCACTGCAACCAGCACTGGGCAACTTATACGCCTATATGTACTTCCCCATAGCCAATGCTAAAGAATATTACGAAGGGCAAATCAGCGACTTCGAACAGGTCGGCGTCAAAGCCCTAGATGACCATACCCTACAAGTTACCCTCAACAACCCAACCCCCTACTTCCTGCAACTGCTCGATCACTACAGCCTCTATCCAGTGCATCGCGCCACCATCGAAAAATTTGGTGACGCCGACCAACGGGGCACTCGCTGGACCTATGAGGGCAACCTAGTGGGCAATGGTGCCTTTCAGCTGTCTGAATGGAAGATTAATCGCCGAGTGGTGGTGGAGCGCAATCCCCACTATTGGGATGCCGAGAGCATCAAGCTGAATAAAATTATCTTCTACCCCATCGAAAACGCCGTCACCGTGGAACGTATGTTCCGCGCAGGGCAGCTGCACTACAGCGGGACAGTGCCCGCTGACAAAATCGCCACTTACAGAGAACGTAAGGATCCATCCCTGCATATAGCGCCCTATCTTGGGGTCTACTTCTATCGCATTAATACACGCATACCCCAGCTGCGAGATAAGCGTGTGCGACGGGCTCTGGGCATGACTATTGACCGCGACAAGATTAGCCAACGAATACTTAAAGGCGGACAGATTCCCGCCTACACCATCACGCCTCCAGGCACTATGGGCTATTACCCAAAGAGCGATTTAGCCTTTGACCCAGAGGCCGCCAGACAACTGCTGGCCGATGCCGGCTATCCCAATGGCGAAGGTTTTCCCGCCACAGAAATTCTCTATAACACCAGCGAAGGTCACCGCAAGATTGCCGTTGCGATTCAGCAGATGTGGAAGAAGCACCTCAATATTGACGTCAAACTGCTCAACCAAGAGTGGAAGGTCTATCTGAATAGCGTCACTAGCCTTGACTATGAAATCGGTCGCGCCGGCTGGATCGGTGATTATGTGGACCCCAATAACTTCCTCGATATGTTTCTCTGCAATGGCGGCAATAACCGCACCAGCTGGTGTAACCCAGAATATGACCAGCTGATCCTCAAAGCGGCACCGGAAGCTAAGACCCACGCTGAGCGACTGGCGATATTTGAGCGCGCTGAAACTATGTTGCTCGACGCTATGCCGGTGATCCCAATCTATATCTACACATCGAATAATTTGGTCAATGCTTCAGTAAAGAACTTTAATGACAATATTCTCAATCAGCCGTCATTTAAAGAAATGTATCTCGAAGCCGGCCCAGCAGATGCAGGAGCAAAAAACTAATGTGGCGATTTGCCCTCAACCGTCTGCTCCAGGCCATTCCTGTTTTGCTAATCGTCATCAGCGCCACCTTTTTGCTGGTGCACTCTGCACCTGGCGGGCCCTTTTCAGCGGATAAAGCTGTGCCGCCAGAGGTGATTAAAGCGCTGGAAGCCCAATATAATCTCGACCAACCATTGTGGCAGCAATATATTAGCTACCTGGGTGATGTAGTGCAGGGTGATTTCGGCCCCTCATTTAAATACTCCGGACGCACAGTCAACGAACTGATTGCGGCGGGCATACCCGCCACCGCGGAACTCGCGCTCTATGCCATGTTGGTGGCGCTGATAATTGGCGTCAGTGCTGGCGTCGCCGCCGCCATGCGCCCCAACACCTTACAGGACTATGTGCCCATGTCAGCGGCCATGTTGGGTATCTGTATGCCCTCGTTCCTATTGGGGCCGCTATTGGTGTTGGTATTTGGTATTTACCTGGAATGGCTGCCGGTCTCCGGCTGGGGTGATATGCCCGGGGACAAAATTATGCCGGCGATCACACTGGGTACCGGTTACGCTGCCTATATAGCGCGACTCTCTCGAGGCGGCATGCTCGAGGTGCTATCTCAGGACTATATTCGCACAGCCAGAGCCAAGGGCCTGTCGGAACCTGTGATTATCTTTAAGCACGCTATGCGCGGCGGTCTAATACCGGTAGTAGCCTTTTTAGGGCCAGCCTTTGCCGGCCTATTAGGCGGCTCCTTTGTGGTGGAAACCATTTTCCAGATTCCCGGACTCGGGCGTTTCTATGTGCAAGCTGCGTTTAATCGCGACTACACCATGATATTGGGCATGACCATCTTCTTCGCCACGCTGATTATTCTGTTTAACCTGCTCTCAGATATGCTCGCCATTTGGCTCGACCCAAAACTGCGTCAGCAAGCTCGGGAGAATAACTAATGGAGCAGATTAGCCCTCAGCATCAGGAACAACAGGCGCAGCAAGAACAAAGAGCCCAGCAAGAAAAAGGTACCTCCCTCTGGAAAGATGCCTGGATCAAACTGAGTAAAAATTATCTCGCTCTATTTGGCCTCAGTGTATTGGCCCTTCTCTGCATTGTCTCAATACTGACACCCTGGATTGCGCCCTATGGTTATGAAGAACAGAACCTGATGCTCGGCGCCACGGCTCCGTCGCTGCAACACTGGCTGGGTACGGATATCTTTGGCCGGGATATGCTTACACGGATTATGTATGGTGGCCGCGTTTCCCTCACCGTTGGCTTTATTGCCACCGCAGTGGCCCTGATCATCGGCGTGCTCTGGGGCGCTATTGCGGGTTTTGTTGGCGGTCGTGTGGATGCAGTGATGATGCGCATAGTCGACATCATGTACGCCCTGCCCTTTATGATTTTTATTGTCCTGTTAATGGTCGTATTTGGGCGCAATATTCTGTTGCTGTTCTTGGCCATTGGTGCCGTCGAATGGCTGACTATGGCGCGCATTGTCCGCAGTCAGGTGATGTCATTGCGCAAACAGGAGTTTGTTGAGGCGGCCCATTCTTTGGGACTCTCGCAATGGGCCATTATTCGCCGCCATATTATTCCCAACACCCTGGGCCCAGTGATTGTTTACACCACCCTAACCATTCCCAGCGTGATGTTGTTAGAAGCCTTTCTGAGCTTTCTTGGGCTCGGTATTCAACCACCACAGAGCTCTTGGGGTCTGTTGATTAACTACGGTGTCGAGACCATGGAAGAATATCCCTGGCTGCTGATATTTCCTGGCGTGACACTGTCCCTAACGCTGTTTGCACTTAATTTTCTCGGCGATGGCCTGCGCGATGCCCTCGACCCCAGAACCTCAAAGGATTAATGGATATGGCATTACTTGAGGTAGAGGGACTTAGCATTTATTTCCACAGCAGAAATGGTGTGGTGAAAGCCGTGGACAATGTCAGCTTTAGTGTTGATGCAGGCGAGACTCTGGCAATTGTCGGGGAGTCCGGATCCGGTAAATCGGTTACCTGTTACAGCCTGCTCGACCTGCTGCCAAAACCGCCAGCCAAAATCGAAGCAGGCACTGCGCTATTTGATGGTATTGATCTACTGAGTTGCGATGCTGCGCAAATGCGACGTTTTCGCAGCAATGATATTGCGATGATTTTCCAAGATCCTATGACCTCGCTAAATCCCTTTATCAGTATTGGTGAGCAGCTTATTGAACCGCTGATCTACAACGAGGATAAAAGTCGCCGTCAGAGCCGCTCAGATGCGCGTCTGCGGGCGATAGAGCTGCTCAACGAAGTAGGTATTACCGACTCTGAGCAGCGCTTTGATTGCTTTCCCCATGAGTTTTCAGGCGGCATGCGCCAGCGGGTAATGATTGCCATGGCACTGATCAATGAACCGCGCCTACTAATCTGTGACGAGCCGACCACGGCGCTAGATGTCACCATTCAGGCGCAAATCCTAGCATTGATTAAAACCCTGCAGCAGAAGCGCGATGTCGCGGTAATCTTTATCAGCCATGACCTAGGTGTGGTTGCTGGTATTGCCGATAAAGTGGTGGTGATGTGCGAGGGCACAGTGCGCGAAGCTAACGATGCCGAAGGTATTTTTTATCGCACCGAAGATGATTACACCAAGAAATTATTAGCCGCAATTCCAGAGGGTGCCAAGCTTCTGCCCAATCGCGCCCAAGCCAATCAATCAATGCTTCGGGTCGAAAACCTCAAGACCTATTTCCGTGATTACAGCAAGACACCGGCTGGTGATATCAAAGCTGTAGATGGTGTCTCTCTGGAGATTCAACGGGGCGAGATTCTCGGTCTGGTGGGTGAGTCAGGGTCTGGAAAATCCACATTGGGGCGCTCGATTTTACAGTTGGCGCCGATTACAGCAGGGTCAATCTACTTTGATGGCACCGAGCTCAATACACTCAGCGCCGCAAAACTTGTGCCTTGGCGACGCAAGATGCAGATGATTTTTCAAGACCCCTATGCATCCCTAAACCCGCGTATGACTGTCTACCAAACACTGGCTGAGCCCCTGCTTTATCACGGCCTCGCCAATGCTCGGAATATTGACCAGCAAGTCCAGCAATTGATGGATGATGTAGGTCTGGCGCGGAGCAGTATGCGCAAGTATCCCCATGAGTTTTCCGGCGGTCAGCGTCAGCGCATTGCCATTGGCCGCGCCATCGCCACTAAACCGGAATTAATTATTGCCGATGAGCCAGTCTCGGCTCTCGACGTGACTATTCAAGCGCAGATTCTCGATCTGATCCTTAATCTCGTGGACAAGCATAATTTGACCATGATGTTTATTTCTCACGACCTCTCAGTGGTGCGTTATATCTCTGACCGCGTGACGGTGATGAATAAGGGTGTGATTATCGAGACAGGAAACACCGAGACACTGTGGAAAAACCCGCAACAGCAGTACACCAAAGATCTTCTGGCGGCGATCCCAATAGCCGACCCAAGATCTGAGCGCCTGCGTTCATCTAACCTTTAGGTAGGGCCTAAGTTGGGCCCTAGGATATACTTTACTATTTGCCTTAAATAATAATTTCAATAAAGAGCCCCGATATGTCAGATAAGCCAGACCTTATTCAATCCCATTATGCCGACGGCATTCTCTCCATCAGCATCAATCGTCCGGACAAGAAGAATGCCCTAACGTCCGATATGTATGCTCAGTTGGCTGACCTATTCGATCATCGTGCCACTCAGGAAGACGTCAATGTAGTGGTATTTTCCGGCGGTAAGGATTTTTCAGCGGGTAATGATCTGGAGGATTTTCTCGCCCGGCCACCGAGCAGTGAGCCCGGTGCAACAGCGCCAGTGTGGGAGTTTATGCGTGCCCTATCCACCTGCCCGGTGCCCGTTATAGCTGCAGTGGATGGTTTTGCCGTGGGTATAGGCACGACCCTCTTACTGCACTGTGAATTTGTCTATTCAACACCCAAGACCGTATTTATGCTGCCATTTATTAACTTGGCGGCGGTACCGGAGTTCGGTTCTTCAATGTTAATGCCGTTGCGCTGTGGTTACGTTAAAGCTGCTGAAATGTTGCTCTTGGGCGATCGCTTTGATTCGGCGACTGCACTGCAATACAACCTGATTAATCAAATTTGTAGCAGTGATAATCTGATGCACTGCGCCATGGCGACGGCAGCCAAACTGGCGGGTAAATCTCGGCAAGCTCTAGTGCAGAGCAAAGCGCTGATGCGCAGAGATATGGAACCTTTGGCTGAGCGTATTAGTATTGAATCTGAAGAATTTTCTAAGCGTGTTGCGTCGCCGGAAGCCAAGGCGGCTATATCGGCGCTTTTGAAGCGTTAAACGAAACGGGCATTCTGAGCGCAGCCGCAGGATCTTGTGACGACCGAACTAGATCCCTCGTCGCTTCGCTCTGTCGGGATGACAAATTGGGTGCTCTGTCGGGATGAAAAATTGGATGCTCTGTCGGGATGAAAAATTGGATGCTCTGTCGGGAAGACAGATTAGGGGCGCTGCCGAGATAGTTAACCCCACGTCTTAAGGAGCACAACTTGTAATCTCGAACCACACCGCTGACCTATCGAACCACACCGCTGACCTATCGAACCACACCGCTGTCATCTCGAACGCAGTGAGAGATCTCAAAAGCTAAATCGCGCAGCTAATCCCAGTCCCACGCAACCCACAGTAACCTCCAGGATTCTTCGCCAAATACTGCTGATGGTACTCCTCAGCATAATAAAACGTCGGCGCCATGCGAATCTCAGTAGTAATCTCACCGAAACCCAAAGCCGTCAATTGACCCTGAACAGTCTCCGCTGAAGCCATTGTCTGGGCGAGCTGAGCCTCCGTATCACAGTAAATCACCGAGCGATATTGACTGCCCTGGTCATTGCCCTGACGCATACCCTGAGTGGGATCATGGGATTCCCAAAACACCGTCAACAGCTGTTCAAAACTTATCTGTGCCGGATCAAAAACCACCAATACCACCTCTGAATGACCGGTTAAACCAGAACAGGCTTCTTCATAAGTAGGGTTGGGAGTCGCCCCACCAGCGTAGCCCACAGCTGTGGTGACCACACCAGCCTGCTGCCAAAAGCGGCGCTCGGCGCCCCAAAAGCAACCCATTCCAAACACCAGGGTACTGAGTCCATCGGCAAATGGCGGCTGCAGTGGCTGGCCATTAATAAAGTTGCGATTGCTAATCTGCATGGCCGTTTCGCGACCGGGCAATGCCTGATCAGCAGTGGGAAGATTTAATCTGAACATAGCGCTAACCCTAATAATTTATCGACTAATCACAGGTTGTACGCAATAGGTCTAAATAAGATCTAAACCCAATTGCAAATCGTTTTTAATATCGACAATATCTTCCAAACCCACGGCTATACGAATCAAATTCTGGCCAATTCCCGCCTCCTGGCGCTCCTCATCAGAGAGCCTGCCATGTGTGGTAGTTGCCGGATGCACAATAGTTGTTTTGGTGTCACCCAAATTGGCTGTAAGAGACAGCATGCGCGTATTATCAATCACCGTCCAAGCCTGTTCGCGGCCACCGGAAACGGCAAAAGAGACTACACCTCCAAAATCAGATTGCTGCTTCACGGCCAAGCCGTGACCCGGATGATCTTCCAGACCCGCATAAAATACCTTGGTGACCTTTGGATGATTATTCAACCAGCTGGCCAGTTCTGCAGCATTCGCTGAATGCGCTTGCATACGTATCCGCAGGGTTTCTAAACCTTTGAGAAACACCCATGCATTAAAGGGGCTCATGGTGGGGCCAGCGGCGCGTAAAAAACCGACGATTTTTTCTATTAACTCACTGTTGCCAACCACGGCGCCACCAAGACAGCGGCCCTGCCCGTCGAGGTATTTAGTCGCTGAGTGCACCACTAAGTCCGCACCCCATTGGAGCGGCCTCTGCAGTGCTGGAGTGCAGAAACAGTTATCCACAACAAAGAGCGCACCCGCCTTTTTCGACATAGCGGCCAGGGCCTCAAGATCGGCTACCTCCGACATGGGATTAGACGGCGTCTCGCAAAATAGCATTTTGGTATTGGGCTGAATTGCCTGCTGCCAGGCATCGAGATCGGTCAGTGACACATAGCTGACCTGGACACCAAACTTAACAATATAGTTATTCAGCATGACCCGGGTGCTGCCAAAGACATCTTTGGAACAGAGAATATGATCGCCAGATTGCAGCAGTGACATCACGACACTGAGAGTCGCAGCCATACCCGATGATGTGGCCACAGCCTGCTCGCCACCTTCCATCACGGCGAGACGTTCTTCAAAAGCACGCACGGTGGGATTGGTGTATCGGGAATAAACGTTGCCGCTCAGCTCATTGCTAAAGTGCTTGGCGGCCAACTCGGCGCTATCAAACACATAGCTGGAGGTGAGGAACATTGCCTCTGAATGCTCTGCCTCATGGCTGCGTTGATAACCGCTGCGAATCGCTAGGGTTGCTTGCTGATAGGCCTCGACCGATACATTGGTTGGCTGGTTGTTATCTTTGCTGCCTGAGTCCGACATAGTTAATTAAAGCTCCTAAATAACAGCGCGGCTTAGTTAATATTCGCCGCACTGTTGTTATTGTGAATACCAATAACCTGATTCTTTTGTCCACCGCCCGGTGCGCCACCTTCGCTCTTGGCATTGTCGTTACGCTGCTGATCTATATGCGCAAGGTAGGCGTCATCAACGTCTCCTGTGACATAGTCACCATTAAACACTGAACACTCAAAGCGTTTAATCGCCAAATTACCCTCTGCAGCTGATGCCACCAGATCGTCGAGATCTTGGTAGATCATCCAGTCGGCACCAATAATCTCGCCCACTTCCTCGTCACTGCGGCCGTGTGCAATAAGCTCTGAGGCTGACGGCATATCGATGCCGTAGACGTTGGGATAGCGCACTCCAGGTGCAGCGGAGGCCATATAAACTTTATTGGCTCCAGCATCTCGGGCCATCTGAATAATTTCTTTAGAGGTAGTGCCACGGACAATCGAGTCGTCCACTAGCATTACATTCTTACCGGCAAACTCAAGCTTTACGGCATTGAGCTTTTGACGCACGGATTTTTTGCGCTGCGTCTGGCCCGGCATAATAAAGGTGCGGCCGATATAGCGATTTTTCATAAACCCTTCACGGAGTTTTACACCCAGAGTTTCGGCCATGGCCTGAGCGGAAACACGACTGGTATCGGGAATCGGGATTACCACATCAATATCGTTTTCGGGCATTAGTCGCAGGACTTTTTCAGCCAGTTTCTCACCCATACGCAGACGGCATTTGTAAACCGAAATATCGTCCATCATCGAATCTGGACGGGCGAAGTAAACATGCTCAAAAATACAGGGTACTAATTCGGGATTAGTAGCACATTGCTGAAAGTGGATCTCGCCCTTATTGTCGACAAACAGCGCTTCACCGGGCTGCAGATCTTTGATCTGGCCAAAGCCCATGCTATCTAGCACCACGCTCTCTGAGGCCACCGCGTACTCAATGCCCGCTTCAGTCTCGCGAGAGCCATAGCAGAGTGGTCGAATGCCATAGATATCGCGAAACGCGAACATCCCGTGGTTGGCAACTAACCCGACTACACCATAGGCTCCGCGACAGCGCAGATGAACATTTCTCACTGCATCAAATATATCCTCACTGGAGGGCACCAGTTTGCGCCGCAACTGTAATTCGTGAGCAAACACATTGAGCAAAACTTCCGAGTCAGAGTCGGTATTTAGATGACGTAGATCGGAACGAAAAATATGTTTACGCAACTCATCAGCATTGGTCAGATTGCCATTGTGAGCAATACAGATGCCGTATGGGGAGTTAACGTAAAATGGCTGCGCCAGTGCTGGGCCAGAACTGCCAGCGGTGGGATATCGAACATGGCCTATACCCACATTGCCCACCAGTCGCGCCATATGTTCTGAGCGGAATACATCCCGCGCCAGACCCACGCCTTTGCAGACATGGATCTCACCATCGTGGTCGGTAACAATACCTGCGGCATCCTGACCGCGATGCTGTAAAACAGTCAATGCATCATAGAGACGCACATTAACGTCTGAGTTTCCGGAAATTCCAACAACACCGCACATCTATTACACCCACCCCAGTAGAAGATTTTTAATCGCCGCCGCTGCTTCTCTGCCCCAGGCCTCAAAGCTCTGGAAAACTGGAATCAACGCCGACGCTTGCCACCAGGGGTCCTGATCAACCGGCAGTGCGCTGGGCAGTATGACCACCAGCGCAAGCACAATTAACAACCCCCGAAACACACCAAAAACCAGTCCGAGCATCCTGTCGGTTCCGCTCAATCCCGTCGAGCTGACTAATTTACCCAATAAAAAGTTGACCATACTGCCTAGCAGTAAGGTCCCTACAAACAAACCGCCAAAGGCAACTAACTGCCTGATCGATGGCTGATCAATCATATTGACTAACAGCTCTGCCGCCGGCTGTTTAAAATTTACCGCCACCGCAAAGGCTACCATCCAGATAACCAGTGACATGGCCTCTTTGACAAAACCGCGCACCAGACTGATTAGAGCTGAAAGAGCAATTAGCCCAATTATTATCCAATCTACAGTGGCCACTTCCATGGGCTAACCTCGCATCAGGGAACGTACTGCAGCACAATCGCATCAGTGGCGAAGTTGCTATCAATTTTTGTTTTCTCGGCTATCGCTCTGCGTTTGTCCGCTTTGGGGCCTACATAAACGCGATAGAAGGTCGTGCTCTCAATAATGGCTGTTTTTACAAAGGCTTTGAATCCGCTCTTGCGCAGACGCTGCATTAGCCCTTCCGCTTTGTCTCGCGCTTCGAAACTGCCAGCTTGTAACACCCAGGCGCGAGGCAAATCATTCTCATTGAGACCGTAAAAGCCTTCACTGATGTCAACACTGGGCTTTGACTCGGCAATGTTAAATAGACTGTCTATAGCGCCTAATTTTGCGTCGCCCTCTGGACTTTTTGCCCTGGCAACTTCAATGGGTTTTATTTCTGGTGCTGCAGGCAAGCGACTCTCTCGATCAATTTTTAATGGATCGGCAAAATCAAATACGATTGGCAATATGATCAAACCCAGCGCACCAAGAACCAGAGCACCGATTATTCGCTGCTGTAACCCATTACTCATTGAATACACCCATCAGACACACGCTGCATATTAAGTACGGCTGAGACCGTATGAAAAGACCCGAACACCACGATCACATCGTCCTTACCGGCCTCTTTCGCGACCTCGGCAAGGGCACTGGTAAAAGCCTCTTCAACCGACTCGAATAAACGACTTGAAAGCCCCGCATTGTATAACACTTCAAACATAGTTTGAGCTTTAGTCGCCCTCTCGCTGTCGCTTATTTCGCCCACATACCATTCAGCGAAAATATCACTCAACGGCTCAACGATACCCGGCCAGTCCTTGTCGTTAAGCACAGAAACTACCGCCAAGTAGCGTCCGCTAATCGGAGGTAATGCTGCAGCCAGAGCCTTGGCTGCGGCAGGATTATGCGCCACATCCAGAATCACCGAACAATCATTGACCATCATCCGTTGTTGACGGCCAGTCAATGCCAGACCGTCTAGCGCGGCGACCACTTTATCTGCACTCAGACTTAGACCCGCACAGCTCAGCGCCTGAAGGGCCGCAGCTTTATTGCTTGGCATTAAACCTGATACGGGTAACCCATCAAAGTGCTGAGAGCCAGCACCAGAATCTCCTAAGCTAAGACTAAAGCGTTCAGGCTTTTGGTCTGGGTCTGGGTCTGGGTCTGGGTCTGGGTCTGGGTCTAAAATAAAATCTCGGCCTATAACAAAAGGCTGTGCGCCAGTGGCGGCAATCGCGCGATCAAAACCTTTAGGGCCATCGGCCTCGGCAATTACCAGGGGCCTTGAGGGACGAGCTATGCCGAGCTTTTCCACGGCAATCAACTCCCTGGTGTCACCCAGCCAAGCCTGATGATCCAGCGCTATGCTGGTAACCACGGCCACATCCGCGTCAATAATATTAATCGCATCCAAGCGCCCGCCCAGCCCAACTTCCAGTAGCACCAGATCGAGACCGGCATCCAAAAACACCACCAGGGCGGCAAGGGTGCCAAATTCAAAATAGGTTAAAGAGATCTCACCGCGAGCCGCTTCGATCTCATCAAAGGCATCAACAATCACCCTGTCTTGGGCCGGCAGCCCCTGAATCGCGATACGTTCGTTGTAGTGAAGAAAATGCGGCGAGGTAAATAGACCAACCCGATAACCATGAGCCAGAGCCACCGCCTGCATACTGGCCAGACAAGAGCCCTTGCCATTGGTGCCGGCAACGGTAATTGCGGTTGGAAGGGAGATTGCATCGCCTCGCTGACGACGCTGTTGCACTATAGCCGACCAGACTGCTGCGACGCGGTCTAGCCCTAGATCAATTTCGGACGGGTGCCGCGCTTCTAGCAGAGTTAACCACTCCGCTAGGCTGTGCTCAGGCATCGACTGGTTCTGGCAAATGCATAAATTTGGAGAGTATGCTCGAAAGGCGATCGCGCATCTGATCTCGGGCGACAATCATATCGATCTGCCCCTTTTCCAAGAGGAACTCACTGCGCTGAAAGCCCTTGGGCAATTTTTGTCGAATAGTTTGTTCAATAATGTTGGGACCGGCAAACCCCGCCCGTGCGCCCGGCTCAGCAATATTGATATCACCTAACATAGCAAGACTGGCTGAAACGCCGCCGTAAACCGGATCGGTCATCACGGAAATATAGGGAACACCGGCGATTCGCATACGCTCGAGAATGGCACTGGTTTTGGCCATCTGCATCAGAGAGATCAGCGCTTCCTGCATTCGTGCGCCACCTGTGGCTGAGAAACAGATCAACGGCTTGTTTTCCGCCAGGGCAAGTTTGGCCGCGCGAGTAAACTTCTCTCCCACTGCGTAGCCCATAGAGCCGCCATGGAAGGCGAATTCGAAGGCCACTGCCACTACAGGGATACCTTTTACCGTGCCACTCATGGCAACTAGAGCATCTTTCTCACCGGTTTTTTTCTGCGCATCAGTAAGGCGATCTTTATATTTTTTAACATCACGAAACTTGAGGCGGTCTATAGGCGCAACCTCTGCAGCGACCTCGGTGCGACCATCGGTGTCGAGAAAAATATCCAAGCGTCGGCGAGCGCCAATGCGCATATGGTGTTCACATTTGGGACAGATATCGAGGTTGCGCTCTAACTCTGGACGGTAGAGCGGAGAGGCACATTTGGGGCACTTTTTCCAAAGTCCCTCTGGAACTGAATTTGAGCGCTCACTTGGAGTGCCCGTGGGTCCTTTAGGTCGAATTCGATTCAGCCAGTTCATCTATGTCCCTTTCACTAAAATCAATAAGTACTATTATTACTAGGCCTAGAACCACCGTCGAGCAAGTTATCCACTTCCCGTATGGCTGCAGCCTGTGTTTAGGCCGGAAGTTTAACACGACAGATTGGCCCAGCTAAACAGCGCAATCGGTTATTTTTACTTAACCGGCAGCTTTTGCTCGCTGAATAAAGTCCCGCACCTTCTGCGGATCTTTTATCCCTGGCGCTGACTCAACCCCACCGCTGACATCAACCATATCTGGCGCCACAACTGCCACTGACTCGGCGACATTATCTGGGGTTAAACCACCTGCGAGAATCAGATTAAAGCTGCGCTCACGAGGCAGCCGAGCCCAGTCAAAGCTTTCACCTGTGCCACCGTATTGACCTGGGTGCCAAGCATCAAATAGCAGACTATGAGCCGGCTTGTGAGCCTTTGCTTCTGCAGCAATATTTAGATCATCGCGCATACGCAGCGCGCGGATATAGGGGAAATCAAATTGCTGGCAAAAGTCAGCGCTCTCGTCACCGTGAAACTGCAGCAGATCCGGTTTTACCTCGGCGATTACCTGTTTAACAAACTCTTTGTCGGCGTTAACCAACAGCACAACACAGAGAACATCCGAGGCAATCGCCGCTCGAATGGCGATGGCCTGACGTAAGTCTACGTAGCGCGAACTCTTGCGGTAGATCACCAAACCCAGGGCATCGGCACCAGCCTGCTGCACCATAAGCGCTTGCTCGGGTGTTGTGATACCACAAATCTTTACCTGGACCGACATGCCTTCTCCTGCAAACTTTTATCAATAAATCACATTAATTAATACCTGTAAATTATTGATTTTTATGATTTAAATTTAGATATTCAGAAACAACGGACCCTTTGGCATCAAGGGAATAAGCGGATCATTGGGGTAGCCAACCTGAACTAAATAAAGGCCTTTTGGCGACGCTGTCGCAGCACTTTTGGTGCGATCACGGCCTTTAATCAACTGACCTATCCAGCCTGGATCGCGACGGCCAAACCCGACTTCCATCAATGACCCGATAATATTACGCACCATATGCAGCACAAAGGCATTAGCGGTAACCTCAAAAACGATCAGCTCCCCCGCCTGAATAATCTTAGCGCTAGTGATATTACGATTTGGCGACAGTGACTGACACCCTGCCCCACGGAATGCGGAAAAGTCCTGTTCACCGAGCAAATACTGACAGGCCTCCTGCATAGCTGCAGTATTCAGGGGCTTGCGCACCCAGGTAACACCTTGGGAGAGTATTGCCGGCCGAGCGGGAGCAGAATGGATAACGTAACGGTAAGTGCGCGACGTGGCGCTAAAGCGTGCATGAAAAGTCTCATTGACTTCATCCGCCCAAAGCAAGGCAATACTGTCTGGCAACTGACTATTTGACCCTTTAACCCAATTGCGTCCAGTCCGCAGTGCTTGAGTATCGAAGTGAATCACCTGATAGCTGGCATGCACTGCGGTATCCGTGCGCCCTGCGCAGCTAACAATAATCTCGGCGTTGGCCACCGAACTCAGGGCCCTTTCCAGCTCTTGCTGTACCGAGGGACTGTGCTTTTGTTTTTGGAAACCACAAAAAGCACTGCCGTCGTAGGAAACGACGGCAGCATAGCGTTTTACGCCTGGGGGAAGACTCTTCCCCTGAGGAATTTTACTGTTGAGGCTGTATACCCAATCTAGTTCTGTCATGGGCGAAATTATACACACTGAGGAGTTTATAAACCCACTTAAGGTTTAACTGACGACCTTTTATTTTAGGCTATCAAGCAGGGATTGCGCCTTGGCTTTGCCCTCTTCATCGGCTTCACCAAGAAGCTCTTCGAGAATTTCTCTAGCGCCCTCTGGATCACCCATTTCTATATAAGTATTGGCTAGATCCAGCTTAATATCTGCTGAGTCAAGACTATTGATATCATCTAAGGCACTAAACGCCTCGCCTGCACCCTCACTTGCAGCTGGAGAGTCTGCAGTAAAGTCAGTGAGCATGTCATCTAGATCTTCGCCACCGGGCAACTGCAGCCCTGCTGACTGATCTGTGTCACCCATGGATTTTTTGGACTCCTGAGGCAAATCATCCAACTCAATATCAAAGTCCTGGATATCCAGTGAGTCTAAATCCAGATCATCTAGCTCAAGAGCGCCCAAATCAAGATCGGAGAAGCCGAGATCTTCAAGCTCGGGATGCTGAGCCTCAAAGCGGCCCTCTGATGCCGGGTCATTTGTTGTAGGCTCAGGGCTGTTTGTCGTGAGCTCAGGGCTGTCTGTTATTAGCTCAAGGCTGCCTGTTGCAGGATCAGGACTGTTTTCTACCTCAAGGCTGTCGACCCTATCAAGCTGAGATTCATCTATGTCACCCAGCTCTAGGCCCTCTATATCTGATCGCTCGAGGCTGCTGAGCTCAGAGCCACTCTCTAAAACGTCGGCGCCCTCTTCCAGCTCGGTTACAGCACCGCCCTGTGGGCCAGCAATAATCGCTGCCATTTCAATCGCGGCGCTATCCTCTGTCAGTAGGATTTCTTCATAGAGCGCGCTCAGTTCATCCTTGCGACCTTCGCGGAAAAGAATCTCCATCAACTTCAAGCGCGATGCACCATCCGCCGGATCTTGGGCACGGGCGTCTTCAAGCACTTGTATAGCCTGAGGCGTATTCCCCAGAGATAGATAGACCTCGGCCTCAGCTACAGCCTCAACCATCATGTCAAAAACCTCTCCCCCAACCGTCTCTTCGATGCTGTCAAAGATCTCAGTATCGCTCTCGTCGAACAGGTCATCATCTGGATCTAACTCCAGATCGTCTAGCTCGTGAAGGGTTGCAGCAGCAGCCGCTTTGTTCGGCGCGCCGCTATCGTAGGCTTCATAACGGGACCCAGGCAGATTATCCAACGCCTCACCATTTTGCGGCGAGGACTGAGATCGGCGCAGAATCAAAACCAGCAAAAGTAAAATAAGCGCCAGTAGCGCAGCCCAAAAATAGACCGGCACTGCCATCAATGTAGCGCTGAGATTGCTCTCAACTTTAACCGGCACTATCGCGGCACGGTCCAGATCAGCCTGCTTCTGGGCCTGCTCAACCAGCGCGGCCATAGTGGCGACCTGCGCTTCCAAAAGCGCGAGACGCTGACGAAGCTCACTGTTTTCCAGTTGAAATTTATTGACCTCATCATTGGCAACGGCAAGCTCAGAGGAAAGCTGCTGAACAGCCCCCTCAGGTAGAGTATTTGCTGAACCAGCAGATTCCGATGCAGATTCACCATCGAAATTAGAGACTGAGTCTTCAGAAACCTCTGAACCCGAAACCAGGGTCAACTGCGCATCGGCTTCTTCGTCTGGGGATGGCTCTAAGTCCGAGTCGGGATAGGAGTCATCATAAATAATCTCGATATTATCAAAAGCCGAGGCCGCTCCATCTTGCCGAGCTGGCGCCACAAGACCGATTTGTGAGGCCACCATATCGCCAGCTTCCTCACGAATTTCGTCGAGGGATGGCAACCGCAACACAGACCCTTTCATTAACCGATTGGCATCGCCATCGGAAAACGCGCGCGCATTCTGCTGATAGAGGGAATCCATAGTCTGCAGCACCGTGGCACCACTGGGACGCAGGCGCTCAGCAACATTCCACAATGTGTCGCCCTGAATAACCTGATGCTGATCGCCAGATAGCGCAGCGCGATCGACCGCTGCCGTCGACTTAGTTCGCGGATTAGAGGTCGCTGACGAATTAGAGGTCGCTGGCGAATTAAAGGCCACTGGCGGCGTTACTGCTTCAGCTATTGCCTGATCTTCACGATAAATAGGGAGATCCAGCAACAGAGTGTAAGAGCGCATTACACGACCTTCAGGCCATTGTAATTGCACGAGGAAATCTAAATAGGGTTCAACAACCGGCTGGTCTGAAACAATTTTGATAGTGCGCTGGTTGCCGCTATCTCGACTAATCGAAAATTGCAGACGACTAAGAAAGAAGTCGCGACTCACCCCCGCCCGCTCAAACGCCTCAGCAGATGCCAGAGAGACTAAAAACTGGTTATCTTGCAGGTCGCCGGCGTTAATAATTTCAATATTGGCTGCGAGGGGCTCATTTAACGAGGAGTTTACGGTGATTTCACCCAAACCCACTGCGTAGGCAGAGGGCATTGTGACGAGCGCCGAAAGAGTGAATACACTGGCTGCAAAGACCCACTTGAACTGAGCAATCAGATTACCAACAAACTGTGTTTTAGTTTTTTGCATTAGACCTTGCATTAAAAGCACCGACCACTTCCGAGTTGTCATAAAAATGTCCTATTAAAGGCCTCTTGCAGAGACCCCTACATTAAGAGCTTTACAGTAATTGTTTCTCAGCGAACCTGCAATATCTCAAGGCGTTAACCACCCTCAAGTCTTAGCACATTATTGGCCTTTTTATCTCCCAGTTTAGCCTTTTCTCAGTACTCGATAAGAATTCTCAGCATTCGACGCAAGGGCTCAGCCGCGCCCCATAGAAGCTGATCGCCCACAGTAAAGGCTGAAAGATATTGCTCACCTATATTCATTTTGCGCAAGCGCCCTACTGGAACGTCCAAGCCACCGGTTACTGCAGCAGGCGTCAAATACTTAACCGAAGACTCCTTATCGTTAGCAATCACCTTAGCCCACTGATTACCTTCAGCTAACATGGACTCGATTTCATCCATAGGCACATCTTGAGTCAGCTTAATGGTTAGAGCCTGACTGTGGCAGCGCATAGAACCGATGCGCACGCAAAGGCCGTCCAACGGAATAGGATTGCCCTCGCGATTCAAAATCTTATTGGTCTCTGCCTGATTTTTCCACTCTTCACGGCTCTGACCATTTTCAAGCTGAGAATCAATATAGGGCAGCAGGCTGCCGGCCAATGGGTAGCTCCAGTTATCGACTGGGAAACTATCCGAGCGCAGAGTATCGGTCACCTGACGATCAATTTCTAAAATAGCCGAACCGGGATTATCCAGCGCATCGGATACGGAGCTTTTAATCACCCCCATCTGATTGATCAGTTCACGCATATTCTGCGCACCGGCACCAGAGGCCGCCTGATAGGTCATAGAGCTAGCCCATTCCACCAGATTGGCATTAAACAGACCGCCGAGACTCATCAGCATCAGACTGACAGTACAGTTGCCGCCAATAAAGTCTTTAACACCATTGGCCAAACCATCTTTAACCACAGACATATTGACCGGATCGAGCACAATAATCGAACTATCGTCCATACGCAGAGCAGAAGCTGCATCAATCAAATAGCCATCCCAGCCCGCTTTACGCAGTTGTGGATAGACTTCTTTGGTGTAGTCGCCACCCTGACAGGTCACAATAATATCCATCTGCTGCAGAGCATCGATATCAAAGGCACTTTGCAGCAAAGGTATTTCAACACCTACATCGGGACCTGCTTGGCCGGCCTGAGAGGTGGTGAAGAAAATTGGCTCTATATGGGCGAAGTCATTCTCTTCACGCATTCTATCCATCAGCACAGATCCAACCATGCCACGCCAACCGATAAATCCTGTCTTTTTCATTGTTCTAGATCCTGTTATAAATCTTGGTTAAATTTTTTTGTTGTTCAGTGTTACTGCTTACCTATGAGAACCCTCGTCTCGTCGCTTCGCTCCGTCGGGATAACAAATTAGGTGGCTCTGCCACACTACTGTCATCTCGAACCCATGTGAGAGAGATGTACGAGTGTCGCGGGAGGCAGGACATTGGGAGCGACCCAGTCGTAAAGGGCCTGTATGGCTTTGCCAACACCCAACGCCCGGCATCCAAGAACCAACAGCGAGATCTCTCGTCGCTACGCTCTGTCGAGATGACAGGGTAGTTGCCCTACCAGGGCCCCAAGTTATGGAGCAGCTTAAAGCGCCGCCACCACCGCATCACCCATCTCAACAGTACCAACCCGCGTCATACCATCGGTATAAATATCCCCAGTGCGCAAACCCTGATCCAGCACATCACTCACCGCCTTCTCAATTGCGTCCGCCGCCGCAACCGCATCCAACGAATAACGCAACATCATCGCCACCGACAAAATAGTCGCCAATGGATTCGCCACACCCTGCCCGGCAATATCCGGCGCCGAACCATGGCAAGGCTCATACATACCGCCGCCATCTTTATCCAACGACGCAGAGGGCAACATACCAATAGACCCGGTCAACATAGCCGCCGTATCCGACAAAATATCGCCAAACATATTACCGGTCACCACCACATCAAACTGCTTAGGTTCCTTCACCAACTGCATGGCCGCATTGTCTACATACATATGGCTCAGCTCCACCTCAGGGTAGTCAGCTGCCATAGACGTAATAATCTCGCGCCATAAAATAGTCGCTTCCAACACATTGGACTTATCCACCGAACACAGACGCTTACCGCGCACCATCGCCGCTTCAAACGCCATACGGCCAATACGACGAATCTCAGACTCATTGTATTTGTAAGTGTTATAACCCTCGCGCTCACCATTATCCAAGGTACGAATACCCCGTGGCTCACCAAAGTAGATGCCACCCACCAACTCGCGCACAATCAAAATATCCAACCCGGAGACAAACTCAGGCTTTAGGGAAGAGGCATGGGCCAACTGGGGATACATAATCGCCGGACGCAAATTACCAAACAGCTCCAACTCAGAGCGAATTGTTAACAAACCCTTTTCAGGGCGCAGATGGCGCTCAACATCATCCCACTGGGGACCACCCACAGCACCCAACAGAATCGCATCCGAGGCGCGGGCCTTATCCAAAGTCTCCTGCGGGCAAGGCTCACCAACAGCATCTAACGCCGCGCCACCCAAATGGGCGTAATCCAACTCAATACCCAAGCCAAACTTCTGGTTAACTGTCTCCAGCACCTTTACCGCTTCAGTAATAATTTCAGGGCCTATATTGTCCCCAGGTAATACCAACACTTTACTCATTATTTAATCGCTCCAAAGACCCAGTGGTGCTGCGCCGCACGCTTAACTTCATATTCTTTAATCGCATCTGACTCTTGCAATGTCAGGCCGATCTCATCCAAACCGTTCAACAGGCAGTCTTTGCGAAACTCATCCAACTCAAAGGTAAACACATGACCTGAATCCGTGGTCACCGTCTGCGAGGGCAAATCGATCGACAGTTGATAACCCTCTTCAGCCTCCATCTCCTTAAACAATATATCCACCTGCTCCTCGGTTAAAATAACCGGCAACAAACCGTTCTTAAAACAGTTGTTGTAGAAGATATCCGCGTAACTGGGTGCAATCACCGCATTGAAACCGTAATCCTCCAACGCCCAAGGCGCGTGCTCACGACTGGAGCCACAGCCAAAGTTCTTCCGCGCCAAGAGTACCGATGCACCCTTGTAACGAGGGAAGTTCAACGGGAACTCCGCTTTGAGCGGACGGTTGCTGCAATCAACACCGGGTTGCCCCTCATCCTGATAACGCAACTCATCAAACAGGTTCGGCCCAAAGCCACTGCGCTTGATCGACTTCAAAAACTGCTTGGGAATAATCATATCCGTATCTACATTGGCGCGATCCATAGGACCCACCAAACCACGATGTGCAGTAAATGCTTTCATTATTGATCACCTCCTACAAATGAACGGACATCGACAATATGGCCCGCCACCGCAGCCGCAGCCGCCATGGCAGGACTCATCAAATGGGTGCGACCGCCATTGCCCTGACGGCCTTCGAAGTTGCGGTTAGAGGTAGAGGCACAGTGCTCACCCGCACCCAACTTATCCGCATTCATGGCCAAACACATAGAACAGCCAGGTTCACGCCAGTCCATACCTGCATCAACAAATATCTTATCCAAACCCTCAGCTTCCGCCTGCGCCTTAACCATCTGTGAACCCGGCACAATCAACACCTGTTTAACCGAACTGGCTACTTGACGACCCTTAGCCACAGCCGCTGCCGCACGCATATCTTCAATACGCGAGTTAGTGCAAGAACCAATAAACACTCGATCTACATGGATCGATTCAATCGCTTGACCGCCTTCGAGCCCCATATATTCAAGAGCACGCTCAAGACCTTTGCGTTTCTCTTCGTTAGGCTGCTCATCCAAAGTCGGCACAGAGGCGGTTACCGCAGATACCATCTCTGGAGACGTACCCCAAGTCACCTGAGGCGCAATATCCTCAGCCGCCAACTCAACTTCAGTATCAAACTGTGCATCCGCATCCGAGGTTAAGGTGTTCCAATAGGCCACGGCCTGATCAAACATCTCACCCTTGGGCACAAACTGACGCCCTTCGCAGTAATCAATAGTCTTCTGATCAACCGCAACCATACCCACACGGGCACCGGCCTCAATGGCCATATTGCAGACCGTCATACGCCCTTCAATGGACATATCCCGGAACACCGAACCAGCAAACTCAATCGCATGCTCATTGCCGCCGGCTGTGCCAATCTTGCCAATAATCGCCAACACCACGTCTTTGGGGGTGACACCCACGCCAACCGTGCCATTCACAGTCACGCGCATATTCTTCATCTTTTTGGCCACCAAACATTGAGTGGCCAATACATGCTCAACCTCAGAGGTGCCGATACCGTGAGCCAAACAGGCAAGCGCACCGTGAGTCGCTGTGTGGGAATCACCACAGACCACGGTCATGCCCGGCATGGTGGCGCCCAGCTCCGGACCCATAACATGGACAATGCCCTGCCCCATCTCATTGATTTTAAATTCCTTAATACCATAGAGATCGCAGTTATCATCTAGGGTCTGCACTTGAATCCGCGACACTTCATCAGCCATACCTGAAACACCCGCATCCCGCTCAGCCTTATCTGTCGAGATATTGTGATCCGGGGTGGCAATATTGGTATCCAGACGCCATGGCGTGCGATTAGCCATACGCAGACCTTCAAAGGCCTGAGGTGAAGTCACCTCGTGAATCACATGGCGATCAATATAGATTAACGATGAACCATCGCTGTTTTGCTTAACAAGGTGGCTATCCCACAGCTTGTCGTAAAGTGTTCTTCCAGTCATCACAGTCTCCCAGACGTGCTTTTTCCAATTTGCAGTCATTGTAGACCTGCCTTATGATGAAATAAATTCATATTTAGCATAACTTACATTCCAATTAAGAATGACCGGAGTCCCAAGGGATGGATAATCAAAATCTAAAAGCCTTTATTACTGTTGCCAACTGCGGCTCTTTTTCAGAGTCTGCGGAACAGCTGTATCTGACCCAGTCCGCGATCAGCAAACGTATCGCCCAACTGGAACAGCAGATAGGTAAAAAACTCTTTGACCGGATCGCCCGTCAGGTGACCCTCACTGAGGCGGGTAAAGAGTTGCTGCCCAGGGCCAGACGCATACTGCAAGAATATGAAAATGCCCTGCAGGCTATTAATGACCTCTCCGGCGAAGCAAGCGGCACATTGCGATTGGCGATTAGCCACCACCTTGGACTGCATCGCCTGCCACCGATTCTCAAGCAGTTCGCCCAGCAATATCCCAGTGTCACCTTGGATATTGAGTTTATGGATTCAGAAAAAGCTTATGAACAGGTGCTGCATGGCCAATCGGAAGTGGCCGTGATCACACTGGCTCTTGAGAGCCACCACAATATTCACAGCAAGAAGATATGGAATGACCCACTGCGCTTTATCTGCGCCCAGGATCACCAGCTAGCAAGTCTTAAGCAACCACAGCTAATAGATCTGGCTGAGTACCCGATCATCCTGCCCGGCCTTAACACCTATACCGGGCGGATTATTCAGAATTTATTTCAGCAGGAAGGCATACCACTGCAGGCGCCAATGTCGACTAATTACTTAGAGACGATTAGCACCATGGTTGAGATTGGCCTGGGCTGGAGTGTGTTGCCGGAAACATTGGTAAGAGACCTTTATGTGATGCCGCTTAAGAGCATCACTATCGAGCGGGAGTTGGGGTATATACACCATATGAAGCGGAGCTTGTCGAATGCAGCGGTGGCTTTTTTGGGGTTGATGGATGGGGGTTAGTGGTGTTGTTTTTTTTGGGGGGGGGTGTTTCAGGCGGTTTGCGTCTATTTTCGGGCAATAGCGGACGTTCGTGAGGCACATACTCGCTATGATGGAATCCCTTTTCTTTTCGGATCATCGAACCATTATTTGAGTGATTTTATAAATTTCCAAACATCCGTTGTTTTAGGTTTTAAATAAGATTGGCTTTTTGGATTGTCGCCCATTTTTTCAAACACCTTTATAAGCCATTCTGCTCCATGACCACCAATACGTAGTGTTTGAAGCCATGATTCAACCTCACCTGCCCGTACAGAAAATAACCCATACTGGTCTAACTGTTCAAATAGATTATTGGCCGCTTCCTTATCATCATTATCAAGCAAATTGACCCCACCATCGATCTTCATATTCCTTCCTGTAGACACGAGTTTAGTCTTTAATGCATTTCTTTGCTCAGATAAGGGGCGATGAGAAACGTCAGGGACAAAACCGCTCTTTAAAAAACTTGTCCATACTTGCCCACCTTCTTTTAGGACATCAATATCTACAATACCTGCCGCCGGTATACCCAGCTCTCTAAGGGGCTTTATAATTTTTCGGATAGTCTGCTTATTTTGGGCATTTAGAAAAAGACAATTCGGTATGCCCCATGCAGGTTTAAACTGTAATAATCTCTCATTAATTTCTTGGTAGAACGCTCTATCAGTATCCCCCTCCGTAACAACGACATTATCGTAGAATAGCGCCTGCAATACCCCCGTAGACCTAAGAAGCGGGTCCCTCATAAGCCTTAAAACATCATTCTTTGGTAATATTCTAGCTGTTGTAATTTTATGTTTGTAAGTAAGTCTAACTATATTTACAGGTACGCCAGATTGTATACATCCCATAACAAAATTGGAGCTGTGAGTTGAAACAAATATTCTTTTATTTGTTCCTGCTGTAGCCGTTTCTATTTCTTTGCCTAATTTATGAGAAAGAGACGGATGCAAAAAAGCTTCAGGTTCATCAATTAAAAGTATTTTAGGATCACCAGCAATAATTTCTGTAATCATTCCTGTGAAAGCTTTTACACCATCGCTAGCTGCGTTAATGTCCAGTGCTTTAGATTGAAATTGGATAGCCTCTTGGTGTATCCCGCATTCTTCCATATTGTTTTTGGGCTCTGCAGGTGAAAGCTTTAACCTAAGCTTACCAAGCTTCGTAGGGTCAATGGTGAAATGCACGCCAAACGCATCATGTATTATTCTTCTAACTTCCTTTCGTTTTTTATCATCACGAAACAATGTTTGAAAGCTAGTTTGAGGTGATTGCTGAAAATCTCCTGCGTTTTGTTCGTTTATAAGGTTTATTCTGCTTTTACCATCTAATATTGTTACATTACTTTTCAAATACCACTGGCAGAATTGATTGGTATTGGCGTTGGGGTTTTGTAGGGCTGATAATAATTGCTGTATTGGAACTTGATCTCTAAATCGCCTTTTTCCTACGATAACATATCCTTGTTGTACTGCCTCTCCCATATGAGGCTCCAAAGTTATAGCATCAACTTCTTGCAAGGCTATAGTGGTGCCTAAATTTTCAAATTCTATATTTTCTAATATAAGAGAATTCACATTTTTCTGTCCCGAATTACAAAATTGGAATACCTCTTCTAAAATTTTACTTTTTCCTGAATTATTTGGTCCCACGAACACCGTTACGGGTGTCGCCGCTATTGACGCATGCTCTAAACCTAGCGCACTTCCAAATTTTAAATTTATTTTTTTTATCATATTAAATTGCCCTTATATTTTACAAAGCTTATACCACTACATTCTGGATACTCTCAAAAGTCCGCTATGGGTCGAATTGAGACATTACTCTTTCGTCCCTGTCTAATTTAAAAACAAACTATCGTTCCTCGATAACACCGAAGCATTGAAATAATAGAATCCCAATGAACACCGAGCTTTTCAGTACGCAATAAAATGAGGTTTATAATCTGCTCCATCAGATTAACGTTCTATCGAGCCTGCATTTGCTGCCTCAACAGAATCCTCCGTGATTTATATTAGTAACTGATTTATTTTTAGCTATTAGAGGTAACCATAGTCAAGAAACACAAGGGTTTCTGAAAAGATTGGTACTGAGGTTTTAAAGTAGCAAAAGACCTACATTAGGGCACGCCCAAGGCGCGCTAAATAAGGTTGTTCATGGCACTAGATTATCCAGCAGATCTCGCCATCTGAATCTCAAACATCTCCCCTACCAGCTCCCGAGTACTCTGATAACAAGCGCCACAAAACGCCTCAAACTCAGTTAACGACTCAGGATCTGGCCAAACACCACTGGTGCTGCTTAGTTGACCAATACTTAGCTGATAGGTCGAGAGAGTTTCGATATAAACACGACGCTGCTCTTGGGGAATCACCAGCGGCGGCAAGCCGCCCTTCAAAAGCGGAATATTGGCCAACAGCCGAGCGATTCGCCCATTGCCATCATAGAACGGATGGATATGGGCAATGCCCATATGGATCTTGGCGTATATTTCGGCGGCATTGTCGAGAGTGACAGCCCCTACCCTGTTGGCATTTATAGTTTCTAAAACCTCGGCCATTAACTTAGGTACAAACAGTGGCAGTGCGTATTCAATAAAGGCCTGTTTATTATCTCGGCCTACAACATGGGTGCCATTTGCCTCGACCTTCCAGGCGCCAATAGGCTTGTAAATATCGTCAAGATGTTCGGTTTGCACTGCGCGGTGCAGGGAGAAAACTACGTCGTCAGTCAGTGGATTTGCAATGCATTCGTAGAGCAGTTCAATTGCTCGGGCATGGCCTCGGACTTCCTGATGATCCTTTATCGGCTTGCCTGGCACAGTGAGCCCCTCTTCGAGAATAAAATGGGTATCACCCAATGACAGGGTATTACCTTCCAGTGCTGTGGAAGAATGGGTCCAGAGGTCGCGGATTTGATTGAGAAGTGCGGTGCGCAAATCTGGGTCAAGGGCGGTGAGGAAAGCGAAGGAGTCAGTTGCCGAAAGAGTGGTAACTGTTTTTCTAGGGTCTCTAATCGCTTGATAGGTGGTTGAGGGGCCTGCCCCACTTCGCTTTACTTGGTTGTTGGCTTCCCAATCCGCCAACCAGCGCCTGAGAGTTCGGGTAGAGACTTCATGGTTTATTTTTTCCGCAATATCGGCGAGCGAAAGCGGCCCTTGGGCCTGTTTCAACAAGGTTAGGGTGGCTTGTTTTTCGGTGGACTTGGCCATAGATTGATTACTCAGGGTTCAATCCGGCCATTTTATATACTAAATGGCCAGATAACTAGATTTCCGGTCACTTTCCCTTGAGCTAGGGGATGGGGTTCCTTGATTACGAATGTGCTTGCTGGAATGAGACCCCTCGTCGCTGCGCTCTGTCGGGATGACAGCGGAGGCTTTGTAAGCAAATAAATCAAAAAATCTAAGCGAAAAAAAGAGGGCCTTTACGGCCCTCTTAAATGGAGTTACATCTGTCTTCAGCGACCTAGAATGAGGATTAGGCATTCTCTGCTAACCAGACAACTCAGTCGGTTATAACCAAGCTAAATAGCGCGCTGTGGCCGTGAATGCCGAACCCATAAAAAGGACAATACAAACCCGACATTTAAAGCATAGCCAACAATCCCGGCTTTTCCAGCCATGTCAGTTATTGCAGTGATTTTATGGCTATTTCATAGATATCTTTGACCAATCCCTGCTCATCGGCAATTACTTGTAACGCTTCACGCATTTGTGAGCTATTAGGCTCGGGGAATTTTTTCCAGCGGGTCAGCGGCGTCATTAGACGCGCGGCGACCTGCGGATTTCGGCTGTGAAGAGTCAGGATACGCTTTTTGAGGAACTCATATCCGGAGCCATCTGGGTTGTGAAAATTCACTAGATTGGCATTACAGAAGCCGCCGATAAGACTGCGGATTTTGTTCGGGTTACTGAGCGTAAAGCTTGAATGCGCCTCTAACTCCTCGACTCGCTGAAGGCCACCAGGTTGGCTGTTTGCGGCCTGTACTTGCAGCCATAAGTTCATCACCAAGGCTTCATCTCGATACTGCTGTTCGAACTGCTGCAGCGCTGCTTCGGCTTGTCGTGCTGCGGCTGGGCAGTTGACCAAACAAGAGAGCGCGGAGGCTTTATCGGTCATATTGTCAGCAGTTTCGAACTGCTTGGATGCTAGCTCAACACCCATATTATCCACCAGCATCAAGTAGCTTAGGGCCGTATTTTTCAAAGAGCGTCGACCGATCTGTGAGGCATCTGGTGCATATTCCTGCTCAATATTATGACGCTCATAGACCGCGACAAACTGCTCGCTAAGGGCGCTAGCCAGAGCTTGACGAACGAATAGTCGGGCGCTGTGAATTGCCTCAGCATAGATCACCGAGGCCTCTTCGTGGAGCTGGGCTTCGCTGGGTAATTGCAACATAAGAGCAACCATTGCAGGGTCCAAATTAGGGTCGCTGAGCAAAGATTTGTAGGCGGCAATTAGCTGACTGTCCATTTCCAGTGGGCGCTGCTGGTGACTGTCAGCGGTGAGTTTTTCAAGTAACGCGAAGCTCAGCTTTTGACCTGCATCCCAGCGGTTAAAACCATCGCTGTCGCTGGCCATCAAGTGCAGCAACTGCTCTTTGCTGTACGCGTAATCGAGTTTAATCGGAGCGGAGAATTCACGCAGCAATGAGGGCACTGGCGCTTCACCGACATTCTCAATGATCAATTGCTGATCGGTTTGGCTAACCTCGTAGACCATCTCAGTATCGCCATTGCTATTCAGTGGCAGATCACCTGATGCGCCAACCAAACCAAGCCTAACCGGGACAACAAATGGCTGCTTCTGTGCCTGCCCTGGGGTGGCTGGGCAGCTCTGAAAAAAGTCTAGGGTGAACGTGCGGTCAGCCGCATCATAGCGGGAGGTTACCGCCATTTGCGGTGTGCCCGACTGCTTGTACCAGCGACGGAATTGCGTCAGATCACGACCACTGGCGTCTTCCATGGCTTTAACAAACTCTTCAATGGTCACTGCCTGGCCATCGTGCCGATCAAAATAGAGATCGCTGCCTTGACGGAAGGTGTCAGCACCGAGCAGAGTGCGAATCATGCCGACTATTTCGGCGCCCTTCTCATAGATGGTCAGGGTATAAAAGTTATTGATCTCCATGTAGGCATCTGGCTGCACCGAATGGGACATGGGACCGCCATCTTCGGCGAACTGATGGGTGCGCAGATAGCTGACATCTTCTATACGCTTGACCGTTGCTGAGTTCATATCAGCCGAAAACTGGGAGTCGCGGTAGACAGTAAAACCCTCTTTAAGGCTTAACTGAAACCAGTCGCGACAGGTGACTCGATTGCCAGACCAGTTATGGAAGTACTCATGGGCAACAATGGCTTCGACACGCTGAAAGGCGGCGTCGGTGGTGGTCTTGGGATTGGCCAATACCGCCGACGTATTAAAGATATTTAACCCTTTATTTTCCATGGCACCCATATTGAAGTCATCCACGGCAACAATCATAAAGATATCCAGATCGTATTCGCGGCCATAGGCTTGTTCGTCCCAGCGCATTGAGTGCTTTAGGGAGAGCATGGCGTGAGCACATTTATCCAGATCTTTCTCTTCGACAAAGATTTGCAGCGCCACTTGACGGCCAGACAGTGTGGTAAAGCTATCGTCGACACAGCTTAAGGTGCCGGCAACCAGAGCAAACAGATAGGCAGGCTTTTTAAAGGGGTCGTGCCAAGTAACAAAATGGCGACCGCCATCAAGTTCGCCACGCTCAATCGGGTTGCCATTGGATAGCAGGACCGGATACTGGGCTTTATCGGCAATCACTTTGGTGGTGAATTCCGACATAACATCCGGACGGTCTAGATAGTAGGTGATATCGCGGAAGCCCTCGGCTTCACATTGGGTGCAATACATGGTGCGCGAACGATAGAGGCCCATCATGGTGGTATTGTCTTGGGGCTTGATCAGCACTTCGGTGGTGATTATTGCGCGATCCGCGAGGCCGCTAATACTCAGAGAATCACTGTCACGACTATAGGCACCCTCTTCCAGCAGCTGACCATCGACCGATACAGACTGCAGATCAAGCCTTTCACTGCCATGCAAAACCAGATCGGCGCCCTGCTCGTCACTGAGTGAATTGCGCAGGATCGAAAGTGTGGCCGTTACTCTGGTGTGGTCGTTACCCAGATCAAAAACCAGTTCGGTTTTCTCAATTTCAAAGGGCGATACTTTGTAGTCTTGGAGATAAATAGTCTGTGGTAGTGCATCTTTCATAATAACGTTCCCTGTAATAATGTTTACCGCGCAGGCTCTTAGGCCGCAGCAGAAAATTCAATGTTGTAGGCAGTAAATTTACGGATATTAATCACTCCGCTATCGAGTATCAGATACTGACCTTTGATACCCAGCAACACGCCTTCTACCAGAGGCTGCTTATCGAGATTAAAGCTTTTCACTTTTTCCGGCCATTGGCTAACCGGAAAATCAATTGTTGTGGTGCTTTCACTGTAAAGGCGCTGCAGCGCTTGCAAGCCATATTCTTCTTCGAGAAGTTCGAGCCCCTCTTCTGACTTGCTCATCAACTCATCTCTGATCGCCGCTAAATCCACATCGTCGGCATTGCCCTTAAGCATCTTTTGCCAGTGGGTTTTATCCGCTATATGTTCGCGCAAGCAATCTTCAATAAGCCCTGCCTGGTAGCGTGTCTGGACACGGAAGATTGGCAAACCCTGAGTTGCACCCTGATCGATCCAACGGGTGGGTAACTGAGTACCGCGAGTAATGCCCACCTTAACGCCCGAGGAATTGGCGAGGTAGACAAAATGATCTGTAAAGCAGAATTTTTCACCCCACTCTGGATCGCGACAGGTACCGTGATGAAAATGGCATTTTTCTGGGCTCATAATGCAGGTGTCGCACTGAGGCAGCTTGGCAAAGCAAGGATAACAATAGCCCTGACTAAAACTCTTTTTCGAGCGTCGCCCGCAGTGGATGCAGTGAATATCACCCAAGTGCTCGATGGAAATAGCCTTACCAATTAGCGCATTCATTCCAATATGCTGGTCATCTAGGGGCAGTTGGTACTCGACCTGGCCATTTCCGCCAAGGGAGCTATACATTTTTTCCAGATGCCCGGAAGCTTTTATCGACATGCTTTAGCCTTAATTAATTTTGCCATTTCAATGGTTGTTCGTCTGGCGGCGGCGAACAGGCAGTGGTCTTCGGCGGAACATAACCGGTGCGCTGCTCAGCAGGTTTACGCTGATCGTAGGCAATAATTGCCTGCATGCAGAGGGCCTTTTGTTCATCAGTAAGAGCGCGGCCATCGGGCCACTTGCCCAGTTCCACTGCGCGCTTCAAGCTTTCACAAATGTCTGGCGTAATGCTTTCCAGTAACTGCTGTAAATCCATTATCTATTTAAACCTCGTTCTGACAGTGCCGACCAAACCAAAAATCAAACCCAATAGCATACCTACGATTAAACCGCCGAAATGGGCTGCATTGGCGATACCAACACCCAATAAAAAATCCAAAACACCCGTCATACAAAACAGCAACCAAAACAACATAAAGCCGATCAGCTCTTTGGGTAGCGCCAGAATGGGATGGGGCGCAAGCAGATTGCGAATCCAGATATAGCCGAGCAAGGCATAGATCACACCCGACATTCCGCCAAAGGCAACTGAGCCAGTCCAGACAAACTGCGCCATATTGGAGATTACCGCGCTGACCAGAACCAGCAGCAAGAGATGCACCGGTCCCAAAAGGGTTTCAATTCTTCCGCCAAGCAGGGATAACCATAGACCATTGAAGACAAAGTGCATGAGTCCAAAGTGAACAAATATGGGACTGACAAGACGCCAGAGTTCAGCTTCGGCAATTCCGCCAAAGACAAATAGTCTTGGAATCGGATAGAAAAAGCTACCCACAAACCAACCAAACAGACAGCCGAAAAATAGCAGCGCAGTTACTGGGTGCTGCTTAGCTGCCGTGCGCCAGCGGGATCGGGCTGAGGGCTCCTCTGCCCCGGATGAATCAGGTGGTTCGGCTGACATTATTTGGCTTTGGCTCTGTCCAAGCGACTGCCCCAACCGAGCTTAGAGCGACAGATGCTGTAGAAATTGTGATCTTTGGGATGAATCAAAATCACCCCATCGCGATGTTTGCGGATGGTAATAATATCACCCGGCTCACTGAGATAATCATTGTGACCGTCACAGGTAATCAATGGATGTAGCTCATTGCGCGAGCTAACACGGATTTCGATCTGTGAATTACCGTGGAGTGCAATGGGCCGACTATTCAATGTATGTGGATTCAGGGGTACCACTACCATGGCATCCAACTCGGGGCACAACAGTGGACCACCGGCGGACAAAGCATAAGCAGTTGAGCCTGTGGGGGTGGCGACAATCAGCCCGTCGGAGCGCTGGCTATAGACAAACTCGCCATCCACATAGAGCTCAAAGGCCATCATCCTAACCGACTGACCCGGGTGTAAAACTATATCGTTTACCGCCAGCCCTTCGGCAATCAACTTGCCATGACGGGTGATGGAGGTTTCAAGGATAAAGCGGCTGGATTGCTTGTACTCACCAGAGAGCACCGGCAGAACCCGCTCGGCAATTTCATCTGGAGAGATATCGGTTAAAAATCCCAGTCGGCCACGATTGATACCAAGCAATGGAATTTTACTCGCGGCCATACTGCGACTGGCGCTAAGCATACTGCCGTCGCCCCCGACCACAATGCCCAGATCAACCGCACCGGGAAACTCATCTAGGGGCAGAACTTTGTCTACGGGCCAGTCCACCACTTTGGCTGCACGCTCCTCGTAGACGACCTCACACCCATGACTTAAAAGAAAGGCTTCGAGTTTGTTTAGGGAGTCGCGTACCTCGGGGACCTCGAGACTTGCGAGCAAACCTATGCGTTGAAAATGTGGCATATTATTGGGTATCCAAAAACCGGTGGTCCGATTATACAGAGTAGCGCGGAAATTCACTCTTTTTAAGGCATAATAACTGCTGTTAGATTTATAAAAGTGTTTGACAGAGTGGTGTGATTGGGGGGCCTGAGATCTCTCACATACGTTCGAGATGACAGTGGTATGTATTAGAGTCTCTTACCAGTTACATTGGCGGAGTGTCTTACCTGACGCCTTGGCAAAGTGACTTACCCGCCATTCCGACAGAGTGCCTTACCTGAGATACCGACAAAGCGCCTTACCTGAGATACCGGCAGAGCGCCTACCTGAGATACCG
>Ga0115008_10000373_pt1 | contig 32852 bp, 28 predicted proteins | sample FraStrMetagenome_FD_87164 | JGI IMG/M metagenome (GOLD analysis project Ga0115008, IMG submission 87164) | Marine eukaryotic phytoplankton communities from Arctic Ocean - Fram Strait ARC3M Metagenome | ecosystem: Environmental > Aquatic > Marine > Oceanic | place: Fram Strait | collected... | reverse complement strand
TGAAAACGCTTTATTATTCACCCTTTCATTCCACTTATTAGTTTTCTTCCAAGGACAAGAGTTTGCTCAACCCAAAAAGAAACCGCTTTGTATCCATTTTTGTATTGATAGCAGTGATTGGGGTGGGCGCTTGCAGCCCTGAGCCGGGTTACCAATCTATTCAGGGTGCCACTATGGGCACCTATTATAGGGTGCAGTACAAAAGTGAGGGCGAATGTGTCTCTAGCCAGGCAGAGGTTGATATGCTGCTGTTGGCTTTCAATCAAAGCTTATCAACGTATATCGAAGACTCAGAAATAACGAAATTTAACAATGACTTAGGTTTAGACTTTGCTCCGGTAAGCCATAGGTTTGGCAGTGTTCTAGAAGCGGCTACCACGGTTTGGGATCAATCTGACGGCGCCTTCGATGTGACCGTTGGCCCGCTTGTAAACTTATGGGGGTTTGGACCAACTGACGCAGATGACTTTCCTTCAAGTGCTGCTCAAGCTGCTGCCTTTACCTCTGTAGGAATGCAAAACCTTGCGCTGCAGCGCACGTATGAGGGTGCCACCGAAGTGTTCAGTGTGCGTAAAAATGTGCCGGGTCTCTATTTGGATTTTTCTGCTTTGGCTAAAGGCCTAGGAGTGGATGAGGTCGCTCAGTCATTGGTAGCACTGGGCTGTGATGACTTCATGGTAGACATTGGCGGTGAGGTCCGCACTCAGGGGCTAAGCGCTAAGGCTAGGCCCTGGCGTATTGGCATAGAAGCACCGGACGCCACTCGGCGGGGTATCATTCAGCGGGTGCTGCAATTGTCGAACCAGAGCGTTGCCACATCTGGGGACTATAGAAATTTCCGTGTTGTAGACGGCGTGCGAGTTGACCATGTCGTTGATCCGCGTAGCGGTAAACCCGCAGATAACTCGGTAGTTTCTGTGACCGTGGTTCATGAGCAGGCTATGTGGGCTGATGCTTATGCCACCGCGCTTATGGTGTTGGGGGCCGATGCGGGCATACAAATGGCTGAAAAATTGGGCTTGGCAGTGTTGGTGATAACAAAAACATCTGATGATCGCTTTGTTGAGCGCTATACTCCCGGCATGAAGCAGTTTTTCCTTGAGTTTCCGGAGTAAAGTATGACCACAGTGATATTTGCATTTGTTGCTATGTTGACACTCACGGCCGCCATGGCCGTTGGCGTTATTTTTGGGCGCAAGCCTATTGCCGGCACGTGTGGCGGCATGAAAGCGCTGGGTATGGAAATGGATTGTGAAATTTGCGGCGGTGATCAAGAAGTTTGTGACAGTGTGGAAGGTAACGCACCTACAAAGACATCTGTGGACGCCGAATCTCTAACTCAGCGCATTGGCAATTGAAGCGTAATTTGCACAGCAGTTTTTCTGCTTAGACCCATGAGGCAGTAATTGATGTCTCACCCCTTTTCCAATTTGACGGTATTCATAGCCATGCGCTACGCGTGGGGCAGTGGCGTCATGTCCTACGTGAGCAAGCTCGCCTTGGCGGGTTTGGTGTTGAGTATCACCGTACTGGTGTTGGTTATTTCAGTAGTTAACGGTTTTGACCGTGAGTTGCGCGACCGAGTCTTGGCGTTGTTGCCCCATGTCAGTATCAGCTCCGGCCAGGGGATTCCTGCTGATCACCCCTTAATGTTGACTGAGCTGCCAGCCGCGAGCGGGCTGGAAAGTTTAGCCCCCTATATTCAAAGCACAGGGCTTGTTGCCGCTAACGGTCGTATTCAGCCAGTTGAGATGACGGGGGTTGAAGCGAGCAGTTATAACCGGGTCAGCCGAGTAGAAGATTATCTGCGTGCAGGAACGCTTGCGGGCTTAGAAGAGAAAAATTTCACAATTATTATTGGTGCTAAGCTGGCGCGACAACTAGAGGTTGGGATTGGCGACGACCTAGTTCTGATGCTGCCAAATGCTCAGCTTTCAATTGCTGGTGCCATCGCACGGCAGCGACGGTTTGAGATTGTTGATGTGTTTGAAAGCCAATCTCAGTTAGACGGCAGCGGTGTTTTTGTCAGTTTGCGCAGTGCCCAGTTGCTGCTGCGCATGCGCGGTGAGATTCATGGCTTTCAGGGACGTTTAACGGATTTGTTTGCGACCTATGATGCTCGGCAATTTTTGCAGCAGGCGGTGGCTATGGAACGGCTTACCGTGCGCACTTGGATGTCCACACACGGCAACTTATACCAGGCTGTCGCGGTACAGAAAGTCACCATGTTTATTCTCTTTTCCTTTCTAGTGGCTGTGGCGGCTTTTAATCTGGTCTCCGGGCTGATGATGATGGTTGAGCAGCGCAAATCTGATATCGCGGTGCTGAAAAGTATGGGAGCAGATAACCGCAGTCTGCTCAAAGTTTTTTGCTGCTTGGGTTTATTGTTAGGCGGCGGGGGAACCCTACTGGGTCTTGCCTTGGGCGTGTCCTTAGCGCTCTTTTTGCCTTGGTTGTATGCGCAGTTTGCCGGTGGCTTTGGCTTAGACCTAATGAGTCAGTACTTCATATCCTATTTGCCCGTGGATGTTCAGGTAGCGGATTTACTTACAGTTGGGGCTATTTCCACAGTACTCACATTGCTCGCAAGTCTTTATCCTGCATTGCAGGCAACTCGCCTTTTACCCAGTAGAATTTTAGCCAATGAATGAGCAGTCTCCATTAGCCCCTGTTTTGCAGGCAATTGACGTACGTAAGCGTTTTTATCAAGGCTCTACGGAAGTACCCGTGCTGAACGGTGTCGACTTGGCTCTTACACCCGGTGAGCGTGTTGCGATTATCGGCCGCTCGGGTTCGGGCAAAAGTAGCCTGCTGCATATTTTGGCAGGCCTAGACACCGCTGACGCAGGGCAGGTGAGCGTGGTAGGCGAAGATATGGGTGGCGCTAGCAGTGAACAACGCGCTGCTCTGCGCTGTGCGCACATGGGTTTTGTTTATCAGCAGCATCACCTGTTACCGGAATTTTCCGCTGTTGAGAATGTTGCGCTACCCCAGCGTCTGAATCGGCTAGACAAAAATGTTGCAGAGGCGTCCAGCCGAGAAATACTCGAGGCAGTGGGGTTGGGGCACCGTTTGGCACATTTACCGTCGGCTTTGTCCGGCGGCGAACGTCAGCGCGTTGCAGTGGCCAGGGCGTTGGCTCACCAACCCAGATTGGTTTTGGCTGACGAGCCCACTGGCAATTTAGATCAAGCCAGCGCTGTTCAACTAATGGATCTAATGGTCTCGCTAAGTGAGGCCAATGGCACTGCGTTTTTAGTGGTCACTCACGATGTCTCTATGTTGCATAGATTCCATCGAGTACTGACTTTAAACGAAGGTCGTATAGAAGCTTATTCTCAAGATGACTAAGACACCGTCCATGGGTTCTGTGAGGCTGCTACTCAGTATGTCTATGCGGCTTATTTCTCATGCGCCGAATAAATTTGCGCGCTTTGTCACCTGGGTGTCTTTAATCGGTCTGACTTTGGGCGTGACGGTTTTGACCCTTGTGGTGACCGTCATGAACGGTTTTGATTACGAGCTTCGAGACCGCTTGCTGGGTTCTATACCGCACATAACGCTTGTGGGTGACGATCATTCTGTCGCCATGCTTGAGAGTATTGAGCAGGATCAGCGCGTGGCATATGTCAGTCGGTTTTATAGAGGCATTGGCGCCATTGCGCAAAGTGGCCGTGTGCGCCCTGTGAGTTTAATTGGTGTAGACGCAGCAGACCCCAGTGCCCTTGGGCCGTTAGAAGACGCCATGTTGTTTGGCAGCATTACTGATTTAACGTCCGTCAAAAGCGGCGTGGTTATGGGCGAACCGCTGGCGCGCTACTTTGGCTTAGATATTGGCGATAGCTTGCTGGTTGCGGTGACCAAACCCAAGGGGGACAGCGCCGTGCTAGAAACTATGCGTTTGAACCTAGTTGGCACTTTTGAGTTGGGTGCCGACCCTGACTACTCCATGTTGATTGTCAATTTAGCGGATAAACAGACGCAAGAATGGCGCAGTTTGGGGACCTTGGGGGTACGAGTGCAGTTGTTCGACCCCATGCTTGCTGAAGACGTGGCGTCGCTGCTGGTGACTGAAAATCCAGGGCTAAAGGTATTAACTTGGCGGCAAGATTTTGGTGAGCTCTTTCAAGCGGTACAGCTAGAAAAAACTATGATGTTTGTGTTGCTCTTGTTGGTTGTGGCGATAGCGGGTTTTAATATTGTTGCCGGCCAGTTCATGATGGTCAGCGACAAACGATCAGACATCGCAATTCTTCGCACTATGGGGGCTACTCAGCGATTTATTCTCAGTTTGTTCTTGCTTCAAGGATCAGTGATTAGCTTTTTTGGCACCGTGGCAGGGCTGATTTTAGGTTTGCTGTTGGCTGAAAATATTGATCTTGTTGTAGATTCTTTGGCCTTTTTCAGCGGCAAACATTTATTGGATGGATCCTACTTTGTCACTGTGCCGACGCGAATTTTGTACTGGGATCTTTTCTTTATTGCGGTGACCAGCGGGGCGTTGGCGTTGTGGTCCGCGTGGCTGCCTGCGCGCAGCGCCAGTCAATTAGATCCTGCGCAAAACCTGCATTGAAATACCGGCGCTATTGTTCTGGCGCAGTGTTGAAAACAACGCTGGCCGGGGCGCTGGTTACTTATTCCTCTCCGCGCGTCGTTTACGACGCTGACGCCACTTCTCCATAACCTTGCTGCGCCAAATAATCCGCGCTGCAATATAGCCTGTGGTGCCGAGCATCCAGCCACATAGCACTGACCCTAAGAGTAACGGCCCGCTGATGGCAGCCAAGTTTTCGAACAACCACGTGAGGGTGAAATTACCTTCCAAAGCGCTGGCCTCAGAGCCTAATAACCAAGCGCCGAGCTGGTAAGAAAAATAGAACATTGGTGCCATTGTGATCGGGTTTGTGATCCAAACCAGCGCAACAGATAGGGGCAGATTGGCTCTCATAAAGATGGAGATAATTGCCGCCAACAGCATTTGTGAGGGCACCGGAATAAATGCGCAAAATAGGCCGACAAAGACGGCACTAGAGACAGAGCGCCGGTTGACCTGCCACAGTTCCTTGCGCTGTAGCAGATGAGCTACAGGCTTCAGGGTGCGGTTCTCACGAAGCTTTTCAGGTTTCGGAAGAAGCTTTAGCAGCCGATCTTTTAGCATAGACAACCTATTAGTGAATCAGGGCTTGGTTCTACAATTGAACGCTAAGCATCGTTTGTGACCTCTATCCAATCCCGTGTTCGCGCCAGCACGATTGTTGTGCTGCTCGTTTTTCTGACACTTTATGTTGAGCATAGATGGTCTTTGGCGCAGCAGGCTATATTAACCAATTGCGCTTTAGGTGTGGATATAAGTTTTCGCGCTAAAGTACTCACGGCGCATTATTTGCCTACAGAGCATTGGCGCTTAGCGATAGTTGTCGACGATGCCGGCGAGGATGGCGGAGATGATGCCTGCGTTGCATCCATAAATGGTATGAAACTGCGTGTGGCTTGGAAGACCCAATTGTCTTTAGGCTCTGGTGATGTTGTGGAAGTAACAGGGCGCTTTAAGCCGCCGCGAGGAACAGCCAACCCCGGTGCATTTGACTATAGGCGCTGGCTGCTGGCGAAAGGGTATGCCGGTACCGGTTATCTGCGTAGCGGTAAGTTATTAGAACGAGCCAGTGATAGAGCGGTCTCGGATCTTGCCACCAACAGCGCTTTGCTGCGCAGCTATGTAGCGACCACTTTGCAGCAAGCGGGATTGGTCTATCCAGCAATTTTGTCGGCATTAGTGATAGGGGAGTCCGCTGGTTTAGAGTCTAAGGATTGGGCGATTTTTCGCGCTACCGGCACCATTCACCTTATGGTTATTTCCGGGCTGCATATAGCTGTTGTTGCGTTTATGGCTTATTGGTTTTTGCAAATACCGTTGCGCCTATTGCTCACCTTTACTGGTACTCAAGTTGATCACCAGATCGCTTTAGGGGGTGCGCTATTAACAACATTTGTATTTGCTGTGATCACCGGTTTGGGTGCGCCGGCTTTGCGGGTTTGTTTTATGTTGATGCTGGCGTTGGTGGCGGTGTATTGCGCTCGTAAGCCGCCGTTTTGGCATTTGCTCGCCTTGTCGTTTTGTTTGTCGCTTGTTTTTCAACCGCTGTCATTTTTTAGCCAAGGCTTTTGGCTTTCCTATTTTGCTGTGGCTGGCTTGATTTGGGCCTTTAGTCCGCGATCTAATATTGTTGGGCCAGTTTTGGTTTTTTGCTTGCCCAATGTGTGATCTTTCTTTGGCTGTCGCCTGTACTAGGATTGTTGGTAGGTGAGGTTTCCCTGTTGTCAGTGCCTGCCAATTTACTCGCGCTGCCGATCATTACAATGATTACCTTGCCTATGCTGATTATCGGGTTGGGACTATATTTTATTGCACCAGAGCTGGGTATTGGCTTGCTGCAATTTGCAGATTTCAGTCTAGCGCTGATATTTGCATGGCTTCAGGGTCTGCAAGCGGCGGTGCCGGAATACAATCGAAGCTTCGGTTATTTCACTGTTTTTAATGGTTTGTGCGGGTTTATGGCGGCGATTTTAATTTTGTCGCCCGTGTCGTTGCCTAAAAGGCTAGCGATGTTGTTGCCCTTTGTACTGCTTTTTTTGTTGCGCGGGAATACGCCGATATTCGCTGAATATTGTATTCAGGTAGTTGATGTGGGGCAGGGTAGCGCAGTGCTTGTTGATACTTCAGCGCACAGGCTCATTTTAGATGCAGGGCCTGTATTCAGCTCTGGTTTTGATGCGGCGATTGCCTCAGTGATTCCGACAATTCGAAGTACAGGGCAAGATCAGTTGGACAAAGTGTTAGTCAGTCATACCGATAATGATCATGCTGGAGGCATTAAATCTTTGTTGGCGCGTTATGCAACCGGCCCTGTAGTTGGGTTACAAGCGCGCTGTGAGAATGGTCGTCGTTGGCAATGGGATGGCGTGGAGTTTCTACTTGTCGTCGACCACGCTCAGAGTAATAAAAATGACAGATCTTGTACGTTGTTGATTAGCAATGAGCGCACGTCAGCTTATCTCAGCGGTGATATAGGGCAAAAGGCAGAAGCAGGCCTGTTGGCGCAGCTGCCCCGTGAGATAGATTTTTTGCTGGCACCGCATCATGGTAGCGGTAGCTCTTCCTTGTATCGATTTACCCGTCACTTGTCACCGCGTTGGGTAGTGTACAGCGCAGGTTACGCTAACCAGTATGGTCACCCGCATAAACGTACTGTAGCTCGTTATCAACTGGAAGGCGCGGTGCAGGTGGGCACTGCCGAGCAAGGGGCCCTGCGTTGGTGCTCTAGCCGGTCTCAGGAGATTTTGAGTCAGCGTCATGGTGCTCTGCGCTGGGAAAAGTTCTCTGGGCAAGGTCTGCTCGGCGGACCAAATGATTGAGCGTCTCAATAAGCTTTTCTTGTTCCTCTTGGGTTAAGAAATTGCCTATTTCCCTGCTTTCTCCGCGGTGTACAAGGGAAACGGTTTTTCGATACCAAGGGTGGATTGCGCGCTCAACATGTATTTTGGTGAAGAAGCGCTGCCAAGTCACTATTTCTGTAGGCGTTTTAACACCCGCCTCCAAGCGAATTTCCTCGCCACTGAAAGAGATGACTTCCTGCATGCTCGTACGGCGTAGGCAAAGCCAAAGGCAATAGCTGAGGACGCTCATTTCCAGGACTGTGAAGGGCAAGATCACCCAATAACCCATGACGCTAAAGGCCGTGGCAATGCCAAACGACACCAACATCATGAATAGGATGAAGTACTTGAACGCTCGCCAACTCAGCGATTGGTTGGGTTGCAGTGTGATGCTACCTACGAGCCCGTTTGGTGCGTGCTCGAATTCGAATTCCTCAGTTTTGATCATATTTTTGGTGAATTTTGTGGCTATTTCTCGGCGCGGTTTATGTGTGTTGAGGCTGTTCTTGGTGGGAAGAGCAGTACTCGGCTTTAGGATTTTCATTTACTTGCTTGAAATAGCAAGTTGTGTCCGCATTGTAGCAGTCGAGTGTGAACTGCGTGTGCAAGCCCGATGAATTTTTGCTCTTGGGTTTCGACAGCGAGGCATTAGGAGGAATGTATGGCAGATGGAAAATTTACTCAGCGTGTTGAGATGTTATTGGGCGAAGCCCATAGCTTGGTATTGTCGAGTAATCACTCGAGTATAGACCCCGTACACATTTTGCTGGCGATGCTGAATCACGAGCAATCATTGTTAGTCAAAGCGATTAATCGCCTTAGTGATGGGGGCGATTCACTAGAGGGTCTCAGGGGCCGCGCCCGTGGCGTGGTTGAGGATTTGCCAAGATTAGCCAACCCGCCGGGCGACATAGGCCTCGGCGCCAGTGCGGCAAAAATCATCAACAAGGCCAGCGCATTGGCCCAAGAGTACAAAGACGCCTACGTTGCGGAAGATTGGCTACTGCTAGCGATGCTTGAAGATGACGCCGTTGCGCGTCTTTTGACCCCTCTAGGCATTACAGAAAATGTTTTGCGCGATTACATTGTGCAGGAACGAAATGGTGAAAGTGTGACTGATAAAAATCAAGAAGAGCAGCGTGGGGCACTGGAGAAATTTACTTTAGACCTTACTGAGCGGGCGGCGGCGGGTAAGTTAGACCCAGTTATTGGTCGAGATGAAGAAATACGCAGAACCGTGCAAGTGCTGCAACGCCGAACCAAGAATAACCCCGTACTAATTGGTGCGCCTGGCGTGGGTAAAACCGCCATTGCTGAGGGCCTCGCTCAGCGCATAGTCAATGGTGAAGTGGCAGATAGCCTAAAGAACAAGAAGGTACTTTCGCTAGATTTAGGCGCATTAGTTGCGGGTGCCAAATATCGCGGTGAATTTGAGGAGCGGTTGAAGGCTGTGCTAAACGAGTTGGCCAAGCAGGAAGGCAATATAATTTTGTTTATTGATGAATTGCACACCATGGTTGGCGCAGGTAATGCGGAGGGCGCAATGGATGCTGGGAATATGCTGAAGCCTGCCTTAGCCCGCGGTGAGCTGCACTGCGTCGGCGCAACAACGTTGGATGAGTATCGTACCCACATAGAAAAAGACGCCGCATTAGAGCGTCGGTTCCAAAAAGTTTTGGTCGATGAGCCTGATCTTGAAGACACCATTGCGATATTGCGCGGCTTGAAAGAGCGCTACGAAGTGCATCATGGCGTGGACATTACTGACCCTGCCATTGTGGCGGCGGCAACGCTTTCCCACCGTTATATTCCAGATCGTCAACTGCCCGACAAAGCCATTGATCTGATTGACGAGGCGGCAAGCCGCATACGTATGGAAATGGATTCTAAGCCTGAGGTTATGGATAGCCTGGATCGGCGTTTGATTCAGCTGAAAATGGAAGTTGAAGCGCTAAAAAAGGAAAGCGATAGTGCCAGCGTTAAGCGCCGCGAAGAGCTGGAGGCAGTTATTACCCAGGTGGGGACAGAATATGCGGCGCTTGAAACCGTTTGGTTGCAGGAAAAATCTCTACTTAAGGGTGCTCAAGACATAAAAGAAGAGCTTGAATCCGCACGGCTGAGCTTTGAGGCTGCCCGGCGAGCAGGTGATTTGGCGCGGATGTCCGAGCTGCAGTACGGGGTGATTCCCGATCTGGAGCGCAAAATTGAACAGCCCGCAGATGTGGCCGAAACACAGTTGCTGCGTAATAAAGTGACCGCAGAAGAGGTGGCTGAAATTGTTGCCAAATGGACCGGCATACCGGTGGCTAAATTGGTTTCTGGTGAAAAAGAAAAACTGCTTCAGCTAGAGGCGCTCTTGGGCGAACAGGTAGTGGGTCAAAGCGCGGGTATTAAAGCGGTTAGCCAAGCGGTGCGGCGTTCGAGAGCCGGTTTGTCTGACCCTAGCAGGCCGAATGGGTCTTTCATGTTCCTCGGACCAACCGGGGTAGGTAAGACCGAATTATGTAAGGCCATGGCCCAGGTATTGTTTGATAGTGAAGAGGCGCTGATTCGGCTGGATATGTCTGAGTTTATGGAAAAGCACTCGGTTGCCCGGCTCATTGGCGCGCCTCCCGGCTACGTGGGTTACGAGCAAGGTGGTTATTTGACCGAGGCCGTTCGCCGTAGGCCTTACTCTTTGATTTTGTTGGATGAAATTGAAAAGGCCCATGCAGATGTGTTCAATATATTGCTGCAATTACTGGATGACGGACGCTTAACGGATGGTCATGGGCGAACGGTAGATTTCAGTAATTGTGTGCTAGTGATGACCTCTAATTTAGGCTCCGAGGCGATACAGGCGTTAACGGAAAGTGGTGATAACGAGCGCATTGAACCCACGGTTATGGGTATTGTTGCCCAGCATTTCAGGCCGGAATTTGTAAATCGTATCGACGATATAGTGGTGTTCCAGCCTCTGACCCAATTAGAAATAGGGCGCATAGCGCAGTTGCAACTGACCTCGTTGAATAATCGACTAGCTGAGCAAGGTTTAAGCATTGTGCTAGACAGCAGTGCGATGGAAGCCATAGTTGCTGCAGGTTATGACCCTGTGTACGGGGCTCGACCATTAAAGCGCGCGATGCAAAAGATGATAGAAAACCCCTTGGCGGACGCACTTTTGACTTTGGATTTGACTAATGCCACGCAATTGCAAGGCAGCTGGAAAGACGGTCAGTTGGAGATTCGTTCGATTTAGACTATTGTTTATTTATACAGTACTTGTTATATATACAGTATGAAAGACGCAAAGACACAAATCATGGCTATCGGAGAGACGCTTTCTCTGTTTGAAGACTCTTTAAAGACAGACTCTTTAAACACAGACTCTCTAAATGAAGACTCTCTAAATGAAGCGTCTCTAATCGAAGCGGTAAACGAAAAGGCTTTGGATGAAAAGGCTTTGGATGGAAGGGCTTTAGAGGAAATGGCTTTGCTAAAGAAGGCTTTGCTTAAAGAGACAGTAGTGGACTCTTGCAGTGAGATCGCCAGGGACCAGGCTGGCTCCGCTAGCCCAGCGTCGATAGGAAGCGACACAAATTACCTCAATGTTCATCAGGCCGAACTGCCGCTGGGTCTCCAAGGCATGAGTGAACTTATCTCCGGTGAGCAGCGTCAGGTTGAGCAGTTAGAGATTCCTATTTCTACGGTCATTTCAGCGCGCATTTCTCAAGCCATTTCTCAGAGTATTTCTCAGAGCATGGCAACGCCTTTCTCTAGATCCAACGTAGTGTTGTTCAACAAGGACACCAACTATAAGGTGGCGATTCAGCATTCAGTTGCGCAGGGCAAAACCCCGCGATTAGACGTGGCGAACATGCCTCACAGTCAAAACCATCTGTCAGATGTACTGGAGAAAAGTGCTGATATCGAGGGTTCGGACATGATGCCAGTGAGGTGCATAAACAGGACTAAGCCAAGTCCAACGCCGGATATTGAAAATTCGGCCCGTCATTTTGAGGCAGCTATGACTTTAGCTCAGCAACTGCGTTCAAAACAAAAGCCCGCACGGCAGGAGCAGTCTCTAAATGAAATTGTGGCCTCGTCAACAGATCCGTTTCATTCAGAAAAGGCTTATCCAGAAAAAGTCTCTGCAGAAAAACATATTTCAGAGAAAAACAGTACAGAGAAAAACAGTACAGAGAACAATTCTTCTAAGAAAAAGAGCGCAACCCGCCATGCAAATGCTCAAACGTGCGATTTGCGCCAACGATGTATAGACGATTTAGAAGAGTCCAGAAGGTTCGTTAAACGATCCAAAGAATCCTTAGTAGGGATAACCAAGCGGCCGCAAACGACTGTTGCTGATAAAAAAGATCATCAGCAAATTGGCTATCAGCGGTCATTGCTGGGCTTAGCGCCTACGGACTCAACTCAGGGGGGCAACCTCGCAGTAATCAGGCCCTCTGTTCAGAAAAAAATTCGCGTCAACGTGAAGAAACAAGAGCAGCAAAAGCGTAAGCAGGCGGGCATTTTAATTTGTAGGCATTTAGTCGCCGCGTTGAAGATACAAGCGGCCCATGACCAAAACGCTATTACCAATTAGCCTTTGTTTGTCATGAACCAAGAGCGAGTAGCTCGCATGCGGCTGCTAGGCGTCCGCTGGAATCAGCTATGCACCCATTTTTGATGCAGCGGAATGTCATCAGGTAGACGGTGGTGAGGCAGGGCATCGCTCACATGGTTAGCGCTGTCGGCTTTGCCAAATAGCGACGGGTCATCCATTGATCCAACTTTAATGATGACACCCTCTTTGAATCCAGGCGCTCTGGTGAAAAGGTGTGTGCCGCAATGTTCACAAAATTCTCGAGTTACAGCGTGCTCGATATCATCTCGAGTAAAGCCCTTAACCGCGCCTTGTACAAGGGTAAATCCATCAATTGGCATGGTCATAACCAAGACGTTCGCGCCGCCAGTAATATACTGGCATTCGCGGCAATAGCATTCTGCTCTCATCATGGGATCGCCGTTGGCTTCATAGCGTATCGCCCCACAGTAACATCCACCTTGAACTTTCATAATCCTACTCCGAGGGTTTGCGTTTGGCCGTTTGTCTAAATGGCTTTTTGAGCTCTGCCAGATTGGCAGCGTCATACATCTGTGTTGCGCTCAATCCTACCTTAAATCCTTGCCAACCCAGCCTGCCTGAGGCTGTATTTTCATTAAACAAATTTGGTCACTAGCGGTTAATTGGGATATTTTTTTCTTTTCGATACCAGCTATGATTGGCGCTGGATTTTTTCCTGCGCCGCAAGGTTGTCAATATGCTTATCGCGCAGCTAGAAAATTGTTACTGGCATTTCACTATTCGTTTTTTAGTCGCCGTAGTGAATGAGTAGCTGTTTGAACTTCGCGGTCATTTTATGCGGAGGTTCTTGCAAGTTTTTTGAAAAAGTTCTTTTAAATCGTGCGTCCCTACTTTTGCTTTTTTAGTTGGAGAGAATTCAATGTCGTCAGAGTTAGCGTTGGCAAACATACGCGCCAAGCCAGTCGAAGCAACAATGTTGCCCAGACCATTTGAAATAGAAGAGTTGCCAACTCCGGCGTTGATCATAGATAAGCCTGCGTTGGAGGCGAATGTTGCCAAAATGTCTGCGCATTTGACCAGTCATGGTAAAGGCTTTAGACCTCACGCAAAAACACACAAGTGCCCGCTTATTTCGCGCATGCAGATAGAAGCTGGGGCAGTGGGCGTGTGCGCGGCAAAAGTCAGTGAAGCCGCTGCGCTATTGCATGGGGGGGTATCTAAAATCCTCATCACTTCACCCATATCCACGTTAACTAAAGCGCAGATTTTGGATACCCTTTTATTGGGACAAAAAGACATTCGCATTGTGGTGGATTCTCTCCATGGCTTTGAATTGCTTGCTCAAGCGATTTCGGCTGATTCGACGTTAGGGATTTTAGTGGATCTGGATGTATCAATGGGTCGAACCGGTACGAGAGACAATGATTTGCTCCTGACGCTTGTTGAACGTATTGAAAAAGACGATCGGTTCTATTTTTCGGGTGTCCAACATTACGCTGGGCATTTGATGCACTTGGCTGATTTTGACAAGCGCCGCGAGAAATCCCTGAGTTCGTGGCAGCGCCTAGAAGATAAATTTTTGTTGCTGGAAAAACACGGTATTGATGTTGATGTGGTCACCGGTGGCGGTACCGGCACTTACGATATTGATGTGGAAGTTGCCAGAATGACTGACCTGCAAGTGGGCAGTTACATATTCATGGATGAAGAGTACCGTGCCATTGGCAGTGCTCAAGGTGACCGCTTTAATGAATTTGAACTGTCTTTAAGTGTGGCATGCACGACCATAAGCCAGCCGCAGAGCGCCACTATTACTGTTGATGGCGGGTATAAGGCTTTTGCTTCAGACAGCGTTAATCCGGTTTGCGATGATATTCCTGATGTTGAATTTCGATTTGCCGGTGACGAGCACGGCGTGTTGATTCTCGCCGAGGGTCAACAAGAAATTCAGTTAGGACAAGTTATTCGTTTCGCCACGCCGCACTGCGACCCAACGGTAAATCTGCACGAATATTATTGGGTAATGGAAGCAGATGGCATGGTGCATAGCTGTTGGCCAATCACCGCTCGCGGTTGTTCTTGGTAGCCGATTACAGTTGAGTCTACAGTTAGTTAAAAGGGGTTGGTTCACTACATGCTGGATATAGTTATAACGGGCGGCTGGTTGATGCTGCCTATTCTTCTTTGTAGCGTGGTAGTCGGCGCTATTTGCTTGGAGCGTTGGTGGACGTTGCGGCGTGAAGAGGTCATACCTGCGGAATTGCTGAGCCAATTGCAGAGCAGCCAAACTTGGTCAAGTGATAGCAAGGCTTTGGCGGAACTCGCCGTTGCCTCGCCTTTGGGTTACGTAATTGCGGCGGGTTTGAATGGTATAGATCTTCAGACTGACGCTTTTCAGCGGGTCATGCAGTCAACTATCGACAATGTCGCCCATGAGCTTGAACGCTACTTAACTTTAGTCGGCATTATTGCCTCCATTACGCCACTAATGGGTATTTTGGGCACGGTCTTTGGCATGATCGACGTCTTTAGCACGTTGGTTTCAGCAGGCCAGGGAGACGCAAAGATTCTGGCAGGCGGTATTTCAACTGCGTTGGTAACAAGTGCCGCTGGGTTGTCAGTGGCTATTCCGGCTTTGATAGCCCACCGATTTTTCTTGCGCAAGGTGGATGAATTGATCTTGGAGATAGACAGTGTTAGCCAGCGCTTTTTCGATCGTCTGCGGGTTGATGTCAGTGCGGACTCTCATTGATGGAAAACTTAGGTACAGCTTTCTCAGCAGCCTCAGCAACACCTGCTGGATTGCGCCTTTGCGCGTGTTATCAGCACGTTGTGAGACATCCATAGCGTGAGGCGCTCTAGAGCCAGTCGTCGCGAAGCGACAGTAGAGCTAACGCCGCTGATAGATGTGGTTTTTTTACTGCTCATATTTTTTATGGTGTCTACCAGCTTTGTGCAAAATCAGGCGTTGAATGTTGATCTTCCTCAAGCTAACGGTGACGCTCAGCCAAACGAGGATTTAATTATTAATGTTGTAGTGCAGCAAAATGGGCGCTATGAAATAGAGGGCAGTATCGTAGTGGATACATCTCTTCAAGGGCTTGCTAAAACGCTTCAAGCAGTTGTTGAAAAAAATGCCGCACGAAGGACAAGTTTGCCTGTAGTTATTAGCGCCGATGCAACTGCTACTCATCAATCAGTGGTGCGAGTTATGGACGCTTGTGCGCAGGTAGGATTAACTCAAATTAGTTTGGCCACCCAGCCAATATTAGAACCCCCAAAGGAATAGGCTACATTTATGGCTCAACCAGCTATAGCGAAACCATCGGATTGGCAAACTTATCGAAGACTGTTGCGATATGTGGGGCGGTATTGGTTCATTATGACAGTCTCTGTAGTGGCCTTTTTGTTTGCTGCCGGTGCCGAAGCCTATTTTGTTAAGTTGTTTGGTGAGCTGATTGATCAATGGGATGATTTAAAGGTTAGGGCGGCGGCATCAATACCCGCCATGATGGTGGCGGTGACGCTGGTGCGCGCCGTAGGTACCATCGTTGGCGAAACAGCGATGGCGCGGATATCTTTTGGCGTGGTGTACAACCTACGCGAAGAGTTGTTTGCTCAGGTTTTGAAATTACCTAGTCGTTATTTCGACAACGAATCACAAGGGCACATAGTTTCCCGTATTACTTTTACGGTAACGCAGCTAAGAGATACCGGTACCGATGCGTTACGCTCACTGATACAGGATGGCGTCAAGGTTATTGCGTATCTCGGCCTGATGATTTTTCAAAGTTGGCAGCTTACGCTTTTGTTTATCGGCACCGCGCCGGTTTTGGCTTTGGTGGTGGTGTTTGCTAGTAGTCGGTTCCGCAAAATCAGTCGGCGTATTCAGCATTCAATGGGTGACGTGACTCACGTTGCCTCCGAGGCCGTGAATGGTTACAGGGTAGTAAAAGTATTTGGCGGTAAGTCCCACGAAGAGCAGCGTTTTTTGGGCGCAAATAAGGTTAATCGTCAGCAAAATCTAAAAATGGCGGTGACTCGTGTCCTTAGTTCACAGATAAACGAAACCATTATCGCCACGGCTTTGTGTGGTTTGATCATTATGCTTTACCGCCCAGAAATAGGTGGTGGTTTGACTAGCGGCGAAGCGGTGACGTTTCTTGTGCTTGCCGGTATGTTGGGAAAGCCTATTCGCAAGCTCTCCGAAGTTAATGCGAAACTGCAGCGCGGCTTCGCAGCGGCAGAAGACATATTTGCTCAATTAGATTCGCCTATTGAGGCGGATAGCGGCACGCATAGTGTCGAGAAGGCTACAGGAGCATTGAAGTTCGATAACGTCGATTTTGCCTATAATGAGCAAGGCCCCAATGTGCTCAGTAAAATCTCACTGAACATTCAGCCAGGACAGAGCGTAGCGTTAGTAGGGCGGTCGGGTAGCGGCAAGTCAACCTTGGCCAGCTTATTGCCACGGTTTTATGAAATAGGCGGCGGCGCTATCACCCTAGATGGTATCGACTTGAGAGATTATGAGATGAACAGCCTCCGGCGGCAGATCTCAGTTGTAAATCAACAAGTCACACTCTTTAACGATACATTGAGAAATAACATTGCTTATGGTGATGCCAAGGACGCATCAGATGAGGATATTAAGGTAGCGTTGGATCGCTCCTACGCTAGTGAATTTGTTGACAAGCTGCCAGACGGGATTGATACGGTGGTTGGCGATGACGGTGTCTTGCTCTCCGGCGGTCAAAGGCAGCGTATCGCTATAGCCAGAGCGCTGCTGAAAGATTCGCCTATCCTAATTATGGATGAGGCTACATCTGCATTAGACAATGAATCAGAAAAATATATTCAGGCCGCTCTAGAAGAGGTCATGACTGGCCGAACCACACTTGTCATTGCTCACCGGTTATCAACTGTAGAATCTGCTGACGTCATTGTAGTTTTAGATCAAGGTCAAGTTGTTGAGCAGGGCGATCATAAGTCGCTATTGAATCAAGGTGGGCACTATGCAGAGCTGTATGCCGCTCAGTTTCAAGATGAGTCGGATCCTGAGTTGGAAGATGAATTTTCGATGCTGGGGAATGCTGGAACACTGAATTTGGCCAATGCTAAAAGTATGGCTAAGGTTAATTCCTTTATTGACCGCTCCGCTAATATCTTGAGCCAAGCTTGGTATACCAACGCTTGGTGGCCGAGTATTTTGACCCCTCTTTCTTGGTTCTACGGCTGGGTTAGCCAACGTCGGGCGAATGTTTATCGATCAGGTAGTAAAACGCCAGGGCGCACTTCATTACCCGTTATTGTAGTGGGTAACATTACTGCTGGCGGCACCGGTAAGACGCCGCTGGTGATATGGCTGGTTGAGGAGCTGCGTCGTCGCGGATTTAGTCCAGGTATTGTCTCCAGAGGGTATAAAGGCAGCCTCAGTCACAAAGGGGGACTAGTGCCCCTTCACGCAGACCCGTTACATTATGGTGATGAGGGTGTGCTGTTGAAAAACAGGTTAAATTGTCCAGTCGCCATAGCGGCAGACAGAATGAAAGCGTTAGATTTTTTGCAATCCGAAAATTGCGATGTGGTGATTTCCGATGACGGCCTGCAACATCATGCAATGGGCCGTGATGTGGAAATTGTTGTTTTAGATGGGGTTCGCGGAGTAGGTAATGGTCGGCTGTTGCCGGCAGGACCTCTCAGAGAGCCGGTAAGCCGGTTAGATCATGTAGACCTTGTCATTTCCAATGCGCAAGCCTCCGGTCTGGTGAGCAGCGAAATTGTCATGCGTCCTAAGGTCCGATACTTTAGAAGTCTTGCGGACGGTCAGCAGGTAAGTGCTGCGGAGTTTTTGCAGCAACATAGCGCTGTCCGCGCCGTTTGCGGTATCGGCAATCCAAGTCGTTTCTTTTCCACCTTATCTGAATTGGGCTTTCTAGTGGAGCCTGAAGCTTACAGTGATCATCATTTATTCACTGGCGAAGAGGTCCGGTTTTCTGATGTGTTGACGGTAGTTTGTACGGAAAAAGACGCTACCAAGTTAGTTCAGTTAGACGTTGATTTGTCTAACGTGTGGTCTTTGGATATTGATGTTGTGTTCGATGATGATATAGCCAGTGCTCTGGCCACTACGCTGGCCGAATGCGGTATAGCGCCGATGGTGCCAATGGTGCCAACGATAGAGGCGCAAAACACGCTAGCCGTACCGCAAGAGGCAGGAGTTTAGTTATGGCCATGCACGTTGTTATACCGGCTAGATACGCCTCTTCACGATTGCCGGGTAAACCCTTGGCCCGTATCAACGGCGTACCGATGATTGTTCACGTGGCCGCGCTGGCCAGCAACACTATGGCTGACGATGTAGTGGTCGCGGTGGATGATCAGCGTGTGTTGGATGTGGTTGCGGACGCGGGCTATCAAGGGGTAATGACTCGTGCAGACCACCCCTCTGGATCAGACAGAGTGATGCAAGTAGCTGACGAAATGGGTTGGGGCGATGAAGACCTTGTGATCAATATTCAAGGCGACGAACCTATGTTGCCGCCACAAATTGTAGATGACTTGCTTAAGGCAATGGTTGCTAGGGCAGATATCGAGATGGCGACGTTGTCCGAACCCATTACAAACAGGCGCGATTTTTTGGACCCTAATGTTGTGAAGGTGTTGGTTGGAAACGGTTTGCGGGCAATTAATTTTTCTCGCGCTCCGACACCTTACCCTCGCGAATCCATTGACGATGAGGAATTGTTTGATGCCTTTATGCAAAGCGACGTGGCCCGACGGCATATTGGTATCTATGGTTTTAGGGTCGCGGGGCTGCGAACTTTTGTCAATTTGGGTGAGTCCAGATTGGAACGCATTGAAAAGTTGGAACAGTTGCGCTGGATAGAGGCAGGTAGAGATTTGCTGGTGCTAGATGTAAGTCAAAGCGTACCGGGCGGTGTGGATACACCAGAAGATTTGGCTAGGGTGCAAAAAAAATTTGTGAGCAGGTAATGCCTGCTCACAATGCAAAACGCTTGTTAGGGTTCTAAGTTACCTATTTGAGGTTACTTAGGTGCCATACGGATACCGCCGTCTAGCCGTATCGTTTCGCCGTTCAGATAGGAGTTTTCTACAATCTGCTTGGTCAGTGACGCGTATTCTGGGGGTAGGCCCAAACGCTTAGGGTACTGAACCATATCGATTAGTGGGTCTCTTACTGCATCAGGTGCGCCCGCCATCATCGGTGTGTTGAATATGCCAGGAGCGATTGTGCAGATGCGTACGCCTTGGCGAGATAAATCACGAGCGATAGGTAAAGTCATGCCTGCAACACCGGCTTTACTAGCCGAGTAAGCTGCTTGGCCAATTTGGCCGTCATAAGCTGCAACCGATGCAGTGTTGATTACAACACCTCTTTCTAACGCTTCACCTTCTGGTTCGTTCAACTGCATGATCGCAGCACACTTACTCAGAACTGAGAATGTACCGATCAGGTTCACTTGAACGATAAAGTTGAATTTCGCTATGTCTAAAGCACCTTCACGGCCTACGGTTCTGGAAGCAGCGCCAATACCCGCACAATTCACATTGATATGGATCGCGCCAAAATCTTCATGGATTTGGTTGATCGCAGCTGTTACGGATGCGTCATCGGTAACGTTTACTTGGTAGGCTTTCGCGTCGCCAAGTTCTTTTGCTGTAGCATTTGCTAAATCTTCATTCAGATCTAGAATCGCAACTTTACCGCCATTAGCGATGATCATTTCTGCACTGGCTCTGCCGAGACCGGATGCGCCGCCAGTAATGACAGCGACTTTTCCTTGGATATTCACATGAATTCCTTTAGTTAGTTTCAATCAGTCCGCTAGTATACCCTAAGCTTTTACGGAATCAGCCATCGCCTGTGAATCTCATATCAAATTTTATAGAGGAATCTGAAGCCCAAGTGCTTGAACATTGGTTGCTCAGCTCATCGCAGGTCACATGGCAACAGGAGCAGTTCAAAATTTACGGGAGAGAGGTGTTAGCACCGCGGGAAATAGCTTGGTGTGGCGATGCGGGTCTCAACTACAGGTACACCCAGCTAGATCATAGAACCAAGGGCTGGCCCGAGCCACTAGCCGCGCTCAGAGATCGTATTCAGGAGGCTTTAAATCAGCCGTTTAACTTTTTGCTCATGAATAAGTATGTAGATGGCAGTCAATATATGGGCTGGCACAGGGACGATGAGGTAGGTTGTGCGGGCAAAATTGCATCGTTGAGCGTTGGCGCAGTCAGGCGCTTTGCCATAGACCTAAGTGCTGACTCTGGGGCTGAAGGGGTGCGGGAGAGCGTGGATTTGGCCAATGGATCATTGCTCTTCTTTGACGGCCGCCAGCGGCATTGTTTGCGCGCTACAAAACGCCCGGTGGGTGTGCGAATTAATCTAACATTTCGGAATCTAGCGTTTTGAATATCCAACCTGAATATCCTCTTGAGAACACGTTTGGTCTTACCTCTCGCGCTCAGTGGGGGGGGGCAATTGAACAGCTAACAGACGTTGCCGCAGCTCAGGACTTCGCCGAAAAGAACAACTTGTCGATGACTTGTCTGGGTGCAGGTTCTAATGTGATTTTGCAGCCTAAAGTCGCTGGTCTTGTCTGCTCCATGCGCATCGAAGGCATTAATGTCGTAGAGGAATCCTCGGAGTCTGTGTTAGTTGAGGTGGGCGCCGGCGTAGTTTGGCATGAACTGGTCATGGAAAGCTTGAGCCGAGGCTGGTTTGGCTTAGAAAATTTGGCGCTAATTCCGGGCTCGGTTGGCGCGGCGCCTGTGCAGAATATAGGTGCTTATGGGGTAGAGGTTGCACAACTGATTGTTGGCGTAAATATTGTCGATGGCTTGCGCGAGAGCCGCCAGATAGCGCAAAAGGATTGTCAATTTGCCTACCGTTCGAGCGTTTTTAAGGCTCAGCCAGATTGGACCATTGTCTCTGTTGTGTTTCGACTCTCCAAGTTGCCTGTTATTGAAAACAGCTATCCTGAGTTGCAGCGTGTACTGCAAGGTTTGCCTGTCGCAGAACCTAGTCCCCAAGAGGTTGCGGATTGCGTTATTGCGCTGCGTCGGGGCAAGCTTCCAGATCCTGCGGAATTCGCGAACGTAGGCAGTTTTTTTAAAAACCCTATTGTTACTATCGAGGTGGCGCGCGCGATGCAAGCGCTGGGCTTTAAAGCCTTTGTCCATGGTCAGGGTTATAAGTTGTCTGCAGCGCAATTGATTGATCGCGGTGGTTGGAAGGGTGTTCGGCAGGGCGATGTAGGCTGCTGGTCGCAGCAACCTTTAGTCATTGTTAATTTTGGCGGCGCTCAGTGTGCAGACATCCTCAGCTTCGCCAAGGATGTCGCTCACAGTGTGTTCGAGCAATATCAGGTTCAGCTAGAGCTGGAACCGTCGCTGCTTTCCTGAGAACTATTGCTCTGCGGCTGTATTAAAACGCCTTGCTTGCGTAGCGCGTTTTCGCGCTCCCGCCGTTTGACTTCACGCGGGTCGTTGGACGCTCGTCCTGGCGCTCGGGCAGGCGCAGTTGCTGTGCTTGGCTCAGGTTCTTTAGCTTCTTCCTTAACCTTTTCAGCCTCCTCAACAACAGCCTCGGAGGGCGTGTTGGTTTTGTCTGTCGGTGTTACCGGTGCTTCCTCTGATGCCTCTTCTTCGACAACATTTTGTGACTCTACCGCTGCGGCGTTTTGAGTCTCTGTTTCTGCTTCAGCCTCTGCCTCAACCTCAACCTCAACCTCAACCTCAGCTTTAGCTTCCATCACCTCTGCGACTACTTCAGCTACGCTGTCATTGCTCGCGTCCTGTGTTTCTACAGTGCTTTCAGTAACATCGGCTGTTGCTGGGGAATGGCTGACTTCTGGCATTTCGGCAGAGTTAGCTGCTAACTCATCTTTAGACTCGCTGTTGTCGTTTGTATTTGCAGAGGCTTTTGCGCCACGATTCCGTGGATCATTGCTGGCTCTTCCACGCGGCTCTTTGCTAGCTTGCTCTTGCTTGGCAGAGTTTGCCTGAGCTTTATCAGCCTGACTCTCAGTGGTGGCCTTGGTCGCGACAGCTTTTGATTTTTCATCGGCTTGGCCGCTGTCCACTTTGCTAATGGGGGTTTTAATTTCGCTATTGCGCGGTGGCGCTGAACGATCTCGAAGCGGCTGCCGTTTACTCTTGGCTAAAGTTTCTTCCGAAGGTTGACGCTCTTCTTTAGGCACAACTACGAAAGGCTTAGATTCCTTTTTTGCGGCTGGTTTTTTGCTTTGCTCTGAAGTGTCGTCGCGGCGATTTTCTCCACGGCGCTTGTCCTCACGGCGCGGGCTACGGCGCTCCTCGCGATTTGAGTCTCTATTTGAGCGCTCATCTGATTTATGCTCGCCTTTGCGGTTGTCGTCTCGCTTTGTGTCATCAGACTGGCCGCGCTTTGAGCGATTATCTTGACCGTTACTGTCCTTTCTTTGACGGCCTTCTGTTTTGCGATCGTCGTCGTTACGGCGGCGATTGCGCCCACCATTTTCACGATTGCTGTCGCGATTACTGTCACGATTGCCGTCTCTACCGCCATCTCGACCACTGGGCGCGGGTTTACGCCCGGGTTGCTCTTCTACCGCTGCTTCGTCAGAGAACAAGCTGCTGACTATGCGTTTAAATAGACTCGGTGTTGAGGACTTAGGTTCGGCTTTCGCCGCAACTTCAGCGGGCGCGGGAGGCGCAGTTTGAATTTGTGTTTTAACAGCGGCTTGAGGTTTCGCAGGCAATGCCGTATCTGTTGGGATTTCTTGCTGCTGGGCCTGATTAGCAAGGTCTGAAAGCACATTGCTGGGTACTTCGCCTTCGCCCTCTACGTGATCATCGCGGAGACGTTCAACAAGGTAGTGGGGTGTTTCCAAATTAGTATTTGGAATAATGACAATATGCGTACCGGTGTGTTGTTCAATTGTTGCTAAGTCGCCACGCTTTTCATTAAGCAAAAATGCGCCAATAGCCAATGGCACTTGCACGCGAATAACTGCGCTGCGCTCCTTGAGAGATTCCTCTTCCAAGACTCTAAGAATGGCTAATGCCAGTGACTTTGTGTCTCTGATCCGGCCTTGGCCATTACAGCGAGGGCATAGTCCAGTGCTTATTTCTTCTAATGAGGGGCGTAAACGCTGGCGGCTCATTTCCATCAGACCGAAGCGAGAAATACGGCCTGTCTGAATGCGCGCTCTGTCGGTTTCTAGTGCGTTGCGCATGCGGTTTTCAACTGCACGCTGATTTTTGGGGTTCATCATGTCAATGAAGTCGATAACGACCAGGCCGCCAATGTCACGTATGCGCAGTTGTCTTGCTATTTCATCCGCTGCCTCAAGGTTGGTATTGAGGGCAGTTTCTTCAATATCATGGCCCTTGGTAGCGCGAGCAGAGTTGATATCAATAGAAACAAGGGCTTCAGTGGGGTCAATTACGATACTGCCACCGGCGGGCAATTTAACCGTGTGTTCATAAGCCGTCTCAATTTGGCTCTCGATTTGGTAGCGGCTGAATAGCGGAATTGAATCATCGTACGCTTTTACTTTATCTGCATAGTGAGGCATTACCTGAGCGATGAATGCCGAAGCCTCTTCAAATGCCGCATCGCCTTCAATAAGGACTTCGCCGATATCTGCGCGTAAGTTGTCTCTAATTGCTCGAATGACGGCGCTGTTTTCTTGGTACAGGAGCGAAGGTGTGGGTTCTGTCTCGTCTGCATTTTGTATGGCTTGCCATAGCTGCAAGAGATAGTTTAAGTCCCAGTTCAGCTCTTCTGAGCTGCGGCCAACGCCGGCGGTGCGAACGATGACGCCCATGCCATCTGGAATTTCAATTTGTGCTAACGCGTCGCGTAATTGGTCTCTTTCCTCACCTTCGATACGACGGGATATGCCGCCAGCTCGCGGGTTGTTCGGCATGAGGACCATGTAGCGGCCGGCTAGGCTTAAAAAAGTGGTAAGGGCTGCGCCCTTGTTGCCGCGCTCTTCCTTTTCAACCTGAACCAATATTTCTTGGCCTTCGCCAACGAGTTCTTGGATGGGTGAGCGACCGCCACCTTTCTTTTTGAAATATTCTCGAGAGATTTCTTTCAGCGGTAAAAAACCATGTCTTTCTGATCCGAAGTCGACAAAAGCCGCCTCTAGACTAGGTTCTACACGGGTGATTTTTGCTTTGTAGATGCTGGATTTTTTCTGTTCCCTGGCGACGTTGTCGACATCTAGGTCATAGAGTTTTTGTCCATCAACAAGCGCAATCCGAACCTCTTCGGGTTGTCTTGCATTGATTAGCATTCTTTTCATTTGTCATAAGTCCTGTAAGAGCTGATGCTCAATTGCCATATTCTGAGCTCGGCACATTTTTTGGACGTTATAGTGGGGTACGAGGTGGGATTGCAGTGATATGACCGGCTTAGATTAATCTAGGTCCGGTGAGGCGCTTCGATTCAATATGTCGCTTAAACTCACATAGCGCACTTACTTAAAGCCGTATTGTTAAAGGCCTAGTGCTTCTATGCGCTAAATCACCGTATGCCAATACCTCCTGTAATGCGAGGCGCATATGCTGACGTGGGCGATCTCTTGACGATCCTTATGCTCAGAGCAATTTAACGTGGGCTTAAACCACAGACTGCTGAGCTTTCTCGTCTTTATATTTTCGTCGTTACGCTTTCTTTTTCTGGGATTCGGCAGGCTACCTGCTCGAACCGCTAATATCATTATTCTGTAATCTCTGCGGATACTAATCCGCGCTCTTCTACGACCGGCCAATTATCAATATGACCATTTTATGCGTCGGCAAATAAGCCAAACGCCAAAATGCAGCTCTTAAGTCGCTTTCGTCATCAGGCTATGGCATGTCTGCCCTGATGCAATCACTATTTCGTCGAATATATTGGTGCCTTAGGCACCTCGTTAAATTAGAACGCTATTTAAAAAGCGTTCTAAGAGTGGTCTAAGAGAACTTCTCTCAAAGGCCTAAATCTTGAATAAGACATTTTATTTCTTATTCTGATGTTCTATGAGCCCCTAATAATGCTGGGTCTCAGTCCAAATTTGTCACGTAGCTGCCGTATACCAAGCCTTCACATACCTAACGTGTACTGCTGAGTCATTAGGCATGGCCAAAAGGTTCCTGCAAAAGTTCTTTCAAACAAAGTCTTTTTAAACAAGGTCTTTTTAATCAAAGTCTTTCTAACCAAGCTTTTCTAACTAAGCCTTTCTAACTAAGCCTTTCTAACTAAGTCTTTCGAGCGAAGAAAGAGGGCCTGTTTTAGCCGATATACACACGTTACAAGCAATTACTGCTTTAGCGATAAAATCCATTTGCATATTGCAGATGCACATCGTCACTCAAGCTGTAAACTAGCCTGCCATGTAAAATCTCGGATGGATGGTAACAGTGTTTGCTAAACCCTTCAAACGATTAGTTTTTTTCTCTATAAGGCGCTCTTAATGGAAGTGACATATTTGGATATTGTGAATGTCGACGACGTAGGTCAGCGCATTGACAATTTTTTGTTACGCCACTTGAAAGGTGTGCCAAGGACCAAAATCTACCGGATTTTACGAAAAGGCGAGGTGCGCGTGAACGGTGGCCGCATCAAGCCAACCTATCGGCTAGCGCTGAACGACCGTGTGCGGGTCCCGCCGGTTCGAAGTCGTGAGCAAGCGCCAGTGCAAATGACCGGGGATACCGTCGATATATTGGAGCAGTGTATTTTGTTTGAGGATGACGATTTGATTGTCATCAACAAACCGCCGGGGTTTGCGGTACATGGCGGCAGTTCAATTACTTCAGGCGTGATTGAAATGTTTAGAGTTATGCGCAACCAACCTAGGCTGGAGTTGGCCCACCGCATTGACCGTGACACATCGGGCTGCCTATTGATGTGCAAAAAACGCAGCGTGCTCAAGGTGGCTCAAGAGGCCTTCCGCGAGCGAGTGGTGAAGAAAAAATATCACCTTATTGTTGATGGCGTTTGGCCTCGAGATTGCAGAAGTATTCATCACCGCCTTAAGCGGTTTGAGACATCTTCCGGTGAACGCCGAGTCAGAGTCGATGGTACCGGGCAAACGGCTCGGACGGACTTTGAAATCGTCGGCGCGGCTCCCAAGGCCACCTTATTGTCTGCAAGTTTACACACGGGTAGAACTCACCAGATTAGAGTGCACGCACAGTCTCAGCAGCATGCGATTCTCGGCGATTCTAAATATGGCGGCGCAAACGCGATTGAAGTGTCTCGGTTATGCCTGCACTCGTCTAGGTTGATGGTGCCCTTTGGTTCTGATCGACTAGATATTTCTGCGCCGATCGAAGAAGAAATGGCATCGATCTGGCGCGCTTTAGAATCGAAATAAGCCGGTGTTTGGGCAGCTTGAGTTGGTCGGCCTGAAATGCCCGGCTAGATGTGCCAAATCTTTTCAGGGCAGGCGTCCAAGTTAGCTGCAGTGGTTAGCGCGAGTGGGGCAGTATGTTTATGCCAAACTCTTGTAGTCGAGAAACCAGGCGGATCAACGGTAAGCCAATTAGGGCGCTTGGGTCGTCGGCTTTTATAGATTCGAACAAAGCAATACCCAAGCCTTCCGCCTTGAAGGCACCTGCGCAATCCAGTGGCTTATCTAATTCAACGTACTTGGTGATTTGCGCCGCTGTCAGTGTGCGAAATTGCAGGTGAGTTGCTTCTACATCCAAAGTGTATTTGTCGCCCTCACTGTTTTGCTGCTGAACACTGGACTGATAAATGGCTAAGCCAGTGTAAAAGACTGCGGTTTTGCCGCTGCAATAGGTGAGGGATTCAATAGCTGCTTCCACCGTACCCGGTTTTTCTAAAATACGATCGCCGCAAACGCCCGTTTGATCAGATCCTATGATGACTTTGCCCGGGTTGTTGAGTGCAATTTCTTTTGCTTTAGCCAAGGCTAAGCGCGACGCAATGGCCTGGGCCGATTCCATAGGCTTGGGCGTTTCATCCACGTTTGGTGATCGCTGGTTGAAATCTCTATCTAGTTCTAGGCCTAGGGTTCTGAGTGCCTGAGCGCGATATTTGGACGATGATCCGAGTATTATTTGTGAAGACATGGTGCGGGTGTCCAGGGCATGTGATTGTTGTTACTGGCAGCGCGGTAGCGCGATTGTCGAACACCTTATAACCCAACCTCAAGATGGAATGGGACAATTTCCCCAATCTTTGTGCAAATCCCACGCTATAGGGCCAAATACATCAACTTTGACCGCAACTTGCCTTTACAGAACAACAACAGATACCTATGATTGCGCCCGCTATGAACTCGCGTACTGACGGAGCATTAACTTACCAGTCACTGGGCCAACGCAAGGCCTTGGTAGAACGTGTTGTCCGCTCGGAACAGATGTCGAGGCTCGAACAGGAATGTACTGAGTTGGGCGATTTGCAGGTTAAGCTTTATTTTGACCGCGATGCCAGATACAGAGTTGTAGTAGAAGGTGTTATTGAGGCATCGGCAAAATTACCCTGTCATTTGTGCCAAGAGTCAGTGCCTTACAATCTGCGCACCACATTCAATGCAACAATTGCCTCCACCGAGGAGCAAGCGGAGTACTGGAGTTCGGGTGAGGAAAGCGCTGACCTGAATATTGTTGTAATAGAAGGTCCACGGCTAGACATCGTTGAATTGGTAGAGGATGAACTCTTACTCGATTTGCCCGGCCAAGTATGCGTAGACCTGAATTGTGGCAACAGACCTGCAATGGTCTACGATGACGGGGCAAGTGACGCGCCTCCTGATCAGAGAGAACAGAGAGATCAAAAAGATAAAAGAGATCAAAAAGACCTGTTAGAGGAAACAGAAGAGCTAGTAGATCGCCAGTTACCCTTTTTAGGACTTAAGGCCGCTCTTCAAGAAATCGGCTCGCTTCCAACCGAAGAGGGTGAAGAGGACATTTAGAATTGGGCCGCTGAAAGCAATAAACTAGAAGTAGCAAACTAAAAGTAACAAACTAAAAGTAATTAGCTAAAAGTATTTAACAGAAGCAAAAAGAAGATATAGACAGAAGCTACAGACCAAAACGAAAGGCGAGGCGCCCTAGTGAATAGTTGTAGCGTAAGGCTTAACATTAGAATCTGCACAGTAGATTCTTGATACGAGAAAAGGAACAGTAAAATGGCAGTTCAGAAAAGCAAAGTGACCCGTTCACGCCGCGGACAGCGTCGCTCTCATGACGCACTATCAGGACCAACATTGTCCGTAGAGTCTACTTCAGGCGAAACCCATCGCCGTCACCATATAAGTGCAGATGGTTACTACCGTGGCCGTCAAGTGATGCCTGACAAAGGCTAGTTAGATATTCGGGGTAGTGCAGTTCTGCTTACTACCCCTCTTTGGCTCATGGATTTATCCTTCCGCCTAATGCCCCTGCAGTTTTTGTAGGCGTGCTCATGACTTCATGTTCTTCAATTCAACTGCGTGTCCAAACGGGTGCCTGCCTCGGTTTTATTCAACCCGCGAAAAGATGCTTGATTGCAGTTTGCACTGGCAAACCGTCGAATAATCAGTCTATTGGGCTGCCTAGGCCGCTCCTATCTTTGCCAATTCTCGTAGCCAAATTCGTAGTGTTATTGCCGTGGGGTTAATGGCTGTTGATTTGATGGGTGGTAGCACCGGGGTTGAAAACAACCTTGCGGCTTGCGCTGAGTTTTCCAAGCCTGAAGACCTAGTATTGGTTGGGCAGCAAGCACTGATCCAAGGGACTCCTCATGCCAAGGTACTTGCCGCAAAAGGCGCAACATTTCTCTATGCCGACGATTTTCTTGTGGGTTCGGAATCTCTTATCGAAGTGCTCAGAAACCGGCCAGATACTTCCATGGCAGTTTGCAGCAAATTATTAGCCAACAATGATGTTGAAGCCGTGGTGAGTTCCGGGGATACCAAGGCATTGCTCGGGTTGGCGCGCTCTCACGTTGGCACGCTACCGGGGCTGCAGAGGCCTGCCATAATAAAATCATTTCAGGGCAATGCGGGGCAGTTTTACATGTTAGACCTAGGTGCTAACGTCAACTGTAGCGAAAATATGTTGAGTCAATTCGCCAAGCTCGGTGCGGCTTTGGCTTATTCTGGCGGGGGCTTTGAGAGTCTGCATTCTGTGCGCGTTGCGTTGCTGAATATAGGCACTGAGAGTGGCAAGGGTACGGGGCTATTGAATGGCGTTGCCGCTACTTTAAGCCGCGATCAGCGCTTAGATTTTGTCGGCTTTGTAGAGCCTACTGAATTGTTCTCAGGCTGCGCTGACGTTATCGTCTGCGATGGTTTCACCGGCAATATTATGCTTAAGACCTTAGAGGGGGTGGCCTCCCACATCAGACAAAAGCTTAGAGTTTTGGCTCAGGGCAATGATGCGTTGTCGGCGTTTGGTCGTGAGTTAGATCCTGAGCGTTATAATGGTGCTTTGATGGCGGGACTTAATGGCATTGTAGTAAAAAGTCATGGCAGTACCGGTAAGCTTGGATTTTTGAGTGCGTTAAATCAGGCCGACAAATATGTAGAGTCTGGGCTGACTAAAGTCTTGGTTGATAATTTATAGATTTTACAGTTCGAGGCCTAATGTGCTTTGGGTAGTATTTTCTATCAATGCCTGCTTGTTCGAAGGTCGAATTAGAACTGGCGCAGATTAATGATGTTTGTCCCTTTATGTGGGGCAGTGAATAGCAAGGAGTTGGATGATGAAGTTGGCAGCAATTTTCCCAGGTCAGGGCGCGCAAAGTGTCGGCATGCTGGCTGATATTGCTGAGGCTCACGCTTCAGTTAAAGCAAAGTTTGATGTCGCATCCCAAGTGTTGGGTTTCGATTTATGGTCCATGGTTCAAGAGGGCCCCGCAGAGGTTTTGGGCTCTACAGAAAATACTCAGCCCGCTTTATTGGTAGCCAGCGTTGCCTTATGGGAGCTTTGGTCAGCGGGGAGCGAAAAGGTCAACGTTATGGCAGGGCACAGCCTAGGAGAATATTCCGCGTTGGTTTGCGCCGGTGCTATGAGCTTTGAAGATGGCGTGAGACTTGTGCGTACTCGTGGTGAGCTAATGCAGCGCGCTGTTCCCAACGGCCAAGGCGGTATGGCAGCGGTGCTAGGTTTGGATGATGATGCAATTGAAGCCTGTTGTGCTTCGGTTGCTGGGGAGGTCAGTGCGGCTAACTATAATGCGCCTGGACAGGTGGTTATTGCTGGGGCCATGAGCGCAGTAGATGAAGCCATTGAAGCCTGTAAGGCAGCGGGCGCTAAGCGGGCATTGAAACTAGATGTCAGTGGGCCATTTCATTCCAAGTTAATGGCCGCTGCGGCAGACGACTTTTCTCAAGCCTTGGATGCCATTGAAGTAGTTATGCCAAGGATTCCAGTGGTGCAAAACGTTGGTGCCAGCGCGGCCAAGGATGTGGGTGAGCTAAAGAGCAATTTAGTTGAGCAACTGTACTCCCCAGTGCAATGGACTGCCTCTGTGCAATCTATGCTTAGCCAAGGGTTGCAGCAATGTGTTGAATGCGGTCCAGGCAATGTGCTTGCTGGACTGGTTAAGCGTATTTCGAAGGAAACACCGACCATTGGGCTTTCTAAGATGGCCGGCTTAGAAGCCGCCAACGCGCTTTAGTCTTGGTTCAGTATTTATATTTGGAGTTGATATGTCAGATAGAGTAACAGCCCTCGTTACTGGTGCTAGTCGCGGTATTGGCGCCAGTGTTGCACAGGCCTTAGTCGCAGCTGGATTTTATGTTGTGGGTACGGCTACGAGTGAATCGGGTGCTGAGCAAATTTCAGCAGCACTCGGCGATGATGGATTTGGTCTAGTGCTCAAGCTACAGGACAGTGAAAGTATTGCTGGCGCCTTCGCGCAGATTAAGGACCGTGTTGCTATGCCCTTGGTGTTGGTCAACAACGCAGGTATTACCAAAGATAATCTGCTTTTACGTATGTCCGATGCCCAGTGGAGTGAGGTTATTGATACCAATCTCAATGGTGCCTTTAGAGTCACCAAGCCTATTCTGCGCGGTATGTTGAAAGCGCGTTGGGGAAGAGTGATTAACATGGGCTCTGTGGTAGGCCGTATGGGTAATCCCGGTCAAGGTAACTATGTTGCCAGCAAGGCAGGTTTGGAGGGCTTTACTCGTTCTCTGGCGCTTGAGGTTGCCTCACGTGGTGTCACTGTAAATGCCGTGGCTCCGGGGTTTATTGCCACGGACATGACCGAGTCTCTAACGGTAGAGCAGTCTGCGATGATGATGGCGCGTATTCCTTTGGGCCGCATGGGTAATGTAGAGGAAATTGCAGCAACTGTTGCGTTTTTGGCCAGTGAAAATGCCGGCTATATAACGGGACAAACACTGCAGGTGAATGGCGGCTTGCACTTTACTTGATCAGTTAATATGGAAATGGCAAAGAGCGGCTGCAAAATTTTGTTGTTTGCAAGCTGTTTCTTTCAGAAAAATTGCGCGAAAGTTGTAAATTGATAGCTTGAATTGACTTATACGGCTCTATAGAATGCCGTTCGCTTCGCGCCTAGGAACAATTGAGGGATGACATTCGCATGAGCAGTGTTGAAGAAAGAGTTAAAAAATTGATTTGTGAACAGCTTGGGGTCAAGGAAGACGAGGTCGGTACCGACGCGTCCTTCGTGGAAGACCTCGGTGCAGATTCTTTAGATACAGTAGAGCTAGTTATGGCTTTGGAAGAGGAATTCGAAACTGAAATTCCTGATGAAGAGGCTGAGAAGATTACGACTGTTAAAGAAGCTGTCGACTACATATTGGCCCATCAATAGGCCAATCTCTCGGTGCGGTGCTTGCCACCCGCTGATTGCATCTGCGTAGGTAGCTCTATATGGGTTGCCTAAGCAGGCTGCGCTTCTGTATGCATAGCATTCCCCTATGGTCGAATATCTATGGCTCGTATAGGCTCATGGTCTAGGCGAGAGCAAATTTATGGCCTGACTATCGGTAGCAGTACTGATTTTAAAACCAACGCTTTTTGTAAAAGGAACGTGTGTACAAAACGCCTTTTGGAACAACACTCGGCGGCATTCTAAGTGGTATCAGACGCGTTCTTATAGCAGCAAGTAACAGCAAGTTTGTCGACATTGGCTGGAGAAAATGATGAGTAAGAGAAGAGTTGTCGTTACGGGTATGGGAATGGTCAGTCCAATCGGACATACCGTTGATGAATCTTGGCAGGCCGCTATCGCAGGTCAAAGTGGTGTTGGCTTAAACCAATCTTTTGATACCACCGACTACGGCGTAAAAATTTGCGCAAGCGTCAAAGACTTCGATATTTCCCAATATATAAATCCCAAAGAAGCTCGTCGTATGGACAGCTTTATTCAGCTCGGAATTGCCGCAGCCGCTCAAGCCATTGAAGATGCGGGCATAGAATCTCACCCAGCGGACGCCGACAGAATTGGCGTAGCCATTGGTTCTGGAATAGGCGGCATTAATACAATTGAAGAAACTCATGCCACGCTGGTTAACAGCGGTCCACGGCGGGTTTCCCCATTTTTCGTGCCTGGTGTTGTGATCAATATGATTTCAGGCAACGTTTCCATTCAACACGGTTTCAAAGGTCCAAATATTGCTGTTGTGACCGCGTGTACTACGGGTACCCATAACATTGGCTTTGGCGCTCGAATGATCCAATACGGTGATGCAGACGTAATGGTTGTAGGGGGAGCTGAAGCAGCTACCTCACCCATCACAGTGGCCGGTTTTAATTCAATGCGCGCGCTTTCTACGCGTAATGAAGATCCTGCGGCAGCGAGTCGTCCTTGGGACCAAGACCGTGATGGCTTCGTTTTAGGCGAGGGTGCTGGCGTATTGGT
>Ga0115008_10000371_pt1 | contig 32917 bp, 19 predicted proteins | sample FraStrMetagenome_FD_87164 | JGI IMG/M metagenome (GOLD analysis project Ga0115008, IMG submission 87164) | Marine eukaryotic phytoplankton communities from Arctic Ocean - Fram Strait ARC3M Metagenome | ecosystem: Environmental > Aquatic > Marine > Oceanic | place: Fram Strait | collected... | reverse complement strand
GCTCTATACTATACCAATGCTGAAGTGGTGGAATTGGTAGACACGCTGGACTTAAAATCCAGTGGGCAGTAATGCCCGTACGGGTTCAAGTCCCGTCTTCAGTACAAGCAAAAGCCGAAACGAGAGTTTCGGCTTTTTTTGTTTTTCTGTAACGATTAAAGCTCGCTTTAATACAGTGCAAGGAAATAAAAAATAAGCTACGTAGTTGCGTCGGCTTTTTTCAAAATGTTTATTCTGGGACTCAGCATAGCTAAGTCCCGTCTTCAGTACTAAAACTCTTGTTAATCATCTGATTTTCAATATTTTTTATGTTTTAAATACTCAATCTTCCCAACTATTTGCCGAAATTAGAGATATCCTAATAAAGGGAAGCCAACAAAAAGGGGAAGCATACAATAATTCTAACAAAATCACAGAAATATTTTCCACGAAAATTATATAGTTTTGTTTAAAATAAATTCTAATTAGTTATATTAAAATCAAAAAATACATGCATCAACAAACCACTATAAAACAACTCAATTATTTAGCTTTCATCCTGTTTATTTTCTCAACATTTTCAGGTTGTAAAAATGAAGAAAAGCATAAATATCCAGAGCCAAAAACACAAGTACCTGAAGGTATGGTTTGGGTTGCGAAAAAGACTTTTCTTCAAGGAGCTAAAGATTCTGATAATTATGCAATGTCAAGAGAGAAGCCTGCTCACTGGGTAACTGTAGATGGATTCTTTATAGGTATTACTGAGGTTACTAACAAGCAGTTTAATGCGTTTGTTGAGGCAACAAACTATATTACCATTGCAGAACGTGAGATTGATTGGGAAGAGATGAAAAAAGATTTTCCGCCAGAAACAATAAAACCTCATGACTCTATTTTACAGCCTGGAAGTTTAATTTTTAATAAAAGTGTAAACGCAGTTGTAAATATGGAAAATTACGGACAATGGTGGACATGGAAAACTGGGGCAAATTGGAGACATCCTTATGGGTCTAACTCCACTATTGAAGGTAAAGATAATTACCCCGTAGTTCACATTGCCTATATAGATGCTCTAGAATACTGTAAATGGGCTAATAGACGTTTACCAACAGAGGCTGAATGGGAGTCTGCCGCGCAAGGCAATAATACAAGCACTATATTTACTTGGGGTAATGATGCGTCAAAATTAGATGCGAATGCTAATACTTGGCAAGGCGTATTTCCTACGACCAACGATTCTCAAGACGGTTTTGAATTTATTTCTCCCGTAAAATCGTATCCACCAAATAGTATTGGATTATATGATATGCCTGGAAATGTATGGGAAATTACAACTGACTTATTTAATGTTAAATATTATAGTGAATTAGACATCTCTAAAGCTATTGTAAACCCTAAAGGAGCCGACACACATTTCAACCCTACTAATCCATACCAGGTAGAATATGTGATGAAAGGTGGCTCTTTTTTATGTCATGCATCCTACTGTGCAAGTTTTAGAATTTCGGCAAAAATGGGAGTTACTGTAGATTCTGGATCTGATCATATGGGCTTTAGAACAGTTGCTACTAAACAGATGTTAGCTTCTAAAGAATAAAATAGCCGTACTACTTAATTGGTATTTCAAGCTTTATGGTTGTTTGTCAATCAAAGAGAATTCTTGTGACACCCTAGTTACTCTAATATAAAAAGCGCCCCAATCTTCATCCTTATCGGTTGTAAACCAAGCACTCAAGTCTGTTTCTCCTTTAGTAAAGTTACCTTTAAAGCGTATGGCTTTTGCATCTTTATCTACAGCTTTAGTTTGCTCCCAAGCACCGATTTTTACACCACCAGATATAAAATTCATGGTTCTACCATCTTTAATGGCTTCTGTAGAAATTGTACCTTTTTTTCCCTCTACAGCAGCATTAATGGCCAAATTAGATTCAAATGGCCATCTGCTTAATTCGATAATGTAAGTTCCAGATTGATCAAAGGCTACTGTAAAATTACCTCCCATTGGATTTTTTTTAGCTTCTCTAATAAAGTTCTGATTCCACGGAATTTTAGAATCGTGTACATGCGTGTCATGGCAAGTTAAATCTATCGGATTTTGTTGATCTGAACCTAAAATAATGATTGGGAATTGATTGAACTCTGTAGACACAGAACTCCACCATTGGTTATAATACCCTCGCATTTTTTTAACCTTATCAGGAAACAGCGCTGCTACGTCATTTTCTTGACCAGGGTCTTTGGAAATATCATAAAGCTCTGTGCCATTAACCAATCTTATTTTATCTGACATCACCGCACTTTTCCTCCATTTTACAGGACTTTGAACACGTTGAGAATCTGTAATAAGATAATCTCTATCAATGGTTTCTTGAGTTCCTAATAGAAGTGAAGAAATATCTGAACCATCGAGATCCTTTTGTCTTTTAGGAAGTTCTAAATCGCATAACGTTGCTAAGGTAGGTAAGATATCTAAATGAGCAGTTAGGTCAGTAATATCTTTACCGCCTTTAATATTCTTGTCTGGATATGATATAAAAAATGGCACTCTGTGTCCACCTTCATATTCGCTATTTTTTGTGCCTTTCATACCAGAATTATGACCGTATAATTTACCTTTTACTCTTTTGTACCCAGAAGCAGTTCCATTATCCGTCATAAAAACTACGATGGTATTATCTGCAATTTTTAATTCTTGAAGTTTCTCTTGAAGTTTTGCAAAGTTGTCATCCACATTAGTAATCATTCCATAAAATATTTTTTGAAACTCTGGAATATCTAAATCTTTGTATTTGTTATAATACTCCAGTGGAACATTAAATGGAAGGTGAGGTGCATTTGTAGAAATATATGCAAAAAATGGTTCATCTTTATGTTCTTCAATATATTCTATGGCTTCATCAAACCATACATCTGTACAATAACCTTCATACTTGGTTGGCACACCATTTTTAAAATACGTATCATCAAAATAATCATTATCCCAATAATCTGGAGTTTGACCTACTCCACCCCCACCATGTGTAATGTTGTATTTAAAGCCTTTATCTTGTGGTCTAGAAGGGTACGTATCTCCTAAGTGCCATTTACCAAACATTGCTGTTTGGTACCCGTTTTCTTGAAACACATCAGCCATGGTAACTTCATCTTGTCTTAAAATAGAAACACCTCCTATTGTGTGCCAAACACCAACTCTGTTAGCATATCTACCTGTCATTAAACCAGATCTAGAAGGAGCACACGTAGGTCCAACATGAAAATCTGTTAGTCTAACCGATTCATCATGAAATTGATCTAAAGCTGGGGTTTTTACTAAGGTATTACCATGAGCGCCAAGATCTCCATAGCCTTGGTCGTCTGTAATAATTATAATTACATTCGGTTGCTTTACTTTTTTAAATGTATTTGTTATTTTTGATTGAGAAGCGCAAGAAAATGCCATTCCAATTAACGCAATTAATGTAATTATCTTTTTGTTCATTTCAATTATAGATTTTATAAGTTTATAAAAATAATAAGCAAGTTATTTAGGCAGCTCTTTTTTCCAGTCATTCCAAAGACCTTTAAGTTCACTGATAATTTGTTTTTTGTTTTCTGCTATATTATTTTTTTCAAAGGGATCTTTAGAAATGTTATAAAGTTCATTTCTATTAATATCTGCATTAAATAAGAGTTTCCAATCACCATGTCTTACAGCTCCTTGTGCCCAATGATTTGTTTTTACTTTTGGGAAACGCCATTCCCAAAATAAAGGTTTTATTCTTTTTATAGGATTGTTTTTTAATATTGAAGCAATATTTTCTCCATCAAGATAATAATCTTCCGGCAATTGTATTTGTGCTAAGCTCGCAAATGTTGGCAATAAATCTACTGTTGATAAAACACTTGTAGAATCCACTTTATTTTCATGAACATGGTTTTTCCATTTTACAATAAAAGGAACAGTAACTCCTCCTTGAAAAATATCAACTTTCCTGCCTTTTAAACCAGCCGTAGAACCTGCTTCTTTAGATGGGCCCCATCCTGCAGGACCGTTATCACTAGAAAAAATAATGAGTGTGTTTTCATCTAAACCCATTTCAGACAAAAATTTTAACAATCTTCCTACATGAAAATCTGCATCTTTTAAAACAGCATAATAGGTTTCTTTACTTAGTGATAACCCCTTGAAGGATTTACGTTGCTCTTCAGAGGGCCACAAAGGCGTGTGTGGGTCTTTTAGCCAAAGGTTTACGAACATAGGTTGCTTGCCGTTATTTCTTTTTATAAAATCAATCGTTTCATCAACCGCAATTCTACTGGAACTTTGCACCCATAAGGAATCACTATCCATATATCTTGTAGTTGGCCATTTTTTATCACCTTTCCAAGTGGGTCCATTTCCGTTCCAAACTCTAGTTTCGTCATACCCATATTCTTTTGGTTCTGGGGCAGAAGGATCTCCATGTGGTAAACCTCCTCCACCTAAATGCCATTTGCCAAAATGAGCTGTTTTATATCCTGCTTTTTGCATTGTTCTTGGTAAATAAACAGCTAAAGAGTCATTCAAATAATTTGGCATATTACGTCTTGCATTCACTTTATTTCCAGCAAAATGTCCGTGAACACGATTTCTTGCAGGAAAAAGACCTGTTAAAACCGAAGATCTACTCGGAGAACATACACCACTTGTAACATGAAACTGTGTGAATCGTGTTCCTTCAGAAGCCATCTTATCTATGTTTGGTGTAACAACTTCTTTATTTCCATAAACGCCTAAATCTCCATAACCCCAATCATCTGCAAAAATAAAAATGATGTTTGGTCTTGTGTCTTCTGATGAAATTTTAGCTACTTTTTTTATGTTTGTACAAGACAGCATTGAAACTGTAACATATAATAGTGCAGTATATTTTATAATGCTTATTTTCATTATAGTTTTAATTTTTAAATGTTTCTTCTTTTTGCTGATTGATTAATGCCACAGACAATTCTTTTACCTTATTTGGATATTTACTTGCTAGATTAGTAGTTTGTCCAATATCCTTTTTAAGATTGAACAGCTGTATGGTATCGGTAGCAGTTTTAAATTGCTGTCCTTCTAAAAACCATTTTGGTATTCTTGTGTGGTATCCGTCTTTATTATTTATGTATAACCAATCACCTTTTCTAATTGCGTATTTAGATTTCCACGTATTATGAACAAGAACATCTCTTATAGGTTTATCAGTATCCGTTAACCAAACATCAGAAAAATTATAACTATCATGCTGAAAATCTTTTGGTAACTCACTTTTTGTAATGGAAGTTACGGTTTTCAGAATATCAATCTGACTAAATAATTGATGTTTTGTAGTACCCGATTTTATTCTATTTGGCCATTTCACGATAAAAGGCACATGATGTCCTCCTTCATAAATGTCTCTTTTAACACCTCTAAATGGTTTTGAACTATCGTGATTATAATTTTTAATTCGATCATAAGCATACCTTTCAGAGCCATTGTCTGAAGTAAAAATCACGATGGTGTTCTCATCCGCATTTATCTTTTTTAAAGCATCTAAAATTTGTCCAACAGCATCATCTGTTTGATACACAAAATCTCCATAAGGACCTGCTTTGCTTTTCCCTCTAAATTCTTCATTCGGGATAATTGGTGCATGAGGTGAAGGAAAAGCCATGTACAAAAAGAAAGGCTTCTTCACATTTTCTTGATTTTTTATAAAGGTGACTGCCGAGCTTGTAATTGTAGGCAAAACTTTATAAAAATCCCAATCTTTAACTGCTGGCCCAGGTCTTAATTCCCAATTACCTTCTAAGGCAAAATCTTCTTTTGGGTGCTGTAAAGTCATTGTTGGCGCTTCTACAACCCTATCATTTTTTATCCAAGTATAGGGAGGAAAGTTAATGGTTCCATCACCAAAATAATAATCAAAACCCTGAGATAATGGTCCACCAATAATTTTCTTATCCCAATCATACGCTTGTGCTGGCCAAATTTCAATTTCCTTTTTTCTTAATTTTGTTTTTACTTTTTGTGTAAACTCTTTTTTTCTGATGGCTTCCCAATTCCAACCTAAATGCCATTTACCAATTGCTGCAGTATTGTAGCCATTATCTTTAAGAATTTTGGGTAAAGTGACTTGATTTTCTTTAAAAACAGATGCACCCATTGAATGTACAATGTCATTAAAATCTCTCCAGTGATATCTGCCAGACAAAAGTGCATACCTACTTGGTGTACAAACACCAGATGAACTATGAGCATCTGTCATTAGCATTCCTTCTCTCGCTAATTGATCTAAATTGGGAGTTGGTATTTTGGATTGTGCATTTTGAATTGCCAAATCTCCATAACCCATATCATCTGCATAAAAGACAATGATGTTGGGCTTGCCACTTTGTGTTATTGAATTTGTTTGTGGTTTGCAAGATGCGAAACACACAAGTATAAAAAAGTAAGCACTTAGCTTCATGAGTTTTGGCTTTATTTTTTCCAATATATTAAAGCTTTTTTGGTTAAAAACAAACCATTACTTGCATTTGGTTTAAAAATTTAAATTGATGTTTTTCAAATTATGAGTACTTTTCTAAGTTCATTGTCCTTTTTGTAATACACCGGTGTGAAATAAAAACAAGTGCATAACAAACAGAAAAAAAGCAAGTGTCATTAATCTTATGATTTAGTTTATTGGTGAAATCATAATAGATTTTAAACTTGATGTTTTTACATCACCTTCAACCAACGTTGTTTTAATAGTGTGATTTCCCTGAGTTTTAAACTCTATAATACCCATTCTGCGATAGGCGTATTTATTAGTTGCAGCTTGCTGGTTTTGCACTTTAATGTTTTCGTCTGTAGTTGTTTTCCAAACTAATCTTCCATCACCTTTATATTCCAAATCAAGATAATAATAACCGGGTTGTTGGACATTTACTTCCCAACAAACAGTTGCGTTTTTTTTCCAATTACTAACTTGATTTGCATGTTTCCATTCACCAAACTTTTCCATCCAACGAATATTCTTTTGCTCTGCACCTTCAACTTCACCAAACTCTGTTAGTAATCTAGTTGCATTATTTGGATATATTCCTAAGTTTGTTTCTACAACAGGATCTCCTTCTTTGAGTTCTACCTCAATTACTGAGATTAATTTTTCTGGTGCTTGATATGGCACATTGATAATTAACCAATCGTTCTTTTTAGAATAGTTAAGTGAACTACTTTCTTTACCGTCTAAAAGTGAGATTTTTTTCACTTTTGATTTTAAACCGGGTATGTACAATTTACCATCAGTTGGCCATTTACTTACAGATAAAAAAAGTGATTTTTCATTTGTAGTTACATCTCCCCAAGGTAAAGCATAACCCCAAGGCGAACTACCTGCAGCATAAATTACTTGAGGATATTTTTGTATCCAACGACCAGACTCTTGTAAAAACTCTATGCCAATATTTGGAATTGAACCAGTACTGTTTGGACCAACATTAAATAAATATGATCCTCCTCTAGCAACCGTTTCTATAACACGACCTAGAATTTTTTTAGGGCTCTTAAAATTGTTATCGTACCAAGCATATGACCAAGAATCATTATTGGTATCACAAGTTTCCCAAAGTCCTTCTACATTTCTAGTTGGCACTTCCATATCTCCAATACTAGCATAATCCCCCATACCATAACCAACTCTACTGCACATCATTGCATTAGGTTGTAACTCCCTTACCATATCTGCTAATTCTACTACATATTTTTTTGGCATGTCTCCTGGGGTATCAAACCACACGAAATCTATTTGACCATAATTAGTGCATATCTCCCTAACTTGAGGTTTACATTTAGTGTAGAAATAATCTTTGAAATCTACTTTGTTTCCTTCAGCATCTACTTTTGGCCCTCTAGTTCCCCCTGGTGCTGTCCAATCTTGATTGTGAGAATAATAGAACCCAAAACCAAGACCTAGTTCTTTACATGCCGCAGATAATTCGTGCATTGGATCTCTTCCAAATGGAGTAGCATCAACAATATTAAAGTCGCTCACTTCAGAATCGAACATAGCAAAACCTTCATGATGTTTGCTGGTAATGATAATGTATTTCATGCCAGCATCTTTGGCGAGTTGTGCTATCTGCTTTGCATCAAATTGTGTAGGATTAAAGGTTTTAGCCGTTTCCATGTATTTTTCTGGGGCAATGTTTGCTACCCGTTTGCTCATCAACCATTCACCTATTCCATAATAGGTTTTATCTTCCCATACACCACCAAGATTTGAAAATAAACCCCAATGAATAAACATACCATAATTTCCTTCATCAAATAACTTTGCTTTTCCACTAATTAGAGCATCTCCAGAAACATTAGTTTCTCCCCACATTTGTTCCATCCCCTTTTTGAGATTTTGAGAATAACCGTTTAAAACACTAATGAGCATCGTTAAAACAGTAACTATTATGTATTTTTTATTAGTCATATATGAAAATTATTTTTTTTAAACACCGCACTAAAAAGCCAATTATACAGCTGCCAGCTTCTTAAACAAATTGATTTAATTCTTTATATCAAAACTTATATCTTAAACCGAATTTCCAGATAGGGAGTCTATTATAATAAGCTGAAAAACTTTGCTTATCACCACCTTGATATCTGCGTACGTCTTCTCCTGTAAGATTATTTACACCTGCACTTAATTGTAGTTTTCGTTTTAATAAATTATATCTACCTGTAAAGCCTATTACAGTAGTCCCTTCTGTAAAATGTCCTTGATCTGCACGTGTACCGCCTAGACCTCCTAAATTACTTAAGTAATCACCTCTGTAGGCTGCAGTAAATCTCAAAGAAAAAGACTTTTGTTCGTAATAGAAGGTTCCATTGGCACTATGTTTTGATGTGCCTGGAAACCCATTAATTGCATCTCCAACAACACCATCACCATCAAAATTACTCTCCACAAAAGAATAATTTGCTTTTATTCCAAATCCTTTTGCAAAACCTTGTAAAAATGTAAAGGGCTGTGTTAGTCCTACTTCAAAACCATAAAGTTGTGCGTCTGCTAAATTCACGGGTTTAGATATGTTAAATAACAAACCTTGGTTATCGGCTGGTAATGTGACACCTAAAAGCTCTTCTCCTGGATATGCTTGATTTTCTAGTACCGATCTTGCTATATAATTACTTATATCCTTGTAAAAAGCACTAAAAACAAAAGCACCTCCCGCTTTGGTATACCATTCTGCAGTAGCATCATACATCCAGGCTGTATAGGGCTTCAATTCTGGATTTCCTGAAACTATTGTTCCACGTATCGTAGTATCTGAAGCTAAATCTGTACCAGGCGGAACATTGGTTACAAAGGTAACCGTGTTGTTTGGAATTAAATCTCTATACCTTGGTCTAGAAACGCCTCTAGAAACATTTAATCTTAATTTAAGATTCTTTTTTAATGTAAAATTAGAATTAAAACTTGGCAAGACATCCCATCTAGAAGAGGCTACTTCATGATAAATAGCATCTTGTGTTAAATCTCTATCAATTATGTTATCATTAGCAAGGTCTCTAAATTCTGCAGCACTAAATCCTTCCAATAGGTTTCCTGTTCTAACAGCTCTAAGGCCAAAATTTAAAGCTACAGGAAACTGGAATATTTCTGTTTTCCAATCTAATTGTGAATAGAAATCAGTACTTGTTTCTTCTGCTCCATAAGATCTAGAAGGATCAAACAGTAAATTACCATCATCTGACACAACATCTTTTAAAGCTACATCAAAATCAAAAACACTTCCACCATCTAAATTAGCAAAGCCAGGAAAGAAATCTAATACATCATCTCCAGGTATGTAAAGCCATCCATTTTCTAAACCACCAACATTACCTCCATTAAAGCCAGCACCAGCTGTATAATTTAAAAGGTTTTGAAATGCAGTGTTTTGGTCATCTGTGATAGCCCCATAAGCAAATTGTGAGCTGGAAGTATTATCAGATTTTGTTTGTCTGGCTTCAAAATTAGTTGTTGCATGCCTAGCACCAAAAGTTATTGTTGCAACATCATTTAAATCATATGCTACATCAATTTTTGCAGCATAATTAAATCCTTTTGTGTTAATAAGTCTATTTGCAACTTGACTTAAATTATAAGATTGAGGGTTAAAAGCACCTAAGGGTAGTCCAAAACTAGGTATTGCTCCCCTTGTATCAATACTTAACTCTGTTTGGTCATATCCAGTAGTGCCATCACCACTTCTTCCTGAAAATTGACTTCTTACCTGTGTTAAGGTTTGTTTAAAATCTAAATCTGAATAAGACCCATCTATAATAACGCTTAATTTTTCTGAAGGTGTTATCGTTGTTCGTAAACCTAAAATGTTATTGGTTGTAAAATTGTCGAAAAACTGAAGTGTATTTCTAATATACGTTCTGGTGTTATCATTTGAAGATGGTGAAAGAAAAAGCAAGTTCCCTCCTTCGATAATAAGGTCTTCTGGATTAAAAAGATGATTCCCACCAAATAATGAAGTATCTCCTCCTGATGCAAAACCACCAAATTGAAACTGCTGTCTTTCAGATCTACTATCTACATTTGTACGCGTGTAATCTAATACAAAATCTACATTTTCATATGGTTTCCATTGTATTGCCGTAGACCCAGTTAATCTTTTTACATTAGATCTTGCTAAGACATTGTTAATAGTATTCGGAGCTAAAATATTTTCGTAAACAGCATCCTCTCCTTCATCAAATATACCATTGCCATTAGTGTCTTCTCTAAAATTTCGAAGATTTAAACCTCTATACCCTGTTTCATCTTTAATTTTATCTTCGTCAGCATAAATGGCTGAAATAGCAAATCCTAGTTTGTCGTTTACTTTTGTTGTAAAAGCACCTGAAACCCTTCCGCTAAAATCAAATGGATCAATATCACTAAATTCTGAATTAAGTTGACTTCTTACATTTACACTAGCAACATAATTTTTACCACGTTTGTATTTTGATTCCAGTGGTTTAATTGTTAAAAAATCTACTGTACCCCCAATATCGGTAGTCACTTCTTTGGCTTGAGTTGTTTTTTTAATTCTTGCTCCAGAAATAATTTCACTAGGAATTATATTTAAATTAAACTTTCTATAATCAGATTTTCCTTCGTTACCTGCAGATATTGGCGAACGACCATTCATTGTAACCGAAACAAACTGTGGTCCAATACCTCTAATAGAAACCCTGTCTCCGGCAACATCATCAACATTTCTCTCTATTTGCACTCCTGCAACTCTTTGTAAAGCATCAGCAACGTTAGCATCTGAAAAATTACCAATATCTTCAGGAGTAATAGCCTCTATAACCGTAGCAGCATCTCTTTTTGCTTTTATAGCACTCAAATCAGAAGCTCTAATACCAGATATTATAACAACTTCATCTAAAGATTCTGCATCAACTTTCATGGTAACATTAATGGTGCTATTCTCTAGTGTAGAATATTCTAAAGTCACATAGCCCACATAAGAAAATACTAGTGTAGCATTAGAATTCATTAGTTTAATAGTGAAATTACCGTCTAGATCTGAACTTGCTCCATTAGTAGTTCCTTTTTCTACAATACTTGCACCGGGCAGAGAAATACCATCATCTGCGCTTATTTTACCCGTTATAACTTGCTGTTGAGCAAAACCGATAAAACATAGTAGTAACATTAGTAGTGTCAAAACTTTAGACTTGTTTTTTTTCATGATTTATTGAGTTAATGGATATTGCCACAAATATGAATTAAATAGAGCAAAACTTCTTGCTCTGTTCGTCTTAAAATTTTCTCAAATCAATCAAAACCCCTAAGAATAGGTACCTCTAGCCGTATTTGAAATTTTACAGCAAGTAAATGGTGGAATAGAGAGTGGTTTCTAAAAAAGTAAATAGTTATTTTGTTTGTATATAAATAAGAAGACACATGCGTTTAAAAGCACGTGTAAGTTTCTTTTTTATAATCTTAGGTATTGGTTTTGCATATAGTCAAACTAAAAAGAAAGAAATTAATGTATTCTAGATCGACATTTTTATTGGTTTTAATAACTGTTTGTTTATGTGCATGCTCAACGCAAAAGCAAGCAACATCTGCAGTAAAATCTAAATCACCAGAGTTTTCTTGGGACAAAATACCCTTGTATATGCATTTGCGTAAATCTACATCATTTACAAAAGAGGAAATCCAATTTATTTCAAAATTCCCATTAATTACATTTGAAAAATCAACAGGACATAAAACTTATAAATCTTCGGAAAAAGGTATATTGAAAGCAGCTAAAGCTGTAAAAAAAATAAGTCCTGGCGCCAAAATATTATACTATAAAAATGTGGTTGTTAATTGGAAGAATTATACAGAAGATGAAACTTTTTTATTAAAACATCCAGAAGCATTATTAGTTGACGACAAAGGACAAAGAGCTTTAATGCCAAATAAAAAAACAGGTTTTTTTGATATTTCAAAAGACTACGTTAGAGATTATTGGTTAAATCATGTGAATAAGGTCACAGAAAGCCCCGTCATTGATGGTGTTTTTCTTGATGCCAATATTAAAGTATTAGTGCCTGGGTTTTTTAAAAATCGTGTTGGTGAAGCAAAGCAAGAAGCCATTGAAGCAGGTTACCTATCCATGATGTCCGATTTAAATTCTCAAATAGGAAAGGACAACATGCTCATTGCTAATATGATTCGTGTACGTCCAGAGTTTGAGGATTCAGGTCGAGAATATTTAAAATTCTTCGATGGTTCTTACATTGAAGGTTTTGAACATGAGAGTTTTGGCAAGACTTATGAAGATTATCTAGCCAAAGGTATTCAAGCCGTTCAAAAATCAGCAAGAGAAGGAAAAGTTATAGCCATGTCTCTTGGCATCGGTAAAGCGGTAGAAAATAAAAATATTGGTATGGACGATACTAGAGAAAAAATAAATAACAATGACAACCTTAACAAACGTTTAGATTATCTATTGGCTATTTTTCTAGTTTGTGCAGAACAATACAGTTATGTATATCCACATGACGGTTATGATGTTAATACATCTGCTGTGTGGTTAAAAACATTTCCACAGTATGAAAAGAAATTGGGTGCACCAAAAGGCTATGCCAAACGTGAAGGTTATATTTATACACGATCTTTTGAACATCTTGATGTTTGGCTAGATATTAAGAATAAAACTGCAACACTAAACTATAAATAAAATCTTGAGTCCAAGAATTAACACAATACATCAAAAAAATGAAATCACTTTTAATAACACTAGCCGTTCTATTTTGCTTTTCTAATGATGTAATTAGTCAAGAAAAGAAAGATTTAGTAAAACCTAATATTGTACTCTTTTATGTAGATGATTTAGGATGGCAAGACACGCAATTAAATAATTTAGATGAGCCTACACCATGGGAAACGCCAAATATTTTGGCGCTTGCTAAAGAAGGAATTAATTTTACAAATGGGTATTCGCCTGCGCCAACCTGTGCACCATCTCGAGCAGCATTGCTTTCTGGTTTGCATCCAACTAAAACCGGTGTAACTCATGTAAGTGGAGGAACTTTACCTAAAACTACTAAACGATCTAATTATATAACACCATTTTATCCTATTGGATTAATGCCGGAAAACTTCACAATCGCAGAAGCTTTAAAAATGAATGGCTATAAAACTGGTCACGTTGGAAAATGGCATGTTGGTGGACTTGATATTCAAAAATCAAAAAACCAAGGGTTTGATTTTGCTTACGAATCTAGAGGTGCACACCAAGGGCCAAAGAGAGACAAGAACCGTGTAAATAATTTCGCAACTCATGATAAGGGAGATAAGTACCAATTAAGCGAAGAAAAATATCCTCCGTTTACCAAGTCGTCACCTAACGGAATTTCGTATCCTAAAGATATGGTTACGGAAAAGGCACTAGAGTTTATTAAAACAAGTAAAGACCAACCTTTCTTTTTATACTTAGCGCATTGGTTAGTACACGCACCAATTCATACTAAAAACAAGGAGTTATTGCAATATTACAGTGATAAGTTAGATGTGGATATGCCTACAAAAGATATTCCGATTAAAACGGGCGGACAAACAAATCCATTTTACGGGGCTATGGTAACTACTTTAGATTGGAGTTTAGGACGTGTTGTAGATGTATTAAAAACTACGGAAGACCCTAGAAATCCTGGAAAAAAACTATATGAAACTACATATATATTTTTCTCTTCTGATAACGGTGCGGTAGAAAAAGCTAATGGAGACATCGTGACAGACAATTTTCCTTTAGACCAAGGTAAAAAATATGCTCAAGAAGGTGGAATTAGAGTCCCTATGGTTATTTCAGGACCAAATATTTCTAAAGGTAAAATACAAGATGTATTAATTAATCAATTAGATTATTTTCCAACAATTTTAAATCTTACTCATAGTAAAATACCAACAAAATATAGTTCAGATTTTGATGGATTGGATATTTCAGGAGTATTATTAAATAATGAAAAGGAAGTTAAAGATAAAAATGGAAACGTAAGAGAAGATTTGTGGTGGCATTTTCCTCACAACACCGATTCTCAGATGCAATCAGCTATTAGACATGGCGATTATAAACTATATAAAAACTTACTTTCGGGAACGTATGAATTATATCGTTTGTACAAAAATGGGAAAAGAGCAGATTTAGAAGAGGAGAATGACATTGCTAAAGAAAATCCGAAAGTTGTTAAAGATCTATCTGAAAGATTAGAAAAATACTTAGATGATTATAATGCTCAATATCCATACAAAAATACTTCAAAATTTAAGGATGAAGATGTAGCATCAATTCCGGTGATTATTAATGATACTTTTGACCCTAATTCTCGAAAGGCATCTATTACATTAGAAAAAGGAAAAACTAAAGTAATAGAACCTTATATTTTAATCAAAATTGCAAACGCATCGGTATTAAAAAAGAAAGGAAAAATCAGAAAGCACTCTACAACCTTTATAAAACTGCCTTTAGAGGCTGGCAAAAACAATTTAGAATACACTTTTACCATTCCAGAAGATGTTATGGATTATAACGTCATTTTAATTGATCAGAATCGATTTATGGTACAAGGTAAAAATCATAAAACCTATTAATAAAACTGTAAAATGAAAAATCATAAAATAGTTGCAGTCTTAGGATTACTAACATTCTTTTGTTCGAATCCTATAATTAGTCAAGAGATTGATAATTTAATAAAGCCAAACATCATCATTTTTTATGCAGATGATTTGGGTTGGCAAGACGTACAGTTAAATGATTTAGACGCCCCTTGTGCTTGGGATACACCAAACATTGCAGCATTAGCAAAAGATGCTATCAATTTTACGAATGCATATTCACCTGCGCCAACTTGTGCCCCATCAAGAGCTGCTCTTTTAAGCGGTTTACATCCTGCTAAAACAGGAATAACAAATGTAAGTGGAGGAGGTATTCCTAAAGCTCAGAGAGGTTCAAAATATATTCACCCATATTTCCCTGAAGGTATAATGCCTGAACATTTCACCATTGCAGAAGCTTTAAAAACGAATGGATATAAAACGGGTCATGTTGGAAAATGGCATGCAGGAGCTCTAGAAATTCAAAAATCAACGAACCAAGGTTTTGATTTTGCACACGAATCAAGAGGCGCACACCAAGGACCAAGAAAACCAGCCACTCGTTTGACTAAGTTTGCTACAAATTCAGCTAGTGACCCATTCCGTTTAAGTAAAGACAAGTATTTTCCTTTTACAAAAGAGTCTCCTAAAGGAATCTCTTATCCAAAAGATGCCGTTACAGAAAATGCACTTAAATTTATAAACCAAAGTAAAGAAGAACCTTTCTTTTTATATTTAGCACATTGGATGGTGCATTACCCAATTCACTCAAAAAACCGTGCGTTATTAGATTATTATTGTGATAAATTAGGAGTAGAATTGCCAGAAGTAGATACTGAATGGACTAAAGAAGGTCAGAACAATCCTTATTTTGGTGCTATGGTTACAACTCTAGATTGGAGTTTAGGACGTGTTGTAGATTTGTTAAAGAAAACAGATGACCCTAGAAATCCTGGTAAAAAACTATACGAGACTACTTACATCTTCTTTTCATCTGATAATGGTGGAGCAGAAACTCGTAAAGCAGAAGTAATGTCTGACAATGCTCCTTTAGATAAAGGAAAAAAATATAGCGAAGAAGGAGGTATTAGAGTCCCAATGCTTATTGCTGGACCAAGTATTCCAAAAGAAAAAACAAAAGATGTTTTAATCAATCAATTAGACTTCTATCCAACTATTTTAAACCTTACAAATAGTACAATACCTTCAAAGTATAGTGCTGATTTAGATGGATTGGATATCTCTAATGTCTTATTAAGTAACAAAAATGAGGTAAAAGATACTAAAGGAAAACCTAGAGAAGATTTATGGTGGCATTATCCTTATGGTGATGATGTTAAAAATCAATCGGCTATAAGATCTGGAGACTATAAATTGTATAAAAACTTTAACTCAGGTAAATATGTATTGCATCGTTTATATAAAGACGGAAAGAGATATGATTTAGAGGAGCAAAATGATATTGCTGCACAATCTCCTAAAATTGTTAAGAGGTTAGCTGCAAAACTAGAAAAATACCTTAAAGATTACGATGCTAAACTACCTTATAAAAGCATCACGGGTGTTAAAGATTCTTCGGATAAAGAAAAATTAGCATTTATTCCAGTTGTTACTACAGATGTTTATGATGCTGCATCTCGTAAAGTTTCTATTCAATTAGAAAGAGGAAAATCTAAAGTGATTGAAAGCTATGCACTTATTAAAATTTCTGATAAGCCACGTGCTAAAGGAAGAAAAAAGCTAAAAACAACATACATAGAAGTGCCTTTAGAGGCTAGTAAAGATAAATTAAAATACACCTTTAATGTACCAAAAGAGACCCATGCATGTGGTGTTGTTTTTATTGATGAAAATAGATTTATGGTAAAAAGTAAATTTCATGAATTGATAAAGGCTCCTAAAAGAGGGAAGAACAAAAAAGGAAAAAAGAAAAAGAAAAATTAAACCCTTAAAAGAAGTGAAAACAGATAATATATCTTTTAATAGTGTTATAATCTATTTATGGAAAAAAGAATTCCATAAACCTAAATACTAAAACAGGAAATATGAAAAACATCATTACTACTTGCTTTTTGTGTATCCTGTTTTTATCAAAAATAGCGTATTCACAAAAAAACATAAAAAAGCTAAAAAACAGTAAACCCAACATCATATTTATAATGACAGATGATCAAGGTATGGGAGATTTCTCTTGTATGGGAAATCAAGTAGTAAAAACACCAAATATTGATGTTTTTTATCAAAAATCAACACGTTTTACAGAATATCATGTAAGCCCTACTTGTGCTCCAACTAGAGCTGCATTAATGAGTGGTAACCATGAATTTAGAGCAGGTGTAACGCATACAATATTAGAACGTGAAAGAATGGCTTTGGACGTTTACACACTTCCACAAGCTTTGCAATCTGCAGGTTATAAAACAGGTCTTTTTGGCAAATGGCATTTAGGAGATGGAGATGAATATCTCCCTCAAAATAGAGGCTTTAATGAAGTACTTATGCATGGTGCTGGGGGTATTGGTCAAGTTCGACTAGGCGATTTTCCGGCGAATAAAGAAAACTTATATTTTGATAATGTCTTACTTCACAATAAAACGATTGTAAAAACCAAAGGTTTTTGCACAGATGTTTTTTTCAATGCAGGACTGGCTTGGACAAAAAAACAAATAGATGCTAAAAAACCATATTTTACGTATTTATCATTAAATGCACCTCATGCGCCATTAATTGCTCCTGAATCTTATAAAAAACGCTTCTTAGAATTAGGCTATGATGAAGGTACTGCTGGCAGATATGGAATGATTGAAAATATTGATGATAATTTTGGAAGGTTGCTAAAAAAACTTAAAGAATGGGATGTTTTAGATAATACTTTAATAATTTTTACAACTGATAATGGCGCAACACATTTAAGAGGAACCTTGAATGGAGATAAAGTAAAACATTTTAATGCCAATCTTAAAGGTGGGAAAAATTCACCTAATGAAGGTGGAAATCATGTACCTCTTTTCTTTTACTGGAAAGATGTAATAAAAGAAGGAAAAGACATCAACCAACTTACTGCACATATAGATTTATACAAAACTTTTTCAGAATTGGCTGGCGCTAAACTACCAGAAAAAATGCAATATTTAAAAGGGTTGTCATTACTTCCATTATTAGAAAATACAGCAACCAACTGGGAAGATCGATTATTATTTACGCATTGTGGAAGATGGAAAACAGGAAAAGTAGAAGAGGCTAAATACACTAAAATGGCTATAAGAAGTCAGCAATGGCGTTATGTAAACAACAAGGAATTGTATGATGTCATTAACGACCCTGGTGAGCGTAATAATGTTGCCTCAGAAAATCCTGAAGTGATTTTAAAATTCAAACAACCATATGACGAATGGTGGAACAATTCCATTCCATTAATGGTTAACAAAAATCGAAAAAGAGTAAAAGAACAGCCACTTCATGCAAAGTACTATAAGCAATTAAAGGAAAAAGGAATTTTAGAATGGAACCCTAAAATTGATTAAAAAACCACCAAAAATGAATGCTATAAAAAATCTTCTAAGAATAAAATTTACAAGGTACACATTTGTAATTACGTTATTATTAGTATCAGTGTCTTGTAAAAAGAATGTTGACTCGAATATTATAAAGCAAAAAGCATTTAACCAAAAAAATAATTGGATTGTATTAGACAAAACTATTGCCGAAAAAAAAGAAACTACATATTCTTGGAGTTTTAATGCAAAACATCCCTCTGAATATGTACTACAAATGGTTTCAAGTGGAGAAATATCCCAAGACAATAATTATGTAAAAGTAAAGATTGATAAACAAGAGTTTAAAGAATCGCTCTCTAAAACCTACGTAATTAACTCAAATGACATAGTTTCAGAATTCAAAAGTAAAATTCAATTTAAAAATACTGGAAAACAGGAGATTTCAATAACTACTGATGCAAACTTTAAAAAAGTAAGAATTATTCCGCATTATAAAAAACCAATTGGTTCTGGTAATTATCATCAACAATGGTTAGCAATGCATCAATCTAAAGAGAAACAAGAAGCGTTAAAACGTTTTAGAGGAGCAAAATTTGGAATGTTTATTCATTGGGGATTGTATTCTCAAGCAGGAGGAATGTGGAAAGGAACCAAAATTAATAAAGCACCTCATCCAGGCCCAAAAGTAGCAGAATGGTTAATGCATGCCTTTCAAATTCCTAGAGAAGAATATAAAGAACTTGCTAAAACCTTTAATCCAGATAAATCCTTTGCTCAGAACGTTGCAAAACTTGCAAAAGATGTTGGTATGAAATATATGGTTATCACCTCTAAACACCACGATGGTTTTGCTTTGTTCGACTCTAAAAGTTCAGAATTTGACATGGTTGATGCAACACCATATAAAGCTGATATTATTAAAGAATTATATGAGGCCTGTTTAAAAGAAGGCATCGATTTTGGCGTTTATTATTCGCATGGTAATGATTGGATGGATGGCAGCGATGGAAATTATGCCAATATTAAAAAAGTGAACGATTCCTTAGGCATCTATACACATCCGCATGGTAAAAATTTATGGAACCCGAGTGCAAATACACATGCAGCGTATTACGAAACAAAAGCGTATCCTCAAATAAAAGAACTTATCAATTTACTACCAAAGCTTCTTTTAATTTGGTTTGATGGTGAAGGGTTTACTACAGAAGAGCAATCTTTCAAATTCTACAAAATGGTATATGATGCAAATCCAAACATTTTGGTAAATAGAAGAGTTGGTTGGGATTTTGGTGATTATTTAGACGCTGGCGATAATAAAATTCCATCAATAAATGAAAAACTAGATGAATACTGGGAAACTTGTGGAACTACCAATAATTCTTGGGGTTATAAATCGTATGATGATGACTGGAAAAGTCCAAAAGAAATGCTGTATTACTTTGTGGATATTTTATCAAAAGGCGGAAACTATTTATTAAATATTGGTCCGGATGGAAAAGGGCATGTTCCAGAAGCTAGTTCAAGAGGCTTACTTGAAATGGGAACATGGATTAAAACCAATAGTGAAGCAATTTACGCAACTTCTCGATGGAAAGTTTCCAACGAAGGGCAGGGTGAAACACTTTTAGAAGGAACAGCTCATAGAGCTGCTAAAGGTTTTCAAAGAGAATTTACTTCCAAAGATTTTTGGTTTACGACTAAAAACAACAAAGTATTTGCTATTTCACTCACGAATACTGAAGGAGATATTCTTATAAAATCGCTGAGAAAAGGCGAAGGAAAAATTGAAAAAGTAAAACTATTAGGAAGCGATGAACGGCTTAGTTGGAGTCAAAATAATAATGGACTGAAAACTACGATAACTGGAGTGCCTAAAAATGCACTTGGTTATGTTCTTGAAGTGACTTTAAAAAACAATGATGAAAACTAAAATAATTCAATTTTTTGCAATCAGTAGCTTGTTATTGGACATTATTGAACAATAACTAATTAAATTTCATAAATATGAAATACAGTATAACATACGTCATACTTTTTGTTACGATGATCTCTTATAGTCAACAAAAAAAAAATAGTGAACAAGAACATCAAAGGGATACGGTTGAAAAAATTGCTCCAAACTGGGAGTCAATGGCAGATAGCTATCAAGTTCCTGAATGGTTTGAAGATGGAAAAATAGGGGTTTGGATGCATTGGGGTATTTCTTCTTCAATTGATGAAAATAGAGTCGCTGATGGCTCTCATTATGGTAGAAGAATGTATGGAGTAAAAGATTATAATGGTAGAAATCCTGCAGATTTTGAAGCTACAAGAAATCTTACAGAATGGCATATTAACCGTTATGGAAGTTTAGAAGAAAACGGGTACGAAAAATTTATTCCTCAATGGAAAGCAGAAAATTGGAACCCAGAAGAGTTGGTAAAATTGGTTAAAGATTGTGGTGCTCGTTTTATTATGCCAGTTGCTGTTCACCATGATAATTTTGATTTATTTGATTCTTCTTTTGAATGGAACTCTGTTAAAATGGGACCAAAACGTGACATTGTGCAAGAATGGAAAGATGCAGCTTATAAGCACGGACTAAAATTTGGGGTATCGACTCACTTATATTGGTCACCTAAATTTTTTAGAACGGCTCGTAAATATCAAAAACCAAACACTCCAGAGTGGTCGTTGTTTACTATGGACTATGACACGCATAATTTTTCGAAACAAAAAAGCTGGAATCAACATTGGTACAATCGCTGTTGGGAATTAATCGAAAAATATGACCCCGATATGTTTAACAATGACTCGCCTTATCCAACCATAAAAGATGGTGATAGCATAGGAATTAAACTATTCACAGACTATTTAAATAGAGATTTAATTGAAAATAAAGGCAAGCAAACAACTGTTTTGTCCTTTAAAAATTCGGCAGCTAACAAAGCGGCATTTACTTATAATTTAGAAAGAGGTATGTTTGATGAGTTACAAAAACATCCTTGGATATGGGCAACAGATTTATCTGGAAATTGGTTTTACAGAAAAAAGGCCAAAACCAGAATGAGCATTCCTGTATTAATAGGAAATGCAGTAGATGCCATTAGTAAAAATGGTGTAGTGATGATGAATTTAGCTCAGAAAGGAGATGGTACTTTACCAAAGGTTCAAGAGAAAATGCTCCGTGCTTTTGGTGATTGGATTAACATAAATGAAGACGGAATTTATGACACCCGACCATGGAAGATTTATGGAGAAGGACCTTTAAAATTTAAAAAATTAAAGAAACAAAGAGCGAAAGAAAATTTAAAAGAATATTCTCAGAAAGATATTCGATTTACGACTAAAGATGGTAACTTATATGCTTTCGTTTTAGCACCTCCAACTAAAGATATACTGATTACATCCTTAAATAAAAACGGCATTTCACAAAAGAATATAAAAGACATACAATTATTAGGTAGCAAAGAAACCATCAGTTGGAAAGCACGTGAAGATGGTTTATTGATAACATATGATTTTAAAAATATATCGAATCAACCTGTTTTGTGTTTTAAAATAATTATGGGATAGTTAAAGTTAGAAATAAAAAAACACAATTTTTTGAAGTGACTCTAAAAAATAATTATGACAATTAAAACAATTCAAATTTCTATAGTCAGCATCCTATTATTGGTGTCAACAATTGCATTCACAAGTTTTGACAGTAAGAATACTACAGAAGAACTAAAAAAAAAGAAACCAAACATTATATACATTCTCGCTGATGATTTAGGAATAGGTGATGTGAGTTTCTATAATGAAAACAGTAAAATTCAGACACCTCATTTAGATCAAATGGGAAAAGAGGGTATAAAATTTACCGATGCGCATACTTCTTCTGCTGTCTGTACACCAACACGATATGGTATTTTAACAGGAAGATATAATTGGCGTACACCATTAAAACAATTTGTGACTTGGGGAAATTCGCCAAGTTTAATTCAGAAAAACAGGTTAACAGTTGCTCAACTTCTAAAAGACAATGGCTATAAAACAGCAATTCTTGGTAAATGGCATTTGGGGCTAAACTGGACCATGAAAAATAATAGTCCAGAGTTTGATCATTATTCAAAAAACTCAGATCGGTTTAATTTCAAAAATATAGATTACACCCAACCTTTAAAATTTGGCCCTAATGACATGGGTTTTGATTACTCTTACATTATTTCAGCATCCTTAAATATGCCTCCTTATGTATATATAGAAAATAATAAGTCAACGATGGTGCCAACAGCAATAAGCGCTCAAACTAAAAAACAATCGCCTTATGCTACTTGGATAAGAGGTTCAATTGCAGATGACTTTAAACACGAGGAAGTTCTGCCAAATATTGTGAAAAAATCTATTTCATTCATTAAGGAAAATGCGAATAAAAAAGAACCATTTTTTATGTACGTGCCTTTACCGTCTCCGCACAATCCAGTATTACCAATAGCACCATGGAAAGGTAAAAGTGAAATTAAAAGTCCTTACGCCGATTTTGTAATCATGATTGATGATTTAATGGGGACTATTTTTGAAACACTAAAAGAACAAGGCATTGATAAAAATACAATAGTGGTTTTTACAAGTGATAATGGTTTTGCGACTACCAATGATTTAAAAACCTTAAAAAAAGAAAAACACAGTCCGAGTTATGTGTATAGTGGTTACAAAGGTAGTTATTTAGAAGGTGGTCACAGAGTTCCTTTTCTTGTGAAATGGCCAGAAAAAATAAAGCCAAACTCGGTTTCAAATGCAACGATTTGTACTACAGACTTTATAGCAACTTGTGCAGATATTGTTAATTATGATTTTAAAGATAATGAAGCAGAAGATAGTTTTAGCATGATGCCTTTACTAAGCAATGAAGGAGATTATTTAAGAGATGCAACTATTCATCATGATAAGTTTGGTGTTTTTGCTATTCGGAAAGGAGACTGGAAACTTGTTGTAGCGCCTAATTCTGGAATTATGGTTTCCGGAAAAACTAAGATTCATAAAGATGTTCATTCAGAAGCACTACTTTATGACTTAAAAGAAGATATCAAAGAAAAAAATAATGTGGCTGATCAATATCCTGAAAAAGTGAAGGAACTAAAAACCATTCTTATTAAGCAGATTAGAGATGGCAGAAGTACCCCAGGAAAAATTCAAGAAAACGATTCCATACCTGGTAAATGGTCTCAAGCAAATTTTGCGTTTAAAGAATAATTGAAATCCATCAAAAAGTAAAAAAATGAAAAATATAGCCGTAAAAAACATATTATTTTTAAGCATTATAGTAGGCTTTGTTTCATGTAAAAGCCTAAATGCGCAAAAGCAATCAAAACCTAATATTGTATATATTTTGGCAGATGATATGGGCTATGGTGATCTTTCTGCTTTAAACCCAGAATCTGGTAGTCAAACCCCACACATGGATAAAATATTAAAACAAGGCGTTCATTTTACAGATGCACATTCAAATTCCTCAGTCTGTACACCTACACGATATGGTATTATAACAGGACGTTATGCCTGGAGAAGTTCTTTAAAAAAAGGCGTTATTAATGGTTACAAACCAGCATTAATTGAAGACAACAGACCAACGGTTGCTACTTATTTAAAAAGTAATGGCTATATAACTGCCTGCATAGGGAAATGGCACTTAGGATTAGATATGCAACCAAAGAATGGGGAAAAATCTATAAAAGCAAAAGACGGCGTTAGTAATGTCGATTTCAGTAAAAACATAAAAGGGCCTAATGCACTAGGATTTGATTATTCGTATATCATACCTTCTTCTTTAGACATTCCACCTTATGTATATATTGAAAATGGAAAAACGGTAGAGTTACCAACAGAATTTACCAAAGGGAAAAATGAAGGTCGAGGTGTGATGTGGAGGCCAGGAGAAAAAGCACCTAGTTTTGTGTTCGATGAAGTATTAGATAATATTACAAAAAAATCAGTTTCGTTTATTGATGATCAAAAGCAGGTGGACGCGCCTTTCTTTCTATATTTTTCCCTAACGGCACCTCACAAACCTTGGTTGCCAGTAGGTAAAGCTGTTGGTAAATCTAAAGCTGGTCTTTATGGCGATTTTGTAACTATGGTAGATGATGCTATAGGTACCGTTGTTACTGCTTTGGAAAAATCAGGGCAGTTAGAAAATACATTAATTATAGTAACGTCTGATAATGGAGCGAATTGGACTGAAGCAGATCAGAAATTATATCCTCATCGCGCAAATCTCATCTACAAAGGTAGAAAAGCAGACATTTATGAGGGTGGCCACAGAGTTCCATATATAGCTAAGTGGCCAGGTGTTATACCCGCAGGGTTATCATCAAATCAATTAATGTGTACAACAGATTTGTTTGGAACTTTATCAGGAATAATAAATCAACCTAACGTGAAAAAAGGAGCTGAAGACAGCTTTAATCTTTGGCCAGCTTATACATCTAATGTAAAAACACCTATTAGAGAAGCTGTTGTTCATCATTCCTTTCTCGGTATGTTTTCAATTCGTAAAGGCAAATGGAAATATACACCGCAATTAGGTTCAGGTGGTTTTACGAAACCAAGATTTATTGAATCAGAATTAAACGAAACTCCTGGAACTTTATATGATATGATTAATGATCCGGAGGAAAAGAATAATCTTTATAATGAACATCCAGAAATAGTTGAAGCATTAGCGCAACTTTTAGAAACCTATAAAAGTCAAGGCTATAGTAATAACTAATATAAATTTTAAAATATGAGAATATTTAAGCGACTTAACCTAAATGCTGTATTTACAATTCTTTTTGTCGTTTCACCATTGTTGAATGGATTTGCACAATCTGATGATCAATCTAATGGAGTCTATCAAAAATTAAATGCTGCAAAAGTTTGGAAAATGTTAGATTCAGAGAACAACCAGAAGTTTACTGAAAATGATGATAAAAGGAAATGGAGACGTTATAAAAAATTTGACACCAATAAAGATGCAGTTGTCACTTATGAAGAATTTACCAGTAAATTCAAATCTGCTTATTTAAAAACGGAAGGGAAAAGAAAATTAAATGTCTTGTATAAAACAACTAAGGAAGAAGATTTATACTTGGATATTTATTATCCTAAAACTACAAAAGAAGGTGAGAAATTACCAGTAGTGGTATACACACATGGAGGTGGTTGGGCTAATGGAAGTAGACATGGCGCTGCCAACGCGTCTTTTAAAACCGTACACATGGCACTTTTAGAGCAAGGGTTTTGTGTGGTGTCTGTGAGCTATAGATTAGTAGAAAAAAATGGCACAACGGCAATGCGCGATTGTGTTACAGACAGTAAAGACGCGCTTCGATATCTCTCTAAACACAGTGAAACTTTAGGGGTTGATAAAAACAGATTCTATTGTTTTGGGGATTCCGCAGGTGGCCAAATTGCTCAAATGCTATTATTGAGTTCGCCAGATAGTCTCATTGGAGATAAAGATTTAGCAAAACACACCTACACAATGGCTGCAGGTGTATCCTGGTATGGCCCTAGCGATTTTGAAGATAGTAGTCTATTTAATCATGATGACAGACCAAATTTTAAAGATCGTTTTGGTCCAAGAATTGTAAAGCCAGACACTAAAAAAGAAGATATCTTACCCTTGTATAGAGAAATGAGTCCTGTAAATTATTTAACAAAAGATAGTGCGCCGTTATTAATATTACAAGGAGATAGTGATACCACGATTCCTGTAAAACATGCGTATTATATGGAAGAAATAAATAAAAAGATACAAGCACCAGTCACGATTAAAATTGTAAAAAATTCTGGCCATAACTGGCGAAAAGTTGACAAGGCAATAAGTCCAACAAGAGATGAAATAGTTCAAACTACCATACACTTTTTTGTTTCACATTTAAAATAATGTAAAACAATACGTAAACCATTATACTTTTTGTTAGATAAATAAAGTTGATTAGAGCAAGTAAAAGTATTATTACAGCAATTTTTGTAATGGGTTTTACTCTATTTTTATAAGCTAATAATTTCAGTCAATATATTACTTCATAATAAAAAAGGAGATAATTATGAAACCAATACAAACTATACTATTAGCTATATTGCTCCTTTCATCTTGTTCTAAAGAGGATGGTGAAATAATAAATGAAGAACCTCAACAAACACAGGAATCAAAAGCAGAGTGGCTGAGTGGTTCTTGGGGAGTTACCTTTCCAATATATGGAGGTGAGCGATTAGATTCTGAAGTAGCTGGAGGTTATGAATACAGAGCTGGTGCGCAACAAATTATTGACGAATTACCTGCAACAGGGCACATCATAACTAATCTTTCTAATTTTGCAAAATCATATTATTTTACTTTAAGAGGGAATGAAAATGTAGATATTGCAACAGAAATAGACGAGGCTTTAGTTCCAACTCTAGAGAATGAAGCCATAATTTTTGATGTTCTTCAAAAATTTAAAGATGCAGGAAAGAAAAACATCTTGTACATCTCTGTCAATTATTTTGATAGATTAGAATCTTCGAATAATGAGGCCTTAAACACAGCACATACTGCATGGGTGGCATATTATACAAATGAATTTGAAGGAAATGAGTATGCAGCTTACAAAGATTTAATTCAAGGATTTATACTAAGAACAAAAGAGTATACTGATGGGTATTGGTTAGACACCACTAGTGTGTTATATGATCAAGGACACATTGAAGATTTTGTGCAAATGATTAGAGATGCAGATCCTGGTTGTGCTATTTCAGCATCACCCAATGGAGCATATTTTATGGATGAAAACGATGAGTTTATAAAAGTAGATTCTGATGGAGTTGATGATAAAGATGATAGAGATTATAAAATTGTAAGCTTTGAAGGTGTAAACAACTATCAAGATTTCACAAGTGGTCATGTAACACCTTTAGCGCAAGGAGCTCCCCCTAATTCATGGGCCTATGAAGAGTTTACAATGCCAGCAATGGTTGCCAATCCTTGGGATGAATATGATGAAAAAGTAATATTAAAACATGCATGGTTTCCAGTGAGAGACAAATGGCACGTATCATCAGCAAATTTGATATTTGGAACCGAAGATGCTTATAGGTTTACAAGAACACTTAAAGATGCAAATGCTGGAGTGACATTTGCAACTACAATTGATGATATAAATAACAAAGGATTTATGATGGCAGAAGAAATGATAATAATGAAAACAATTAACGACAGATTGCTTTCTAATCCTATGCCTGACTTTGAACCTTATGTGAGGCCTGAAGGTGCTTTTTTAGTGGGTGAGTAAAATTAGAAAGATATGTTTAAAATGCGTTTTTTTTATGTGAGATTTGTTCTTGGAATGTTTGTCTCAATAGCTTGGTCTTCCCATGCACAACAAAATCTCCAACAACCCAATATTGTGTTTATTGTTTGCGATGATTTAGGCTATGGAGAAGTACAAGCACTTGCTCCACAAACAAGTAAGATTAAAACACCAAGTATAGATCAATTAACTAGACAAGGAATGGTCTTTACCGATGCACATTCTGGTTCAGCGGTTTGTACACCTACTCGTTATGGAATTATGACAGGGCGCTATAGCTGGCGTACAACATTACAAAGTGGAGTGGTATCTGGTTTTAAACCAAATTTAATTAAAGAAGACCGACCAACCATTGGAAATTTCCTTAAAAATCAAGGGTATAATACAGCAATTATTGGAAAATGGCATTTGAACTTTCAATATGTAGATTCTATTTCGAAAAAAACAATAAGAAAAAAAGGCAGAAAATTACCTCCTGTAGGTTCACTTATACCAGATGGACCTATTCATAGAGGGTTTGATTATTTCCACGGTTTTCACCATGCTGGTAGTATGAAAGCAGTTTTGGAGAACGACAAAGTAATTCTTCATGAAGATCAAATTAATATGTTACCTCGCTTAACCACTAAATCTGTAGAGTATATAAATAAGCAGGCAAAGAATAAAGATGGTAAACCGTTTTTTCTATATGTTCCTTTAAGTTCACCACATACACCCATTTTACCTTCAAAACAATGGCAAGGTAAAAGTGGTATGGGAGATTATGCTGACTTTGTAATGCAAACAGATGCTACTATTGGAGCCATAACCAATTCCCTTAAGGCTAATGGGTTATCAGAAAACACATTAGTTATTTTTACGAGTGATAATGGTACTTCTAAGGCGGCAAAAATAGAAGCGCTTGCAAAAAAAGGACATATAGTAAGCGCGGGATATCGTGGTTCTAAATCAGATTTATGGGATGGTGGACACAGGGTTCCTTTTATTGTAAAATGGCCAAATAAAGTAAAACCAAATACTACTTGTGATGAGTTAATTTGCTTAACCGATATATTCGCTACGTTATCCGAGATTACGGGTGTAGCGCTTCCAAGTAAAGCTGGTGAAGACAGTGTGAGTATTTTACCAGCCTTAAAAGGTGAAGATATAAATAGCACAAGAGCGGGTGTTATTCATCACTCTATCACAGGTCATTTTGCATACAGGTTAGGTAAATGGAAACTATTGTTAGCAAAAGGTTCTGGGGGTTGGTCTTCTCCAAGAGAAAAAGAGGCTTTAGATGTGCCTAAAGGACAATTATATAATATGGAAAATGATTTTGGTGAAACAGAAAATTTATATCTAAAGCGTCCTAAAATTATAAAAAAACTTTTAAAGCAACTAAAACTAGATATAGAAACAGGAAGAAGTACGAAAGGCGAATTTTCTGAAAATGATGTGGATGAAATTGTATTGTGGAAAAATAATAAGAAGAAATCAAAAAAGTAAAAGATTAGAGTTTTAAGCAAAGCAAATAAGTTTTCAAGGGGCCCTCTAGCTTCTATTTTCAAAAATCACACCTCTAGGTGTTTGGACTAAAAACTTATGGCACTAGCCAATAAAGAACCCGCCCAGAATGGCTTGCATTGTAAGCATTGTCTGCAAAAATAAGTTTCATAAAAAGGGTTGAATAGAGAAGCTATTTTTTTTCAATTCTAATTTTTCAGCAAAATAATCACAGAAGTATTTCATTATTGCAGCAACAATAATAATCCCGGGGCTGGTAGTAATGTATACAAAGTCTTAGAGCTATTTTTAATTAATAATAGAAAAAAAGCATTGTTTTTATTAGTGTTGCGTTTTTATGTTAGTTTAGTGGAGAAAAATAACCAAGACCGGAGAGCAACAATCTACGTGTCAAGAATAGCCCGTACATAAAACTAAATAAAAAACCCGTAATATATATTACGGGTTACTGCTATTAATAAATTTTCAGGGCATTTTAGGATAGCTTCATTTTTGGCTTAAATAATATAATCCAATGAACCTATTGGTCTATATAACCTTCTAGCCAATTACATTCTTTACATTTTATAATATATATTGGCATTAAAAAAATGTATTCTACATAGAAATCTGCCTATTTTAGTTTTTTGTCTTTACTATTTCTTTTTAATTTTTCTGCCATACTTAACATTCTTAAATGGTCCAGACTTAAATGGTCCAGAAGGATCTGGCGGCGACCCTGCTTGTGCCAGTTTAGGTTTCAATATTAAAAATGTTCCTAATGCAGCAAATGTTGCATACTTCCCCATTTTTTTTATCGCTTCTTTTCGTGTTATTTCGTCTTGAGATTTCTTCATTATAAATATAATTTTAAAGGTACCTAATATTTCAATTCTAAGTTTCCTTTTATTTTATTAAAACCTTTTGTGTTCTACTTCGAGAATTACTTTGTAATTAAATAATGTAAATTCCGGCTTTTAATGCATTTACTTTATCTGTCATACTTAAATCCTAGAGAAGGATTTGGCGTAGTCACTGATTGTGCTTGTGCCAGTTAAAGTTTAAATATTAAAATGTACCTAATGCAGCAAATCCTGAATACTTACCCTTTTTTTCTATTACTTCTTTTGCTTGATTTTCTGTAATTCTTAAATGGTCCAGAAGGATCTGGCGCCGAACCTGATTGTGCTTGTGCCAGTTTAGGGTTCAATATTAAAAATGTTCCTAATGCAGCAAATGTTGCATACTTCCCCATTTTTTTTATCGCTTCTTTTCGTGTTATTTCGTCTTGAGATTTCTTCATTTTATATATTATTTCAAAAGATAAAAATATTTCAATTCTAAGTTTCCTTTTATTTTATTAAAACCTTTTGTGTTCTACTTTGAGAATTACTATATAATTGAACAATGTAAATTCCAGCTTTTAATGCATTTACATTAATAGTATTTGTTGTTTTAGAACTATCTAAAATTTGTTGTAATACTTCTCTACCAAGGGTATCATATATTATAGCTGTTGTATTTGTGTTTAATTGTCCATTAACAACTACTATTTTTGATTCTTGATTTGTATAGATTAAGACTTCATTTACAGCATATTGATCTGTAGATAATGCCATTGAAGAGAAATGCACAAAGAAACGTCCTGTAGTGTCTAAGGCAGTAGTTGGAGTAAATACATAATCTCCTGTATTTAACAATGTCAAGGTATTAGTTGCATTATCTTCCAGGTATATATTGATATTTGACGGTAGAGTTGCTGTAGCTGCGTCTAACCCAATAGTTAGCTCTATACCTGCATCGCTTTTAATACCAAGTGGAACAACCACATCATTAAAATCGTTGTAAGGTAAAGCTTGAATAGCCATCTCTGCACCGTTATTATTTTCTACAAGATTGGTATAAATACCCTCTGCATTACCAGAAAAGGCTCCAGCATCAAAACCTGGATCTAACCCTCTTGTTACGTTATCTGCAAAATAAATAGCTGTGCTATAAGAACTTGTAGCATCACTCAACTGCAATTTTGCTAACTCCTTGTTTATCGTAGGGCTATTACCAGGAATAAAATCATCTTCAGAGCCAATGGTTCTCATAGTGGCTGTGAAGGTTACATCTTGTGTACTCCCACCTGTTTTTGATGCCACAAAGAAACCTTGGCCTGGTGCTATTTTGGAACCTGGAGGTGTATTTAGATTATTATACACTTCATATTTACTACCGCTCGGAGCCCCATTATAACCATAAACGGCTTGGAATTCTCCTGTATCAAACTGTGCTGTATTAGCATTAAAAAATGTTGTAAAATCTACATAAGAAGGGTATGGATTTCCTATTAAGTTCCATTTTCCTGTATCAGAATTAGATGTTGTTTCGTCTGTTAATGCAATACCAACATTACCTGTTACAACACCTCCAGTAAATCGTATTAAGTCATCATCTTGATTTGATGGATTTGTTCCCATTCTGTACCCTTTTCCAGAAATCAATTCAGTAGCATCATCAGTACCTGTAAAATAAGTTTCAAACTCCCCAGATTGGTTATTAAAAGGTCCAACTAGATACTGTGTGTCATCAAGTGGATTTCTATATAATCTATTTTCATTTTGGGAATTTACAGCAAAAACACCGAATGTGTTTCCACTTACAGGAGGAGAGACTAGGTCGTTTGTAGGATTTGTTGCTATAAATCTATTATATATTATCGTTCCATTTATCGTTCCATTTACTATTAAACTACCAAAAGATGCTGAAGTTGTACTAACAATTAATTGAGTCACTGTTGGTACATCATTTACTTTTAAAGAAAACCCTGGATTAATAGTAATTCTTGCATTATTAGTAACATTGTTAGCTTCTATGTCTGAATTAATTGTAGTTCCTGCATCAATTACTACATCATCAGTGGCAGCTGAGGGAATACTTTCTCCTAACCAAGTAGAAGCTGTTTCCCAAGCAAGACCATCATTATTTCCACCTGTTATAGTAGTATATGTATTATTTGTGGTTTGAATAACTACAACACCACCACTCCAATCTGAACCCTTTCTTGAAAAAACTTTAAAATGGTAAGTCGTACCATCCTTAGTTAATCCGTTAATAGTTACAGATGTATCTGTTCCTTTGTATACTACAAATTCGTCAGTACCTATTTCTGTTCCAAAACCAAAAGCAGTATCAGCAGTATATGAAGTACCATCTCCAGAGGGCACTGCAGTAACGGCAGTAGTTTCTTTAGCAACAACTAACACCTCATCATAGCATTCAGAAAATGTCCAACTCAAATCTATATATTCAGCTCCAAAAGTTGAAGCATCTAATGCAGTAACGTCTGTTGCGACTGTACATTCAACAGTAGTAATTGCACCAGAACTTCTTTGTTCAATTGTACCTGGGTCTTGAGCTATACCATCAAGAGTCCAAGTATCTAATATAGCTTGAGAAACAGTAGTATCTATTATAAGAACTCCAGATTCATAGTTTTTTAGATCTACTATACCTGTCATTGCACCAATACTAGAAAAACGGACCTCTGTTACAGAAGCATCAAAATCTAATGCTAATG